>OJDZ01000146.1_pt1 | contig 47776 bp, 47 predicted proteins | sample 1592981 | NCBI WGS metagenome assembly OJDZ01 (sample SAMN05416851, study PRJEB24817) | seawater metagenome | isolation source: Sea water | place: Canada:Atlantic | collected 2013-07
CCATTCAACAAATGTCTGCCGTAATGAGTAATCATTATCATGTGGTGTTATTTATTGATGAAAAAAAAGCCAAGCAATGGAGCATGAATGAAGTGCTTGAGCGCTGGCACCGCTTACACAAAGGCACGTTACTAACACAGCAATAATTTAACATGACACTAACCTTATATTTACTCCCTAAACCCTACATTTAACCAAGAAATCCCCACAATGTTTTCTCAGATTAATCATGTTTATGCATTAGTTGACTGTCATACCAAACTTTTTAATTGAATTATTGAGTCTGAAATCTGCAAATTAAAGCGTTAAAAGTTATATTTTTTAAGAAGAGTTTGGTATTCACTCGTCGATTTAAAGGCTTTTAACGTTTGGTTAAAAGCCTCTACATCAGTTTTATTTTTAAAGGCTACGCTGTAGGGGCTTAATGGAAAAAGGGCATGAATATCTATTTCATTGAGTTGAATGTTTTCCTTCTGCTTTGCTAAGTAATGTAAAAATATTTTAATATCCATTATCAGCACTTGCACTCGCCCTAGCTGAAGTAATTCTAATTGCTTTTCTTGATCGGCAACCTGCAAGTACAATGGGCTTTTAGCAACGGCTAAAGCAAATTTATTACCTAATAATTTATGGGCTGATTGAAATGAGGCGACAGAATAATTTCCTATATCTGTGATGTTATTTAGTTGTATTTTTTGTGCTTTTAACGATATTGCCACATTTTGATAGTTTATGTAGGTATCGCTGATAAATGAACTATTTTTGAAGGTATTTTTATTTATTGTCATTACTGCATCAATATCGGGGAGGGCGAGCATTTTTTCAGATCGACCATATGGAATAAAAATAAATTCAGGCTCTTTGTTTATGGTAGTTAACAACTGCTGAATTAATTCAAGCTCAAAACCAGTGTTGTTTTTTTGAATGACATAAGGGGGCTTAGATAGGCCGACAACAACTTTAAACAGTTGCTTAGCTGTACTTTCTGCTGAAAATATAAAGATAATGATACATAAAATAATATGTGTTTTCATAGCCACCTAAAAACTCGTTTATAGAAATTTATTCGTATTTATTCACTCATAATATCAGCATAGCTAGCTTGCAAAGATAGTATTAAGTACTGTGGCGCTAATTCTATCTCTAAACCACGCTTTCCACCGCTAACAAATATGGTCTTTAGCGTTTCTGCACTGTTATCTAAAACCGTGGTTAAAGATTTTTTTTGACCTAATGGACTTACACCGCCAAGTAAATAACCTGTTGAATTTTGTACTTTGCTAACTTCAGCCATTTTAATTTTTTTTGCTTTTAATGTTTTGGCGAGTTTTTTTAAGTTGAGCTGTTTGGCAACGGGTATTAATGCTACAGCTAAATAATTGTTATCCACTTCAACCACTAGAGTTTTAAAAACAAACTCTGCATCTACATTAAGTTTCTCTGCTGCTTCAAGGCCATAAGACTTTGCACTAGTCTCGTGGGTATATTGATGTACCTTATAAGCTAAATTTAGCTTTTTTAGTTGGTTAATTGCCGGTGTCATGTAATTAACTCGCGGTTAGTCATTTAAAAATCTATTTTGTTTTTTGATTAATGATTTGTTCAGCTAGTTGCTTAATGCTACTACGCATTTGTTCTACAGCGTGCTCATAGCCATTTTTATTAAGCGGTAATGTAATCGCGAAGTTACTGGTACGGTTTTTTTCGGTTATGGTTATATTGTTATCATGTATCGAAAAAGTACCTTTTAGTATAGCTTGTGATTGATGGGTTGCGTGAAATGCGGTTATGTCGACGGTAATCTTATTTTCTAGCGCTTTTGGACCGACGTTTGTGTTAGCTACATAATGAAAACGACTATCTTGTTGGTTCAACTCTTGTAATAAGGCTTGTGCAATACTATTTTGTAAAGGCTCAGCCCACATATGAAAATGAGAGTAGTGCAATTGATGACTTGAAAGTTGTAAAACCAAACTTGGTTGTTTTAAGTACTCAGGCAACTCTAGTAAATCAACAACTATATTTTGCTGCTCTTCATTGTTGTGATCTAAAGTGTTTGTGTTTGTTGGGCTATTGAGTAAATAATACTGCGTTTTTTGTTGTGGATGCGAACTACAAGCCGTTAACAGTATTATTATAAAAATAGTGACTATGGATGCTTGTTTCATTGTTGCGCTCCGTTAAATTTGGTTGGTGTTGGCTCTGTAGTTTCACCGTTATTAAAAATTAAACTATTAGGTTTATGTTTTAGTTGATTCAACAGAGGTTTTAACTCGTTCATGGTGGCGGTTAATGTATGTAAAGTCGTTCGTAAATCTTCGTAACCTGTTGAACCTGATGATAAGTCTTTAGTTAATGCGGTAATGCCTTGTAATGTTCTACTGAGTTCGGCACTTACTTGTGCATGTTCAGCCTGACTTAATATATTATCGAGACTTTGGCTTACTTCTTGTAATTCTTGGGCGGTTTGGGTTACTTCTACCATAAGTGTGTTGGCATTAGCACTCATACTTTTAAGTGGAATATTGTTGAGATTATCAATAAATTGTTCAGCTTTAGCCGTAAGTTGCGAAAACTCATCTCCGTTATTTGGAATAATAGGGTATTCACCATACATTTCAATAGCGGTTACTTTTTGCTCTTTTTTGTGTTGTAAATCTACGAAGAGGCTTCCGGTTAGAATATTACCTGTACGTAAAACAGCTTTTAAACCATGTTTAATCCAGTGAATATTTTGTGCTTTCATTAGATTCTCACCTTTTTGATTATCGGGCATGCCAACTCTGCCTGGTTGCAAACTAATGAGAACAGGAATTTTAAAGTCTTCTTCTATTATTTTTTCTTGTGGTAATGAATGAATTAAATTGGTAGAGCGTACCTTACCAATTTGAACACCTTTATATTCTACTGGTGCGCCAACCGAAAGGCCTCTTATTGAGTCGTTAACCAGAACAACAAATTCTATTGAACGGCGATAACGTTCGTCGTCAGCTTCTTCATAGTTCGCGTAAATGTCGTAATATGAACGTTCACCTATTTTTTCCCCTAAACTCATGCCGTCAGGAATGCCGAATGTTACACCGTTAGTTAACATAGTTTCAAAATTGCCTGTTTTAACGGTTATACCATCAGAGTTTAAATCTAACTGTAAACCACTAACGTCCCAAAATTTGGTATTACTGGTGATGAGTTGATGATAGGGAGATTTAATAAAAACATTATAATAAACAATACGTTCTTCAAAATTAAAGTAGATGTCTTCAAACTGGCCTACGGTTAAGCCTTTATAAATAATAGGATCGCCTTTTTTGTAGGCAAATTGGTCGTTACTGTTAAGAGTTATGTGCAAGCCCGGTGTGCCTGCTGGTGTAAGCGGGGGAGAATTTAGCGCGTCAAATAGATAACGCTCGTTCTGACTTTTTCCTGGTGATATTTCAATGTATACGCCTGAAATTAATGTACTAAGGCCCGATATTCCTGCATGCGATATTTGCGGTGAAACTACCCAAAACATGCTGTCGCTGACTAAAAAATGTTCCGCTGATTTTTTTATTCTTGCGGTAACAACAACACCATTACCATTTTTATTTAATTCAATTTGGCTAACTTCTCCAATATCAACATTGCGGGATTTAATTTTAGTTTTGCCTGCTTCCATGCCTTCAGCAGTTGCAAAGTTAATGGTGATTTCTGGGCCAGCATTGCTCCATTGATAGTAAATCATCCAACAACCAATAAAAATGGCAATTAATGGAATAAACCAAATGGTAGAGACGGTTTTTATCGGTTTAATTGTCGCGTCTGATGTTTGTGAATCATTCATATTTTTTTCTATCATTCCAAATTAATTGCGGCTCAAAACTCATGGCGGCCAACATAGTTACAATAACCAAGCCCGAAAATGCTAATGTTGCTGTGCCAGGGGTAATGCTCATGGTTGGCCCAAGCTGAATTAAACTGGCAAGAATAATCACCACAAAAACATCGATCATTGACCAACGACCTACAAACTCAGCCATACGATATAGTTTAACCCTTTGTAAGCTTAATCTATCACTTTGTTTTTGAACACTATAATTTAACCAAGCTAACACTATGATTTTTGCTACAGGAATAATAACACTGGCAACAAATACAATAACAGCAATAGGGTACGAACCACTTTTCCACAACAATATAACGCCGCCAATAATGGTACTAGGCTGATCTTGGCCAAAAAAGTGTGTTGTCATTATCGGAAACATATTTGCAGGAACATATAAAATAACTGCGGTTAGCAGTAGCGCCCAAGTTTTTTGTACACTTAATGCATGCGAAATAGGATCATCTTTGTTGGTATTTATTGGGCTTTTAATCGCTTTAATTTCATGAGCCTGCTCAACTTGATCTAACAGTTGATATAGTTCCCGTTTATCAATATGTAGAATTACGACTGTCATTGATAAAGCAAATAATATAAACGCATAAAATGATAAACCTAGTTCAATTTCAGCCATTGAAATAATTTTAATTAAACTGACCAATGCACCAATAAGAAAAATTTCAACCATGCTCCAAGGAATTAATGCAAATACCATGGATAAAATTTTGCGTGCGTACTTGGGGTGCTGTCCTTTATTCATTGGAATAAGTAAATAAATTAAAGACAATAGCACCACGGTAGGGATGGCAAAAATAGTTATAAACTCAATCAGTGCAAGTAGCTGATAATCATTTTCGATTAAGACAAAGAAGCTTGTAATAGCGTCAAAATGATTTTCTAAGCCGTTAGCGCTAAAAGACAGAAACTTAAAAGGTAAAGAAGCGATTAAAAAAATTAGGGCAGTTATGGAAAACGCAATAATTCTTTGGTTAGCATTGCGATGAATAGCGCTCAGGGTATATCCGCAGCGAGGGCACTGTGCTTTTTGTTTTTCTTTTAAAATAGGCATATTTACAGTTAGTGCACATTCGTAACACTGGACCTGCGTTTGATATATTTCAGTGATTTGCAAATTTTCTGGCATTGTTAATGCCACCCTTATTTTTTAATAAGTTGTTAAAGCTTAAATTAGCATAAAAGTTAGGGTAGGAACTAAATTATTTAATTAAAAATAATGATTTACTGCTAAAACGTTAAAGGAAAAAAGTGTAGCTTCTATGCGAAGTTTAAAGCCAGACAAGCGAGAACTTTTGCCCTGTAATCTACACTAAGCGTTAAAAGCGTAGAGTAAATTAAATGCTTGAAGGTTTTGATAAACGTGTTTATTAAATGATGTAGTGTTAGCCCCTGGCGTTAGCCCAGTGTTAACTTTAAATGTAATTAGGTGATAAAATGAAAAAGCGCTGTATTCAATTAATGAATACAGCGCTTTATATTTTAAAGTAAGTTAATTAGCTTATTAGCGTTTAACAGGTACTTTTTTATTAACAACCACTTTCGCTTCTATACGTCTGTTTTCTTTATGTGCTTGCGCGTTATTTGCTGGGTTAATTAGTTCTTCTTCACCCATGCCTGTAGCGGTTAACCTTGAAGCTTTAATACCAAACTCATCAGTTAATACTGCAGTAATGGCATCAGCACGCTGTTGTGATAGTTTTTTATTAAAAGCAGCAGGACCAGTAGTAGAAGTATGACCTTTGATTTCTAAGTTTACATGTGGATATGTTTTTAGAAAGTCAGCAGCAGCTTTAATGTTGTCATAATACTCAGGCTTAACAACTGCTTTAGAGTTATCAAACTTAACGTGTAAGTGCATTGCATCATTTTCTTCAGTAAAAATGGTACAACCGTTGCTATCTACTTTATTGTCAGCAGGTGTTGCTTTACATTGATCTTTGCTATCAATAACACCGTCATTATCAGAATCTAGTGGCTTAGCCATAACGGGTGCTGCTTTTGCTGGTGCAACTTTAGGCTCAGAGCGGACAATTTTCTGTTGTGTGTCGCCAAAAAAGTAAATAAAACCAATTTGAGCGCTTAAATCTGTATAGGCTTCATCTAATTGGTAATGACCATTACCTTCAAAATAAATAGCACTACGGTCACTAATATAATGACGGTAACCTGCACCAACGTTTACAGATAGTTTAGTTTCAAGTACTTCTAAAGCACTTGCACCTGCCATTAAGTAAAAGTTCTCTTCGTTAGGAAACAAAAGGTAATTTAATGCGATATTTGAACCAGAAGGGGTACTTGGTGCCCAACCTACTCGTGTTAGGTTTAGGTGCGTATAAGAAAGTCTATATTCAGATCTTTCACTGTAACGATAACCTATTTCAGCACCCATACCATTAGCGTGTTTAATAAAATCAACACCATTTGAAGTAAGTCTATCATCGTCAGTGTTCATTCTTGTGCCGTGAATACCGACATAAGTTTTACCAACAAGATCTTCAGCTTTTGGTTGCTCTTGAGCATTAACTCCCAGGGCTAAAGCTATACTTGTTATGAGTAGTGCTGTTTTTTTTTGTAGGTGCACAATAAAGTTCCTTTTGAGTTATTTGTTAATAAAGTGTTTCATAACGAGCATTTTAGGGTAAATCAATTGTAATTGCAGCATTTATATGCAATTTGATGATTATTTAATGCTATAAATTGAATTGTTTATAAAATATTAACCCTTTTTAAGATTGTATTTACAGATGAAAGAAAGTTTAACTATTTAGCTACGTTTTCAAAAACGATGTCTTATTTATTTTTAACAGCGTTATTCATTTATTAAGCATGTATATATTTATCTTATTAGATCTATTTGATTGTGATACTTCAGCGCTATAATAGAATTTATAATTGTACAAAACGAAATACTTATTTAGGTAGTTATATGAATACAGAAGCGGCATATCCGATTGGTGAGTTAGGAAAAAAGTGGACAGAAGGCGATAAAGAAATATGGTTTCAGCAGCAGAAGAAAAAACGCAGTTACTTTGAACTTGTTGTTACACAGTTAGATAGCTTAAATGAGGATTATGTTATTGAGCAATATGGTAGTTTGCTGTATGACGCTGAAAATTATCCTTTATATGCGCTTAAATCACTAGAATGGAAAGACGATAAACCCACTATTTTGATAACCGGCGGTGTTCATGGTTACGAAACCAGTGGTGTTTTAGGCACTATTCGTTTCCTTCAAACCGCTGCTAAGCCATTTCAAGCTGACTTTAATTTTGTCGTATTGCCTTGTATTAGCCCATGGGGATTTGAAACCATAAATCGTTGGAACCCGTTAACAGTAGATCCTAATCGCTCTTTTTATGAAAACAGCCCTGCACAAGAGTCTTCTGCGGTTTTTCAATATATTAAAACTTTAGATATTGATTTTTTATCGCACATTGATTTACATGAAACGACAGATACTGATAACAGTGAGTTTAGGCCAGCACTAGCGGCTAGAGATGCGATAGAGCAAAAAAACTGGAATATTCCAGACGGTTTTTATTTAGTGGGTGATAGCACTAAGCCGCAAAATGATTTTCAAAAAGCTATTATTAATTCAGTTGAAAAAGTAACTCATATTGCACCTGCAGACGATGACGGTAAATTGATTGGTGTACCTTTATCGCAAGTGGGCGTAATAAATTATGCTGCGCGTGAATTAGGGTTATGTATGGGCTTAACTAATGCGCCTTACGTAACAACAACAGAAGTTTATCCAGACAGCCCAAGTGCAAATGATGAAATATGTATACTTGCTCAAGTTGCGGTTATTACTGGTGCATTAAATTACTTAATGGCCCTATAAACTGTGAAATTAGCCGATATTATCTTGCATAATAAGTTATTCATGTTATTTTTCCTGCATAAATTAAATGAGGATGGTTTTAATGCCAAAAGCTAGTGATATAAAAAAGAATGCCGCGATCGAGTATAACGGTAAAGTAATGATTGTTAGAGATATTGAGCGTTCAGTACCGCAAGGTCGCGCAGGTGGTAGCTTATACAGAATGCGCATGTACGATGTTGTTACTGGCGGCAAAGTTGATGAAACATTTAAAGCTGAAGATATGCTTAGCTTTGCTGATTTAACTCGTCGTGCGGCAATGTTTTCTTATGTTGATGGCGAAGAGTATGTTTTCATGGATAATCACCCATACACTTGTAAATCTATTTTACACCCATACACTTTATAAGTTTAGATTTTACCAATCCATTTTCATAATTATCACTACACAACAGCTACCTATTTTACATTTCATCCGCTCTTCTTACATACTTGCAAGCTTATAATATATTATCGATAAATCACTCAACTTCGATAGCTATAAATATGAATTACATTCACTACTCAATCCAAAGCACAGAAATTAAACCGTTCTCTTATAAAACTCCTTTGATTAATGTTACTACTGATGGGGAGCTAAACTTGATTCCATCCAGTCAAGCCCCATTACATATTAAGAAGATAACTTTTCTAAATTTAGTAGGTCGTGATAACAAAGGTAACATCGTTTCATATGTACCTATGGATTACGTAAATAACTTTATAATGTCTCTCCATATCGATGATTCATTACAAGAGTCAGAGCAATATTCAAAGGCCTTAATTCAATATTTTACTTTTATCGTCGAACTTCAAAAAAAGTGGGATGAAGAGTTTGATGTGGATCAATATGATGAGTTCTTAGATCAGCCTCGCCCAAGTTGGGATTATATGGCTCTACGTAAATCAGAACGTATAACTTACTTATATAGAAAAGCTTTAATATTTGCCGTTATAAATGAAAAGGACCAAGCTAAGAGGATAGCTAAAACAACAGCTTCTGCATATATGAGAGCAGTCATAAAGTTTTATTCTTGGCACCTTAGGCATGGGGTAATATTTAATAACCCTCCTTTTGAACATGAAGTCATATCCCTTAAGTTCGAAGCTAAAGGAAGTAGCATGAAGTCCTATATGACTAAAGACGTTCACACAACTGATCTTAGATTAAACTTTGGGAGTTCTAAGAGAAATGAAGGTGGTTATTTGCAAGAAGCGAGGCGAGACTTAAGCCCTTTAAGTAATATTGAATGGTTAGAAGTAGAAAAGATTTTGCGTACAACAAAGCGTGTAATCAAAAATGTAAAAGGTAATACGCAAAAGGTTAGTATATCTTTGGAGTATTGTTTGTTTTTTTTGATTTCTCGTTATTCAGGAATGCGTAAAGAAGAAGTCGCTAGTTTACATTGCGATCAAATATTCAGCCCTGATATCAGTCGTTCTTTTGTAAGGATAGGTATTGGTGGTGACTATGGCTCTCTAACTAAAACAAATAATGGTGGCATCAATAAGTCTAGGCTTACTATTTTACCTACTTCAATTATGATGATGTTGTTTCACTATACTCGTTCGGAACGTTATCTAAAACGTTTAAAAAAGTTTAAAGAATTATGTAAATCCAAATTAGACGATAAAATTCATGGATATTTTGAAGGTGAAGATGGTGTTGATGAATCCAAAAATTACTTGTTTCTAAGCCAAACAGGAAAGCCATTTTTTACAAAACTCTCAGAAGTGAATGCTCGTTGGGATGAAATTAGAAATACAGTTAATGATACATTAGAGATTAAAATGCTTTCTTCACCTCATAATTTACGTCCTACTTTTGCTGTTAACTTATTCAGAGCATTACTTAAAAAGGTTTCTGTTGATGTTGCAATTTCTGCAGTATCAAAGTGTTTAGGTCATGATGATATTAAAAATACTTTATTATATTTAAAAATAGCTCAAGACCTCCCTAATGGAGATGAAATTTATGAGGATGTTTTAGATTATTTGGGACTGTTTGATGACCCTATTCCTGAAAATGACAGATAAAGGAACTTTCAACCATGATTGATATCACTGATCCCGAAGAAAATCTCCCAAAAAATAGAAAGAGTACAAAAAGGAAATCTTTAGTAGTTAAAAAGTCAATGGTTAAGCCATTGGTCAATGCTACTCCAATACGAATAGAAAATATGATTTTGGTTTGTGATAAAGGAAAAGCTTATTTCAACAGATTGAGGTATCAGGGAGTACCAAAGTATGAAACTTCGGGTAAATTTGATCCAAAAAAATATTCTTTTGTAGATAGAGATATCTTTATTCGAAAACTATATGAACTTATGCTGTTAAGTTTTAACAGTACAGCTCTTAGCCGATTTACTAGTATTTGTAGATATCTTAGATGGTTAGATTCTAATGAATTAGAGCCAATTAACCAGGATTATTTTCATTTAAGTTTGATTCAATTATATATGGAACAATGGGATAGTTGGGTTGCTAATAATAAGGATAGTCATGGCAGTTGGGTTGTAGCAAGAAAAGCTATAGCTTGGTATTTCTCTGAAACAGGGCGAAAAGAAGATAAAAAAAAACTCCCTATATTAAATGATCAATACAGTAATACAAAACCTTTCAAGGCTCTTGATATTGAATCGGAGCTTAAGCCTATTTCTAAAGCGCTATTTAGGGGATTTAACAGGTTAAGTGAAAACTTAGCTAAAGGAACAATACCTTCAATACATCCTCTATTCGATAACGAGTTATTTGAGGCTCAATCTATCGTCAAAAGTTGGAGTAAGAGAGAAAAGTCTAACAAAAAAAACCAATTTATTACAACTTTAAACCTTAGTGATAAAACATCTGGAAATTGGCGTAACGCTTTAACACGTTGTGCTGTAATGATTTGTTTTATGTTCACAGGAATGAATACAGGTCCAATGTTAAGAATGCAAAGGAAAGATGTAATATTTAAACAAATTGGTTCAGGAAGGTATGTACTTAATAGTGTAAAAGGTCGATCAGGGTATCAGGATCAAGATAACACCATAGGCTTTTCAAAGCATGCAAAAAGGTTTATCGAAAAATGGCTTGAATTATCATTGATAATCACTGGCGATGACGATGATGCGTGGTTATTCCCAATTATAGAGACAGATAATAGTATATCTTATTTTCATCAGCAGAAAAGACCACCACAAGAACCTGTAAATAAATTACTACAGCTACTTGGCTTACCTAAGATTAACTCAAGCAGATTCAGGAAAACAAAAATAGATGTATTAATGAGGGTTACTCAAGATATCTATTTAACGAGTATATCAGCGAACAACACTCCTAAGGTTATTAGTAAAAATTATAGTTATGGGGTTGAAAGTGATCATGAACGAAACTTAAGTGCAGCAATGGATGCGCAATTTAATTTTGCAAAAGGGGAGGTTATAAATAAGTCTGTTATAAATGCTAAAGTTAAATTTAAAGACCCTTTGTCAGACTATGATTATAAGCGTCTACGTAAAGATGAAAATACTAATAATGAATCTAGAACACCACTTGGTGTTCGTTGTAAAGATAATACTAAAGGTGCATCAGAAATTATTGATAAAGCAATGAAACGTCTTAACGTTAATGTTGATGAAGGCGATCCTGTTTGTACTGATTTTCTTATGTGTTTTGAGTGTGAATTTCATGCACTGGTTGCTGATGTGGATGATATTTGGCTGATGTTATCATTTTTTGATACTTTAGAAGATATGAAAGTTTATCCCTCCATAAATTCTGTACCAGAAACTAGATTTAATAACTTATACGAAGCTATAAAAATTATACTTTTTCGTTTTAAAAGTATCTCTCCTAAAAATTATAAGGCTGCTCAGGAAAAACATAAAATAGGAAGCCACCCTTTTTATAGTTGTGCTAATAGTCTGAACGATCTTATGGAAATATTCTCATGAAAATTGAAAACTACGATATTTATTCTAAATCGAACCATTTGAAAAAAAATAATGTTGTTACATATACAAGTGATGGGAAACCGCTATCTTATCGATATGATGAACATTGGGATTTCACTGGGACTAAAGAATATGGGATCAATGTAAAACCAGTAATATCTTTTATTAATATACCTATAAAATGTAAAAGAGACATTCAAAAAACTTTACATACCTTATATGATTTCTATAAACACAATCCAAAATATTCAACACCTTCTTATAGCATGTTGGACGCATATAAATTTGGATTGAGTAACATTTATTCACTCACCGGATCGGTTATATGGGAAGACTTAAGTTCCGATGTCGTATTTAATCGTTTTAAGCGTAAACTTGCTGCTTCTAATTTCTCTCCATATCAAATTGAATCTCAGATTATCAATGTACTAAATAGATTATGCGAGATAGGAATAATTAAAAAAGAAATTGATGGAAGAGAATTGATGCAAAGTATAGTTTCCAGTAAACAGCATTTGGCAATTCCTACAAATATGTATAAAAAAATACTTGATAATGCATTAAGCGTAGTAGAGAAATATCACCCCCTTCGAAAAAAAATATGTTTAACTCTGACTGAAATTAATAAAGTGAGAGATAGTTGCCGTGAAAATAGAAGGGCTCGTAAGTCACAAAAAAAAGAATTTGAAGTAAAGTATAAAAAAAAAATAGAATCCTCAATACCTTCTTTTGAGATCGATTTTACTGGAAAACAAGCCTCTGAAATTGTTATTTCTTGTTTAATAGTTGTTTTGGCATTTAGCGGTGTTAGGAAGGGAGAGGCTGTTAGTTTTAATTCGAAAAGCGCAAAACCTTATCTTATTTCAGGAAATGAAGTGTGGGTTTTAACAGGTGAAGATACTAAACCCAATCAAGGAGTATCTAAAGCAGCATCATGGCAATCACATGAAGTTGCAAAACACGCTTTGGAATTAGCCGACGCAATTTCTAGATCTATTAGAAAATTTAATACTAGATTGATCGAAGATAGATATAAAACTGGTAAATTCAATGTTGATGAATATAAACAAGCAATAAGAAATAATACATCAGCATTTCTTTCTCATAACATGGATATAAATAAAGTCTCATTTATAATTAATTCATTTAATCAAAGAATTCAGGATCTTGTTAAGAAGTGGGGCGTTACAGCTAGTGGGGCAGATGTTGATGAATTTAATAAATTAAATGATACTCGTATTGGAGAGCTTTCCTTAGGTGGTTTTTTGCCTAAACTGTCGACACATGATTTTCGGCGTTCGTTTGCAGTATTCTTTAAACGGCATGGTTTCGGCACTTTGGCTGGTATTAAATTTCAATACAAACATAAGAATATCAATATGTCAGGTTATTATGCTAATAATGCCGATTTGATGGCAATGGAAGATTTATTATTAGATGAACAATTATTAGATATGTTGGAAGAAGAGGGTATTAAATTAGGGGTTGAAATATTTGATGATATATACAATGAAAGCGTTAATCTTAGTGGTGTTGCTGGTGAGCGTATAGCTTTAGATAAATTTAAGAAGTTAAAAACAGACCACAAAATTTTCATGCATCGAGATGATATTGAGCTACTGATAAGAAGAGGTGAGCTTTCTGCTGTGAGGTTGCCTTCAGGGGGGTATTGCACAAGCAGTTCGTGTGAGCGCGTTTGTAGTATGTTTTCAGCAGAGAATGCTAAATGCCAGTTCAAAGTTTACACTGACAAAGAAGCAAAAAAATTAAAGCGTAAACACACACGTTTTTGTGAACAGTTTGAGTCTTTAAACAATGGTGAAGCGCTGAACAACAGTTTACTTTATAGCATAAAGCAAAATATAAAACTCATTGAAACTGTATTATGTAAACATAACGTACAGTTTATTGAATTTACCTCAAAAATAAAGGCAACCAATAATGGCGAATAAGAAATTAATTACATTAGGGAGATTGCGCGCTGCTTTAGAGCGGCTCATTAACGGTTGCCCAATCAGGGTCAAAAAGTCTGGAAGAATTACATTAAATAAAATTAATAATGAGGCTGGCTTAGGTAATGCTTATATTAATCATTTTAATGAATTTGTTACTGATGAAGCGACGCCAAAAATGAATGAGTATAATAACAAACTTTGTAACGCAAGCGAGCAAGTTGATGCACTCAAACCTGATGCAGATGATGAAATAAATAAATTAAAGTCTGAGTTAAAGAAGGAGAAAAAATTAAAATCTGATTATAGAAAAAGTCGCGATGATGCTATTACTGCCAAGAAACACTTAGAAGAAATAAATAATTCATTAATGTTTAGACTTTATGAGTTGCAAGAAGAGTTAAGAATGAAGAATGTTTTATCATTAACAAATTTAAAAAGATCATAACTAACCTGAGAACTGGGTAATAATTAAACTAATTGCCCACCTCGCGATCAGATCTTTCATGCCTCTAAAAAGAATTGAATTACTACTTAATTTATAGTTATTACTCATGCAATATGTGTCAATCGAATATGAATTATCAATAAACTAACATTGAATCTTTGGTATGTCATGCCAGTTGCTTGTATATTAAATACAAGAATCCAAATAGGAATCATTTTCTAAGGAGGGAGATAAAGGTTTATTTTTTATCACTGGGTTGCGGTTTATCCCAGCCTTTATCTTTACCATAAGCAATAAACAAACCAACCCCAAAAACAGTGACTATAGTTAAAAGCATAAATACTAAAGGACTAAACATAATAATCTCACTTATTTTATATTAATTTTTTTGCTAGGAACTACATTATAGAACCTATTCAAAAATAATTAGATTTAAATACATTTTGAAAGTTAGCATATCTGTTATTAATTAAAAAATAGTACTTAACAAAAATATATTTTAGACATAAAAAAAGGCGGTAATCAGCCGCCTTACTTTCTTACAATTCAATCGTTTTACTTAAATCACGGAACTATTATGCTTGTGATGTATAAACAATATAATACTTTTTATAGTTGGGCAACTCATAAATAAAGAAATATTTTAATAATCTGGAGAAAGTTTAATTTGGTTATTTGTTGCTTTGATTATATTTAAGCTAGAAAAAATATGCCACCTTTGAATATATTGATTACTGCTATAATGCACACTTTATGTCAAATTTTGGTTCTAATTTAAATATGAATTTAATATTATGAATCCACTTAAACGGCTTTAAATTAAAGTGACAACTTTTCCGATGATAATTGAGTGCTGAAGAAGATAATTATGTAGCCTTTATGGTATCATTTATTAAGTTATAATTTTATCTAGGAGAATAAAGTATGGATAGTATAGTTACTATTGATAATGTTGAAACAGTTACGATGTCATTATTGGCACTCGGCTTTATTATTTTATTTGGTGGCCTGTACTGGATAGCAAACCGAAAGACTTCTAAAGTAAATTGAGATAACTTTGCAACATTAAATTAAGAGCCCTTTCATTGCTTTTTTGTCTTAAGCTTGAGCAAGTAAATAGTTTTTGCCTAATGTTTCCCATCAAATTCAATAAAACCTATTGTTTACAATTTATTTAGCTCCTAATCATACTATAACCGACTTAGTAGCCAAGAATTGCATTTAGCATTGCCAGCCAATTACATTTAACAATGCCAATAATATTCGACCTTATTAGACCTCTCATCTTTGGATATATTGAACACTCCTAATGAGCACTTTTTCCACAAACCTGACCTAACACACTGATCAAAACAACCTTGCTTTATGTTCACTTTGATACGATAGCGGACGTTAGCATCAATTTTTTTTGAGCTGTATTTAGTGTTCAGAATAAGTAGATTTACCTTTGCCCTGACAGACAACTAAGCCACCAAATCGGTCGTTCATCATCAAATTATTAATGCTAACTTCGTGCGCTTAGGAGACCTTAGCCTCAAAATTTTTGCCCTATATTTTCTAATGAATTTTTTCATGGCGTATTACTGAGAAGTCTTAGTAATAATCATAAAACAACCTTATGTTATTCTAATTTATTGATATTTATGATAATAACGTTTATTTTAATGTTAGATATTACTGAGAAGTCTCAGTAATATCCATGTTCTAACAAAAATACAAAATTTGTATTTCCTAAAGTTCTGAAATTATGGGATATTAATTTCAATTAAATAATATTTATGGGACGGACATTACTAAGAAGTCTCCATAATAAGCGTTAGTTTTTCAGGGAAGTTTAGTGCTTAAATATATATTTGCTGTATTAATTATTATGGGTGGGACAATGGAAGTTAATGGTCAGGAGCCTGAGTGGGTTTCAACATTAAGAGTTGAGTTGGGCGATGATATTATGGCTAAATCGGCAATGGATTTAACTGCCGAAGACGTATTTAATATTGTTCGTGTTACGAAAAATATTAATGGTGCCGATGACGGAACTTGGCCAATGGTTGAAGCTAAATTACCTCAGATTCGTTTACATATTATCAGTCTGTTAAATTCTGGCAAAGTATCAAAAGAAGAATTGGAAACTATAAATTACTTGGCCTCAATATTTTTTGAAAGTGATAAAGAGCTACAGGTGCAATTGAAAAACTAACAAGGCAATAAAGCAGGACTAAAAACAGTTTGCTCGGTTCCGCTTCGCTTCACATTTTAGCAAACTATTTTTAGCCTCTTATTGGGGCGTTAGCTTTACATAAGGATATTCGAGCATATGCGAACAAGTCGAGTTTTTGGTGAAAGAAGGCTTAGTGATTTTCTTGAAGCATCCAAATCTAATATTTTGTCATCAATAGATTCAGAAAAAGATGACTATATACTCAATGTAAATGAAAGCGACTATATTGCGCACAAGCTATCAGAGGCAACCATTGAATCATTAGAAATACATGAAGATCAAATATATGCGTCTTCATCTGAAAGAATGATCTCAGCAGAACAGTTCCCTCGTTCATTCCATGTTTACTCAGGTAAATCTTATAAGAAAGATGTTATCAAATTCCATGTTCCAATCAGCGGTAATGTTCAGTTATTACACTGTGTACCAAGTAGTCACATAATGTGGACAATGGACATAGAAGTAAATAGAAATGAATTTTGCTTTGAAATAATCAACTTTTCTAATGAGCCAGAGAGTATCGTTAGAGAAAAAGATTCAAATCTTAAAAGTATTATGCAACAACTAGTTAATGTTCAGCGAGAAGTAGAGCAGTATAATTCTAGTTGTGAAGCTCAAATTAAATCCGCTTTTGAATCAACAAAAAGTAGAATTAAAGCTAAATCAGGTGTATTGGCTTCATTAGGAGTACCAATCAAAAAGAGTTCTGAGACATCTCCAACTTTTGCCGTTCCAGCTCCACAGAAACGTAAAAAAGTTACCCTAAATAAGCCTCAAGTTAATGAAGTTGGGTATAGCCCAGAGCCATGCTTAGATCAGTCTGTATATAACGATATCCTTCAAATGATACATGATGTAGGTAAAGAGTTTGAGCGCTTACCTAGCTTATATGCTCAAAAAGAAGAAGAGCATCTAAGAGATCATTTTCTAATGATGTTAGAGCCTAATTTTAATGGTTCTGCAACGGGAGAAACGTTCAACAAAACAGGTAAAACAGATATTCTCTTACGCCATGAAAATACTAATGTATTTATTGGCGAGTGTAAGTTCTGGAAAGGCCAAAAAAGTTTCCTAGCTACGATAAGTCAACTGTTGGGCTACCTTACATGGAGAGACTCAAAAGCTGCAGTAATTATGTTTGTACCAAATAAGGATTTTAGTAGTGCCGTTGATGTTGCTAAATCATCAGTTAATGAACATGAAAACTTTATTAAGTTCGTAAATGAAAAAGATGAGACGTGGTTTAATTATGAATTTCACCTAAATGGCGACAGAAACAGAACAGTAAAGATTGCTGTCATGCTTTACCATACGCCAAGGTAAAGCTAACAAGTCATTTCAGCAGGACAAAAAACAGCTGGTTTTTGCTCGTGCCTCGCTAATTTTAACCAGCTATTTTATTGCCTCTGAATGAGGCGTTATGTGTATCTGGAATTATGAGTTAAATGCTAATCTTTTTATTTATAATATTGTTGATATCTTTTATTAGCCTTTTTGTTGGTGTTTTAATGGCACCTTTTTCTGTAAATATGCAAACGCTCAAAGATTCAGGCTATTCCAGCAGAATTACAATTATGAATATACCAGAGCTATTTCTTAAAAATTGGTATGAACCTAGTAAGCTTTATGTAAGAAAAATGATTATCTTTGGTTTGCTAGGTTGTTTGGTAGGGTTTAGCTTACTGTATGTTTTAGGTAAATTAGGTGTTGTGTAAATACACATAACATGCCATTCAAAAGGACAAAAAACAGCTTGCTGTCCTTCGTTCCTCAGGCATTATAGCAAGCTGTTTTTTGCCTCTTAATGGGGCGTTAGGTGAATAAGGATGTCATGCGTAATCTGATAGGTCTATTTCTATTTTTCACAATAAACTCTTGGGCTATGAAACCCTTACCTGTAGTTGAATTGACACCTGAGCTTTCAAAAAACCTTGATTTTAGAGTGTCATTTGAAGTTACAAATAATGGTACTGTAATATTTATCGCAGCACCTACAGATATAGATTCTTGCTCTTACAAAAGGAATTTTGTTGAAATTATTAACTCTAACGGTGACGTTGTTGCAACGACACAAACCAATGCAAGCGTTTCGACTGGTGAAGTTCAGATAGATGGCTTTATTTCAGATTTAACATTGGATATGCGCATGGGTATAACTTATCTGTGCCTGCCGAAGTCTGGTAAGAAAGGTAAAATATATTTGGTTAATTCAATTAAAAAGTACTTAATTAGTACTCAGCAATAAATTCACCTAACAAGGGTTTTCAAGTCGGACAAATTACAGTTGGCTTTTTGTTCGTGCCTCACTTATTTTAGCCAACTGCAATTTGCCGCTTAAAACGGCGTTAGTTTACAAAAAGGATTTTGGTGGTGTTTGAAAGTATTGCGATCTATTCAGGGTTAATTGCGACAATATGGATCTTCATTGGTGTTTATGTAGCAAGTCGATTTTATGCTGGTTACAGTCATTCTAAACAATTTTGTAGCGAACTAGGTGCAACTGGTAGCCCAACTGAAAAATTGTCCCCCTTGATTAACAATTACCCCCTTGGTTTTCTATTTTGCATTTTTGGCTGGTATCTGTCACAACTCTCAAATGTTTCAACCTTAGTTAATGTTGCTGGTTGGCTGGTTATAGTCCATGGTGTTGGTACTTGGATTGCAGGTTATTTCCCTATGGACGCTGATCCATTTACTAAGAGTCCAACTTTTAATTGTAAGGTACATTCTTGGGCTGGTTTTATTATGTTGCTTACGTTGGTTGTAGCACCAATATTAATTGCTATAAGTCCAACGACTGAAATTATCCCATTATATTTTCGCATTGCTTCAGTAGTTTCTGTTGTCGCTGCGGTTTATTACCTTTTTGCTATGGCTAAAGCTGTAAAATCCCAAAGTAACCCTGGCATCCATCAACGTCTTTCGTATGGCATCCAGCTTATTTGGCTAAGTGCCTTTTCATTAGTATTGGTGTAATTGTAAACTAACAAGCTGTTCAAGCGGGACTGCTAACAGTTGGCTCGGTTTCGCTTCGCTACACATTTTAGCCAACAATTATCAGCCCCTTAACAGGGCGTTATGTGGCAAGAGGAGTCTATGAATCTCTACTGGATTATTATGTTAGGTTTGCTAGCTCATTTTGTATTAGCTTTATTTGCATGTTTAACAGTAAAGGATTCATTTAGTCTGCCTGTTCAACGAAAAAAGGGTTACTATTTTTTAGCTTTGCTCCTACCGTTACTTGGATCAATTATAGCTTTTAAAAAAGTATCTAAAAGTAAATCAAGCAGTAATGCATATAGCAGCGGCGTGTACATCGGCGGTGAATCCTCTGATTGTTCAGGCAGCGACGTAGGCGGTGGCGAATAGCCACATAACAAGCTAATTAATAAGGACAAAAAACAGTTGGCTGTTTTCGTTCCTCAACATTTTAGCCAACAATTTTTTGCCCATTATTAGGGCGTTATATGCCAAGGAAGAATTGTCGATGTATCCAGATTCAATAGATCAAAATATGGTTGGAGAATATCCCGCTAGTACTAAGTCAGGCGGTGGATATTTCTATGACCAGGTTCTAGAGTATCGCGTCTGGTGTCGTCCGTGGCAAGGTGCCCCAGATGAATTTGATGGTGCAATATATTATTATGCATTTCATACATATTCTGAAGCTTTAGACTTTTCAAATAATACTCAAGGTTCAGAAGATCCTTTAGTATTAATTAAACAACTCGAATGGGTAGACGAACCTGAAACGGGTAAATTTATTCATAAAACGGGTGAACGAATAACTGAATGGTTGGTTGATTGGTTAGCTGGTAGTCAACGACAAGACGACACTATTGCTAAGTTCATTGGTGAAAATGGCATATAACAAGGCATTCAATCGGACACGCAACAGTTGGCTGCGCTTCGTACCTCGCACATTATAGCCAACTATTACTTAGCCGCTTAATGTGGCGTTATAAGGCCAAGATGAAAGCTGCGATATTATCAATACTATTGCCACTGTTAGCGTTTAACTCAAATGCTACTTCTCTAGGCAACGCTTTATCCAAAATTGATTTTGAAAGCCGATGTACTGCTGAACTCAATGCTAGGAAATCACAGGACGGAAGCATCAATTTTTGTAGTGCATATTTAATTGGCTTTTTGGATGGTGCAAGCAATCCAAAAGGTTGTGAAATTAAGGATTTAGATTTCTTTATTAAAAAATATATTTCATATAGTGTTAAGCAAGAAATTGAGTATTTTGGTGCTGTCGTTAGGTCTTTTGCAGCAAGTGGTTGCAAGGCCTTATAACAAGGCGCTCAAGAGGGAAAATTTACAGTTGGCTGTTTTCACTCCGTTCAACATTTTAGCCAACAATAAATTTCCCCTTAATGGGGCGTTATGTTGCTATAGGAGTATAGGTGTTAGGTTTCATTCTTGGTTTCTTATATTCGTTCGCAGCTTTATTTTTTGCACTCAGTGAAAAAACGGGGTACTTACTTTTTGATTTAGCGCCTTATTTTGAAGCGAGAAAGGATGCATATTTCTGGAATGCTCGACTGCATCTAGGGCTGGTTGCAATATTATTTGGGTGGTTGATGTTTAGATATGCTCACAAATCCTTAAATACTAGTTTATTCGGTTTTACAATGTCAGCCGGACTAGCCCTATTATCAATGGGTTATTGGAGCAATATTGGTTTATTAGTAATTGATATATTTATGGTTATAATTTTTAGTCTGCTTTTAAATTCAATAAACAGGTTAAGAGCAAATCGCAACATAACAAGAATTTAAAGCGGGACTGCTAACAGTTTGCTCGGTTTCGCTTCGCTACACATTTTAGCAAACTATTATCAGCCCCTTAAATGGGCGTTATAAGCAAAGGAATCTGCAAGTATGAAGTATCGTCTAACAATTTATGCAGCTGGTAGTTACCCTATTATTGAAATAGATGAAGCTAAGTTTTCCTCTCTAGTAAGTGCTAAAGATATATTAGCTGCGGCAATGGCAATTGAGGAAAAATATGAATTATTAATTAGTAATTTTATAGAGCTTGAAAAAGAAGTTCTAAATGTTACCGCTGATGACATTCTATTCAATACAGCAGAATATTCTGGATTTTTTGATATCAGGCTGGCTTTTAATCGTCGTATAGTGAATTTACTCACTTCTACAAAGTTATATACTGATCAAATTCAGCAACATACAAAAATTTGTTTACCTAATGATATTAAGTCATCCCAAAAAGTTAAAACGTTTCTATCTAAAGAATACGATGACCATTTTGAATACCGATTCATGGAAGCGTTACGTAATTATGTTCAACATAGAGGTTTAGCTGTTCATTTAACAAAGCACAATACCCGCAGACCCTCAATCGAAGCTGATGGGCTTCTAGAGTTCAGTACTAAACTTTTTTCTCGTAAAACAGAACTGGAAAGCGATGGTTCTTTTAAAAAAGCAGTCCTTAATGAAATGTCAGGCGATATTGAATTGATGAACGCTGCTAGAAAATACGTTGAATCTATTAACCATGCACATATTCAAATTAGAGAACTAATTGCATTAAATGTTAAAAATTCGAGAGAGTTAATTGAAGGTGCTATCGCAAACTATAAAGAATTAAATAATGGTGAAAGCTTAGGCTTGTCTGCAATATCTTATAAAGAATCTGAACCTATCGATGAAATAATTAATAAACATCAATTATTTCTTGATTGGGACGATGTCCGTATCAATTTAACTTTAAAAAACCAAAGACTAGGTAATTTATCTACAAGCTATGTCACGGGAAATTGCTTATAACAAGAAATTAAACAAGGACAAAAAACAGTTGGCTTTTTGTTCACTCCGTTCACTTATTTTAGCCAACAATTTTTTGCCTGTTAATTAGGCGTTATAAGCCTAGGATCATTATGAGCACTCGGTACATGGACGAAGGTTACCCTCTTTTACATTGGGCAACAGAAATACAAGCTAAATGCCCAAAGTGTAAATCGGATGGCTTAGTTAAAGGGAATCCATCTTGGAAGGATTGGCGAGCTACTTTCTTTTGCTGTAATTGCTCACATTCTTTAAAAACCGAGAAAGATGCTTGGCTTGGACCTCTCCTAGGTTCAGGAAAACGTCCGTGTGGTAAGTGCGGACATCAATCAGTACTTGTTGAAACTATTTTTGAAGATGCTTATAAAGTAAAGTCCGATACAGCGATATCTAAGTGTCCGCAGTGTAAAGCTGAAAATGATGTACCTTTAACATTTACAAAAGCCGAACCTTTGGATCATGCTATTGATCCCTTTTTCGGTCTAGAGTTATCACTAAAAGAAGATACACGTCATGGTACAGTATGGGTTTATGGTTCCGCGCATTTAGAGCAATTAAAGCTTTATACATCAGCTCAACTTAGAGAAGGTAGCGGAACTAAATGGTCTTATTTCACCAGAATGCCTAAATGGTTAAAATCAGCAAAAAATAGAAGTTTAATTCTAAAGTCACTCTCAAAATTAGAGAAAAGGCTTATAACAAGTTACTCAAACGGACGCTAAACAGTTGGCTAGCTTCGTTCCTCGCCATTTTAGCCAACAATTTCGCGCCGCTTAGTAAGGCGTTATGTTTCTTTAGCCGGGCTATTATTCAAAATGTTATATCCAATTCCTATATTGCTATTGTTGGTTTATTATTTTTTTATTTCAATACTTGGCGAATGGTTTGTTTATAACTCTTTTTATCATAACTTTGTAATTGAAGAGCTTTTAAATTTAAAAAATCAAGGATTGCTAACCGACACTATAAAAGATCGCTATTTCAATGTGCTATTTGTCGTAGAAAGAGTCTTTGATTTGGTACTCTTTTTACCTTTTTGTTTTTTGTTGTTTAAGTTAAAGATAAGTAGAATGGCACTTACAGTATTAGTAGCCTTGGGTTTTATTATTTCTCACTTTTTTGTCTATTCGACTTACGTCGGTGGCTTTAATACAAAATTTATCATTAGTATGGTTTGGTCGTTTACATTTAGTTGTGGCTTGGTTAATGTAAATCAACTATTTGGTATTAAAAACAAAGTTGCTGAATAGCTGTCAGGCTTCAAAATCGAAACATAACAACACGCCCTGAGGTGGACAACTAGTAAAATTTAGCTATTTATTGCAAATTTTAGCAGCGGCATACAGTCTTTAAATATTCTATCCTGAACGACCGATTAGTCGAAAAAACTGCCGTTAATGAAAACACACAAGTCAAAATTATAATAGTAACTTCGGTCTTATTGATAGCTTTAGTCTCAATTTTTAATACCCAATACGGTACTTTAATACTTAGTATGTAACGTTATTACTCACCTAGATAATTAATAATTGCCAATTCTCAGCTTCACGGCTCTACATGGCGGCGAAAGTTAGCTAAAATAGCAACAATATGATTATATTTGCAGTTATACACTGCACTTGCATTAGGAAAATTAGTGTCTATTAACGAAAAGCGCCTTAATAAATACATCAGTGACTCAGGTTATTGTTCGCGTCGATTTGCGGATAAATTGATTGAAAAAAGCCGTGTTACTATCAATGGCAAAGTACCTGAGTTGGGCACTAAAGTAATACCCGGTGATAAAGTTTGTGTTGATGGTATGGAAATTAAAGCCAGTGCTAGCAACCATACTGACCGTATTTACATTGCTTATAACAAGCCCATTGGCATTACTTGCACTACTGAACTGCAAGTCAAAGGTAATATTATTGACGCCATTGGCCACTCTAAACGTATTTTCCCCATTGGTCGATTAGATAAGCCATCAGAAGGTTTGATTTTTCTGACCAGCGATGGCGATATTGTTAATAAAATCTTACGTGCTGAAAACGCCCATGATAAAGAATATATCGTCACGGTCGATCAACCGATCAGCGAGCGTTTTGTTGAGAGAATGACAAAGGGTGTCCCTATTTTAGGCACGATCACCAAACCCTGCATTGTTACGCCAGAAAGTAAGTTTGTTTTTCGTATTATTTTAACGCAGGGCTTAAACCGACAAATTCGCCGTATGTGTGAATATTTAGGTTATGAAGTGACGAAACTTAAGCGCTCACGCATTATGAATGTTGAATTGGGCCAGTTACGCCCTGGAGAGTGGCGTGATTTAACGGCTAGTGAAATGGCTGAAATAAACGCGGCGGTGGCAGGTTCACGTAAAACGGCCATGGATGATGACTTTGTCGAAAAAGAAGTGCAAGTAGCATCTGAAACTATTGAAAGTGCGAAGAAAATTGATATAGCAGCTGATATTAAACACGACAGTAAAACTATAGAGTCGACTGCCGATAAATATTCAACACGTAAGTTAACCCGCATTGATGTGAAAAAACCTGTGGTTAGCTCAACAGGTAAAAAGCGTTTAAGCCTGAAAAAGAAAAGCTAATTTAATTATGGATAAAGGTCGTTGATAAGACTATGCATGTTCCGGAAAAATGGCGTTTAAATGATGAAACTGATGTGTTTGATTTTATTGATAACTATGCTTTTGCCACGTTAGTGTCACCGTCATTACAATCGAGTCATCTCCCTTTGATGTTAGACCGAGTTAATCGTTGTTTAATCGGTCATTTTGCCCGTAATAATCCACATTGGCGTGAATTGGCAGAAAATACTACTCAGCAACATTTAGTGATATTTAATGGACCTCATGGTTATATTTCACCGACTTGGTATGCAAATAAACCTGCAGTACCAACATGGAATTATGCCGCGGTACATGTCAAAGGTATTGCTGAAATTCTCTCGGGTGAGGAGACAATGCAAGCACTTGACTCGCTGATGCAAAAGTATGAACCAGCTTTGTTAGTTAAGCGTGATGTTGTCAGTGCTGATTATCAAGAAAAATTAAGCAAAGGTATTGTTGGCTTTAAAATCTCACTCGATGTTATTGACGCAAAAGCCAAGCTTGGCCAGCATCGCTCAACAGCTGACCAACAAGGAGTAACCCTAGCACTTGGCAATTCTGCTGCCAGTGACCATCAAGCGCTGCTGTTATTTATGCAGCAATTAAACTTGGGGTTAGGTGAGCCAAAGTGAGTTTAATGTTTTAAATTCAATAAATTTGCCGGTGAATATTGATCGGTTAATAATCGAGTGTCGCTTGGCCAATCTTGCGTTGTTGCTGTTGAGGTCATTTGACGACTAATGACCTTGATATCAACATTAAAAGGGCGTAACTTTTTGTTTAGAGACTCAGCACGTTCGGCGATAACTGCTGGTTTTGGCAAAGGCTTGCTGCTGGCTAAAATGATGCGATTACTGTTGTTGTTATTGCGCACATTGAAAAAGTCGCCAAATACTGATTTATAAGTCGCTGACTCATAGTTATATAAATCACTCACTGAGAATGTATTTGCTGCTAACACACCGTTCGCACTGAGTAAGTTTTTAGTTTCTTGCAAAAATTCTTGTGTCATCAGGTGCTCTGGTATGTAGTCACCATTAAAAGCATCGAGAATTATCCAATCATATTGCTGTTTTTTTAATGCTGCACGTTTAACGAAAATGCGACCGTCTTGTACTACCGAGGTCACTTGCTCATTCTCGAAAAAGCTAAAGTAGCTGCGTGCCACTTTTATCACCGCAGGGTCTATTTCGACATTGGTAATGTTAGCGTTAGGAAAAATTTCGTGCAGGGCATTCGACATACTACCGCCGCCTAAACCAATAATTAAAATACGTTCTGGGTTGGGGTTAATTAATAAGCTAGAAAATAACATTTTGGTATAGTTGAAAACTAACTGTCGAGGATTGTCTACTAACATACAACTTTGCTGAGTTTTAGCGCTTTTGACATTAAACTTTAAGCACCGTAAACCATTATTTTCTTCTACTAATATATTACGATAAAGCGATCGCTCACTGTGAATGGTTTTAGCGTTGGCTTGGGTATTTAATGCGGCACTGATAACTAAGTTAAGCAACATGGCAATCAAAAGGCTAAGCGCTAATTTATTCATCTGCTACTCCTTGGTTATTGCTGTTGTTTTCGCTGACTATTTTTTGCTGATTTAGGCGATTAAAGAGCATGGCACTGACGCCAAGTACAAAGAGTGTGGCACTAAACACCATGATAATATCGTTTACCTCAAATAATAAAACTAAATAAAATGAGGTAATAATGGTGCCTAAGGCACTACCCAGCGTTGAAACAAAATAGAGGAAGCCCGCCACTTGACCACTTTTTTCTTTATCGGTTACCAATAGGCGCACCGAATAAGGTGAAATCATCCCCAGTATCACGGTTGGGATGAAGAATAGCGCCATTGACGCTAGTAGTGAACCGTAGCGAGTATCTTCAATCGCAAGGAAAATAGTTTCCATTATCCCTTGTGAATAAAATGCTACGGGTAAAATCGCAATGCTGGCAAAAATGAAGATTAAACCGTAGCGATTTAATGAAGCGGCTTTTGTCGAAAGCTTGCCGCCAGCTAAATAACCAAAGGATAGACTCAGCATAAATACCGTAATGATACTGCCCCAAATATGGACACTACTACCGAAAAAAGGCGCTAAAATTCTACCACCTAATAGCTCAATACCCATAATGCAAAAGCCACTACTAAAGGCCAGTAGGTAGATTAAAGGGTTTTGCCACTGCTGAATTTTATTATTTTTATTAGTCATTTAGCATACTACTTTAGTTATTAGGAGGAATTTTTGTTTACTGCTGATTTATCTTAAACGGAAGTTAACGCGGATGCTAGGGTATAAAAAAGGCTTGTTACAAAAACAAGCCTTTTTTAAAATCATCATAATTGATGTTTAGCGCTATTTTGCGTTAGCTAATAGTGGTTTTAAAAAACGGGCGGTATGCGAACTTTTATGTTCAGCTACTTGTTCAGGCGTGCCGGTCACCAATATTTCACCACCACCTGAACCACCTTCAGGACCTAAGTCAATCACCCAATCAGCGGTTTTTATCACATCGAGGTTATGCTCAATTACTACGATGGTATTGCCGTGGTCACGTAAACGATGGATCACTTGTAGTAATTGCTTTATATCGTGAAAGTGTAAGCCGGTGGTGGGCTCATCAAGGATATAAAGCGTTTTACCGGTATCTCGCTTCGACAACTCTTTCGATAACTTAACCCGTTGCGCTTCACCACCCGAAAGCGTTGTCGCTGATTGGCCCAGTTTGATATAACTTAAACCGACATCCATTAAGGTTTGTAGCTTACGCTTTACCGCCGGAATAGGTCCGAAAAACTCGAGTGCATCTTCAATGGTCATATCCAATACTTCGTGAATACTCTTACCTTTATATTTTACTTCTAAGGTTTCACGGTTATAACGCTTACTTTTACACACATCACAAGGGACATAAACGTCAGGCAAAAAATGCATTTCAACTTTAATTAAACCATCACCCTGACACGCTTCACAACGCCCGCCTTTAACATTAAAGCTAAAGCGCCCAGGTTTATAACCGCGCGAACGCGACTCCTGTGTGGCGGCAAAAATATCGCGAATGGCAGTAAAAATTCCGGTATAAGTGGCTGGATTCGACCGTGGCGTTCTACCGATTGGGCTTTGGTCGATATCAATTACTTTGTCGAGCAAATCTAAACCGATAATTTCTTTATGCGGTGCAGGCTCTTGCGTTGTTGCGCCGTTTAATTCGATATGGGCAAGTTTGTATAAGGTATCGTTGATCAGGGTTGATTTACCTGAGCCAGAAACACCGGTAACACAAGTCAATAAGCCATTTGGAATCACCAGATCGACATTTTTTAGGTTGTTGCCTGTTGCGCCGTTAAGTTTAACCACATTCTTTTTATCAAAAGGAGTTCTCGTTTTTGGAATTTCAATGCGTTCTCGGCCTGAAAGGTATTGTCCGGTAAGTGAGTCTTCACAAGCTAAAATATCATTTACATCGCCTTGTGCAATAATATTACCGCCATGAACACCGGCACCCGGGCCAATATCGATAACATAATCAGCTGCGCGAATAGCGTCTTCATCATGTTCTACCACAATAACGGTATTGCCCAAATCACGCAGATGGATCAGGGTTTCTAGTAAGCGTTCATTATCACGCTGATGTAAACCGATAGAAGGTTCATCAAGCACGTACATTACACCGACTAAGCCGGCACCAATTTGACTGGCTAAACGAATACGTTGTGCCTCACCACCTGATAGTGTGCCTGCGGCGCGTGAGAGATTGAGATAATTTAAGCCAACGTTCACCAAGAAACCTAAACGGTCACACACTTCTTTCAGAATTTTTTCGGCAATTTGTGCTTTTTGTCCGGTCAGCTCCAAGCCTTGGAAAAATGCTAGGGCATCGGCGATGGCATATTCGGCAATGTCAGGTAGTGGAGTATCGGCGATAAAAACATTACGCGCTTCTAAGCGTAATCGACTACCGTTACAGTCGGGACAATGTTGGCTGTTAAGATATTTTGCCAGTTCTTCGCGCACCGCATTAGATTCTGTTTCACGGTATCGGCGGTCCATGTTATTTAAAATACCTTCAAATGGATGTTTGCGAATAACAATATCGCCACGATCATTCATGTATTTAAATTCGATTTCTTGTTTGCCGCTGCCTTTTAAAATTAGTTGCTGGGTTTTTTCGTCTAATTCATTGAACGGTAAATCTAAGGCAAATTGATAATGCTCAGCTAAGGCCTGTAACATTTGAAAATAATAGAAATTTCTTTTATCCCAGCCACGAATAGCACCGCCCGCCAAGCTTAATTCAGGATTAGCAATAACGCGACTTGAGTCAAAATACTGTTGATTACCTAAACCATCACAGGTTTGACAGGCACCAGCAGGATTATTGAAAGAGAATAATCTTGGCTCTAACTCTTGCATACTGTAGCCACATTTAGGGCAAGCAAAATTAGCCGAAAAAACTAACTCTTCTTTAGTTGGCTCATCCATAAAGGCCACTTTCACGGTACCAGATGTTAATGAAAGTGCGGTTTCGAATGACTCAGAGAGACGTAGTTGAATATCTTGGCGCACTTTAATACGGTCAACAACTACTTCTATGGTGTGTTTTTTATGTAACTCTAGGGTTGGTGGATCAGAAAGATCACACACTTCACCATCAATTCTTGCTCGAATGTAGCCTTGGGCGGCAAGGTTATCGAGTAACTTAACATGTTCACCTTTACGGTCTTGCAATATTGGTGCAAGTACCATGACCTTAGTGCCTTCTTCGAGCGCTAATACTCTATCGACCATTTGAGAAATGGTTTGTGCGGCAAGTGGCAGGTGATGATCGGGACAACGCGGCTCGCCAACACGGGCGTATAATAAGCGTAAATAATCGTATATTTCGGTAATGGTGCCAACCGTTGAACGTGGATTGTGTGACGTTGACTTTTGCTCAATTGAAATAGCAGGGGACAGACCCTCAATATGATCTACATCGGGCTTTTCCATTAAAGATAAGAACTGACGAGCATAAGCGGAAAGAGATTCAACGTAACGTCTTTGTCCTTCAGCGTACAAGGTATCAAAGGCTAATGAAGACTTACCTGAACCTGAAAGACCGGTAATAACAATTAACTTATCGCGTGGAATATCGACATTAATATTTTTTAAGTTATGGGTGCGAGCACCCCTGACTTCAATTTTCTTCATAATGATATTGTGACCAGTTGAGCGTTGGGCAATTTCGATACGAAATTTTTGTATGCAAATTGCCCAACTGAATGTAAATTACCTTACGCTATATCAACACTTACGATAACCATTAGAACTACAATACCTATCAGTTAAGGTCGTTTTAAAAGCGAGATACACTAAGTGATATGATTAGCAGTTGAATTAATCCGCGGTTGAAATTAACGCAGCATTGCTTCATTTGCTATACCATCTACACATAAAGTTAGAACCAAGAATTATCGCACAGTTTTTAATCCAAATTCATCTTAAATCTCTGTTTTTGTTCATTAGGTGGCCGTGTTAAGATATGCCCGTTTTTCTAGCCTGATTTCCAGTTTAATTAAGAGTTAACATTTTCATGAGCGCATCCGGTTTAAATAGTATTGAGAAAAAGGCCGCATTTTCGTTAGCCTCAGTGTTCGGCCTACGGATGTTAGGCCTGTTTATGATCTTGCCTGTGTTTGCCATCTATGGTGAGCAACTTATCGGTTACAGCCCAATATGGATTGGCTTAGCGATTGGTGCCTATGGTTTAACACAAGCACTTTTACAAATTCCAATGGGCATTTTGTCAGACAAATTTGGACGAAAGCCGGTAATTCTTGCGGGCTTAGTGATATTTTTATTGGGTAGTGTGGTTGCCGCAATGTCAGACACGATCTATGGCGTTGTTCTTGGCCGTGCATTACAAGGCATGGGAGCGATCGCGAGTGCTATATTGGCATTGGCCGCGGATTTAAGCCGTGAAGAACAACGACCGAAAGTGATGGCCACCATAGGTATGTTTATTGGTGTGTCTTTTACCATTGCCATGATCATTGGGCCTATTGTTGCGCAAGCGTTTGGCTTAAGTGGCTTGTTTTGGTTTATCGCCATACTCACTGTTTTTGCTATGTTGACCATTCAATTTGTTGTGCCAAATTCAATTAACACTGCGCCGAAAGGTGACAATGTTGCGCTGCCTTCGAAGCTTGGCAGTTTAGTGCGTGATGGCCAGTTATCACGTTTAAATGGCGGCGTTTTTATTCTCCATATGGCCTTAACTGCCTGCTTTGTTACTTTACCTAAACAATTTGTGGCGAACGGTTTAGCACTTGAGCAACATTGGCAACTGTATTTACCGACCTTACTCGGCTCTTTTTTCCTCATGGTGCCATTTATGATCATCGCTATAAAGAAACAAAAAGAAAAACAAATGTTTACTGTTGCTGTTGCTTTGTTAACGTTAGCTTTGATGCTGTTGTGGTACCTACCAAGCAGTATGACCACCTTGGTGGTATCGGTGATGATGTTTTTTACTGCCTTTAATTATTTGGAAGCAACCATGCCGTCAATATTGTCGCGCATTGCCCCTGCCGGTGTAAAAGGCAGTGTGATGGGAATTTACTCGAGTAGTCAGTTTTTAGGTGCTTTTGCTGGTGGTATATTAGGTGGTTTTATTGCCGGAGAATTTGGCGAACAAACGATATTTCTAGTGATGGCGCTCTTTGGCTTAGTTTGGTTGTTATTAACCTTAGGGATGAAACCACTGAAAAAGTCTAAGGCTTATAGTTTTGCCACCAATATTGTCAGCGATGAAAAAGCGCGAGAAGTGGCACAAAAACTGAGTGAAATGCCGGGAGTAATTGAAGCTATCATTATACATGATGATGCCGTTGCTTACTTAAAAGTCGATGAGAAAGTTGTAAATTTAGCTGCTATTAAAACCTTACTTAAAATGTGATTATTCAAAATACAGCTATAGTAATAGTATAAAAAATAAAACTTTATACTATGAATAATTTTAAATATATAGGCCTAGATTTTAGTCAAAGTCAAATTTTGTCATTAAAACGCAAAAAACTGTTACTTTGGACTTTCACCATATTATGTGTATTTACGCTAGTTCCTCTAGCATTTAATCATTATCTTTTGGGCAACCATTATTTGGCTTTTGCTCTAATGGCATTTTTCGTTTGTCTTTTGATTGATGCAATATCGGTTCAAGTTAATAACATGTTTATAATCCATCCGTCTTTAGTCGCGTTTTGTTTAGTGGTTTCATTACTCATTTCTATTTATCACTTGGGTGTTGCCGCTGTGTTCTGGTTTTATCCCATCGTGATGATTTTAACCTTCGTACTATCGAAAAATACTTCCTGCTTTTTTAACGTTGTATTATTAGCTGGGCTCGCTGTTATTGGGAACTCTCAAATGCAGCTTGAGTTAATGCTTAGGGCCATAATTTCGTTAGCCATCACTTGGCTTTTAGCCTTTTTGTTAATGAAAGGAATGAACAACTTAGCGGAAAAATTACGGCAAGCTTCTACTGAAGATCCGTTAACCAAAGTACTTAATCGAAGACAGCTAAATCGAACGTTAGAGGATGCTATTGCATTAAAAAAACGCCATGATATTACTTCTACGCTGATGATATTTGATATTGATCATTTTAAAAAGATCAATGATCACTACGGTCATAGCGTCGGCGATAATGTGATTATTAACGTATGTAATCTAATTAAAAGTATTACACGTAAAGAAGATATACTTTTTCGCTTAGGTGGAGATGAATTTTTGCTGCTAATGAATTACTCAAATGTGAATGAAGCTGAGTATCTAGCACAGAAAGTTTGTAACGCTATGGCCACAATCGATTTGGCTATTCCAGTAAAAATTACTGTCAGTATTGGGCTTTGTGAAATTTCCACTGACTTGGCTGTCCAAGATTGGATTGATGCGGCTGATCGAGCATTATACGAAGCTAAGGCTTCAGGTCGAAATTGTGTAAAAAAACAAACTGAATTGCCTAGCTTATCATTGCATTAATAAATTGCCGAAACCAGACTGCTCGTATGATTTTTTGCGACAGAAAATAGAATAATATCATCTTTGTACTTTCCCATTAATGTCTGACCTAATGGGGATGCTGGAGTTATCGCAGTGATTATAATAAGGTGATTATTTAACGCCACTTGACAGCGTAAACCACCGGCGCAAGGGGTAATGAAATAGTATTTACTTTGCTCATTTTTAGTTTCTAATCGTACTATCGAGCCCAGTGTAATTTCGTGTTCATCTGAAAAATATCTGATTATCATTTTTTGCAATTGGCTAATAGCAGCACGAATTTCTTCTACTCGCCGTGATTGCCCTTCGGCTAAATAACTCTGCTCAATTGCTAAGGTATCGTACTGTGTTTCAGCCACAGACTGATCGTCAGTAGCCGCTTTATGGGCATTATCTGCCGCGACTAAAGCCTGTGCTAACTCTTGTTGTAGCTGGGAAACAATTTCAGTAATGATAATATTTTTGTTGATGTTAATGACTCTTCTCCCAATCTTTTATTCGCAGCATACTGTGATCGGTGAGAAAGTAAATCATCATCTTTTGCTGAGTATTTATAGATAGTATGAAAAAGCCAATCTGACAGGTGTCAAAATAAGGCTTGAGTTTTACACGTAATGCAGATATTTTAGATGTACAGCTTCAAGTAACAAACTAAACTTGCTTTAAACACTATTTAACATGACAACCAAAAGTGACTTAATATGAATGATAATGCAGCCTTTCCACATTTATTAGCGCCATTAGATTTAGGTTTTACTACCTTAGCCAACCGAACACTTATGGGCTCAATGCATACGGGCCTAGAAGAAGAAAAAGGTGGTTTTGATAAACTAGCTGCATTTTATCGAGCACGAGCAAAAGGTGGTGTCGGTTTGATAGTTACCGGTGGTATTAGCCCCAATACTCGCGGCCGTTTAGCGCCATTTGGCTGTGAGTTAAGTAAGTTCTGGCATGTTGGTAAACATAAAAAAATTACCGCTGCAGTTCATGAGTATCCGACCAAAATTTGCTTGCAGTTATTACACGCGGGCAGATATGCATATCATCCCTTTAGTGTCTCAGCCAGTAAAGTAAAGTCGCCAATTAACCCATTTACGCCAAAAGCTATGTCCGTTGGGCAAATTAAAGGCACCATTAAAGACTTTGCACATTCAGCAAAATTAGCTAAGAAAGCGGGCTATGATGGTGTTGAAATCATGGGCTCAGAAGGTTACCTGATCAATCAATTTAGCTGTGTCAAAGTCAATAAACGCACTGACGAATGGGGCGGTAGTATTGAAAATAGAATGCGCTTAGCTCTGGAAATTATTCGCGCCGTGCGCGCCAGTGCAGGTGATGATTTTATTATTATTTTCCGTTTGTCGATGCTAGATCTTGTTGACGGTGGTAACAGTTGGCAAGACGTTGTTACTATGGCAAAAGGTGTTGAGGCTGCAGGCGCGACATTAATTAATACTGGCATTGGTTGGCATGAAGCTCGCGTACCGACAATTTCTACTTCCGTGCCACGTGCCGCATTTACTTGGATCACCGAGCGCATGAAAAAAGAGGTCAATGTACCTCTGATTACCACAAACCGTATTAACACCCCTGAAGTGGCAGAAGAAATACTGTCGTCAGGTCAAGCGGATATGGTATCTATGGCACGTCCCTTTTTAGCGGATGAAAACTTTGTCGTAAAAGCTGCTGCTAACAAAAGTGATGAAATTAATACCTGTATTGGTTGTAACCAAGCCTGTTTAGATCATGTATTTAAACAGCAACGAGCGTCATGTTTAGTTAACCCAACCGCTTGTTATGAAACGGAACTCACTTTTGAAAACGCCGCGACCAAGAAAAAAATTGCTGTGGTTGGCGCTGGCCCTGCAGGGTTAGCATTCAGTGTTTATGCTGCGCAGCGTGGTCATAGTGTTGAAATATTTGACCGTGGTAGTGAGATCGGTGGTCAATTTAATTATGCTAAACAAATACCAGGTAAAGAAGAGTTTTTTGAGACCTTACGTTACTTTAACAAGCAAATAGCGCTGCATGATATCGCCTTACATTTGAATCAAGAGCAAAGTGCAGAGCAATTGGTTGCGGCAGGTTTTGATGAAATTGTTTTAGCGACCGGGATTGTGCCTAGAGCGCTTGATATTAAAGGTATCGACCATGAAAAAGTTAAGTCTTATATTCAGGTATTACGTGATAAAGAGCCAGTAGGCAAACGTGTTGCGATTATTGGTGCCGGTGGTATCGGTTTTGACGTTGCAGAATTTTTGGTTGAAGAAGAGTCGCTGACAACGAATCCTGATAAATGGTTGAAAAGTTGGGGCGTTGATAAAAATTACCAAGAAAACGGTGGTTTATCGACTACTCGCGTTAGCGAAACACCTGCACGTGAAATTTACTTATTACAACGTAAAACCAGCAAAGTGGGGGCGGGCTTAGGTAAAACTACCGGTTGGATCCACAGAGCGACACTACAAAAAAATGGTGTGCAAATGTTAGCGGGTATTACGTATGACGAGGTTAACGACGAAGGTTTAGTGATTTCTATTGATGGTAAACAGCAAACACTGCAAGTTGATAATATCATTATTTGTGCAGGACAAGAATCTGAACGCAGTCTTTATCGACAACTTGAAGCACAAGGTGTCAATGCCCACTTAATTGGTGGCGCGAACGTCGCCGCTGAACTTGATGCTAAGCGAGCGATTAGACAAGCAGCAGAGCTGGCCGCGAAAATTTAGGCTGGTCGAGCAACGCGTAAAATTAATCTGCCATGAGTATTTTATAATAAATGCTCATGGTAATTTTTTTTGAAATTAGGTAAATAAAAACGGTAGTCATTTAAATTGAAATAATCATTAACTTATCTGGGTCAAGTGATATGCTGATAAAAAGCACTTTGTAGATAATCAACAGATAAGAGTGACTATGACACTAATATTTAAACCCGCGATTGTTATTTCGAATTCACTAAGATTTAAAGCTAAATTCTCGCTCTTAGCTTTAATGTTTTACCTGCCATTGATTGCCAGTTTCATCTGGATTGTCAAACAACAATTCCATGATTTAAGCCAATATCAGCAAGAATTATTGGGCAATACTCAGATAGCTGCCGTCATTGAGCTCGAGCAAGCGGTTGGGAATAATCGTCTAAGCTTATCTCGTGGTAATGATATTACCAACCAAATTGAACAACTGGCGCTAGCCGCAAATAATAAACAAACACTGCTTGATGGTTGGCAAAATTTACAAGCAAGTGAGAGAACGTTTAGCGATTTTTCAATGTTTTACGATAAAACCTTTGCTGAAAGAGAAAACTTAGCTGCCGTGAGCGGTTTGTCTCGAGAACCTGATCCGCAAGCTTTTTATCTTGCCGAAGCCGCGTTGATCAGAATGCCAGCTTTAGTTGAATACATCGGCAGGATTAAAGATTTAACCCGCAGTATTATTAGTAATGGCGGTTTCAGTGCACAAACCTATACGCTACTTGTGGCCTTAGATAATCGCCTAGATGAGCTGCAGCTGCAGTACGCAAAAACTATTGAGCAACTTAAACGTGTTGCTCCTAACATGTTTAATGACTATTTAGCGCAATACGATGAAGTAAACCAGTCGCTAGACAGTTTTCAAGCATCACTTCGTAGCCAAGTTATTAATCCTGACAGCATTCAATGGCGTGTCGCTCAAGCGGAAAACTTAGGAAATGCGCAATACAAAAAACAGCAAGAGTTAATGGCGTTGTCAGAGCAGCTGTTAGTTGAACGTATTAAAAAATTAAAAAATAGTGGTATGCAGGCGCTGTGGTTATTGTCGATTATACTCGTCGTTATTATGTTAGCGATAAGCTATTTATTGGTGGGCATATACCAATCGTTAAGTGAAAACGTTAACAAAATAAATTTGGCGGCAGAACGCTTGGGTAACGGTGATTTTTCACTTGATATTGTTAGCAGTTCTAAAGATGAGCTTGGTGATATTGCGCGTCGTTTTAGCCAAATGCAGCATAAAATTCATACACTGTTATCGAATGTTGCTAATGATGTATCGGTACTAAAATCTGCCGCGGCTAATATCAATAGCCTCACCGAAGCGATGGAGAAAAACATTGCTCAACAGCAACAAGATACTCATCAAGTTGCCAGTTCTATTAATCAAGTTAATGATTCGGTGCAAATCATTTCGTCAAATACCGCAGACGCAAAAACCCTGACAGAACATGCCTACACCAGTGTTAGTCATGGTGAGCAGGTCATTAGCGATACCGCGAGTGTGATCACCGCTATTTCTTCGCAAGTACATACTTCTGCTGAAGTGATTAATGAGCTGGCGGTGCATAGTACAGAGATTGGCAAGTTTGTTAACGTGATCAGAGAGATAGCAGATCAAACTAACTTGCTGGCGTTAAATGCTGCAATCGAAGCGGCAAGAGCAGGTGAACAAGGCAGAGGTTTTGCTGTAGTCGCTGACGAAGTTCGAACCTTGGCGAGTAGAACACAAGACTCAACCAGTGAAATTCAACGAATAATTGAACAATTACAGCTAGGTACAAACCGGTCAGTTGAAGCGATGAAAAACGGTGTTGAACAAGCTGAACAAGGTGTTGAGAAAACCGCGCAAGTCGCTGAGACCTTTCAACAGGTAAGTCAAAGCGTGACTGAGATAGTTTCTGCGACAACTGAAATATCAAATGCTGTTGAACAACAGCGTAATATGGTGGTTGGTATCACAGGTAATACTCACGATATTGCTGAAAGTACGGATAATTTGTTACAGTCTGCTGAAGATGCTGCCAATGCGGGAGCTAATATTTCTCAACTTGCAGAGGATCTTGCGGTACAATTAGCGCAGTTTACTCTGAAAAAATAATTACCTAGACTGAATGAATAATAATAAAACACATAAATTTTATCTCACGCACGCAGGCAACCGTTAATATGGTTGCTGTTAATTCCATGGTTGGCATAGCTGCCACAGATATCGATATTGCTAATACTGCTGCTGATTTTAAGCAAATGTTGTTAGCAGAAATAGCGCAAGCGAAATCACGGGTTTATATTTCTGCGCTTTATGTCCAAGATGATACGGCAGGCAGAGAAGTGCTTGACGCGTTATATCAAGCGAAAGCAAAAACGCCGACATTAGATATTTGCCTATTTGTTGATTTTCATCGTGCCCAACGTGGCTTGATTGGTCAAAAAGAGCATGGCGGTAATCGTGAACTTTATTTAGCCCTTGAGCAACAACAGACTGAATCAATTAATATTTATGGTGTACCTGTTAAACGTAAGGAATTACTCGGCGTTTTACATTTAAAAGGTATGGTGATTGATGATGTACTGCTGTACACCGGTGCGAGTATTAATGACATTTATTTGCAACAAGCAGGGCGCTATCGCCTTGATCGCTATTATCGTTTGCACAGTAAGGCATTAGCGGATAGTTTTTGTGAATACTTACAACGCTGTTTTATTGATTCAGCACTTGCGCCATTATTAAACAGAGGCGTGCTGCCTGATGCTAAAGTAGTTAAGCGCAATATTTTACGTTTAACTAAGTTATTAAAGTCGTCCAAATATCGTCCTTTTAACTACGTTAGAAGTGAAGACATTCAAGCTTCTATGTTTGTTGGTTGTGGTCGTCGAGGTAATCAGCTTAATCGTGTGATCAGAGATTTAATACGGAGCAGTCGCGATACATTAGTTATTTTTACACCGTATTTTAACTTACCTAAACCTCTATTGAGAGATTTAGATGCGGCTCTCAAACGTGGTGTTAAAGTGACGTTAACGGTTGGCGACAAAAAAGCGAATGATTTTTATAATGCTGATGAGGCAACCTTTTCAACCGTTGAAATTGTGCCTTATATCTACGAGCGCTTGTTAGCCACCTTTATTGCACGACGTCAAAAGCATTTGGATAATGGTAATTTGTCGCTACGGTTATGGCAACATGACGATAATAGTTTTCACTTAAAAGGCTTAGTGGTTGATGAACGTTATCATCTATTAACTGGCAGTAACCTCAACCCAAGAGCTTGGTCGTTAGACTTGGAAAATGGTGTTTTACTTGATGATGCTAAAGGTCAATTAGTTGATAAATTTACCGCAGAGTTTCAACGTATTACGCAATATACTCGAACGATCACTAAGCCAAGTGACATTGAAAGCCTGCAAGATTATCCCGACAAACCGCGTAAGCTACTGAAAAAATTGCGTATGACCCAAATAGATCGCTTATTAAAACGCTTTCTCTAAGCCCTACTTTAAGTATTCTTAGCATAAATCACTTTGCGTCATGGATTATTTGCAAAGTGATTTATGCTAAACGGGCTAAAGCCCGTTACCCGATATAAATTTGATTAGCTGGATTAAAACTCACCCACGACGTTAATACGTATTTGTTTGATGACACGGGGATATTGCCCCTATGGGTATGGGTAAAGCCGCAAGGTGCAATGACCATAGTACCTGCTTTAGGTTTAATGCTTTTATTTTGGTAATAAAAATCAGTTTCACCACCTTCTTCAACGTCATTTAAGTAAATCAAAAATAACAATACACGGTGTAGTGCCTTATTCTCATTCAGTTGCGGGTATATTTCTGAGTGCCAATAGCCATAATTTCCTTTACCTTGCTCATAACGTTGCGCGTTAATGGGAGCCAAGTTAAACAGGTATTTAATTAAGTTAAACAAATTGGGTTTACCAACTTCTTCGAAATTATCTACAGTAAGCACCACAGGTTGCTTGGTTTTAGGGTGTTGAACGGTGAGTGAAATGCCACTAATTAAACTAAAAAAATACTTGCCTATATACTCAGTGACCTGCTCACCACAGACCTGCAAAATACTCTGCAGTGCCGGCTGAAATTCTGCATGTTGGTTTAAGTAAATATCTTGGCTCAGCTTTTTAGTGGTATCAACACCATTACCTGTTCTGCCCGCCACTTGATGTTTGCTGTTATCAAAGTCTAAAATAAACTTTTTACAAAATTCAGGGCTCAGTGCGTTAGGGTATACTTCTATAAAATCAGTCATGTTTTTAGTGTCTGTTGAACTTGTCATTGATAGTGCAGTTGCTCTTGAATATTATTGACAGCTTTTCAAGTACAACGACTAAAGTGAAAGCTCAACAAGGCCTTATCTTATTGTTAATCTGCTGTCAGCATACAACAAACTGTGACTAAATTAATTACCTTGTTGATAAATCTCTGTAGAATGTGGCAATAATTTTCGTTTATTAAGAGTTTTTATGTTTACTGAAGTGATAACCACCCGATTTAGTGATACTGATGCGCTTGGACACATTAATAACACCATGGTGCCAGTATGGTTTGAAGGCGCACGTGATCCGGTTTTTAAGTGGTTTATGCCAGAACTTAATCTACAAGAATGGCGTCTTATTTTAGCGAAAATCGATGTTAACTTTCATGCGCAAATATATTACGGTAAAGAAATAACCTTACGTACTTATATAGGCCGAATTGGTGGTTCGTCGTTCGATGTTTATCAAGAATTATGGCAGAACGATATTAAATGTGCGTCAGGTACAGCGGTGATGGTGCATTTTTGTTATGAAAATCAGAGCTCTTTAAAAATTCCAACTGACATACAAAATGAAATGGAAAAGCACCTCTTTGTTACTGAGTAGATGTTGATTTTTCGTCGATAAAATATTTTAGAAAAAGAAGGTAAATCTAGCGTAATTTTTTACGTCTAGTGATAGAATCTCTTCATCGTTATTAAAAATAAATATTCTGAGCAAGTTGTCGCTTAGAGTAATGTTAAATGAGTAGAGTACGCTTTACTGCAATTATAGGATTTTGTTCATGGCTGGTGTCAATAAAGTAATAATTTTAGGTAACTTAGGGAAAGACCCTGAAGTACGTTTTATGCCTAATGGTGGTGGGGTTGCTAACCTTACTATTGCAACTTCTGAAAGTTGGAAAGACAAGCAAACGGGTGAACAAAAAGAAAAAACTGAATGGCATCGTGTGGTTATGTTCGGCAAATTAGCTGAAATTGCTGGCGAATACTTGAAGAAAGGTTCGAAAGTTTACATTGAGGGTGCTTTGCAAACTCGTAAATGGCAAAACGCACAGGGCCAAGACCAATATACCACTGAAATTGTTGTACAAGGTTTTAACGGCACAATGCAAATGTTAGATTCACGTGGTGGCAGTGGCGCTCAAGCTGGTGGTGGTTTCCAACAGCAATCTGCTCCGCAGCAAAGTGGTGGTTTCCAGCAACAACAAGCTGCACCGCAACAGTCTGGCGGTTTCCAGCAGCAACAAGCTGCACCACAGCAAGCGTATAATAAGCCAGCACAACAATCAGGCGGTTTCCAACAACAATCTGCTCCACAGCAAGGTGGTGGGTTTCAACAACAGTCTGGCTCACAACAAGGCGGCTTTCAGCAGCAATCAGGATCACAACAAGGTGGTTTTCAACAGAATGCGCCAAAAGTAAATCCGCAAGAGCCAACAATTGATTTTGATGACGATATTCCGTTTTAATTTGAAGTAAAACATTAAAAACCCAGCGTAAATGCTGGGTTTTTTAGTTTTATGTGCTGAAAAAAGTTAGGATAATAGTTGCTTGCATCCCTTAAAACTATAAGTTAAATCATGGCTATTTCAGTATTGTTACTCATAGTGGCAAGCTGTTTTTGCATGCTTAAAAAAGGCTTAAGTGTATTTTAATGGTTTGAGCAAAGTGAATATGGCTTTACTGAGGTCCGAGTAATAAATATCTCAGTAAAGCCGAGCGACTATATTAAGGGGCGTTTCGCAACGCAGCAATGCGCTCTTCAAGTGGAGGGTGGCTGGCAAATAGGCTGAGCATTTTCGATTTATTATTAATACCAAATGCCATCATTGAGCCTTCAAGCTGACTTTCTTGACTCGACTTTAATTTTTCCAATGCGCCAATCATGGCGGATTTTCCGGCAAGTTTTGCGCCACCAATATCAGCGCTGTATTCTCTTTTTCTTGAAAACCAAGCAACAATAATACTGGCAAGTACACCTAATATCATCTCTAAAACAAACACGACGATAAAATAGGCCATTGTGCCCAAGCCACCTTGGTTATTGTTGCCACGTGTTGCGTTATCAATCACACCGGCAATTAAACGTGCTAGGAATATCACAAACGTATTCACGACACCTTGCACAAGCGTTAATGTCACCATGTCGCCATTAGCAACATGACTAATCTCATGGCCGATAACTGCTTCAGCTTCAGCTTGACTCATGTTCTCTAAAAGACCTGTGCTGATAGCAACTAAGGCATTATTTTTATTGGCGCCTGTGGCAAAAGCATTCATATCAGGTGATTGGTAAAGGGCGACCTCTGGCATACCAATTTTAGCTGCTTCTGAATATCGCTTAACGGTGTCTAGTAACCATCTTTCAGTTGAATTTTTCGGTTGTTCAATGACATAGGCGCCAACTGAACGTTTTGCCATCCATTTTGACATTAATAACGAGATAAATGCACCACCAAAACCAAAAACGCAGGCAAGCAGTAAAAGCCCACCTAAGCCTTGTCGATCAATGCCAAAAACTGACATTAATATACTCAAGGTGACACTAAGTACCAGCATAATAGCTAAATTAGTCAGTAAAAATAAAACAATTCTTTGCACCTATATTACTCCAAAAGATAAACACACTAAGACATAATATGTCTTAGTTGAAATAAAACAAGCCTTTGATAAGAATATTTCTCATGCTCACCTATAAACCGGAAATTATTGAAAGCGAGTATTGCTGGTATTTCCTTTAAAAGGGTTACTAATTTCCCTTATTTCAATAAAGCTTTACTTGATTTATATCACTTAAATTCTTTGGTGACCTTGTATGCTGTTACGCATTGCTAGTTAAACACAGATTGATATGAACAATGACCACGTCGATAATACATTAGGTATTTTTCCTCGTTCATGGAGTGAAAAATACGCAGGTAGAATACCCGGCAACATTCCTATTTGGGTGGGAATACTTTCTGAGCTTACTGAGTTTGGTATTTTTTTTGTTGCGTACTTTATTGCGAAATACCACTACCCTGATGTTTTTTCCAAGGGACCACAAGGGCTTAGTACAAGTATTGGTGTGGCTAATACCATTATTTTGCTAACGAGTAGTTATTTTATGGCGAAGGCCATGATGCATATTCGTTTAGATGAACGTGATAAATGTCAGCGCTACTTATGGTTAGCACTGAGCTGTGGTTGCTGTTATTTGATCGCTAAAACTTGGGAGTTTTATTGGAATAATTTACAAGGCCTAAGTACCAGTACTAATGAATTTTATACGGTTTATTACTACATGACGTTTAATCATTTTCTTCATGTCGGTTGGGCTTCATGTGCGGTGTTATGGGTGATTTTTCGATTACGCGCAGGGCAATACTCTGCTAAAGAGCATAGCGGTCTCGAGGCCTTAGCGGTTTACTGGCATATGATTGATCTGATGTGGATTTTGATTTTTCCATTGCTGTACGTTTTGCGTTAGAGGTTGAAATGAAAAAACTAGGCCGTTTGGAATTCTTTTGGGCAATATTAATTGTTATTACCCTATTTAATACTTTTTTGGGGGAGCAATTCGCTTCGACGGCACTGGTCAGTGTTTTAGTGTCTATAACGGTAATGTATAAGGGCCTTGTGGTAATCGACTATTTTATGGAGTTGAAACATGCGAATAAAAATTTGCGTTGGCTGATGCGATTATATTTTATTATTTTTCCGTCAATGATTATAGCGACGGTTTTTTTCTAATGGATAATAAAATACTTTTTATTTGGAAATTGATGGTGTTAATCAATCAAGGAAAATGGAGTTCTAATGAATTTACAAGCAAGAATACAGAGTAAAGAACAAATAAAATCTGCATCTACTATCGCCTTATGGTCGATATTAAACTTGACGTTTTTACCGGGTTTAGCGTTTATTATATTACTGCTACAGCGGAAAAAACACGACACTAACAGCTTGTCTTATTATCATTTTAAATTTGCCATAAAACTAAATTTATCTGCTGCCGCCGCGTTGATATTTGTTAGTGTGTTGATGATACTTTTAGGTGGCTTAAATTCTGGCTGGACTTGGGTGTTTGTTATTACTTATTTTGTCTTAGTACATACAATATTTATTGTGATTGCGGTTTGGGCACTCATACGTGCTTGGGCAGGAAATAAAGTCTTCAGCAAGTATTGAATGATTCGCCTAATGGTTTGAATTTAAGCGTTTGAGTTTAACTGTGTTTTTAACCAAGCGTTAGCGCGTTCAATAGAGTCAAACGCTTGATTTTTTAGTCCCGCTTGGTCGTAAACTCTTTGGAAAATACTTTGTGTAATTTGTGGTGCGTCACTCAAGGCTGAATGAATAGCTAATGCTTTTGTTGGGCCGGATTTTACGAGTTTTAAATGATAATCTAGTCCATCTTTTGCGGCCAAGGATTCACCTTTTAATATCAATAAGATAGCAAAATTTTCAAAATCCACATCGTTCAAGATAATCTGAGAAAGCTCGCGATGCATCTTTTTAAAAAATTCTAGATTCCACGGCCCCGTAGCATCTATGGTAACGATATTGTTGTCAACGCTGTAACTACATTGACCATGTGCTGTTAACTCTGCTTTCAAGTTTACTCCTAGGTCCCATTATTATTAGCTGCTTTAAGTAATAACTGTTTCAAGGCTACTTGTAAAGCAGGGTATTGAAACTTGAAATTATTCTTTAATAACTTTTGGGGTAAAACATTTTGCCCGTATAGCACTAAATCTGCAGATTCACCCATTAAAATTCGTAACATAAAAGCGGGCACTCTAAAGATACATGGTCGTGATAGCACTTTAGATAAGGTTTTCGAAAACTCTTGATTAGAGACTGGCATTGGCGCTGTGGCATTGATAATACCCGTCAATGACGGTTGATAAATAGCGGCTAATATAACGGCAATCATATCGTCGATGTGGATCCATGACATGAATTGCTTTCCATCACCTATCGGCCCACCAAGACCAAATTTAAATGCCGGTAACATTTTTTGTAACGCGCCGCCGTTGTTGGCTAGCACAATGCCTGTTCTTAAAATACATACACGGGTTTTATCTGATTGAGCGCTTAGGGCAATATCCTCCCACTTTTTACAAATATGGTGGCTAAACTCGTTATAAACATTCTGATGATTTTCATCTATTGCTGAAGCGTTCTGGCGACCATAAAAGCCAATAGCACTGCCTGAGATAAAGCAATGAGGTGGCTTAGTGGCTGATTGCATTTTTTCCACTAGGCTTTGGGTCACTTGCCAACGACTTTGGCAAATAATATCTTTCTGCGCGCTAGACCACCTTTTGTCAACGATTGCTTCACCTGCTAAATTAACCACAACATCAAGTTCGTCAAAGTTAACGTCTGCCAGTGTTGTGACCAACTCAATATTTTGAGGGAGCCTCTTAGCTGCACTTGCTAAGTTACGCGTTAAAACAATAATGCGATCAGCATGTAAATGTTGGATCAATGCTTGGCCTATTAAGCCCGTGCCACCCGTAATAAGTATGTTCACCATCGCTCCTTAATCTACAGCTAATCGGTTATTTATATAGTCCACAGTAGTTATACAGTATTGGGCAATTGATAGATCACTTATTTAGCGGCTGTGCTGTGAAAATTAAACCCTAGCCAATAAAAAAGCTCCCGTAGGAGCCATTTTATTACTATTCAGGCAAGGTGAGATGCTTAGTAGTAGGTATCTTCTTTATTATGCGCTTGAGGATCTTCAATAATCTCTTCAAAGTCGACTTCAAAACTGTTGTTACTGTCTGTATTTGCCATATAAATAGTGCGGGTTGAGCCATCGATCCAGGTCACAGTACCACTGCCTTTTTTACTACCGCATTTCATACCAATATGAATGTCGTTAAATTCCATTATTTCCTCCTCGTTTGTTGTCGAATATCGAACAATGCATTCGATTAAGCAAACTCTGTTCTTACTTAGAAACGCCCTTGTCAGAATAGTTCAAATATTCTGCAAGTACAGTGCTTTTTTTCGACAGGAACAGATTATTATAAACAGAAAACTATTCAGATCTAGTCATTTTTAAGGATTAACACTGATACCTAAAACTGCTGGCTTGCTAGCCCCTGTCACAGCTGGAATGTTGCCAAAAATATTTTTATCAAATGCGAAGGCTAACCAAGCAAATGCCATCGCTTCTAATGAATCACTATTTATATTTTTTGTATGAGTATTCACTATTTTATGATTGTTAAGCTTTTGATTTAATAGTGAAATTAGGAAGTTGTTTTCAATGCCGCCGCCACAAATATATACGTCAGATTTCGTACTTAATTGGTTAATATCTTGTGCGATAGTTTCAGCCGTTAACGCTGTTAATGTTGCTTGAATATCGGTTGCTTTCAATGTGCTTTGGGCGGTAAATTTAGTTAACCACTGGGCATTAAAGTACTCGCGACCGGTACTCTTTGGAGCGGCTTGAGTAAAGTATGCATCGCTTAGCATTGCTTGTAGTAAGTTAGGGCAAACATTGCCAGAACTGGCCCATTGACCTTCGGCGTCAAACCGTCCTGACTGATGTTGTCCAAACCAATAGTCCATTAACGCATTACCTGGGCCTGTATCAAAACCTGTGGTGTTATGCGGTGCATGCTTAGGTAAAAAGGTAATATTTGCAATACCGCCAATATTAACCACGAAAACGTCCTTTTCAGTTGAGCCGAAAATTGCTTGATGAAATGCCGGCACTAATGGAGCACCTTGACCTCCTAAGGCAATATCTTTGGTTCTAAAGTCGCCAACAACGCGAATACCTGTTAATAATGCTAAAGACTGTAAACAGCCGATTTGCAGGGTAAAAGGAGTGCTTATATCTTGGTTTTTGATTGGCCGATGTCGAATGGTTTGGCCGTGACTGCCAATAGCGGTAATATCTGCAGGCGAGAGATTTTCTTGCTGTAAAAATTGTAAGATCGCTTGAGAAAATAGTTGGGCTAGTTCGATATCTAAGCTGCCAGCGCGGTCAATTTCATTGCTGCTGGCATTATACAAACTCATTATTTTTTGGTGTGTAGCATTGTCGTAAGCTTGGTAATAGCTTGCAATCAAGTTTGCGCCATTAGCACCTTGGGTCTGGTGAGTGTCAAATTCCACCAACGCGAGATCAATACCGTCAGCGCTAGTGCCCGACATAAGGCCAATATAACGAATTTTATTATTCATTTAATCAGTACTTGGTTGCATAGATAACATGATTCGGCGCGAACCTGATAACTCCGCAAGGCGTTGAGCGGCGATTTCATCAAACGCTTTTCGATATTTAGTACTGATGGGTTTAGCGTCTGGCAGCTTTACGGTTCTAGGGTTGCGATGCACGCCATTGAGTAAAAACTCATAATGTAAATGTGGCGCTTGCGACATACCCGTTGAACCGACATAGCCGATCACTTGGCCTTGTTTAACGCGCTGGCCTTTTTTAACCGCACGCTTAGAAAAGTGTAAATACTTGGTAACGATACCGTTACCATGTTGAATAAAAACGTAGTTACCATTGTATTTGTTATAGGTGGAGTGAGTGACTTTACCATTACCGGCAGCGACAACCGGTGTACCTTTTTTCGCGCGATAATCGGTACCGTTATGTGCCTTCCAGCGTTTTTGAATAGGGTGAAATCGTTTAGGTTTAAAATTAGAGCTAATATATCTAAAGCTCACTGGCGCACGTAAAAATGCTTTACGCATACTTCTGCCATCAGCTGAATAGTACTCACCATCAGTAAAACGAATAGCCTGAAAAGATTCGCCTTGGTTAATAAACTCGGCGGCAACTATTTTGCCAGTACCAATAAATTCGCCTTCAACGTATTGATTCTCGTAAATAACATTAAAACTATCACCCTCACGAATATCCAAGGCAAAATCAATATCCCAACCAAAGACATTGGCTCTGTCTCTTATACACATCTGACGCTGCCGACGATATGCAGTGTGTAG
>OJDZ01000147.1_pt1 | contig 47504 bp, 41 predicted proteins | sample 1592981 | NCBI WGS metagenome assembly OJDZ01 (sample SAMN05416851, study PRJEB24817) | seawater metagenome | isolation source: Sea water | place: Canada:Atlantic | collected 2013-07
CGAGATAGGAGTCCGTCTCGTGGGCTCGGAGATGTGTATAAGAGACAGGTTGTAATACTTAACTTCAGCTTTGGCAGCAGCTATCCATAAACTAGGTGCTATGCTCTAGCCTTGAACTTGAGTGTTTACCAACGTTTAGCGTTTAGTTATTGTTTAATAAATATAATAAAACCTCAATGTTGCAAAACCTTGGGGTTTTCTTTTAAAACGAAGATGAAATCATGACCATCGAAAGATTAGAAACCAAAGCACGAATGAGCCGTATTGTGAAACACAATGGTACTGTGTATTTATGTGGCCAAGTGTGTGCGGATGCGAGCAAAGGCATTGGTGAGCAAACCCAAACCATGCTAGATAAGGTTGAAGCGTTATTGTTAGAGGCGGGCAGCTCAAAGAGACATATGTTATCAGCAACCATATATTTAAAATCTATGGCTGACTTTGCTGAGATGAATATTGTTTGGGACGCATGGGTTCCTGCGGGGTTTGCCCCTGCACGTGCCTGTGTGCAAGCCGCAATGGCAAGAGATGTACTACTTGTTGAAATAAGTGTTGTTGCGGCGCTAGTGCAATAAACTGATTATAAATACCTTAAGAACAGGACGAATATGCTTAAGTTACAACAATCATTAAAAAATACTTTTGGTTTTGATAAATTTAGAGCAGGACAAGAACAAACCGTTACTCAGTTACTTAATGGTGACTCTTCATTAGCAATATTTCCGACCGGCGCAGGTAAATCCTTATGTTATCAATTAGCGGCAATAAATCTACCACATTTAACTTTAGTTGTTTCTCCATTACTTGCGTTGATGAAAGATCAGTTGGTATTTTTACATAGCAAAGGTATCCCAGCAGCTAGCATTGATTCAACATTGTCATTTGAGCAAAGCCAGCAAATTACTCGAGATGTTCGCTCGGGGCAAATTAAGATTTTAATGGTGTCAGTTGAACGCTTTAAAAACGAACGATTCCGTCAGTTTATTGAATCAATAGCTATCTCAATGCTGGTGGTAGACGAAGCGCATTGTATTTCTGAATGGGGCCATAATTTTCGGCCTGATTATCTTAAGCTCCCACGTTATCGCCAAGAGCTAAATATCCCTTTAGTGCTGCTATTAACGGCAACCGCGACGAAAGAAGTTAAGCAAGATATGGCTAATAAATTTGCGATATCTGAGCAGCACATTGTTCAAACGGGCTTTTATCGCAATAACCTCGATCTATCGGTTTTACCTGTCGATGAAAATCAAAAAAATCAAAGCTTACTTAATGTTATACGCCACCATGACGGTAGCGGTATTGTTTATGTTACCTTGCAGCACAGTGCGGAAAAGGTGGCTGATTTTCTACAGCAGCAAGGATTGCAAGCACAGGCGTATCATGCAGGGTTTAAAGACGATGTTAGGCAGCAAGTTCAGCAAGACTTTATGCAAGGTAAAACACGTATTGTGGTGGCAACGATTGCTTTTGGTATGGGCATCGACAAAGCTGATATTCGTTTTGTTATCCATTACGATTTGCCGAAATCAATCGAGAACTATAGCCAAGAAATTGGTCGTGCTGGTAGAGATAACAAAAATTCAGCCTGTTTTACTTTGGCGAACCTTGATGGCTTACATACGGTGGAGAACTTTGTTTATGCGGATACTCCTGAACGTTCCAGTATTGCTTATGTTTTACAGAATATTCGTAACGAAATGCAAAATGGTCAATGGGAATTACAAGTACTTAGCTTATCAAATGCCAGTAATATTAAGCAGCTACCGTTAAAAACATTATTAGTTCAATTAGAATTGCTCGGTGTGATTGATGCTAAATTTAGTTATTTTGCAGATTTTAAATTCAAGTTTGTCACCCCTAAAGAGCAAATCATTAGTAGTTTTAATGCCGACAGAGCAGAATTTTTAGCGCAACTGTTCAGCTGTGCAAAAATGAAAAAAATCTGGGGGGAACCTGACTTTGAGTTGATGCATAATCGCTATAATGCGCCAAGAAAAAGAATTGTTTCAGCACTTGAGTATTTAGCTGATCAGCAGCATATTGTTTTGGAAACGAAAAAAGCCACAGAAGTCTATAGTATTAATAGCACGGCTTTAGATAGTCATGACTTAGTTGAACGACTTTATCACTACTTTGTAGAAAAAGAACAGTCAGAAATTAAACGTATTAGTCGCTTAATCGAATTTTTTCAAAGTGATCGTTGTTTAACCAAACAGTTGTCAGAATACTTTGATGATAAGTTAGCGCCTGATAACTGCGGGCATTGTTCCGTTTGTCGTGGCCAGATCGCTGTATTACCTTATTCAAACAATCAGCAAAGTGTTAGCGCCGACATTATTGCAATGGCAATTACGCAATTACAACAGCATTTCTCAACATTAAAAAAACCTAACACAGAATTACCTGAAGCCTTGTCTCTTGAGACTATTTGTCGGTTTTTGTCTGGTATGAGTGTGCCACTATTTACCCGTGCAAAAGTGCGAAAATTGAGTTACTTTGGTGTCTGTCAGGATATGCGTTACAGTGACATTAAAGCACAGGCAATGAATTGCTTAGCGTAAAGAATGACGATCAAGGCATTAGTGCATCCGTGCACGTCGACGAAGGGTCAATTATTTTGTTCCTGACAATAATTTAGTACCTACATCCATGTAGGTAATGTCATGATGACACGGAATGACGATGCTTAAGATGAGTGCTACAGACTTAAGACTGTTTTAGGTTAGTGGCTATGTCCACATCCACCTTCACCGTGCACATGGCCATGAGCTAACTCTTCTTCTGTGGCATCACGCACTTCTAAGATTTCGACGTCAAATTTTAAGTCGATACCTGCCAGTGGATGGTTGCCATCAACCGTAATTTCATCTTCGGTCGCTTCAATAACGATAACGGTCTGTTCGCCGTCGTCGGTCGTTGCGCGTAGTTGGCTACCCACTTCTAAATCTTCAATACCGGCAAACATCTCTTTAGGTACCGTTTGTACAAAGCCATCTTCACGTTGTCCGTAAGCATTTTCTGCACTAACTTCAACTTCGAATTTTTCTCCGGCTTGACGATCGATTAAAGCTTCTTCTAAACCAGGAATAAGGTAGTTTGAACCTTGAATTACTGATAAAGGGCTATGGTCGTATGAGCTATCAATTAACGTGTCATCGCTATCCGATACTGCGTAATGCAGTACAACAACTTTATTGTCGGTTATTTTCATATTATGTCCTATTCAATGTCTGTGTTTAATTTATAAGGTAAAGGTAGTATGGCTAAAGTAGAGAGTTGAGATTTAATTCGTAGCTCAGTGCTATCATCTATATCGTTTGCTAAAACGCCTTGAATATAGCTTTGCATATTGCTGGCTTGATAAGCCGCGAGTACGTCACCAGCTTTGCGCCAGTTTTCACCTAACTTCTTCTCAATAATATCGCCAGCTACGACATTCATATCTTTGCCAGTAAAGGCGAAAAGCGCGCGTTTGTTTTTACCTAAATACTGCATGCGAGCAACGGTTTCTTGCCCTAAGTAACAACCTTTAGTAAAGCTAATGCCATGGATCGCTTGTAGGTTGAGCATTTGGGGTACATATTCTGCAACATATTGTGGCGAAAGTACTGGAAAACCTTCGGTAATTTCGAGTAAATTCCATACCGCTTCGTTATAGGTTGGCACGTTTAATTTTGCAGAAATTGCTGCTATGGCGTCAGTACTATCAATAATAAGGTAACGGCTAACTTTTCCTGCAATATAAACTAGCGTCGTGTTATTAACTTGCACAACCGGTGATAGCGTGTCAGGTATTTGTTGAAAAAGCTCAGCCATTTTTATCGAGGCGTTTTCACCGGCAACCGCAAGGTAGGCATTTTCATTATCTTGTGCTATTTCAACTTTAGCGAATACACCAAATTTTTTTAATTCAGCCAATGATTGCTCAATTGAACTGTTTGGCTGTAGTAATAAAAACTTGCCTTGACGTTCGAGCAGACGAAAAGCGGAAAATACTTTACCTTTCGCATTACAGTGCGCGCCATTTAACAGTTTTTCTTCTGCCAAGCTCCCTACATCGCAAGTTACCTGACCTTGTAAGTATTTTATTTGTTCTTCACCTGAAAGGGTGATCGCCGCTATATTATCAAGATTAATTGCAAATACTGCGGGTAATTCGCTATAACTAGGTAAATTATTATTCATAATGTTGGACATCCGGCAATATTGCTAAAAAAGACTATTACCAACATAAATGAGGACATATATTCAAATTACAAGAAAATATCTGGTTTTTTCTGCTACGTTACTAAGTGAGCGTTTATTAATTTTATGATCAATTCGTGGCTATTTTTACTGCTGATTTGTTAGAATACAGTGAGATTTTACTAAATTAGAGTGATGTATGACATTGACAGATAATAAACCTCGACTTCGCTGGGCTTGTCGACGTGGAATGCTAGAATTAGATGTGCTCTTTATGCCATTTGTTGAAGAGGCTTATGATGACTTATCTATTGAAAATAAAGTTATTTTTGAACGTTTGTTAGAATGTCAAGATCCAGAGTTATTCGCATGGTTTATGGGGCATGAAGCTTGTGAAGATAAAAACCTTAACGCCATGGTGCAGTTTATATTACAGCGAGTTAAAGTATAATATTAACCTATCGCCTTCTCAGCATAGGGCGATATTTAACTTACTATTCTATTTTGGCTTTACATACCTTTGTTTAAGTATTTTTATCGGCTTTAAACTTTGGCTTGGTCTCGCTATTGTTTTTTTGCTCTGCGGGGGGATTTTTTTATACCGCAAAGCTGGGGTAACATTATCAAGGCAATATTTGCGGTTAGTGACATCGCATAAGCACACATCTGTAAAAAGCTTTGTGCTATCTCAGACCGGAGAGTGCCAGTTTATTGCTCAACAAAGGCTGCAATTATCAGCGAACTCCCACCTTAATTTGTGGGGTTATTGGTTGATTTTTAAACCAAACGATACCAAGTTATCCAAATTCTTTATTTTCAAAGATAGCCTGTCGAGTCAAGATCAAGCGCGTTTGGCTCGAACAATAATGCGCGTCAAAAACCTTAAGGGCTAAGAATGGTGATTTTTGCCTCAGTCAGTAAATCAGGGTAATCAAGGGTATAATGCAAACCTCGACTCTCTTTACGATCTAAGGCTGAGCGAATAATCAATTCTGCAACTTGCACCAAGTTTCTTAATTCTAATAGGTTATTGCTGACTCTAAAATTACAATAATATTCGTCGATTTCACTTTGTAATAACTCGACGCGATGCAAGGCTCTTTCTAAGCGTTTTGTTGTTCTGACAATACCGACAAAATCCCACATAAATAATCGTAGCTCATGCCAATTATGCTGAATAACCACTTCTTCATCAGAATCAGTGACTCTGCTCTCATCCCATAATGGTAGCTCAATACAAGCTTTTTTCGTTGCTAGGCTTTTTTCTATATCAATGGCTGCCGCTCTCGCGTACACCAGACATTCAAGCAACGAGTTACTTGCCATGCGATTAGCACCGTGTAGTCCTGTATAGGCAACTTCGCCAATAGCATATAAATTATCAATATCGGTTTTGCCTTGTTGATTAATCATCACACCACCACAAGTATAGTGGGCGGCCGGTACTACCGGCATAGGCTGTTTGGTAATGTCGATGCCAAGGGCTAAGGTTCTTTCGTAGATGGTAGGGAAGTGCTGCTTAATAAAGTCACTTGATTTATGGCTGATATCTAAATACATACAATCAGCACCTAAGCGTTTCATTTCGAAATCGATGGCGCGTGCAACAATATCACGAGGTGCTAGCTCAGCGCGTTCATCAAAGCTCGGCATAAAGCGACTACCGTCAGGCCGACGCAATATAGCGCCTTCACCTCGCAACGCTTCAGTCAATAAAAAGGTTCCTGCATCAGGGTGAAATAAGCATGTTGGATGGAATTGATTGAATTCCATATTGGCAACACGGCATCCGGCACGCCATGCCATTGCAATACCGTCACCACTAGCCACATCAGGATTTGAGGTGTATTGGTAAACCTTACTTGCGCCGCCGGTCGCTAAAATTATTTTTTGTGCATAAATACTTTCAACGTGCTCGTCATTTCGGTTCCAGACATAAGCGCCAATGCATTCTCGTTTGGTGCTGTTTTGTTTTTCCCGATAAACCAGATCAATAGCATTGTAGCGTTCAAAGATACGAATACGATTGTGATTTTCTACTTGTGATACTAAGGTTGTTTGAATAGCTTGGCCGGTGGCATCGGCAGAATGAAGAATTCTGCGATGACTATGGCCGCCTTCGCGCGTCAAGTGATAGCGAATATCGCCATTTTCTGCCGGCAAATCTTGATCAAAATCTACGCCTTTATCAATTAACCATTCTAAACAGTTTTTGGCGTTTTCAGCTGTGTATTGTACCGCGGTTTCGTCGCATAATCCCGCACCTGCGATTAGGGTATCGGCAACATGCGATGCAACACTATCATTTTCATCGAATACCGCTGCAATACCACCTTGTGCGTAAAATGTTGAGCCATCGTTAATCTGGCCTTTACTGAGAATAATAACGTCAGCATTTTTAGCTAAATGTAAAGCAAGCGATAACCCTGCTGCGCCACTGCCGATAATTAAAACGTCACAATTGTGTTGTTGATTCATATATTCTTGAAATTGAGGTACAATAATTGATAAGGCAATATTAACTTTTATTGCCGTTCCATAACAGCATAAAACTATTTTTATAAATAAATTTTAATTTTTTTCAATATTTATCGAACTTTTTAACACAAGGCTAGTCCTACTTGTTGCGTTTGCTATGAGCCAGATGTAAACCAGATGTAGATAAGTTAAATAATGGTGAGTAGGAGATAGGGCTCAGATGAGCGAACAGAACGTTGACCAAAAGTTGGTTGAGCGGGTACAACGTGGTGATAAAAACGCATTTAACCTGCTGGTAATTAAATACCAACATAAAGTAGCAAACTTGGTGTCACGCTATGTAAAAAACCATAGTGATGTACCTGACATAGTTCAAGAAGCATTTATTAAAGCTTATCGAGCTTTGCCTAATTTTAGAGGTGATAGTGCTTTTTATACTTGGTTGTACCGCATAGCTGTTAATTGTGCGAAAAACCATTTAGTTGCTGGAGGGCGTAAGCCGCCCGGTTCAGATATAGAAGTTGAAGATGCAGAGATGTACGACTCTGGTGATGCACTGAGAGAAAATGCGTCGCCAGAAAAGTTATTGCTGACTAATGAAATTAAAAATGTCGTGTTTAAGACCATAGAACAATTGCCGGAAGATTTGCGAACTGCAATCAACCTGCGGGAGTTAGAAGGCTTAAGTTACGAAGAAATTGCAACGGTTATGGATTGTCCTGTTGGGACAGTACGTTCGAGAATATTCAGGGCACGTGATGCCGTGGATAAGAAAATTAGACCATTGCTACAGCAATAATAAATAGAGTATTGTTTAATGAAAATTAATTTATTGAACATTCGTAATTTATAAAATGTTAGTTTTTAAAGGTGCCATTATGAGTGAAAATAAGTCTGAGACAGTGTCGTCGGTCGTTGATAATTATCAAGCCAATGATGAATCATTTGAGGAATTACTCAATGACGCTCATTTGTCAGCAACGTGGGAACGTTACCATTTAATGGGTGATGTTATGCGCGGTGAAACCTCCGATGTGATCAATCTTGATCTATCGGCACAAATAGCTTCAGCTATTGCCAAAGAAACCACGATTTTAGCGCCGCGTCAGAATAATAACTTTGTCGGGAAAGTAAAAGCTAAAGTGGTACAATTTGCTAAACCGTTTGGTCAAATGGCTATTGCAGCATCTGCAGCTGGCCTTATGGTAATGGGTGTGCAACAAAATACCGCTGATAGCAACGATATATTGCCGGCTAGTCAGGTTGTTAAAACTATGCCATTTGGTGGCATTGCAGAACCGGTAAGTTTAAACTTTGAGCAAACTAGCCGTACCAATGAAAAACAAGCATTTATTGAACAACAACGCCGTTTTCAAGCACTATTATCAGATCATCAACAACAAATTAAGTTAAGCTCAGTTGATGTTAATAACACGGCTCCACAAGATAAGGCTGAAGAACCAGCTAAATGAAATTAATATCTCGTCTGTTGCTATTGGTTACCATTAGCACATCAGTAGCAGCTACTGAAAATGAACAAGCTGAACCTTGGCTTGAGCGCCTAGCACAATCCTTGCAAACACTTAATTTTAGCACTTCTTTTGTTGTCGTTAAAAACAATCAGGCGGAACCTTATCATTGGTTCCATGGTGTTGATGAAAGTGGTAATGAGTTAGAAATTCTTTCTTTGTTAAATGGCCCACGTAGGGATATTTTACGCAAAAAAAATATTGTTAGCTATATCGAGCCTGAGCTACCACCCTATTCGGTGACATCACAACAAATATCTGGGCCTATCCCAGCTATTTTACGTGGTGATGCGAGTAAACTTGCCCAAACATATGAATTTATTTCAGTGGGGCGTAGCCGTGTATTGGGACGTCCTGCACAATTAATTCGTATTGTTTCTAAAGATCCGTACCGTTATGGTCATTGGTTATGGTTAGATCAAAAAACCGGTATGTTATTAAAGCTTGCCTTAGTTAATCGTACAGGGCAATTACTTGAGCAAATACAGTTTACCCATTTAGATATAACTGATGGTTTGGGTGAGAGTCTTGAGCAATTACAGCAGACAACATTACCAAAAACGATTGAAATACCAGAAGGTTACCAAGAGCAAACATTACAATGGCAAGTTAAATGGTTACCTGCAGGCTTTAAACGTATAAATGCTAATCGTCATCGTATCTCTGCGACAAAAAAGCCTGTTGAATTTATGCTTTTCAATGACGGCTTAGTTGATGTTTCAGTGTATGTAAACCCAAGTGATGATGCTCAACGTGCGACGGATTATGTGATGGATGGCGCGACTGTTGTGTTGAACCAAGTTATTAATGGTTTTGAAGTGAGTGTCGTAGGTAAAATACCAGCGAAAACCGCTAAAACTATTGCTGACTCTGTTGTCTTAACAAAAAAAGCTGCGCCATGATAGAAGAGCAAGCAACAGTTACCTTTATTGATGACGACAATGTTACGGTCACCAGTGACATAAAGTCAGCATGTGGTGGCTGTCAGCAAATCGATAATTGTGGCAGCGGTCAGGTGGCCAAAGCATTTCCTCAGAAAAAACTTTCGTTAACGTTAAAATCACCAGTAGCGTTAGAGCTGGGCGATAAAGTTGTTTTAGGTTTGAATGAAAGCGCACTTTTACAATCAGCCTGGCAGGTTTACTTATGGCCGCTTTTAGGTTTGATAATGGCTTCATGGCTCGGTCAATGGCTTGTTATCAATGACATGCTAGGTCATGAAGTTTTTGCCATTGTCTTCGGTTTAACAGGTGGATTTTGTGGCTTTTCTTTAGCAAAAAGACAGCAAATTAAAAGTGCTACCTGTGCAAAACTGGCCCCCAAAATTTTACGTCGTGAAAACCAAAACATCGCGATTGTAGAAATCACTGATTGAATCGCAACAAAAGATAGCCCCAGCGCGCTAAATTAGCTAAAATCTCGCCATTATTGAATTAACTACAAGCTTATTTGACTTCTCATTTATGAAACATATTCGAAATTTTTCTATTATCGCCCATATTGATCACGGTAAATCAACATTATCAGATCGCCTAATCCAACACTGTGGTGGTCTACAAGAACGTGAAATGGAAGCCCAAGTACTTGATTCTATGGATATTGAGCGCGAACGTGGCATTACCATTAAAGCGCAAAGTGTTACTTTAGACTATAGAGCGAAAGACGGTGAAGTTTATCAATTGAACTTTATCGATACACCCGGCCACGTCGATTTTTCGTATGAAGTTTCTCGTTCATTAGCATCATGTGAAGGAGCATTACTGGTTGTTGACGCAGGACAAGGTGTTGAGGCGCAAACTGTAGCCAACTGTTACACCGCACTTGACATGGAATTAGAAGTTATTCCAATTCTCAATAAAATTGATTTACCCCAAGCAGACCCTGAACGTGTTAGTGAAGAAATTGAAAACATTATCGGTATTGATGCTACCGACGCTGTTCAGTGTTCAGCTAAAACCGGTATCGGTATTGAAGATGTATTAGAAACTATTGTTGCGAACATACCGGCTCCAGAAGGTGATCCTGATGCGCCGCTACAAGCGCTGATCATTGATTCATGGTTCGATAATTACCAAGGCGTAGTATCATTGGTTCGTATCATGAATGGCCAAGTGAAAAAAGGCGATAAAATGGTGGTTATGTCGACAGGGCAAAACCATATTATCGACAAGGTTGGTATTTTTACACCTAAGCAAACGGATACCGGTGTATTAAAAGCGGGTGAAGTTGGTTTTATTATTGCGGGTATTAAAGAAATTCATGGTGCACCTGTTGGCGATACCATTACTATTCTTAAGAAAGAAGCTGAGCAAGCCCTTCCTGGCTTTAAACGAGTTCAACCGCAAGTCTACGCGGGTATCTTCCCAATAAGCTCAGATGATTATGAGAACTTTCGTGACGCCTTGAATAAATTAAGTTTAAATGACGCCTCTTTGTTTTTTGAACCTGAAAACTCATCAGCACTTGGTTTTGGCTTCCGTATCGGTTTCTTGGGCATGTTGCACATGGAGATTGTGCAAGAGCGACTAGCGCGTGAATACGATCTTGATTTGATCACAACAGCACCAACGGTAAATTATGAAATAGCTTGCACTAACGGTGACGTTTTATCGATTGATAACCCAAGTGATTTACCGGCAATTAACAATATTGACGAAATTCGCGAACCAATTGTGCAAGCGAATATTTTAGTGCCTCAAGAGCACTTAGGTAACGTTATTACTTTATGTATTGAAAAACGTGGCGTACAAAAAGATATTATTTATCACGGCAATCAAGTCGCAGTAACGTATGAATTACCGATGGCTGAAGTGGTGATGGACTTCTTTGATAAATTAAAGTCAACCAGTCGTGGCTATGCATCGCTTGATTATCACTTTGTGCGATTTGAAGCAGCAGACATGGTTCGTGTTGATGTCATGATCAACGGTGATCGTGTTGATGCGTTAGCGATGATCACGCATCGAGCGAATTCAGTGCCACGCGGTCGTATGTTAGTTGAGAAGTTAAAAGAGTTAATTCATCGTCAGATGTTTGATATTGCTATTCAAGCGGCCATTGGTAATAACGTTATTGCCCGTACTACCGTCAAACAACTACGTAAAAACGTAACGGCAAAATGTTACGGTGGTGATATTTCTCGTAAGAAAAAGCTACTGCAAAAACAGAAAGACGGTAAAAAGCGTATGAAGCAAGTCGGTAATGTCGAAGTGCCGCAAGAAGCGTTTTTAGCTGTACTTAAATTAGATAATTAATTTAGTTAACTCATTTTACTCATTAACTAAATATCAGATAGGAATAATATGGCAGTTTACTTTTCAATATTTTTAGTCATAGTGACGGTAATTACCGGTATTGTATGGCTAGCGGATAAATTTTATTTAGCGCCGCAGCGACAGCTTAAAGTGGTTGATGCACAAGCTCAGTGTACAACACCTTTAAGTGATGAAGTTACGGCTAAGTTGGCTGAGCCGTCGGCACTAGTCGATACCTCAGTGCAAATTTTTCCGGTAATAGCTTTTGTTTTAATACTACGCTCTTTTATTTACGAGCCTTTTCAAATACCGTCAGGCTCTATGATGCCTACGTTACTTGATGGTGACTTTATTTTAGTTAATAAATTTAACTATGGTTTACGTGATCCAGTAGTACGTAATAAATTTATCGAAATTGGCTTGCCTGAGCGTGGTGATGTTGTGGTATTTAAATATCCTCGTGAGCCACAGATTGATTACATCAAGCGTGTGGTAGGCTTGCCAGGTGATAGAGTAATATATAAAAATAAAATTTTATATATTAAACCTGCGTGCATTGCGTCTGATGAAAAATGTCCGGATTTCGAGCAGATAAAGCAAACATTTAACAATAAAACTGACTATATTGACGAAGGTATGCCGTTAACTCGTTACACCTCTACAATGGGTGAAAAAACCCATGATTTACTGGTTAACGATCAAATCTCACCTCGCACCCAGCACTATTTTAAACAAGCGGGCACACAAAATAATGAGTTTGTTGTTCCGAAAGGTCAATACTTTGTGATGGGTGATAATCGAGACAATAGCTTAGACGGTCGTTTTTGGGGGTTTGTTCCGGAAGAAAATTTAGTGGGTGAAGCCGTTGCTATTTGGATGAGTTTTGATTTCGAACGAACGTCAGACAGCCTTTTACCTCGCTGGATACCAACAGGTGTACGTCTTTCTAGAATTGGTGGAATTGAATAACTGTGTTACACACTCCAGCAGCCATTGCGCGACTAACAAAAAAAATTGGCTATAGTTTCAAAGAGCCTACATTATTATTACAAGCGTTAACGCATAGAAGTGCGAAGGGGGCTCATAATGAGCGCCTAGAGTTTTTAGGTGATTCGATCTTAGGTTTTGTTATTGCAGAGTCTTTGTATCAAAAATTTCCCAAGCAGGCCGAAGGTGATTTAACTCGCATGCGCTCTAGCCTCGTTAAAGGTGTGACGCTAGCAGAAGTTGGCCGCGACTTCGATCTAGGCCAATATTTGATTTTGGGACCTGGTGAATTAAAAAGTGGCGGACATCGACGAGACTCTATTCTTGAAGATGCCATTGAAGCGATAATCGGCGCAGTATACTTAGATTCTGATTTGCCAACCTGTCAGGCGCTAATATTAACCTGGTTTGAAAAACGCTTAGCGAATATTAAGCCGGGAAACGAACAAAAAGACCCAAAAACACGCTTACAAGAATACTTGCAAGGGCGAAAAATACCTTTGCCTCTATATGAAGTAATTAATACCACAGGGCAATCACACAATCAGCAATTCACTGTACGCTGCACAACAAGCGTACTTGAGAAAGAAGTGATTACTAAAGGCAGTAGCCGACGTAAAGCTGAGCAATCAGCCGCTTTGCAGGTTTTAGCATTAATCGAGCAAGCTAAGTAGCTTGTTCGACATTTAAGTTGATAATTAAATCATGACAACAGAACAAAAGCACTGCGGCCTAATCGCCATCGTTGGCCGTCCAAATGTTGGTAAATCAACATTATTGAACAGTTTGCTTGGTCAGAAAGTGAGCATTACCTCACGTAAGCCGCAAACTACGCGTCATCGCATCTTGGGAATTTTAACTGAAGGTAGTAATCAAGCTGTTCTTGTTGATACCCCAGGCCTACATTCAGAAGAAAAACGAGCAATTAATCGCTTAATGAATCGTGCCGCGAGTAGTACCTTGGCAGAAGTCGAAACCATCGTGTTTTTGGTTGAAGGTACGCTTTGGACAAGTGATGATGAGATGGTACTGACTAAAATCAAAAACAGCGGTGCGCCTTGTGTGTTAGTGGTTAATAAAATCGACAATATACAAGACAGAGATAGCTTATTACCACATCTGCAAAAGCTTGGTGCTATGCACGACTTTGCTGATATTGTGCCAATTTCAGCCAGTAAAGGCGAAAATGTAAATACCATCAAAAATATTTGCTTTAACGCATTACCTGAAGGCGATTTTTGGTTTCCTGAAGATTATATTACCGATCGCTCTAGCCGCTTCATGGCATCAGAAATTGTGCGTGAAAAACTCATTCGTTTTACCGGTGATGAATTACCGTATTCAACAACGGTTGAAATTGAACAATTTAAGATTGACGAGAAAGGTATATTGCACATTAACGCTTTGGTGCTCGTGGAAAGAAATAGCCAAAAGCGTATGGTTATTGGCAATAAGGGTGAAAAATTAAAGGTTATCGGCCAAGAAGCGCGTCGTGATATGGAAAATCTATTTGAGCGTAAAGTCTTTTTAGAAACCTGGGTTAAAGTTAAATCAGGTTGGGCTGATGATGAAAGAGCATTAAGAAGTTTAGGATACGGTGATGATTACTCAGGCTAATTGCCAGTAAATTGACTTCTTACTGAATTGTTAATTGATGTATTTTTACTTGATATCCTTGATATAAATGGGAATGTAAATGCAAGAGAATACGCAGTCAGCTTTTGTGCTTCATAGCCGCCCCTATCGAGAGAATCAACTTTTGGTTGATTTATTGACCGAGCATGATGGTAAATTGGCTGCGTTAAGTTATGTTGGCCACTCGACTAAATCAAGTCGTAAGGCGTTGCTGCAGCCTTTTCTACCGATTCAGGTAACGCTAAAAGGTCAATTCCAGCTAAAAAACTTAGCGCGAGTAGAACCGATAGGGAAATCATTTCTGTTAAAACAAAACGCGCTGTTCAGTGCTTTTTATATCAATGAGCTATTAGTTAAATTACTGGGTGAAAATATTGCCTGTACTGAGTTGTTCCAGCAATATAGAAATTCTCTTAAAGCGCTAGTTGAAACTAGCAATATTGAAATTTGTTTGCGAGAATTTGAATTAATGTTAATGGAAGAGCTTGGTGTATCCTTTGATTTTTCACTGGTTTTTGAGCATAGCGCAAAAGGCTTTTACTATTTGCCTGATGAAGGATTTATTCCCGCCTACACCAAACTTAAGCAGCCTTGTTATGATCGTTGGCATTTGCAGGCGATTGCCGAGCGCAATTTCTCTGAGCCATCAGTGCTGATGACATTTAAAGCCTTAATGCGGCAAGTTATTAATCATTTACTCGGTGGCGTACCACTAAATAGTCGAAAACTATTTAGTAACAAATCATAGTTTCACTATGCCAAACAGTTGAAGACGTTTATAGTTTATTACCGTAAGTTTACTCGTTAAAACAAAATAAGAGATTGAGTATGAAAGATATTTTATTAGGCGTAAATGTAGATCATATTGCCACACTAAGACAAGCTCGCGGTACCAATTATCCTGATCCCGTTTATGCTGCTTCTGTTGCAGAACATGCGGGCGCTGATGGCATTACCGTACATTTACGTGAAGATCGCCGTCATATTCAAGACCGCGATATTCATGTATTAAAGCAAACCTTGCATACGCGGATGAATTTTGAAATGGCCGTTACCGATGAAATGTTGGATATTGCCTGTGAAGTAAAACCGGTATTTTGTTGTTTAGTGCCAGAAAAACGAGAAGAGCTCACCACCGAAGGTGGATTAGATGTTGCCGGGCAGCAAGAAAAAATTAACGCAGCGGTTGCTCGTTTGGCAGATGCAGGTATACAGACAAGTTTGTTTATTGACGCGGATAAAAAGCAAATTGATGGGGCGCTGCTGAGTAAAGCGACTTATATCGAAATTCATACCGGGCAATATGCAGAAGCAGAAACTGAAGAAGCGCAAAAAGAAGAACTAGCACGTTTAATTGAAGGCATAGAATATGCCCATGGTTTAGGTTTGAAGGTCAACGCAGGACATGGGCTTAATTATTTTAACGTTAAGCCAATCGCGGCCATACCTGAAATTATAGAATTAAATATTGGTCACGCTATTATTGCTCGAGCGGTAATTGATGGCTTAGATAAAGCGATACGTGATATGAAGCGCCTGATGCTAGAAGCGCGTGGTTTAGCGTAAATTATTATATTAAGGATTAAAGTTTGTCAGTTGTTGGTATTGGTACAGATATAGTTGATATTCGGCGCATTGCTAAAATGTCAGATAATGCCCAGCAACGTTTAGCAAAGCGTATATTAACTGCGAATGAATATACGCATTATATCACCTTAAAGCAGCCTGAGCGCTTTCTTGCGAAACGCTGGGCTGGCAAGGAAGCTGCTGCTAAAGCGCTTGGAACTGGCATAGCCGCAGGCGTTTCTTTTCAGCATTTTGATATTGTCTCTTTGACGACAGGGCAGCCGACACTTGAGTTGAGTTCAAAAGCGTTAGCTTTAGCTGAAGACTTAGGGGCGAATACTTGGCATATTTCCCTGTCTGATGAAGTTAAATACGCCACGGCCTTTGTCGTATTATCACAGTAACCACTTAGCCCCTAAATGTACGTAAACAACTATGCAGAGTTGTGGTATTCATACACGGAAATAATAAATTTAACGCTAGAAATAATATATGCTCTATACTTAAATTAAGCTGAGTGAAAACTTTACTCAGTAGATTTTGATTTAGGAGTTGATATGCAGTCTCAAAAGCACCCCATCGTTGATAGGCGCCAAGAAGCACCTGAGCAATCGGTATGGTGGTCTAAGCTCTCATTGGCACAAAAATTCTCTGCTAGCAGCTTAGGTAAGTTCGGTTATGAATTACGCTTTGTTCGTAACGAGCAAGGGCATAGCTTAGCAGTTTTAATGTGTAATTCAGGTGTTGCCGTGATCACTGAAGATGGCGACATTAATACTTCGCCAAATATAAAAATTAGGTAATGCTTTTTAAATTTATATCCAACTAATGAAACTTTGTTAGTTGTAACTATTCAGTCTCAAGCTGTTGAATAAACGGCTCCGCATCCGCTAGAACTAAATCTATTTGCTCAAAAAATTCAAAAAACTCAGGCTCTAAGTCATCTAAGGCAATACCACGCTTTAATTCTGTTTCAAGTTCATGGGTTACTTTACCTAAGCTTGGCACACCAGAATAGCAACACGCACCGTTGAGCTTATGAATTAATACTTTTAGCTGCTCTATGTCTTGGGAAATTAATGCCTCAGAAATGTTGATTTTACTTTCTGGTAAGCTATTAACCAGACCAATAAACATGTCTTTAGCTAAGGCTGATTTTTGACCTGCTCGCTGCAGTGCTAATGACCAATCAATAATAGTTGGTCGTAAACTGCTTATCGATCCAGAAGATGATGTGACGACTGTGGGTCGATTGGCAAGTAACGTTGAATCGCAATATTCGTAAATACTATGGTGCAGCATTGCTTCATCTATCGGTTTAGTGATAAATGAATTGAAACCTTTCTCTAGCAATTTATCTTTTTCTTCCCCGAAGACATGTGCGGTTACCGCTATTATTGGCGTGTGTTCATTAAGTGTTTGCTGACGAATCATTGATAAGGCCGAAATACCATCAAGTACTGGCATTTGAATGTCCATAAATATTAGCGCGAATTTTTCATGGCGGCATAACTCTACCGCTTGAGCACCATCAGTAACCGTGCTGACATCATTAACCTGTTCAAGTAACAATTCCTTAATAAGCTTTAAGTTTGCCTCGTTATCATCCACCGCAAGCACTTTAATCGGCACTTTGTGTTCTGGTACGTCAAATAAGTCATTTAGTTCTGTTGATGCTTTTGGCATCAGTGTTTTATTTAAGCGTTGTACCGTTATCGGTTTACTAATACAGGTTTTTGCTCCACTCGAAATTAAGGCTTCGTGTAAGCTTGGAGAATTACTATTGATGGCTAAATGTATTGAGCCAATAATGTCCTTAAGGGTAAAAATAAGCTTTTTCACGTCATTGAGGGCTGATGGCGTAACATCGTGGCCAATCAGCGCAAAGTCGAACGACGATAGCAATTCTTTGTTTGCTAAAAGCTCGTCCATTTCATCACGGTGAGTGATACAGGTAATTTGCATTTTCCAACTAGCCAATATTTCAGTTGTGGCTAAACGACTGGCTGCATGCGGTTCATAATAGAGTATTGCTTTGCCATTAAGGCTTTCAGGAATAGGGAGAAAAACTGTTGGGATTGGGTTTAATTCACACTGGAAAGTAAACCAAAACGTTGAGCCTTCATTTTCTATACTGTCAAAACCGATACCGCCGCGTAGTTCTGAGACTAACCGCTGTGAAATTACTAACCCTAAACCCGTACCGCCGTAGATACGCGTAACACTTTTGTCTCCCTGACCAAAGGCTTCAAATATTGAGTTTTTTTGTTGTTCGGAAATGCCAATTCCAGTGTCTTGTACTGTTACCCTTATTTTATATAGGTTTTTGGCAATAACATTACCTTCTATATTAATGTTCACTGAGCCTTTATCGGTAAATTTTATGGCGTTACTGGCCAAGTTGACCATAACTTGTTTGATGCGCATAGCGTCGCCAATGAGTGAGTCAGGTAATTGTGGACTAACACGTAACGACAATTCGATATTTTTTTTATGGGCGCTGGGTGCGAGTAAAGTTAGGGTTTCCTCGATGGACTCACGAATTGAAAACGGAATATTTTCAATAACCATTTTACCGGCATCGAGTTTAGAGAAGTCTAAAATATCGTTAATAATTGATAGCAAGTTACCGGCAGAGCGTTCAATTGTTTGCAAGTGATCACGCTGTGTGTCGCTTAACGGTGTTTTTAATACTTGTCGGGTAAAACCAATAACACCATTAAGTGGTGTGCGTAATTCATGGCTCATGTTGGCTAAAAATTCAGACTTTACCTTATTGGCGTCTTGCGCTTTACGTTTTGCGATGTCGAGCTCAACGTTTTGAATTTCAAATTGTTCTAAACTCTCACGTAAATCTATCGTGGCTTGGTCTATACTTCGTTGCATCTCATCTTGATAATCGCCTAGAGATTGCGCCATGGCGTTAACACCATTTTTTAAAAAGTTTAATTCACCAAAAAGTTGACCACTAATACGACTTTCAATTTTACCTTCTCTAATACGATCTATCGCAAGCACCATAGATGATATCGGACGAGTCACGCTATTAATCAATTTATAGGCGAATAACGCACTGATTATCAGGCCAACTAAAACGATAAAAAATACTTTTATCAGTAATTGTTGTTGCGCGTACTTAATATTACTTTTGTCAATTTGTATGGCGATATAACCGATAACATCACTGTGAATATCTACTGCAGAATGGTTATTTTTTGCCGTGAACTCGTCAATAATTGGTGCTCGATAAATAAGGTAATCATCGTGATCTTCATACATGATGCTATTGGGTAAGTTTTGTCCTGCTCTAATACGCATGGTGTGTGTGTCGCCGTGATAAGCACTGGTAACGAAAACTTGGTTGTCTTTGGTGAATATGGCGATGCTTTTGATGATATCTGATTGGCTGCGATGACTAAAACCAATCAGCGTTCGCAAGTTATCACGTTTTTTCTCTAATAATGGTGCCGCGCTGCTAATGGCGAGTGGTGCAATGATACTGGTGGCGCGTTGATAAATAAATTGATCGAGTTCGCTATAGCGACTGTAAGATAAGTAACCTGCAACAATTAAACTGATTAGGGTCGTTGGAACGATCGTAAGTAAAATTACCCAATCTTTCAGGCTTATTTTATGCATTTTTTGTTGAGCTTTAGTGTAAAATCATTGAGTTAATAACTCTATAATGGCACATATCAGACTAATACCAAATAGATAATCGTTCACTATGGCAGCAAATGCATAATTTATGCTGCTCTTTGATGGCAAATTAAGATAGCTATGGCAAATTTTTTTAAAGCAAGCGTTAAAAAAAACACAATTCAGAAAAATTTAACTGTTTCAATTGATCGTCTTGATCAGCAAGGCTGTGGAGTTGCTGTTCATAACAAAAAACCAATTTTTATTGAAGGCGCACTGCCCAATGAAACAGTGGAAGTGAAAGTCTATGAACAAAAAAGTAAGTTCTCAAAAGCAAGATTAGTCAATATTATTACCGCCAGTGAAGCCCGTACAGTAGTGAAATGTCGACACTATTTTCAATGTGGAGGCTGCAATCTGCAGCACATGGACTATCAGCATCAGTTAGCTTATAAACAAGATAAAATCAGACAGTTATTCTCACGCCAAGCCTTAAATGAGAATCTACCTTGGCAAAGTCATATTGCCAGTCAGACATGGCATTATCGCCGTAAAGCAAGAATTGGTGTGCAATATGATAAACGGGGTATGCCGATCATTGGTTTTCGCCAACGTGAGAGTAGCCACTTAACTGAAATTAAATCCTGCCCGGTACTAGTAGCAGCGTTTGCCAACATTTTTACTGAATTAAAAATGCTGCTGCCAACGTTGTCGGGAAGTAATGCTGTTGGTCATATCGAAATTATTGCCGCGAATGAAAATATTGTTGTGGTGCGTCAACTCGTTAAGTGTACAACACTAGATAAAGAACGTTGGTTAGATTTTGCCAATAAAAATAACTGGTTAGTCTATTTTGATGATGGCAAACGTATTACCGCTTTAGCGGCAGATAAGCCGTTGTTTTATTCATTAACAGATACTATTAATATTGAATTTTCTGTTAATAACTTTATTCAAGTTAACCATGGTGTTAATAAGCAGATGGTTGAACAAGCCCAAGCGTGGTTAGCGTTAAATGATCAAGATACCGTATTGGACTTATTTTGTGGTTTAGGTAATTTCAGTTTACCTATTGCTCAGCAAGTCAGTCATGTCGTCGGTATCGAAGGCATTCAAGCCATGGTTGATAAAGCCCAAGAGAATGCTCAGCATAATGGCATCACTAACTGTCAATTTCATCAAGCTGACTTAAATAACGATTGGCAAGATCACCTTTGGGCTAAGCAAAAATATACCAAGGTTTTACTCGATCCTGCACGCGCTGGCGCATATCAAGCGTTAACGCAGTTATTGCGCTTTAATATTGAAAAAGTACTCTATGTCAGCTGTGATCCAGCATCTTTGGCGCGTGATAGTAAGTTACTTATTGACCATGGTTATAAAATTGAAAAAATTGCCTTAATGGATATGTTTTCACAAACAAAGCATGTTGAAACTATGGTAATGTTTAGCTTGTAACGAGTTGTTTATTCTAATCGGAGGTAGAGAGTTTCATGGTTTCTGTGCGCAAGTCACATCAAATGTCGGAAGCAAGTTTTGAACAGTGGTTAGAGAGGCTTGAATTAGATAATGACAAAAAAATCGCCTTAGAAAAGTTATATCACCAAGTGAATGACTTATTTGATGATGCAACGCCGTGCCAAACCAAATCGTTCGAGATGGTGGAAATTCTCTCGGCTTTAAATCTTGATACCGATTCATTATGTGCGGCGTTTATTTGCCCTTTATACGAATATAACTGCATTAGCCTTGAATACATTGAAGAAAATTTCTCGCAACAAATATATCTATTGTGCAAAGGCGTTGGCCAAATGGAAGCGATTAAGGCCTTGCAGCAATCGCAGTCGAGCCAAGTTAGTGCCAATCAAATTGATAATATCCGCCGTATGCTATTGGCTATGGTGGAAGATGTTCGCGCTGTTGTGATTAAATTAGCTGAACGCTTATGCCATTTACGCTTAGTTAAGAACAGCGATGAAGAAACTCGTGTTTTAGCCGCTAAAGAAACCAGTAATATTTATGCACCATTAGCTAACAGGCTTGGTATAGGGCAATTAAAGTGGGAGTTAGAAGATCTTTCTTTTCGCTATCTTCATCCTGACGTCTATAAAAATATTGCTAAGCAGCTTGATGAAAAACGTCTCGATAGAGAGCGTTATATGGCCGATTTTGTTGATAATATTGCTCAACAGTTAAAGGCATCCTCGATCAAAGGCATTGTTTATGGGCGCCCGAAACATATTTATAGTATTTGGAAAAAAATGCAGCAAAAGTCGCTGGATTTTGAACAGCTGTTTGATGTGCGTGCAGTGCGTATTATTGTTGATGAATTACAAGGTTGCTACGGTGCATTAGGCTTAGTTCACACCAGTTGGAAGCACTTATCTAAAGAGTTTGATGATTATGTTGCCACGCCGAAAAGTAACGGTTATCAGTCAATCCATACGGTCGTAATAGGCCCTGAAGGTAAAGCCATTGAAGTGCAGATTAGAACGCAGCAAATGCATGATGATGCTGAGTTAGGTGTTGCAGCACATTGGCGCTATAAAGAAGGTAGCGCTAGCGGTAAAACCTCTGGATTTGATGAAAAAGTAAGCTGGTTAAGAAAAATTTTACAATGGCAAGAAGATGTCTCTGAAAGTGGCGAACTGATTGATGAATTGCGTAGCCAAGTGTTTGAAGACCGTATTTATGTATTTACCCCAAGTGGCGACGTGGTGGATTTACCGAGTGGCGCAACGCCGTTAGATTTCGCTTACTATATTCATTCTAATGTTGGACATAGCTGTATTGGTGCAAAAGTATTTGGCCGTATTGTACCTTTTACACATGTCTTACAAACCGGTGATCAAGTTGAAGTATTACGTAGTAAAACGCTGAACCCGAGTAGAGATTGGCTAAATCCAAGCCTGAATTACCTTCACACGCCACGCGCAAGGGCGAAGGTGCAACACTTTTTTCGCTTATTAGATCGAGATAAAAACCTGGCTGCTGGCAAAGAGATGTTAGAAACAGCGCTAGGAAAATTACAACTATCTTTGGCAAAAGTTGATTTAACCGCGGCAATCGAGCGCTTTAATTTTACCACCAAAGATGATTTGTTAGCGGCCATAGGCTCAGGTAATACACGTTTGTTACAGGTAGTGCATTGCTTGCAGCAACAGGATGAAAAATCCAAGCCTGAAGTAGACATAGATCCACAAAGTTTAATTCGAGAGCCTCAACAGGCGGATACACAAGCCAGTGATAGCAATGGTATTACGGTATCTGGAGTGGGTAATTTATTAACGCATATGGCAAAATGTTGTCACCCTGTACCAGGTGATGAAATCTCAGGCTTTATTACCCAGGGCCGCGGTATTTCGGTGCATCGAATTGACTGTGAACAACTTGCTAACGCATTGAATCAGCAACCTGAGCGCGAAGTTGAGGTGCAATGGGGTATCAACAGCAAAAAAAGTTATCAGGTAAGTATTAATATCATTGGCGGCGATCGCCAGGGCTTGCTACGAGATATTTCCACCATTATTGCTAATGAACGTGTCAGTATAATTGGCATTGAAAGTAATACCGATAATGCAAAACAAAGTATGAGCATGACCATAAAAATAGAGGTAGCAAATAACGAAGCGTTAAGCCGTTTATTAGCTAAATTAAAACAATTAGACGATGTTGTTGAAGTTAAAAGATTATAGGTAAAAATAAAATTATGTTAACTGCTGCGCCTTCAATTGAAAAACTTCGTTGGATCATGAGCGAATTACGTGATCCTAATACGGGTTGCCCGTGGGACTTAAAACAAACCTTTGCGTCAATCATTCCGCATACCATTGAAGAAGCGTATGAAGTTGCAGATGCCATAGAGCAAGAAGATTTTGTAGAGCTGGAAAAAGAGCTCGGTGACTTATTGTTTCAAGTGGTGTTTTATAGCCAATTGGGAGCGGAAGAAAAACGTTTTGATTTTGACAGTGTGCTAAGCGCCATTTGTGAAAAACTGATCCGCAGACACCCTCATGTTTTTGCCAGCAGTGACTTTACTTCAGATGCTGAAATTAAGGCTAACTGGGAAAATGAAAAGTCGAAAGAGCGACAACAAAAAAATAATGATGAAAGCCTCAGCATGTTAGCTGATATTCCTCGCAGTCTGCCGGCGTTATCACAAGCAGCAAAAATTCAAAAACGCTGTGCACATGTTGGCTTTGATTGGCACAATATTGACGATGTTTTCGCGAAAGTTGAAGAGGAAGTTTTAGAAGTTAAAGCTGAGTTACATCGTGATGAAACAGCACTAGCCGAAGAGTTAGGTGATTTAATGTTTGCTGTTGTCAATTTATGTCGACATGCCAAGCAAGACCCTGAAGCGATATTACGACAAGCAAATCAAAAGTTTACTAAACGATTCCAAGGTGTTGAAACTGAGGTCAATAATAGTGATAAAAGCTTTCAGCAACACTCATTAGACGAACTTGAAGCATTCTGGCAACAAGTGAAAATTGCTGAAAAGTCTTAAAATCAGCTAACGCAAATGCGCTAATAATAAATGTAGAGGTAACTATGAACTCAATGCCAGTACTAGTCGACAGTAAATTAACACTTAACAATAATATTGTCACTTTGACTTTCAATCGGCATGACGTCCGTAATGCCTTAACGGGTACAGCTATCACCGATGATATTGTTAACACAGTGACATGGATTAATCGTACACCTGAAATTGCGGTATTGATTATAACCGGCGACGGCTCAGCGTTTTCTTCTGGTGGTAACATAAAAGATATGGCCGAGCGGGCAGGAGACTTTGCTGGCGATGTGCAAAGCTTAGAGAGACGTTACCGAGAAGGTATTCAACGCATTCCACTTGCCTTACATAAGTTAGAAGTACCGGTTATCGCGGCGGTGAATGGCCCTGCAATAGGCGCGGGCTTTGATATTGCAAACATGTGCGATATGCGCATTGCTTCTACAAAAGCTAAATTCGGCGAAACTTTTGTCAACCTAGGTATTATTCCGGGTGATGGTGGTGCATGGTTTATGCAACGCTTAATTGGTTATCAAAAAGCAGCAGAGTTAACCTTTACGGGTCGTGTTATCGATGCTAATGAAGCAAAAGAAATCGGTATAGTACTTGATGTTGTCGCTCCTGAGAGCCTAATGGCGCGAGTCAATCAGCTTGCTGCTGAAATAGCCGCTAAACCGGTTGCTTCGCTGCGCTTAACCAAGCGGTTAATGAAATTAGCACAACGTACAGAGTTACCTGATTTTCTTGATATTTGCGCGGTTTTTCAAGGAATGTGTCATAACAATCCAGAGCATTTATCTGCAGTTAACACTATGATCGAAAAGCTAGCAAAATAAGCTGTTTTAAAAATAGCTTAAACAACTAAGCTATTTTTATTGATGCTATTTTATGTGTTAGTGTTAGCGTTCAACACATCGGTTAGTTGCTGTATAAAGCAGTCAATATCTACTTGACTGATATCTAGATGGGTAACTAAACGCATTGGATTAGCCGCGCTAAGTAATATGTTTTTACGCTTCAGTTTTTCAACTAAATTTGTGATATCAATATCGTCAGAAAATGTCGCAAAAACCATATTAGTTTCTACATGATTAAGGTTAACGCTAACGTCAGGTAATTGATTTAACGCAATGGCTAAATATTTTGCATTATCATGGTCTTGTTGTAACTTGGCTGGGTTTTCTTTAAGGGCTATTTTGGCTGCTGCGGCAATAATACCTGCTTGGCGCATGCCGCCACCAACCACTTTACGCCAACGCTTAGCGCTTTTAATTAAAGCATCAGAGCCAAGTAATAACGAACCTATTGGTGCGCCAAGGCCTTTTGATAAACAAATAGACATCGAATCTACATGCTGGCTAATCTCGGTAATATCGACATTTAGCGCATTCGCAGCATTGTAAACTCTTGCCCCGTCTAAATGTAAGGCAAGGTTATTACGTGTTGTAAAATCGCGCGCTTCGGCCATATAACTTAGTGGTAGCACTTTACCGTTAATAGTATTTTCGATACTAAGCAAGGTGGTACGAGCAAAATGAGAATCATCAGGCTTTATCGCCGCCGCAAGTTTTTTAAAACATAACGTGCCGTCATTCTCGTTAGCGATAGGTTGAGGTTGAATGGAGCCTAAAATAGCGGCGCCACCACCTTCAAACTTATAGTTATGTGCTTGTTGCCCACACAGGTATTCGTCGCCTCGTTGACAATGTGCCATCAGGGCTAATAAATTGGCTTGTGTGCCTGAACTACAAAACATTGCACGAGCAAAACCATGCCTTTGGGCTGCCCATGATTCGAGTTCATTAACAGTAGGGTCATCGCCATAAACATCGTCACCTACTTCAGCATTCGCCATCGCAGTGCGCATTGCTTTACTTGGACGAGTTACCGTATCTGAGCGAAAATCAATCATGGTGTACCTTTTGTTGTCTAGGGAAACTAAAAAAGGCACCTAATACGATGCCCCTAATTTATTATTTAATAGATTAATATAAACTATTGTTACTCAGCTAATTCAGCATTGTGATAAATATTTTGCACGTCGTCACAATCTTCTAACATGTTAATGAATTTTTCGAAGTTAGCTAAGTCATCTTCACCTGAAATTTCAGTGTAAGTCTGTGGTACCCATGTGATTTCTTCGACTTCTAATTCAACATCTGCCATATTTTCGGCAAATTCTGTTTTAATTTTGAAGAACTCGGTATGTGGTGCGTAAACGGTGATAATGCCGTCTTCAAGCTCAACATCAGTAACATCAATGTCAGCCATCATTAAACTTTCTAATACTGCTTCATCGTCTTCACCTTTAAAGGCAAATACCGCTTGGTGATCAAACATATGCGAAACGGTGCCAGAAGAACCAATTTTTGAATGGGTTTTAGTAAAACATTGGCGAACATCTTTAATGGTGCGATTACCGTTATCCGTTAAGCAATCAATAATTACCATACAGTTGCCTGGGCCAAAACCTTCGTAGCGCGATTCTACGTAGTCTTCACCACCCACACCTGATGCTTTTTCTATCGCTTTCTCAATAACATGAGTTGGAACTTGATCTTTTTTCGCTCTTTCAATCGTGCGACGCAAAGACAGGTTACTGTCGGGGTCTACGCCACCATTTTTCGCTAGTACGTAAATTTCTTTACCGTATTTTGAATATACTTTAGTTTTTTGACCCGCAGTTTTGGCCATAGATAATTTGCGGTTTTGATATGCTCTGCCCATCTGAATACGTCTCGTTGCTGATGAATAAAATTTCTATGCGCTAGATTCTAACGGGTAGCGTCGGCTATTTCTAGTGTTGAGGCCATTTGAACTTTTAAATCTTAGTAAAGCGTGTAAGAATTTGAGTCAATCCGCAGAAATTCTGTCTTTGAGTTACTCTTAGTTACTCTTAGTTACTCTTCGCTGCTATTTATTTCAATTGGTATTATATGAGTGACTTTTAGGAGCGTACATTTATGAATGATAAATTGCACATCGTTTTCGTGGCAGATATTTTTGGCATAACCCATGAGTTTAAAAGTTTATGTCAAGAGGTGACGTCAGCCATTGAGCAAGCGCTTAGGGTTGAATGCCACATGATTGGTCCGTACCAAAAACAGCCCAAATCGTTCGACTCAGAACAAGCCGCCTATCAATACTTTACTGAACAGGTGGGTTTAGCTGATTATGTTAAAATTATTGAACAGCAATTATCGGTCATATCTGGTAATAAGTTATTAGTCGGCTTTAGTGTCGGCGGCAGCGCTATCTGGCAGCTGTGTTCAAATAACATTGTAGATAAAAACCTAGACGCTATTTGTTTTTACAGTAGTCAAATTCGCCACATGACGCAGCTAATGCCTAAGGTACCAACGAGATTAATTTTGCCTGCTTCTGAGCAGCACTTTTCTATTACTGAACTAAAAAACGCGTTACTAGACAAGCCATCAGTAGCTCTGGAGCAATGTGATTTTTTGCATGGTTTTATGAATCAGCTATCACAAAACTATGATAGTTATGGATGTCAGCATTATATAAAAAGGCTTACCGGTCTAGTCTCAGAACAATGTGTATAAAAGCACAATGTTTATTGAGTGTCATTTATTGATATTCTAATGTTGAGAGTCGAGTAAGAGCCAGTGGCAAGTGTGCTATATGGATTTATCTTAACTTCTTATCTAGGTAAACTTAGCGTCAATTGAAGCATAAGTGTTTGTTTGTTTGTTTGTTTGTTTGTTTGTTTGTTTGTTTGTTTGTTTGTTCATTTTGCATTAGGTGCTTTTGCTTGGTATCACGCAGATTCAAAAAGCAATCTTAATCTTGTTGCTTAACATTTATACCCCAACGGTATTTTCAAGTGGAGTGGGTATTGACCCGCAAACACTGTTCTTAAGGGAGGAGTGTTTTTTATTTCCATGAGCGGATTTTCTTAGGCTTTATTTATGCGATACACCCAAACCACTTGCAAGCGGCTTGGGTGTATTACGGGTGAGGCTAATGATAAATTGACAAGCCGAGCTCTTGGGCTAAATTAGCTAATAAGTTTGTCCCGATAACTGAGTTGCCAAAAGAGTTTAACGGTGGGCTCCAAGTGCAAATTACCCCATAATTAGGCACTATCGCTACTACGCCTCCACCGACGCCGCTTTTAGCCGGTAAACCAATTGAGAAAGCAAACTCACCTGATTGATCATACATACCACTGGTGGATAATATCGCATTAACTCGGTGAGCATCTCGAGGCGTACAGATAACTTTTTTCGTGATCGGGTCAACACCTTTGTTTGCTAAAAAAAGTAGACTTGTTGCTAACTGTTCACAACTCATGGCTATTGAACATTGTGTGAAGTAATGACTGAGCACGTCAGGAATGTCTGATTCAATATTACCAAAACTTTTCATTAGATAGGCAAGTGCTGCATTTCTATTGCCATGTGACAGTTCTGATTGATAAACATGATTGTCGATAAATATAGCCTCATCATGCGCCAAATTTCGCATAAAGCTCAAAAAGGCTAACTTACTGGCAGAGAAATGGCTGGTTAGCACATCAGCGACTAATAACGCGCCAGCATTGATCACAGGATTACGAGGAATACCTTTTTCCCACTCTAATTGGATAATCGAATTAAATGGCTGCCCTGAAGGCTCCATATTAACCCGTTGCCACAAGTCATCGCCAATACGGTTCATCGCCATCACTAAGCCAAACACCTTAGAAATACTTTGAATCGAAAAGGGTTCATGATAATCGCCTGCGCCAACGCTACTACCGTCAATTGTTGCTACACAAGCGGCCATTTTTTTAGGGCAAACTTCTGCGAGAGCGGGAATGTAGTCGGCTACACGACCTTGGGTGTAAAGGTTTTTTTGTTCTGCTAGCAAGGTTTGCAATTTAGTCTGCAAGTTAGCGATGTCTTTAATCATATTATTGGCTTGTTTAGGGTTTTATTGGCAAGCAATAAAGTATCAAGGGGCGTTCATTATGCACAAAAAGTGATACTTGCCTAGCGCTTTATTAGTGTTGATTAATGTGGAGATGAATTTACTCGTTATCTATCACTAGGCTTGGCTAAATGAGGTTAGGAAGGTTAAAAATTATAAACACTAGCAACGTCGGCTAAACAATATTTGTTATTGATGTAATTATATTATTTAGCACGTTGCTAGTATGGCTTTTACATTCTTCATCAAACTACCTACGCTGTTGAAAATTATCATAGTGCATAACAGTAGTTTTTTGCTCTACGTCCCATTGACTGATCGAAATGTGCTTAATTTCAGTAAAAAATTTAATGGTTGATCTGATTGATTGAATTATACTATTTACCATTGCAGTACTCCTTTCTAGAGATTATTTATTAATCCGATAGTTCTACGTTAGTGTCGACTTTCGTTGCTGGTAGCAATTGTCTAATACTTGCTAAGTTAGCGTTAGTAATTAGGTTTTGGTCAATGGCCACAGCAGCTTTAAAGTCTGCTAATGCGGCAACCAATTGATTTTTTCTATAGCGAGCAACACCACGGTTACTGTAATTTAGCGCCGTTAAATATTTCACTTTGCGATTGGCATTTGGCATAGACTCTAAACTCTCAATGGCAGCGGTACACGCAGACTCCGACTTTTCTTGATAGTTCGCTTGTAAATAAGCTACACATAAATTCATTTTGCTGGCATAAAAATCTTTATTCTTTTTGCTAGCGGTTAATTTTTTAATACCAGATGCTAATTCACCTTGGGTGATATCTACACTGCCAATTGCACCTTTTATGACTGCAACTTTAAATTTTGCATCGTTCGCTAAAACTGATGGCGTGGCACTGAACAATAAGGTCGCTAATATCGTGTTGATAAAAGTTAATTTTTTCATGGTCTTTTACTCCGTTAAGTTATGTACCACGTGGATACATAACTACTATAGAAATACTGCTAACAACTGACAAACGATTAAAATAAATCCATCAAGTGAATAATATTCATCTATAGTTAACTCATTGTAATAATTATTAATAGAAAGTTTTTTATCGGTAATAGGCGTCAATATTTATATCGCGAATGTCGCCTTTACCCATTCAGCAAATAACGCTAGCTCTGCGCGATTATCCATATTTTCATGCTGAATAAGGTAGTACTTATCATTGGTATTTAATTCTTCGTCAAACAGTTTCACCAATAGTTGCTCACTGAACCACGTTTTGCTCATGGGTAAAGGTACGAGCGCGATACCCATGCCTTGCTGTGCTGCGCGAGCAACCCCAAACATACTGTCAAATTGAATGATCTGTTTAGGATCAAAATCATCAACAGCGACTTTGTCAGCCCATTGATGCCAAGACCACGGACGGGAACTGTGCAGAATTAACGGTGTTGACTTTAAAGCAGAGAATCCGGATGTTTTTAATTTTTTATATAATCTTTTATTACATGCTGGCGCATAACGAATAGGAAATAGTTCATGAACTATATTAGCGTTGGGCTTACCGTTAGCAAGTACAATGGATAAGTCAGCAGATTGTGATTGTTCGCTGCTTGATTTAACTGTTTCAAGTTGTAGATTAATGTTTGGGTTGTTTTCTGACCATAGCGATAGACTAGGAATGAATAATTCGCTGGCAAAGAACTCAGGTAAGCTGATAACAATCGTTTGATTTTGCTGCTTTTGCGTAAACTCAGTTATGGTTGATTCTAGTTGATGAATTATCGGTTGAATTGACTGATAAAATTGTTTGCCAGCACTAGTCAGTTCAATGGTTCGAGTACCACGTTTAAATAGCGCGATACCTAATTGTGCTTCCAATTGTTTTATTTGGTGACTGACGGCTGAGGGTGTTAAAAATAATTGTGAAGCTGCATGTTTGAAACTTAAGCATTTTGACGCGATGCAGAATGAGCGAAGGCCTCGTATAGGTGTTTGTATTGACATAATTACTATTTTTTTAGAACGACCAACATCAATAGCAATACTTAGGCCGCAACTTAACGCTTTGATTTTTATGTTCTTATTGATATTATGAAAGTTGACGAGGGCATTGCTTGCACCAAAATCGTGTATTTGCACCAAAATAATATGATCGAAATAGTAGTGCGAAAAAAAGGACATCTAGCGATGTCCTTAAAATGAAACAAATTAACGATGTAAAAAATGTTTTATCGAATCGGGGGAGACTCAAAAACAAGTTCATCTTAGGGGCATTTTCTATTGTGAGCAAACGAGAAAAATTCATTTAATAGGTGAATTATTTTCATCTATTAAATGAGTAGTCATTTAGTGCTAAATAGTCATTTTTATACACAAATTTATGACAAGGCTAATTTTCTAATAATTGCTAATTTTTCATCAGGATTAACTGTAAGTCCCGTAGATAGAAGTTCGGTACTTTTATACAGAGCAAGCGACGTAAATCTGTGTAATTCCTTTTAAATTCATCACACTGCACAATTTGTTCAAAAAAATTTATCATACTGGCTATTTTTATTTGTTTGACTTTTAACTGCTACTTTATTTTAATGCGCCTCAATTACCTACAGACTAAGTTATATTGCTAGTTATATTTGATTAAAGGAAAAGAAATGAAGGAAAACTCGCCACTCGACGATGTGAGAGCATGCTACAACGTACGCCATTGGAGCCAAGGGTATTACGGCATTAATGACGACGGCGATGTTTATGTAGCACCTGTTCATGATAATCAAGCTCTAACGGCTAATTTGAGTACTATTGTCGAAAAAATTCAACATCAAGGCCTAACATTACCTGTGTTGGTGCGCTTTCCTCAGATCCTTCACCATCGGGTTCATAGCCTATGTGAAGCGTTTAATCATGCTATTGCCCAATATGGTTATGATGAAAAGTATTTGTTGGTGTATCCGATTAAAGTCAATCAACAGCGCGAAGTTGTGAACGAAATATTGGCCAGTCAGTATGATAAAGAAGTCAAACAACTGGGTTTAGAAGCCGGCAGTAAGGCTGAATTATTGGCGGTTTTGGCACTGGCTGACAAAGTGTCGTCGGTTATTGTTTGTAATGGCTATAAAGACAGAGAATACGTACGCCTTGCGTTAATTGGTGAAAAACTAGGACACAAAGTACATCTCGTGTTAGAAAAAATGTCTGAACTTGAAATGATCTTAGCGGAAGCAGAAAAGCTCAATGTGAAACCTAGATTAGGCATCCGTGTGCGCTTGGCTTCACAAGGAAAAGGCAAGTGGCAAGCAAGTGGCGGAGAAAAATCTAAATTTGGTTTATCAGCCTCGCAAATTATTAAAGTGATCGATGTTTTAAAACAAGAAGACAAGTTAGACACCTTGACCTTAGTGCATTTTCACCTTGGTTCGCAAATTGCGAATATTAGAGATGTCAGACTTGGCGTAAGTGAAGCCGCTAGATTCTATTGTGAGTTACGCCAACTTGGCGCACATATTACGTGTATGGATGTCGGGGGAGGCTTGGCGGTTGATTATGACGGCACACGCAGCCAGTCTCATAACTCGATGAATTATAGTTTGGCCGAGTATGCCAATAACATCGTCTATACCATTGGTGATATTTGTAAGGCGTATGAACAGCCAATGCCGATGATTATATCTGAATCCGGTCGTTCGCTGACCGCTCATCATGCGGTGTTGATTTCTAATGTTATTGGGTCGGAAAGCTATGAGCCTGAAACATTAGTTAGCCCAGAAAACACTGATAATACCTTGTTGAATAACATGTGGAAGTCATGGCAACAGTTACATGAAGGCATTGATGATAGAGCGTTAATTGAAATTTACCATGACACGCAAAATGATGTCAGTGAAGTACATCATCAATTCGCCTTAGGTTTGGTGAGTTTGTCTCAACGGGCATGGGCCGAGCAGATTAATTTGCGTATTTGTTATGAATTAAATCAGCTAATGGACGTTAAAAATCGCTTTCATCGCCCGATAGTCGATGATTTAATGGAAAAACTAGCCGCGAAGTACTTTGTTAACTTCTCATTGTTTCAGTCGTTACCTGATGCCTGGGGAATCGACCAAGTATTTCCAGTATTACCGTTAAATAGATTAGACAGTAAAGATAAAAAGCGTGCGATTTTGCTTGATATTACCTGTGATTCTGACGGGACTATAAATAACTATGTTGATGGCCAAGGGATAGAAAGCACCTTGTTGGTTCCTCAGTGGCAACAAGACGAACCATACTATATGGGATTTTTCTTAGTTGGTGCTTATCAAGAAATTCTAGGTGATATGCATAATCTTTTTGGCGATACGCACAGTGCGGTGGTGTTTTTAGAAGAAAACGGTGACATCAATATCGCGGAAATCAATGAAGGCGATATGGTTGAAGATATGCTCAATTATGTGCATTTAGATGCCCAAGATTTCAAGAAAACCTATGAAACTTTAGTCAACGCCAAGTTGCCTGAAAGTGAACGAGCAGAGGTTTATGGCGAGTTAGTTGCCGGTTTAAATGGCTATACTTATTTGGAAGACTTGTAGCAGGAAAACAGATGAAAAACATTTTTCAGCAAGTAGATAATTCAATATATTCCAATGCAATGACGTTTATGCGTCAGCCACTGTCAACTGATCCGATAAACAGTGATGCTGATATTGTGGTTTTAGGACTGCCATTTGATATGGCGACAACCGGGCGTTCAGGCGCCCGCATGGGACCTACGGCGATTAGGCAGGCCTCAGTGAACTTAGCGTGGGAAGGAAAACGTTTTCCTTGGCCGTTTAGTTTAACCCGCCATACCAAGATTGTTGATGCCGGTGATTTAGTTTATAGCTGTGGTGATGCAGCGCAATTTTGTGATTTTGTTGAGTCTGCCGCTTCGCAACTATTGGCTGCGAATAAAACTATTTTGGCGCTTGGTGGCGATCACTTCGTTACCTTGCCGTTATTGAGAGCTTACGCGAAAAAATTTGGCAAAATGGCATTAATTCATTTTGATGCCCATACCGATACCTATAGTAATGGTAGCCAATATGATCACGGCACCATGTTCTTTCATGCCCCGAATGAAGGGATTATTGATAAAAATGCTTCGATTCAAATTGGTATTCGCACCAACTACAAAAAGAAAGATCATGGCTTTGAGGTGATAGATGCACCACAAGCTAATGATCTTGGTGTGGAAGAAATAACGCGACGAATACGCGAACGAGTAAAAGATCTACCTGTGTATCTAACCTTTGATATTGATTGTTTAGACCCTGCATTTGCACCGGGTACCGGTACGCCAGTGTGCGGTGGTTTAACAACCGATAAAGTACTGAAAATATTAAGAGCATTGTCGGGGCTCAATGTCATTGGTATGGATGTGGTTGAAGTGGCCCCCAGTTATGATAACAGTGAAGTAACAGCGTTAGCGGCGGCAACTATAGGCCTTGAGTTGATGCACTTATGGACGGCTAAGCATAAGTTAGCGAATAAATAGCCAATAAATCCTAACCTAGATAAATACGAATACCAGTTCAATAATTAGCGCAATATATTGATTGCGCTAATTATTATCAACCCGCAAGCCTAATAGCAAACATCTTAATCTTCAATAACGGAAACTCTGGCGATTGCTGTATTACTTTAAAAAACCGTCTATTGTAGTTAAGTCAGTGTTGGTTAAATGAATTTTCAACTTTCACGTTTTTCAGAAAACATTCCCTTTTTCAGTAATTCTCGTAGCTAATAATATTACCTGTTTTTATTTATTCCTTTAAAATCAATGTAATAAAAGATGGCGTGCATTTGGCTATATAGACATTAAGTTCGTGAACATATTTCAGTATTTTCTAGGGATCATAATGGATATAAAGAAAAGCATTCAAGTAAAAAAAGTATCATGGATAAAACGTTTAGCGCTTATTTCATGTGTACTCGTTTTTGTCGGTTGGCAATTTAGTCGTCCAAGCTCAGATGTTAAAATCGGTAGAAGTGAAATTAGCATCGCTTCAGTACAACAAAATGATTTACCTTTTACAATTTCTGGATTCGGTAAACTTGTTTCAAAAAATAAACGATTACTAACAGCGCCAACGGTAGCTACCGTTGAAGAAATACTGGTGTTGCCCGGTACTCAGGTGACAGCGGATACTGTGATTATGAAACTAAGGAATCCGGATCTTTTATTACAAGTTAACAATGCTCAAATGGAGTTAATTAGACATAATGCTAGCTTACGTGAGTTGATAGTTAATCAGAAAAGTGAGTATTTGTCGTACCAAGCTAATTTAGTAAGAATTAACGCTGATTTAGCGGCAGCAGAACTGAAAGTTGAAGCGCAAACAGGTTTAGCGTCTAAAGGAATAGTATCCGCATTAGAGTTTAAACGTTCAAAATTAATGGAAGAGCAATTAAAAAAACAGCGAGCAATAGAGCAACAAAGGTTGTCTCATTTAGAAACAGCGCAGCAAGAAAAAATTGCAATACAAGGTCAGTTTGCTAAGCAACTTGAAGCCAACTTAGCATTAAAATTATCGCTACAAGCCGGCTTGGTGATTCATGCCGATATCGAAGGGGTATTGCAATCATTACCTGTAACCTTAGGACAAAGCGTTACGGCAGGGGAGCAATTGGCGTTAGTTGCCAGCAGTAAAACCATGATGGCGCAACTTCAAATACCACAAGGAGATGCACAAGATATTGCCATAGGCCATGAAGCAGAAATAAATACCCGTGGCGCTTTGGTTAGAGGTGTCGTGTACCGCATTGACCCAGTTATTACCAACGGCAGTGTGCTTATTGATATCGATATTACCGAATCATTGCCTGCCAATGCAAGACCAGAACTCAAGGTTGAAGGTAAAGTTGAAATCGGCGTGCTAAGTAATGCACTTTATGTAAAAAAGCCCGTGGGCGTTCAAGCTAACTCAAGCCAAAAATTATTCGCTTTATTAGCGAACAAGCAAAGTGCTATACAGCGCACAATGAAGTTTGGCCGAATTATTGGCAATAATATAGAACTACTTTCTGGGGCCAGTGCCGGAGAGCAATTTATTGTTTCTGACACCACCTCTTTTCAACAAAAACAAACAATGATAATCACAGATTAACAAGGACTGAATGATGAACAAGCAAGCTCTTATCGAACTAAAAAATATCAGTAAAGTTTACTCAAAAATTGACATGGAAACTCATGCGCTTCGTGACATTAATATGTCTATTTATGAAGGTGATTATATTTCAATTTCAGGTCCTTCTGGCTGCGGAAAATCAACACTCTTGTCTATTTTAGGTTTACTAGATACCCCTACCGATGGCAGTTACTTAATTAAAAATGAACAAGTCGCTAATTTATCGACTGATGACCGAGCAGAAATTAGAAATTTACATATTGGTTTTATTTTTCAGGCATTTAATCTGATTGATGAAATCAGCGTTTATGACAATGTCGCATTGCCGTTAAAATACCGTGAAGCTAAAATGTCTGCTAAAGAAGTGCATCAACAAGTGATGGCAAGTTTAGAAAAAGTTGAAATGCAGCACCGATGTTCACACAAGCCTAACCAGCTTTCTGGCGGTCAACAACAGCGAATTGCCATTGCCCGTGCTTTAGTTGGCAAACCCAATATCTTATTGGTTGACGAGCCTACCGGTAACTTAGATTCTAAAAATGGTGACTTGGTAATGACCTTATTAGATAACTTAAATAAAGAAGGTACCACCATTTGTATGGTTACCCATGATCCGAGATATGCGGATCATGCCAAGATCAAATTGAATTTATTAGACGGTGTTATTTTAGATAGCATTTCGTTAGATAGTGCCATGCGGGAGGCTGTATGAGATATTTAGTTAATGAAATAAAAACAACGGTAGCGAGCTTATCCCGGGTTCCCGGCTTTGTATTAACTACAGTGTTTACCTTGTCATTGACTTTAGGTGTTTTATTGGCGGCTTTTAGCCTCAACCATTTATTAATATTTAAGGCCTTACCTTATCCAAATGCTCAGAATTTAATTTTAATGGAGCAAGAGCTACAAGAGGGTGATAGAAAATTTTCTGGTTCACAGTATTTTGTTGCGCAAAAATTAATGTACCAACAACAACAAACGCTAGATAGTATGGCATTGGTTTATCGCAGCAGCGCTATATTAGCTAGTCTGCGTGACAAACCATTGACCGAAATTAGCTTTGTCACGCCTGAATATTTTCAACTACTTGGTGTGTCTATTGAAATTGGCCGCCGCTTTACCGAGCAAGAAAATATTGGTAATAATAAGCCAAGCGCGCTAATCAGTGAGCAGTTATGGCGCACACAATATGGTAAAGACACTAACATTGTTGGGCAGAGCATTGTATTGGGTGAACAGCAATATAATGTTGTTGGTGTGGTGGCAGCAAGTTTTTCTGAACCGAGCAACTTTGCTGATGAAGCTAATACACAAATTTGGCTACCTTGGGATTTTCATGGTGAGGATGAAGAGAGCTGGAACTATGTTTACAGTGACACCGCCGCTATAGGTAAACTATCTCCTACAACATCAATTGCGCAAGTGAGTGCTGAGTTTAATGCGCTTGTTGATCCTGCTTTTCAACAAAATGGCCGTGTAGGTAATGCCAAACATCAAGCAGTAATCGCCCAATTTCAAGACTTTCAAGTCGCTATCATTGGCGATAATAAATACATAGGCTTACTGGTGTTACTAGGTGCAGGAGTGTTACTGCTTATTGCGTGTGCCAATATTGTTAATTTGTTTTTTTCAAGAGCGGCACAGCGACAACGTGCATTAGTTATTCAAGCCACATTAGGCGCAAAACTTAAGCATTTATTCTTCAATATTTGGCTAGAAAGCCTGTTACTTTGTTTCACTTCTATGGTCATCGGTTTAATCATCGCGGGTTGGAGTATTGAGTTATTGCGTGTAACGGCAGGTAATGTTTTACCTCGTTTAACTGAATTGTCACTAGATTTAACCGCGATTATTTTTGCTTGTGCATTAACACTTACTTTGTCATTAATATTTGCACTGATCACTTTGAAACTAATTAATCATAAACAGCTAATTTCACAGCTACAATCAAGTGGCAAAGGTACTGGCGCACAAGTAAATAGTAAAGTGCGTAATATATTGATTACCAGCCAAATTTGTTTAGCGACGTTATTGTTACTCATCACAACCTTGGTCATGAACAATGCACTCGATGTGCTTAACCATCCTTTGGGTTTTAATGAAAGAAACCTATATAACTTAGCCCTTGATGTTGGTAAAAACTACCCTGAGAAAGAAGCGAAAATGCAACTTTCACGAGAGTTGATGGCTGAATTACAAAATATTGATGGCGTTGAAAAAGTATCACGTGCTAACTATGCCCCCATTCGTTTAGGCAGCAGTAATACCGGACTATTTGATAGTGAAAACGTTAAATTAGGGCATTTCCCTTATAATTTAGCTGACACTAATTATTTTAATACCGTAGGTTTAACAACGCTTTCAGGGCGTGCGTTTACCCCGCAAGAAGTGAGAGGCCAAGAAGACTCAATAATACTTAGCAAAACAGCTGCACGGATCGTTTCTAAAGGCATGGGTGAAGGCGATAATATTATTGGTAAAGCAGTCTATTCTGCGGTTGGTGACACTTATACTGTAGTAGGTGTTGTTGATGATGTTTATAATCCTTATAACCATGAACAAACGCAGGGGGCGATGATGTATTTTCCCTACTCTGGTTTTCGGACTAACTTCATGGTCAGAATGCAAGATGGAAGCATTTTAGATAAAGCGAGCATTCTCAATTTACTTGAAGATAAGTTTTCTGATATCAAAGTATGGCGTTTCGCTTCGGTCTCTGATATCCATGGAGAATTGATTTACCATAAACAACTTACCCTGTGGCTTAGCATAGTATTAGGTATTTTTGCTTTGTTGTTAGCTGCCGTTGGTATCTATGGTGTTATTAGCTATAACAGTCAAATGCGACGTTATGAGTTAGGTATTCGCATGGCATTAGGAGCCAAAAGTAAACGGATGTTGGTTGAGTTTATCCGCGACTCGTTTACACCTATTGCCACAGGTTTTGTATTAAGTATGATTTTGGCTGTTGTACTATATAGTTGGGCACAACAGCATATCAATCAATGGATGAGTTTTGACTGGTTAATGACTGCTAGTTGTATATTAGTGTTAATCGTCATCGCATTAGCCGCTTGTTATTTTCCGGCGAGAAAAATTATTGCGACAGACCCTATAAGCGCTTTGAGAAACGAATAGGTATTTAAAACTATTGCTAAAACACGCAGTAGAGACATCGTTACTGCGTTAACACTCGTATCCAAGAAGTTAGAGTAATAAAAAATGAAAAGAAGGTAAGATGAAAAAAACAATCATGGTCGTTGATGACCAAAGTGACCTGAGACTCTCTGCCAGATTTATTCTCGAAAACTATGGTTTCTCTGTTGTTGAGGCTGATTCGCCGCAACATGCATTAGATACACTAGCTGACCAACAAGTCGATTTAATGTTGCTTGATATGAATTTTCAGTACGATACCACGTCTGGTCAAGAAGGCATGGATATGCTGAAAAGCTTAAAAGATCAAAATCATCATTTCCCGGTTATTGTGATGACAGCTTGGTCTACGGTTGAAATTGCTGTTGAGGCTATTAAGCTGGGTGCAAAAGACTTTATTGAGAAACCTTGGAAAAATCAGCGTTTGATCAGCCTTATAGAGCAACAGTTTCAATTAGGCTCCGTAAAGTCAGAAAACAATCGCTTGAAAGCACAGCGAACAACTAGCGAGGTTTTTATGCTTGGTGAGTCGGCTGCAATGCAATTAGTGCTAAGGCAAGCGAAAAAACTCGCCGTGACGGATACCCCAATATTAATCACCGGCGAAAACGGCACGGGTAAAAGCATGCTGGCTAGTTATATTCATCAGCATTCTGCTCGCAGCAATGAAAGCTACGTTACGGTGAATATGGGCGCCATTCCTGAAACGCTTTTTGAAAGTGAGCTTTTTGGTCATACTAAGGGCGCATTTACAGACGCCAAAAATGATCGCATGGGACGTTTTGAAGCAGCGCAAGCGGGGAGTTTGTTTCTCGATGAAATAGGCACTATTCCATTGAATTTACAACCGAAATTATTACGTGTGTTGGAGTCAGGTGAATTTGAACCCGTAGGCTCAAGTAAAACTTTACAGGCAGAAGTCAGGTTAATTGCCGCCAGTAATATTGATTTTCAGCAGGCTATTGCTAAGGGGGGATTTCGTCAAGATTTATATTATCGGATCAATACTATCGTGCTTGAAATTCCGCCACTACGACGAAGAAAAGAAGACATATTGCCTTTAGCAGAGCACTTCCTTATAGAGAAAAGTCACAAGTATCATAAAAATGGACTTTTTTTGTCAGAGCAAGCCAAGAAAGCGTTATGCCAATATGATTGGCCAGGAAATATCCGTGAACTAAGCCATGTGATTGAACGTGCGATATTATTAAGTGACTCTGCAGAAATAGCAGTGAGTGGACTAAATGAGCCGATGACGATAAATTCAGCGAATGAAATGCCATTTATGACGATTGATGAGGCAGAGCAGCAATTAATTAAACTGGCCCTACAAAAATCTCATGGCAGAGTCATCGAGGCCGGTGAATTATTAGGTTTGGGAAAAAATGCTATTTATCGACGACTAGAGAAATATCAAATTGACTCAAAATCTTAGCTTAGAGCGTCGCTTTAGCGGGCTTATTATTGTTAGCTTACTACCCACCTTATTGTTATTTATTGCTACGGGGGTTGCTTTTGATTTCAGCATACTTGGATGGTCAACGTTAGGTTTATTGCTGGCCGTCATTTATATTTTTATTGTTGTAGCCTTGTATCGTTTAGTCATGACGCCTTTTTACAGTTTAACCAGTTTAACTGAAGCACTAAAAATGGAAGATTATAGCCTTAGAGCCAAATCACCATTTAATCAGGGCATAGTGGCAAAATTGTATTCAGAGTTGTCCTCACTAAGTCAAAGTTTGCAAGTAAGTAAAAGCCGTTACGATCAACAAATGTTTTTATTGTATGGCTTAATTGAGCAACTTGAATCACCAGCAATAATTCTTGATCAACACGATCAACTTCAACATGCTAACCCTGCAGTGAGTCATTTGTTTTCTGTACCTTGGCAAATGTTAAAACAAAGTCCAGCACAAAAATTAGGTTTAAAAAAACGAGATGACTTTTGGCATTTTGATGAGGATAGCCCACTTAATATGGCTAAAAAGTGGCAAATAAAACAAAGTAAATTTAAAGAAAACAACAATAATTACCAACTGCTGATGCTCAATAATATTAGTCAGGAGTTACAGAAAAATGAACAACAAGCATGGCAAAACATTATTCGTATTCTTAATCATGAGGTACGAAACTCTTTAACGCCTATATCTGCACTAAGTCAGAACCTATTGGAAATGCCGGATCTCACCTCTGAGCAATGCCAACAAGCGATTAAAATTATCGATAACCGTAGTAATAACCTCTTGCAATTTATCGACAGTTATTCAGATTTAGCCAAACTCCCTCAGCCTAATTATCAGCAGTTTGACTTAGCTGATTTACTACACAGTATTGCTAGCTTAGCTCAACAAGTAGATGTCAATTTATCTGGCACTATGCCAATCAATGCTGATAAAGGACAGCTTGAGCAAGTATTATTAAACTTGATTAAAAATGCTAAGGAAGCGCAAAGCTCAAATAAAGAGATAGGTCATAGCAAGAATATAGCTATACATTCATTTACAACAGGTCAACAGGTTATCATTAAAGTTTTAGACCATGGCTGTGGTATTGCCAATACTGCAAACTTGTTTGTGCCTTTTTATACCACCAAAACGTCAGGTTCAGGTATTGGTTTAGCCTTGAGTAGGCAAATAATAACAAACCATAAAGGTGAGCTCTCATTAGCAAATAGAACAGATACAAAAGGTGCCGTTGCTACGATTAGTTTTCCAACATCACTTGGTTAATAACATTATATTCAGTTTTTACAAGCTATCAATAATGGCATCGTGAGTAATAAAACAGAGAAAACCAACAATAGTTAGCAAACTGAAAATGCCAATAAATCATTAATGATGATTAATAGCAAAATAGATCAACTAGACAGTAATTACCTTAACTTTATTTAATATAAGATTATTAGTAACAGATAAGTTACAGTTTCTTCCTTGTGGAAGGAATGGTGCCGACTGCCGGTGTCGAACGGGCAACCGACTGAATACAAGTCAGTTGCTTATTATCGTTAAAGGCGCTTGATATGCCGTTCAATATTTGAATTGTTTTTTTCAATAGAATAATTGCCGCTGCAACTTTACATCGCTTCGAATAAAACAAAAAACTCTTGCCAAAAGCTTCTCGATTCAATGGCCTTATCTTTCATTTCATTAAGTATTCTCCTTGAATACCAGTGACCATTTTTTATGACAGCTTCTGGCTCTGTTAACACAGATAGATCATGAATAGGATTAGTAGCTGAGTAAATGAAGTCAGCTTTTAATCCTTTAGTTATTTTACCCATTTGATGATCTAACTTAAGCGCTTTGGCAGGGTTAATCGTCGCAGCGGCTAATACTTCAAAACTACTTAGCCCCGCTTTCTCTAATAAGCGCATTTCATTGTGTGTGGCTATACCGTGAGGAGAAAGTAATACGCCAGAGTCTGAACCAACCAATAATGGGATACCATTGTCGTGCATACTCTTGGTGATATATAGCAAGAAGTCTAACGTTTTTTGATTGTGATTGGCCATTTTATCGGATGCTTCTAACCAGCGCTTAACCTGATTCATAGATGTTTCAAATGCTATAATGTCAGAGCTATATTCTTTTGATGTTGTTGCTAGGTAATCCTCTTTATCCTGACTTAGTTTAGTGAGTTGGTAATAAATATTTAGTGTTGGCGTGATAGGTACATTGGTCGATTTAAGGGCAGATATTATTTCAGGTAATCGTTCTGGCGCAAATTCGTAATTCAGTGGGCCTTGATAGATATCTTCAACATGCTCAAAAGATTGGAAGCCTTTAAGCTCCGAAATTGGCATATCACCTGAGGCATGTGGACCATGCTTTGCTATTGGCATACCTAACTTCTTACCTTCTTCGATAATGCCAGACAATGCTACTTTATTTAGGCTGCCGTATGCTTTTATTAAATCGTAACCTTGAGATTGATATTGCTTTACCGCGCTTTTTGCTTCTTGTGCCGTTTCAACGTAATGGTGCAAGGATGCGTCTTTATAACCTGATATTATCGGGCTACTTACCGTGGAGGAACTACCAACTTGTAAACCAGATTCGATATTGTCGCGCCATAACAGTTGTTTTGGCAAACCGTTCATTATGCGAACATGGGTCACGCCATGATTAAGGGTTAATACATAGGCCGCTTTTTCGTACATATGAACATGCATATCGATAAGGCCAGGCGTAACATACCCCCCTTTACCATCAATAATTTCTAAGTTTGAAAATGTTAACAAAGACGACTGGTCAATAATTGAATCGATTTTGCCCTTTTTTATCACAATCGTTTTTGAAGGAATAATAGTTTGGTTTTCAACATCTACGATATTGACATTGTTTAAGACAAAGCTGTTTTCTGTTACTTTAGTTTTAATTGCATCGTTGCTGCAAGACACAACCAAAGCCAGTAAAAGGTATACGAATATTTTCATTGTTAACTCCATTATATTTGAGCCTAAGAAATTAATGTAAAAATAACGTACTGTCGCCCAGTAACATGTTTTTAGATGGCTAGTATCTTGATTTTAGACCTCGTTTGGAGATTTATACTCGGTAGGTGTGACTCCTGATATTTGCTTGAAGACCTTATTAAATGATGCCTTAGAACTAAATCCGGCTTCTGCAGCAATATCAGAAAGCGACTTTTGAGCCTTACTTTTCAGTAATGCGCAAACATATTCAACTCGGTAGTTATTAATATATTCATTAAAAGATTTCCCCGTGATCACATTAATCGAACGGGAAATATCTCTGGTTTGTAATCCGGTTAAATTACTGATGTCACTAAGGGTAAGGCGAGATTGTAAGAACCATTGGTTTGATGTGATTAATTTATCTAGTTCTTGAAAAATTGATTTATAAGCTTCGTTAGTTGACGTTGAATTAGCAATAGCACTTGATTGAACATCTGTATCAGAAGCGTTATCTAGGCTTTGAGGTATTTGTTTTAACTTTTGAAACTTGATAATGATAACTGTTGTGGCAATTAACCAAACAGCGCTATTAATACCTTGGCCAAAAACGTTTAGACCATAAGGAATAAAAGGTTGAACGTTCAGTCGAACAAGATCAATAATATTAAATACAGATGTTACCGCTATAACCCAAACGAGCCAATTTAACGAAAAATCATCTGAGTCAGAGCGCTCTTCATCCAAAATACGCTTGTATTTCAACAGCATTAATATGGTTAATAAAGCATAGGCCAAACGCCACAACGTACCTATGCCTATTATCGCGTATGTATATGAGGTCAACATTAAGAAAGGTATGACGGGTACTAAATGGAGCCATTGAACCCGGTCTAATTTTTTGTCGATGAGTAGTTTTGCAGCTAAATAAGTGACAGGGCCAAATAACATAATAAAAACAGGACTAATTAAGTATATCTCTCGGGTAAGCCCTGATTCTTCTAATATGTTAACGAAAGATGCCAGAGCAATACAAAACAATAGGGCTGATATACCTTTGAACTCACTGGTTTTAGTCAGCCATAACAATAGCCCTCCTAAAATACCGGTGGAAATCATTCCGGCTTGAATTAAGTTAACAAAATTTAAGTTTTGCATTTTAAGTACTTGTTTAGCTTTTTGAAAGTTTACTTTAGTTGAATAAGTGTGACATGCATTGATGGCATTGTAAAAATTCAAAGTACTCGCGAAGTCTAATTCAGAGAGATTAAATTCATTTCTACTTGTTAACGTTGTCAATGAATACGGCATTATAGTTGTAATAAGTAATAGATAGAGTGACTAAAGTTTACCTATTTTAATTCAAGCTTATGTTCTAGAGATTGGATGAAGTTGGTGAAATGATTATTTCAATTGGTAGCAGTTGCTAATTTTTTTGTATTCCCTAGCCATTGACAGGTCGAGGTGGTACGGGCAAATAAAAAAGCCTCAACATTGCTGTTGAGGCTTGGTTTCTTCTCATAAGAGAATGAATGGTGCCGACTGCCGGAATTGAACTGCTGAACTTAAATGAGTTACTGATTTCAATCAGTGCCAGTTTTAGATAAACCAATTGGTATTTAGATAAATTATAGACGAAAAAAAACCTTAACATTGCTGTTAAGGTTTCGTTTCTTCCTTTCGGAATGAATGGTGCCGACTGCCGGAGTCGAACTGGCGACCTACTGATTACAAGTCAGTTGCTCTACCAACTGAGCTAAGTCGGCACACGAAGAACGTGTGCGATAATTATGTTCTAGGAACTAATTATCTTGGCACCGAATCAACATCGGAACTTGTTGATTCTACAGTTAACTTAATTAAAAGCTAAAAGTGTAAATGGTGCCTCGACCCGGAATCGAACCAGGGACACGAGGATTTTCAATCCTCTGCTCTACCGACTGAGCTATCGAGGCACATTAACAATCAATTTGATTGCTCTGTACATTGTCTTCTTGGCTGTGCCTTGAAGACGGGGCGTATTAAACTGTTTTTCGTTTACCCCGTCAACCCTTTTTTTTAAATAAATGTTTGTTTGCCGATTTTTTCTACGTATTGTGCTTTTATGGAGCAGTTTTGTGGTTTTATTTCTTGTTTTGGCCGTTATTGGGGGATCTAAAGATTAAAATATCGAGGGAGAGTTCTATTAATTTTGGGGTTGAGTAAGAAAAAATTAATCACAAAAAGGTGCAATTTAATTATTTTTTATAAATTAAATGCAAAAAAGCAGGTAAATAATATTTATTTCCCTGCTTTTTTTAAATTTACTACGGGGTAATTATTTTTTTTCTGGGGTGTAACCTTCGATTTCAGGTTCTTTGCCGTCGAATAAATACCCAACCATGGCAGTTTCTAAAAATGCACGGTCGTCGGGGTTCATCATGTTCATTTTCTTTTCGTTAATTAGCATGGTTTGCTTTTTTTGCCAAAGCCCCCAAGCTTCTTTCGAAATATTGTCAAAAATACGTTTGCCAATTTCACCCGGATAAAGTTGAAAACCAAGGCCTTCGGCTTCTTTTTGTAAGTTTTGGCAAAAAACGGTGCGGCTCATAATCAATTCTCTTTTTGTCTAATGTATTTTTATGGGTAAATTTAGTTAAACAGGTAGTTGTTCAAGCTGTTTAATTAATTTTTGCGTTGAAGCAGCTAAACCCACTGACGCGACTGTGGCTAAATTGTACCATTGCAAGGTGCTATTTTCGCAAATTTCTTTTGCGGGTAGCATTTCGCAGTCTACAACAATAGCCTCTATGTCGAGATGAAAATGGCTAAATGTATGGCGAAACTTGTCTAACGCGAATGTGCTGGTTTGTTTTAGGTTAAGTTTAGTTAACAAGCTAGGCAGTTCGCTAGTATCTGACATTTCTAGAAAACACCATAAGCCTCCCCAAATACCTGCAGGAGGGCGCTTTTCCATCAGTACTTGTTGTTGAACGCGTGGAATAACCATAATAGTGTGTTTTTCAGGTATGGTTTTCTTCGGCTTTTTTTGTGGATAGCTTGCTTGCTCGTCGCTAGCACTTGCTAAGCAGCTAGCATTAAGCGGGCAAATGTCACACTTAGGTTTAGAGCGAGTGCAAACCATAGCGCCTAAGTCCATCATGGCCTGATTAAACTTTGCAACGCCAACTTTTGGTGTTAATGCTTCAGTAATTGGCCATAAGGTTTTTTCATAAATAGCCTGGCCCGCATGGCCTTGTACTTTGTAGCAGCGCGCTAATACGCGTTTTACGTTTCCGTCTAAAATTGCATGGTGCTTATTTAACGCTAAGCTTAATATTGCACCAGCAGTTGAGCGACCAATACCGGCTAAGGCAATAACCTCGTCAATATTTTCAGGGAATTTTCCTTGGTATTCGTCGCGTATTATTTTAGCTGTTTTGTGAAGGTTTCTTGCTCGTGCATAGTATCCAAGGCCGGTCCAGTGATGAAGTACGCTATCTTCATCTGCATTGGCTAAATCGATAATATTAGGAAAGCTTTCCATAAACCTTAAATAGTAAGGGATAACTGTTGCTACTTGCGTTTGCTGTAGCATAATTTCAGAAATCCAAACACGGTAAGGGGTTTTGTCTTGCTGCCATGGCAAGTGTTTTCTGCCTTGCAACTCAAACCAAGATAATACTTGGCCGCTAAATTGTTGCGCAGATTTGGCTGATATAGTGGTTTTATTTGTCATAATGGCGACAGTGTAGCGAATAAAGCTGAGATTTTCATTGCAAAAATTTCTATTGCCACTATCCTCACGCTCAAGAGTAAATATTTATAAAAATTAGCCTTGGCTTGGGCCAAGTCGTAAGGATTTAAAATGAAAATAGATGCAAAAAACCGTAGCAACCGTTTACGTAAAAAATTACGTGTTGATGAGTTTCAAGAGTTAGGTTTCGATATTGCGTGGAAACTAGATGATGGCGCTGATGATGAAACAATTGATGCATTTTTAACGAAATTTTTTGATGAAGCAATTGATCCAAACGGTTTAGGCTTTGGCGGTGAAGGCGATACTTTATGGCATGGTTTAATCTGTACACAGCAATTAGGTAAGTGTACT
>OJDZ01000153.1_pt1 | contig 46868 bp, 44 predicted proteins | sample 1592981 | NCBI WGS metagenome assembly OJDZ01 (sample SAMN05416851, study PRJEB24817) | seawater metagenome | isolation source: Sea water | place: Canada:Atlantic | collected 2013-07
AAACTCCTTCGTTTTAGTTTAACGGGAATTTCTACTTAAAACTGCTCCGACTTTAAGGGGGGATTACACACTGGCTTCAAGTGTAAAGAGAGAAAGGGAGGTGAATAGCAATATTAGTAAGATCGCAGGCTTTTTATAATCGAGCTTATTTTTAATTAACACTTCAGAGTAGTTGTCAAAATTAGTGAGCATATTTAAGTACCTAGCGTATGGTATTTATATGCTAATCAACCAACCTTAAGGGGGTCTTGTATGAAACTTAAGGTATGCAAAATTTAAGCTTAAGAATCTCTTGAAGTAGAGCTAATTATTAGTTTATTTTTCTAAAGGCGGGCCACAACATACCTGATTGCAACATTTTTAAGGTTGTCCGTGCCTGAGATTATTACCTGTTGTAGCGATTGTAGATCTCCATTCAACTACAGTTACTAGGCTAAAAATTGATATTCAATTGTTTTATTTAGTATAGTTGGTTGCAGCTTATCTTTACTTTCACGGGTTGGACCCGACTACATTGATCATTTCAGCTGCTGAACCTGAAGGGTTAAACCGTAACTTAAATGTACTTTTTGAATTAACTAGTGCTCGCAATAATATGCAGGGTAAGTTTATTTCGAATGCAGTATATGTGTGCAAAGATTCAAAAATTAAAGCGTCCCTTAAATCGAGAATCTAGTTTTGAAAAATACATTATGATTGTCTTTTTGTTTAATTGCATTAGAGAATAATCGACTGCGAGAATATGTATTCCCCTCATTTTCAAATTCACCTCCAAACGTATAACTAAAAAATATGGCAGTGAGCTTGGTTAACGAGTATTTGTAGCGAAATTGGAATGCAGCTTCAGAAAATGCAAAATTATCAGGCTTATGCAAAATTTTTCTATGGCCCATTTGGTTAATCTGATTATTGCTTATTCCAATCGCGCTCCCTGCGACCAATTCAAATCGCAGCCGCACCTCATGTGACTCCAGAAAACGATAGTTCATTTGCAAATCTATTGATGTTTCATTAAAGTTGAATTCGTCGACAGAATTGTCTCCCGACCAATTCAGCCAGCTTCCGGATTGATACTGACTGAGAGATATATCTGAATAGATATTGTCAAAAAAAGTAGTTTTTAGGGTTACTCCAATGGTATGAAATTGACCTGACCAATTCTCTAAACCAAATACTAATTCGCTTTCAAACTGTCCAAAATCGTACTCTTTAGATTCATATACAACTTCAGCACTCCATCCACGATCGAGCAAAGTTGAATAGTGGCCACGCGTTAAATTGTCATCTTTACCAGCAGTTAACCATTCAAATCCTAGCTCTATAGAGGCACCAGTTTCAACTGAAAGTTGGGTAGATAGGCCCAATTGAATTGGGAGTCGTTCATTGTCAAAGTTTGTCTTGGCTTCAATCTCGGAACTAATCAGCATGTTGTTAATAAGTGAAAAGTTTATTTCTGGAATTAGGAAGGAATATTCATACTCTAATTGTTTCCTATTGACTCGCTTTACATAGCCTAAATCATTAATATCAAGACTTGGTTCGTAAGCAAAAACGTTGAACTTATGTAGATGAACGTCATTCTTTTCATAACTACTTTGTAGCCAAAATCCGGAGCCATTTGTATACTGAGTCATTGATTCAACCGCTCCTAAATTAATTTCGATACTATTAGATATCGAAAGGAAATAATCAACGCCTAGCACTTTAGATTTTCGGTTTAAACTAGGTGTATTGACGAAATTAGCGCTTAATCCTACAGTCCCTATATCAGTATTAAATTTTGCTCTGGCAGCTACAAAATCTCTTCCTAATGCAAGATCATTATTTTCTTCAGCAGCTATTAATATAGAATACGAGGCATCATCTCCAGAAAAGCTATATCTTGTCGCACCAATAATGTCCCTAGATTCGATATCTTCATAGACAGAGGTTCCTCCGATCCTAGGCGTATGAACTAAAAATAAGCTTTCGGATCCACTGACATCAAAGATAGTTTGGTTTCTAGTAAAAAAAGGTCGTTGCTCTTCGAAAAATTGTTCTAGTGCAGAGAAGTTGACTACTAGCTCATTTGATTCTACTTGACCAAAATCGGGATTTATAGTCACATCTATATATTCGTTTTGACTGCGTTGCCAAAAAATGTCTCCTCCAAAATTATGTTGTGATTTGTCATTAAGCCAAGTGTGATTCAATGAGTAATATGGGAATATATCCACATTGGTTATTTTAGGTATCTGGATATAAATATCATTCAACTTATTGAAAAAGTTAGTGAACGTTGTATATGATGGCGCACTGGATATTATTGTCTGATCATTATTACCGTGTTTACTGACGAGAAATTGAACTCTCTGAAAGCTACTGTTTGATTTGAACGGAAAGTTTCGCCAGGGTATTGTTCCTCTCACTTCCCAATGTCTTTCACTCGTATGAACTTGATAAACCCATTGCCCGTCCCAATCGAGCGAAAGTCCCGTTCTATCGTTATAAATACCATCAAAATATACATCCTGATGATTGATACCAAATACATAGGCGTTTCGAGAGTTTGAGTTCGGGATAAGGTATATACGAATATGCTCATTTTCGAATACATTGTCATTTTCTTGAGCGCGGTACACATACTCTTCAGGTTTGATTATTTTGATCTTGAAATTAATCGCGTCTTTATCTGCGGAATATTCAAAAGAAAGTACGTTTTCGTTAACCTCTAAGGTTCTCGGCTCAACCACAAAAAACTGAGTTAATTTGTTTTGAAAGTTTGCACTGACCTTAAATGATACTGAGAGAAGAATAACGATAGCGGTTATCGCCCAACCGTATACACCCAAAAGTCTATTCATCGTTAATTCAGAAATTAGCATGGAGCACTTTTGCTTACAAATCAATATGTTTTATATTAAATGGTAGGCACGGTGAAATACAGAAATATAGTTAGTAACTTGTCGATTGGAAGCACTTGAGCTACTTCAAAACGGTTGATAATGTGCGATAAATTGTTGGCGTCACAATTGTTACTATGGGTATCTGAACCAGCAATCCAGCTATGATAGCGATTGCAAGAGGCTGCTGCATAGCAGAACCTTGCCCAAGAGCTAACGCCAATGGAAGTAATGCTAAAATAGCTGCTATTGTTGTCATCGTTATTGGCCGTAAACGATTCAACCCTGCGTCTAATAAGGCATTTTGTTGTGTCATTCCTTGCTGGCAAAGCGCTTGATATTCAGAAAAGTAGAAGATCGAAACCTCCGTTACTATACCTAATATCATGGTCATACCCATTATGGCAGTAATGTTAAGCTCTATCCCTGTGAGCCATAAACCAACAAATACTGCGGGCATAGCTAAAAGAGGGGATACAATAATCGCGATCGCAATAGCAAAATCTTCATATAAAAAAAGCAGCAGTAAGAAAACCAAAGCGAGGGCAGAAATGAAAACTTGTATAAGTCCTTTAAATGCAATCTGTTGCTGCTTATATAGCCCTCCAAGTTCATAGTATTGATCTTTTGTCAGTAGCCCTGACTGCATTATTTGGGATTTAATCTCAGCAATGGTTGAGCCAAGATCTCTGCCCGTGATCCTTGCGGTAACAGGAACCATACGTTTCAAGTTGTCGCGACTAATTTGCATTTGACCTGTGCTCAATGTGACTGTCGCAATCCGCTTCAAAGGAAATTGATGGCCATCGCTAGCTTGTATCCAAATTTTCTCGATTGATTCAATATTTTTCCTATTTTTGACGGGGATCCATAATCGAACATCAATTAATTTTAACCCCTGTTGTACTTGTGTCGTTATATCACCAGAGAACCAAGTATTAAGTTGTTGTGTTATATACTGCGGATCGACCCCTTCTAAGGCAGCCTTGTCTCTGTCTATTGTTATATTGATGGAATCTCCAGATGGAATAAGTCCATCTTTAATATCGACAACACCGATTATATTACTGATAAGCTTCGCAATCTTCGGCGCGGTATCAAATAGAGCTTGCTGGTCATCACCATACAATTTTATTTCTATGGGTTGTGGTACAGCGGTCAAATCTCCGATCAAGTCTTCCATCAACAACGCCATTTCTACTTCAACCCCAGGAACTTTAAGCTCAATAACACTTCGAAGATCATCCATAATAACTTGTATGTTCGGCCGCGGAAAACCTATCAACTTAATAAAGAAATCGCCCTCGTTTGCTTCAGTTAATCCGCCTCCTAACTGCAATCCTGTCCTTCGAGAATAGGTATCAACATTTGGATTTTCTTGAATTATTTGCTCTATCTGTTGCAGTAGTCTGTCAGTTTCGGCGAGCGATGTACTTGCAGGAGCAACATAATCCAATATAAACCCCCCTTCATCCATCTGGGGCATGAAACCAGAGCCAAGTTTGTTGTACGAATAATAGCCAATCAATAACATGGGCAGTATCCAAATTATCGCTATCCAAGGCTTTAAAAACATCCGATTCATTATTTTTTTGTAGCAGCTCAATACTGTCTTAAATATCTTCCCGTTGTCCTCTTTTTCTGCGTCCTTTTCACTGACTAGGTACTCGGCTATCAAGGGGACAGCGAGCCAAGCTAGTAAAAATGAAATAACTAAGCTACTCGCCATAGTCATAGAAAGAGCTTTAAAAAATGCTCCGGTTACACCGGAGAGAAACGCGAGTGGTGCAAAAATAATGATGGTGGCGGCCGAAGAGCCTGTTAACGGTTTGGTAAATTCAATCGCAGCTTTACGTACAGTTAATGCTGTATCGCCTTTTTCCTCACGTAAACGTCTGATGACATGTTCAATCATGACAATGGCATCATCGACAATCAAACCAACAGCAGCTGCCATTCCGCCAAGCGTCATAATATTAAAACTCATGTTGAGTTGAGATAAAAGAAGAGCTGTAGTCGCCAATACAGCAGGGACGATAACAATCGCAATTAGGGTAATTTTTACATTTCGTAAAAAGACTAATAAAACTAAAGCTGCTAACAAAATACCGATTGAGATTGCATCTCGAACGCTCTTACCTGCTTCGGTTATGAGTTCACTCTGATCGTACCAGTTGGATAAGATGATATCTTTAGACAGCTTATCGCGAAAGGTAGAGATATTGCTTTTAACTTCATCGACTATTTGGACCGAATTGCCTGCAGGTTGTTGATATATTTGAAATAAAACAGCATTTTTCCCATCAGCGGTAACATTAGTCCATTGAGGTGAGGTTGTAACTTCAATATCTGCGACATCGCTAAGCCTAACAAGACCATCGACACCGCTTCTAATAACTGTATCCTTTAAGGTTTGTAACGACTGAATGCGCGTATCTGAGAGCATTAAAAATAACTTATAATGCTCTTCCAATCGTCCTACAGCTTGCAATGTATTATTGGCCGTAATGACCTGTGCTACATCAGTAAACGTTAAGGCGAGCGCAGCGAGCTTCTCTGGAGAAATTAAAATTCGGTATTCGGTCTTTTCACCTCCAACGACAACGACTTTAGCTACACCGTTTATTGATGATAATAAAGGGACTAGCTGAAATTCTCCAATATCACGCAGCGTAACGAGTGATTCGGTAGATGAAGTTAAACTGTATGCTGCTACAGGGAACACTGTAGGATCCATTCGTTTAACTGTAAATTTAGTCCCTTGCGGTAACTCTGGAAGAATTTGATTTAGGGCAGAATCTACTAATAACATCTCCGATACCATGTCATCTCCCCAAGCAAAGTTAACAGAAATTTCTGCACTGCCGCGACTAGTTGTGGAGCGTAAATTAACGACGCCGGGCACCGCTCGAATTGTTTGCTCAATTTTACGTGTTACTGTAATTGCCATTTGCTCAGCAGGTTGATCACCAGCTTCTATAGACACAACAACGCGTGGAAAGTTAACATGTGGAAAGAGCGCTACAGGTAATTTAGTAGCTGCGAATAACCCGGACAGCGCCAGTAGCAAGACAAGAAATAAAATAGAGCCTCTATGTTTAGCCGCCCAGAGAGTTAAATTCACAATTTTTCCTCCCGAGTGAGCATCCCTTCTTTTAGAATATAATTCCCGAGAACGACAACTTTCTCACCTGCATGAATATCACCGGATATCGCTACTAACTTGCCTTCCTCACTTCCTTTTATTACATAGATTTTATGAGCAATTTGGTCTTTCAACGTGAAAATGAAGTAGCCATTAGCATCGTTTAATATCGCCGAGTTCGGTACTGCAAGAGACGTGTAATTTTCTAAACTGAAATTGGCAACGATTGGTGTGCCTAATACCAAGTTTTTTGCATGAGAAAGAGGGATATCAATTAAGGCATCAACTAAGCGTGTACTTGGATTTACCATCCCATTTATCACAGATATACTGCTGCTAACATGAACACTGTCATTAAATACAGGAGTGATGATTACGCTTGTATTTGATTTAAGTCGATTGACATCCTCTGGTTCAATGCCTACACGTGCCACGATGTGATTTTCAGAAGCTATTAAGATTGCATTATCATTAGATTGAACTCGTTGGCCTCGCACTAAATTTAGCTGTGTAACAATTCCATCTATTGGTGAAAATATTGTTTCTTGAGGCTGAGCGCTGTTTCTTTCTAATAACGCGTTTAGTGTACTTTGGCTGTCGTTTAGGTTTTTGGTTGCATTTTCAACGTCTGCCATAGTCGCCAGCTTTTCTTCAAACATTCTTTTACTGCGTTTTAGTTGCTGCAAAGCATATTCCACAGCATTAGTAGCTTGAAGGTATTGCATCTTAGCTTCTGGTGATAGAATAATTTCAGCCAACCGCTGCCCCTTTTTGACTCGCTGTCCTATTTGTATCCATACTTGACCTACAATTCCGGAGGACGATACGGATAGCGTTTGGACTTTGTCTGGGCGGGGTTGCAATGCTCCATATGCAACAACGTGCTCGCTCATATCGATTGAAACGATGCTGGCCGTCACTACTGCTGCTGACGGTCGTTCTGCTCCCATGACGGGGGAGTTGCTGATTAAGAAAAGCAAGATCATTGTAGATAATTTTGAAGCCATTAAGTTTGCCTGTCGTGTCAAAGTAAAATTTAGTGTTGGTATATAACGCCCGTTTTTACTATTTGTTCGCTTGCGACCTTGTTTGGTCTCATTAACAATAGAGACAAACTAAGCTGCGTGCGCCATTTGCTGCGCATTAAATCAAGTAATTCCAGGCTTTTATTGAACCAAGTGGATTCCGCAGTTAAAAATGGGAGAGGAGCTAAATCACCTTGAGCATAGGCCTTTCTGGCACTTGCGAGTAAATTTTGCATTGTGGATAAATGTTCAGTAAATCGTGTTTGCTGAACAGTGATAATTTCATTCAACTGAACCAGTTCACTCACGTCTGTGTAAGCTTGCTGTAAACGGTTTAGATATTCTTTCTCCAACTGTTTGCGAGAAGCCTGGGCAACTAAAATATTTCCTTTGTTTCCATTAAATAATGGCAAAGTAATGCCAATATTTAATCCGTTTGTTCTTAGACCACCAGTATCTTTGCTCGTCGAAATACCCAAGTTGAATGCTGGAAATTGAGCGAGAATCGCCGCACGAACTTTCGCTTCTTGTGCGTCGTAACCTGCTTGAAGTGCCAATAGGTCAGGACGAACCTTATCAATATCCAGCATGTATGAAGCGACCTCTTCGGCGCTAAGTTCAACAGGATCATTGAAATCTCTGAAGGGGAAACGAGTAGTATTATCTACCCCTAATAATTGCTGAAGTTGATGTAAATATTGATTTAACTCTCGCTGTAGAAGACTAGACTGACTATAGGCATCTAACAATACGGATAAATCGGTAGCATTTGTTTCTAAAGTGACATCACCTTTTATCATTCCGGCTTTTGAATGTTCATAACGTCGTTCATAAGCCGTGATCATTTCTGCTGTTAGTGCCAATTTTTTCTGCGTGTAATATAAATCGACAGATAATATTTTTGCTTGTAGTGAAACTTGCCATGCTGTCCAAATTAACTCTAATTTTGCTTGTCTATTTTGGCGCTCGCCTACATCGGCAACACTTTTGTAGGTAATTAGAGAGTTTAAGTCGTATCCAATACCGGCAGACCAGGCATTAACTGCATTGAAAGAGTTACCGAGCGGGGAGTCTGTAGAGATACTTATTTGAGGATCGGGTAGAAGCGTCGAGTTATAGACATCAGCATTTACTACTCGATATTGTTCATAACTAACTCTTAAAATGGGGCTATTTAGGAGTGCTAAACTCGCAATATCATCTATTGATAATCCTTTTTGAAGGCTTATAGGGGACTGAGTAAAATTCGGGTAATGATTGGCCTGCTCAATCAACGTGGTTAGCTTTGCTGGTAAACTTTTTTTTGGTAACGGTTGCTCAGAATAAGTTGCGCATCCTGCCAAAGCTAAATATACGGGCAAAAATATGCAAGTTTTAGGCAATGGTAAAGCTGCTCTCAGATACATATTACTACCCAAGTAATAATTGCAAGTATAATACTTACCGACACTGCTGCAGATCCAAGATCTTTTGCCAATCCTGACAAGGTATTAATTTCGAGTCCGATTCTGTCAACAATAACTTCTATAGCAGTATTAAAAATTTCACACAATATGACGAAAAGGATCACGCCAACTAGTAGAACTTGCTCTACCAAGGAAACGTTTAGATACAGAGTGATGGGCACAGCTAAAATGAGCATCAAACACTCTTGCCTAAACGCAGATTCGTTTGAGAACAGCCAAATTAAAGCTCTAAGCGAATTCTTTGAAGCTAAGTAAATTCGCTTCAATCCTCGAGGTTTTTTCTGGGAGTCAAAAAAGGAATTAGACTGATTATTTGCTAGCATGTTTGTAGATTCCATATTGATTTAAGTATTTTTATTGCATGAATTTAAAATGTCTTTTTCGGGATCGTAAGCGGATGTATTTACCTCTGTTATTCCTAATAATGTATCAAAGAAATTATCATGGGATAAATTAAGAGTGGCCTTATTTCGAATACAAGCTAAATTGAACTGAGTATTCTTGGCATTCTGCCAGTACAGCATAGGAATATGAGTTTGCTCTTTAGGAGCAAATAAGTAAGGAAATCCGTGTAAGAAAAAGCCGTTTTCGCCAAGAGATTCACCATGGTCTGATATAAATAATAGTGAAGAGTTAAAATTACCTGTAATAGAGATATTTTCTAATCTTTCTATAATTTTCTTTAAAACAAAATCTGTATACAAGATTGTATTATCATAAGTGTTAATAAGCTCAGCAGTAGAGCAATTTTGAATATCACTGCGTTGGCAATCTGGGACAAATTTACGATGAATTTTTGGATAGCGTTTAAAATAAGTCGGTCCGTGAGAACCAATCATATGAAGAACAATTAGCGTATTATCAGCCTTTAAATTTTTAATCTTCTGCTCAAGTGGTTCCAGTAGTTTCTGATCGAAACAATATTCACCATCACAAAGAGGGTCAGTTTGATCAACATCGATTTCGATCGTTTTAACTCTCTTACATACTCCTTTGCAGCCGCCGTTATTATTGTCTATCCACATTACGTCAACACCAGATAAGTTTATAAGATCCAGTACATTTTGTTGTGAGTCTGCAATATGCTTGTCGTAGTTTTCTTTGTTTAATCTAGAAAACATGCATGGAACAGACACTGCTGTAGCCGTTCCACATGAAGTAAAGTTGGAAAAAGATACGATATCTGTGCTTGCGGTATATGCATTTGTAGATGGACCATATCCATTCAATGAAAAGTTTTTTGCTCTCGCTGTCTCACCTAAGACCAAGACTGTGATCTTGGGCTTAGTTTCACTTTTATCTTGAGTAGGTTTTATATCTAGGAAGCGAAATTCTCGGGATGAGTTATATAGAGAACGTATCATATATTTATATGATGCTTCGTAAAACTTAAAAGGTGTGAGGTATGAAGTAAGCTCTCTATTATTTCTACCAACAGATGCATAATTGACATAAAATAGGCTAACAATCGTTCCAATTATCACAAAAAATATAGTGACCAATCGAATTCTAGAAAATAATTCTTGTGTTATGGTTCCCCTTTCTAATTTAATATAAAAAACTAACACAGATGGAATTAATCCAAAAAACAAGAAAAATATAATTGCATAAAAATTAAAATAGGAAAATATCTCTGCAGAATCTGTCTCAACCGAGTTCTGTATCATTCCATAGTCAAATATAACTCCATAGTGGAACGTAGCGTAAAATAGAATTGATGAAAGGAGAAATGTAAATATTAAAAATGGTTTAAATATAAATCTTGATGAAAACAAACTATTGAATATAGTCATTAGGCTAAAAAGAAGAATGGGAACCGAAATAAGAAAATAGATATTGTACGTCTCATTTAATGTTACCGTATGAAATACTTTATTGAAAAATGGAAAGTTAAACAAAACCGTTATATATGCAGAAGCAATTAGAATGATATTATTAACCGAAGATTTAAATTTTAGCATTATTAAATAATCTCTAGAAAGAATGTTTCGTTGAAATACGTATTTCAACACTATTTATAACGTCGCTTGGAGATAGCGGCTTCACTAAATCGACATGAATTACTTGAGCTTCACTGGAGTGCGGCGAATAAAATCTTGCCCCTACCCCAATAGAGGTAATAAAAGAATTATTGACGTTGATAACGGGACTTTCGCCGAATGCTTTACCAGCATCAAAGAATGCAGCACCCCCTAATTCAAAGAGCTTGTATATATTTATGTGCGGGTAATATCGGAGCTCCGCTGTGAGTTGCGTTGTCCGTTCACCGTGCTGATATTGGAGTGGATAACCTCTTACGCCTGAATCGTCCCCAAGCTCAACTGGACGGTCTAGGAATTGATTTCTACTAAGCACGTTAGTATTCTTTAAGTATGCTCCCCAACTACTATTTATTTTATGAAAATATTCAGTTATGAAGCTTAATAAGTATCTATCTTTTACTCGGCTATTCGAGTAATTCTCACCTTCGTATTTCGTATCAAAAAATAGATAGCTATTACTCGAAATTTTAAACCCCGTTGTCGAAGAAACACTGAAGATTACGTCGGGAGAAGCGAGTGAACTAGAAAAATCGCTACCAACCATAGTAGAAATATGCCAGCCAAGGTTAAAATCTTCTATTTGATTTATAAGGTTGAGGTTTGTTAATTTTTGATAATCTTTTTGCAGATACTCAAAAGTTAAAAATGGGAAGTTGAAGTGACGATTTTCCGGTATGAAATTACTATGAATTAAGCTATTTTCAGTTATCTCTGTAAAAATATGTTTTTCACTATTATAACCCAATCCATATCTAATAACCGCATCGTTAGTATCGCTTAATAGCCATTTCCACTGAATGGTTTTTAGAGATTTCTCGTGGTTATATTCAGCAGAAGTAATACCATTCTGAAATTGAGTATCAATCTGCTTGTATTCATCGATACCGATTTTATAAGCATTTTTTGTGTCGAAGCTAACGAATTTTTTGTCTAGATAAAAGGCACTTGAATCTCCATCGTCGCTGCTAGTTAATCTTACACTTGCTGTCATATTTTTATTTAAATATAATGGGAAGCTAGCATCAAATTTATAACCACTGCGTTGATTGTTACTAAAGTATTCAATTTCAGAATCAATTCCCAAACCAAGTAGATTTCGATCCTTTACACCTATAGAATACTTGTTAACACCTCCTTTTCTTCCAAAATCAATTGTTGGCATTAGTGACCAGTTATCCCATGTTTCTACTAAAAATTTTCCGCTGTTCTCTAAAGTTACCTTTGCTTCTCTGATGTATTTTCTTTGACGAAGATAGCGCTCTAACTCATCAACATCTTCTTTTTCTATTTGACACTTTTTTAAGAAAAATGCGCTTTCATTTATAATGGTATATTCGTGTGTTTTTATATGAAAAAAGTTTGCCCAACGATGTATGAGTGCAGTGTCCGGATCATCGAGATCGAAAATATCACTAATTATGAAGTTTACATTTTCTGATTGATTACACAGAGGTGTGTGCCCGATGGAACCAGCATATGAAGTTGTGTGGCAGGATATAGCTATGATTAAGTATATTTTATTGTTCATATAAGCACCCTTTGAAGTACTTATATCGTAACTTTTCTTACTTAAATAAAGCTTATGCTAGACTGAATTTTCGCTTAAGAGTTAATTGATTACATCGTTGGAGGGGGGAAAGTAATTAGCAGCTATCGAAACACAACTGAAAATGTTATTACATTATCGTTTATCTCAACATTGATTTCATCACCTAAAGAGTTAACAAATGTATTGACAATAGACAACCCCAAACCAAAGTTTCTTGTACTTGTTCTAGAGCTATCTTTTTGCCACAAAGGGTCAAAAATATAAGTTAAATCTTCCTCAGACAGCTTATCAACAATTTCATTTTCTATTTTTATTTTGATAACATCAGTTTGCGCGCAACTAATTTTTATATAGCTATTTATCGGTTTGTAATTATCAGCGTTATTTAGTAGATTAGATATAATTATTTCAAATGCAAAAAGGTTACTAGTTAACAATATACTTTCTTCACAATCTAAATGAACTGATTTATAATTTCTAGTTAATTCTTCTAATTTTTGTGACACATCAAAAATATCATTTTTTTCTAATTTATTGTTGTTGTACCTATGAAGTAAAAGGATGCTTTCTACTATCCTTTCTAGTCTCTGGCCTATCTCAAGTACATCCTTCCCAAGCTTTATACTTGAATTAACATCATTAGGAAATTTAATAGAAACCTCCGATAAATTAATTAATTCGGCTATCGGAGTTTTTAACTCATGAGCGATGTCTGATGTAAGCCTTTGCTCCTTCAGATATAATTTTTTATTTTCGCTAATAAATGTGTTAATGCTTTCTTGAATAGGTATTAACTCAGTTACTTGATGAGTAAGAACGATCTCGTGACATGTATCTGCTAATCGAATGGACTTAATATCGTTGGAAAATTTTTCTAATGGGGTTAATCCACGTTTGACAGTGGTTTTCACTAATTTACGAACCAAAAAAGTTACAAAAATCGCTGCAGCTAAAAAGCTTATATCTACCAGCCACATTAGAATGTTGTGCTTTTCCGCCGAAATAGCATAAGCAATAAGCATAGGTTCTTGCTTATTACCTGTATTTCTTAAGCGAGTATTATATAAAGCACGATCTTCCGTTTTTATTTGCGGTAAGAAACTATAATAATAAATTTGTCCACTTCTACCGTCGGGAAGCGTCAACTCTTCTACAATGCGCTTTCCTAAATCTAGATTTTTGTATTCAAAAGCATTTATAGAGAACAAAGATAACGTATCAGATTTTTCAAAGATCTCTGTTTCACGCCATAATTGGTAATACTCAGGATCACTTTCTCCTTCAAATTCAGGCATAAACTCTCCCGCGAAATCAAATTCTACGCCATCTAAATCTTCCTTTACCAATGTTGTTAGTAAATTGACTTTGTTCTCTGCGGCACGCTTATGCTCCTGATGAATCCAGTTATCCACGACAATATCTGTTAATAATAATATGGCGACAGTTACTAAAGTAATTGAAAATGAAATCGAGTTGATCAGTCGATTGTGGATGGATGTAACTTTCATTTGACAACCATATAACCGAAACCTCGTTTAGTTTGTATTGGAAGTTCCAAGCCCGACACTTTTGCTTTTTTCCGCGCGGAGGACAGATGTGCTTCAATAGAATTTTTAGATATTGCGTCGTAATGACCAGCTATATGTTCACTTAGCTTCTCTGACGTTACAATTGTATTTTGATTTGTAAAAAGACATTCAACAATTTTGTATTCATTCGGTGTTAAATCAATCAGTTTTTTACCAGCCTTTAATGTTTTAAGTTGCATATCCAGTGAAAACCCCCTTAGTTCTATATTATCTACACCTGTTCGTAATGTCCCTCTACGTAGCAAAGTCATCAGTCGCGCATGTAGTTCGTCAAAAGAAAACGGTTTAGTTAAATAATCGTCAGCTCCACTAAGCAATCCTTTAACTCGATCTTCAGGTTGACTTCTAGCTGAAAGAAGTAACACCCTAGTTCCATTATTATTACTTCTTAATGCCTTCAAGAGAGTTAGACCATCTATGCTGGGGAGCATGATATCTAGGATAATTACGTCATAATCATTTGAAAGTGACATAGTTAAACCTTCAGAACCATCTTCTGTTTCGTCTACTGTAAAGCCTAAATTTTGCAGCCCAATTGTTAAACTCTTTCTTAAAGAGGCAGAATCTTCTACGAGTAATAATTTCATTTTGTATCAACTTAGTGTCATTTATTGCAGTATGAATGTTAAAACTTAAGTTTTACTTAAGATTTCCTGCTTTTATGCCAATTTGTTTAATCTTTAAGATATCTTAAGCAGTTCTTAAGCTTAGTTTAATACTATCCAGCTGTCTTAACATTGTAAGTGAAAATAACGGCCATGGGTGTGTCAGCAATTAACATTAGTATCGTAATTCCAGCGAAAAATGAAGCCGAAAATATAGACTATTTAGTCAACGAAATTATGGACAATTTAGAAGCAAGAAATGACTTCGAGATAATCTATGTTGATGATGGTAGTACCGACTCCACTTCAACAAAAATTTTAGAATTATGCAAAAGGCACCCTCGTATTGTCCGATTAGTACAGCACGACATTTCTGTAGGGCAAAGCACAGCTATATGTTCTGGAGTTTCAAAAGCAAATGGAAATTTAATTTTAACACTAGATGCTGATGGCCAGAATAATCCCGCCGACATTCTGACAGTGATTGAACGTACAGAGGCATTCAAAGACAACGAGCATTATTGTATAGCGGGTTACAGAAAGTTAAGAAAAGATACGGCCTGGAAAAGGCTGCAATCTCGAGTTGCCAACGGTATTCGTAGTCGCCTGCTTGGCGATAACACTCCTGATACTGGCTGCGGATTAAAAGCTTTCCCTAAACATACCTTCCAGAAGCTACCGTACTTTGATCACATGCATAGATACTTACCAGCTTTAATTAAACGGCAAGGAGGGGTAATCATAGTTATAGAAGTGACTCATCGTAATCGTCATTTTGGAAAGTCTAAATATGGTATGTGGGGGCGTTTATCAGCAGGAATAATTGATATGTTAGGTGTTATGTGGCTTCAGCGCAGAGCTAAGCTTCCCAAAATTAATGAAATATACCCGAATGACTGAGTCATCCAATTATACGTGGTATAAACATGGTCTAGGTACCCTAGGAATTTGTGTTGTTATTGGTTTAGTGTTGTCCAATTTCAATATATTTTCATCATTAAATGAAAATTGGATAGATAGAGATATCAGAGATTCGGGTGGAATAGGTCTAATCTATTTTGTTGGGTTAGGTGCAATAACAACTGCATGTGGCGCTCCCCGCCAAATAGTCGCTTTTTTAGGTGGATATGCATTTGGTGCGATAGGAGGAACTTTATTTTCAACTATCGCAGTGACTATCGGATGTAGCGTTACATTTTATATATCAAAGTATTTAGTTAAGCCGTTTGTTCAGCGAAAGTTCGCCCATCAATCAAAGATAGCTGACAGTTTTCTCAGTATAGCACCCACACGCAAAACAATTATTATCAGAATGTTACCCCTAGGGAGTAACGTATTAACAAATATTGTCGCAGGTAGTACTAATGTTAGTCCTAAAGCTTTTATAACAGGTTCAATGCTAGGTTACTTGCCACAAATGCTTATCTTTGCGCTGTTAGGAAAAGGTTTATTAGTAGGATCTGAATGGAAAATAATATTAAGTGCAGTTTTGTTTTTATTATCAAGTTTATTAAGTTATTCACTATATAAAAAATATCATTTTAATTTGGGGAAAAGAAGATGTGCAGAAGAGAAGTTTAATAAATTAACAACTGCAACAAAAGGATCGAACCTACATAAATGATTAACCTCACGACTATGAAATACTCATTTAAACACGAAAATATAAATTGTTTGATTACGTCTTGTTGGCCTTTATTTTTGTCGGCTTTTACATTCATATTTATCGGGATAGGCCTACGAGACCCTTGGCCTGCCGATGAACCTAGATTTGCTTTAATTGCAAAAGAAATGGTGGAAACTGGGCAATGGTTTTTCCCTGCAAGAGCACAAGAGCTGTATCCTGACAAACCACCAATATTCATGTGGTCAATTGCATTGTGTTACTGGTTATTTGGGTCGATACGTTTATCTTTTTTATTGCCGTCAGCAGTGTCAGGATTACTTACCATTTTCCTAGTCTATGATATTGGAAAACGGCTATGGACTAAAAAAATAGGCCTTGTTGCAGGTTGGTTATTATTATTTAGTTTTCAATTTTTGTTACAAGCAAAAACGGCTCAAATTGATGCTATGGTCTGCGCTTGGATTACTATTGGTTGCTACGGACTATTGCGTTACTGTCTAGTTGATGGCAATTACAAATGGTATGCATTAGCTTGGTTTTCTATGGGTATAGGTGTCATCACCAAAGGTGTAGGTTTTTTACCTGCATTAATGTTAATTCCATACGGAATATTAAGGTTTAAGTCGCAGTTTATATCTAATGTTACAACTACTTCAGCATGGGGCTGGATATCGGGCATCCCGATAATGCTCGGTGCAATAAGTCTTTGGTTTATTCCTATGTTATTGTTAGTCGCACAATCTGATAATTCTAGTTTAGAGCTGTATCGTGACAATATATTGCTGAAGCAAACAGTTACCCGCTACGCTGACTCTTGGCATCATATTAAACCAGCTTGGTATTATGTTACTGCTGTAATCCCCTTATTTTGGCTACCGTTGAGTTTGATGCTTCCATGGTTAGTTAAACCTTGGTTGGTTGCTTTTAAACATTTAGATGCTCGGATTGTTTTACCCGTAAGCTGGGTGATATTAGTTATTATATTCTTTAGCTTAAGTCCCGGTAAGCGCGGAGTTTATATTTTACCAGCACTTCCAATGCTAGTACTCGCCATTGCCCCCTATTATCAAGCTTTATCACAAAAAAAAGGGTTAAAACTATTATTATTAGTAATCAGTTTATTACTTAGTGGAGTGCTGTCACTGTTAGCGATACTTGGTTTACTTGATGTAAGTGCGATTACAAAATTAGTAAGTAAGATCGATGTGGAGCCTTGGTATTTATTTTTAACGATTGGACTAAGTAGCCTAAGTGGAATTTGGTTTTTTTATAGGTATTCTAAATGGTATGCATGGCCAGTATTCTTTAGTGCACTTTGGCTCACTTACAGTACATACGGATATATATTAAGAAACAATGTTAGCACGCCAATAAACATATATGAGAGGGCAGAACAACAAATCAATAAGGATTCAGAAATAGCGCTAGTGTCCTTTTCAGAACAGTTTATCTTGTTTTCTCCTTACCGTGTATATCACTTCGGATACCATACGGCACTGGAGTATCAGCTCGAAGCTGCATACCAATGGTTATCAAATGACAGACGATTTGTTTTAATTGCAGAAAAGCAAATTAATACGGAGTGTTTTGATATGAAAAATGCAATTAAATTAGGCGTCGCCCATCGAAGAAACTGGGTGCTTTTACCATTTTCAGCTAAACGTGATACGTGCTCGTATAAGAATTCAGAAGTCGAAGTATTTACTTATAAAGCAAAAAATATATAAATTGATTCAATAAAAAGAGAAGGCATAGTGTCTTGGATTATCTAAACTCTGAAAAATTTGAACAGCTAAATTTCGCGTAACAGCTTAGCGAGTATTGATGGTTCAGATCCCTACTTTTCTGTTATCAATAAAACATATTAAACTGATAAAGAGTGCTAATTTATGTGCGGTATTAATGGGCTTTTTCGCTTACGTACTTCTTCGATGGCAAATATAATTCAAACAATGAATGTCGCACTTAATCATCGTGGTCCTGATGATAATGGTGTTTGGGAAAGTGAATTAGGTCTTGCTATGGGTCACACTCGACTGGCAATACAAGATCTGAGTCATGATGGTCATCAACCAATGCACTCAGCCTGTCATCGCTATGTTATGGTATTTAATGGGGAAGTATATAATTTTGAAGAAATTCGCCAATCACTATCTCAGAAGTATTTCAGAGGACATTCAGATAGTGAAGTTATCCTATCTGCTATAGCGGAGTTTGGATTAGAGAGAGCATTACGCAAATTCAACGGTATGTTTGCTCTCGCAATATGGGACAAACAACAAAAAACCCTCTCGTTGGCTCGTGATCGTGTTGGAAAAAAGCCTTTATATTTTGGTAGGAGTAATAGCAACTTTTGTTTTTCTTCTGAATTAAAAGCCCTAAAAGCAATCCCCGATTTTCAACCTAAACTTGATATGCAGGCTCTTGGACAATACATGCGCTTTAACTATATTCCAGCACCATATTCAATTTATGAGGGAATTTACAAATTAGAGCCTGGTAGTTTTGTGACTTTGACAATTGAAGAGCTTAGCTCTAAAACTAACTTACTGGAGAAATGTCAAAAATATTGGTCAGCTCTTGATGTCGCCCAACATCATTTTACTCACCCATTTACTGGCTCTTTAGAAGATGCACAATCACATTTAACCGATTTATTAGAAGACTCCACTCGATTACGCATGATTTCTGACGTGCCATTTGGAGTGCTTTTGTCAGGTGGTATTGATTCGAGTCTGGTAGCCTCGATGATGCAAAAACAGTCTTCTTTTCCGGTCAACAGTTTTTCGATTGGGTTTAGTAACAGTGACAAAGACGAGGCTCATCTAGCCAAAAATATAGCAAGTTATTTGGGAACGTCTCACAATGAACTTTATGTCAGTGGTCAAGATGCACTTAACTTGGTGCCTGATATCGGTAAGTACTACGACGAACCCTTTGCTGATTCGTCACAAATTCCCACATTCATTGTTTCTAAATTGGCCAGAAGTAAAGTTACAGTGGCCTTAAGTGGTGATGGGGGAGATGAGCTGTTCTATGGGTACAATCGGTATTTTAGAAATATAAATAACTGGCAAACAAGTCAAAAGGTTCCCGATATACTAAAACGGATAGTGTCGAGTCAGCTGTATAGATATGGAACTAAACAGAAGCTGGGCTTGGCAGCGAGTAAATACGCCAATGAAATTGGTGCAACGAATGTGCTAGAAATGTACATGAGTCGTATTTGTAAGTGGGTTACACCAGAGAGGTTAATGCTAAACCCTAAGATTCCAGCTCAGCATAAGTTACTTGAAGTAAGTGCGTTAAATCTACCTCACCCAGAACAGTATTTAATGCTTTATGATTATCTAACCTACCTGTGTGACGATATTTTAGTTAAAACAGACCGAGCAAGCATGGCAAACAGTCTAGAATTAAGAAGCCCCTTGCTAGATCATCGTATTACCGAATTTGCATGGTCGTTGCCTATGTCCATGAAGTATCAAGAGAGCAAGGGTAAGCACATACTTAGACGAGTGTTGGATGCACATATTCCAAATTCACTAACCAATAATCCAAAGCACGGTTTTGGTGCACCAGTAAAGAGTTGGTTAAATGGCCCATTAAATGACTGGGCTGAAGACTTACTCGCAAAAGATAAACTGGAACAGCAAGGCATTTTTAACTGTGAGAAAGTGACATCATTGTGGAGTGACTTTAAGCACAAAAAGAAAAAGTACCATACTCAATTGTGGAATATGTTGATGTTCCAAAGTTGGTATCAAAATCAATAGGAGCTATATTGATTTTAGTTTTTCCCAATAGGGCGTTCTGTGCGGGCATATTAATGTTTGAAACTCAGTTCAGTCCAATAGACCAAATTTAGGCTTTGAACTGATAGTGTTAAAGACATGCTAGCGGCTATGGTATTAATCCTAAGTATTTCAGCTTTATCTGTAGGGGGATTAGCCCTGCTTGATACTCTGTAAAACCTTCTGATACCAATTCAGTAGTTTGAGCATTCGATAATAAATAAAACTCTACACATTTTTCAGAAAGTGATTTAACCGCGTGATGCAATTAAAGTTTTCTAAACTCTGCAACATTATAAAGCGCTTCGCAAAAAATATGCTAGAAAAACTGCAAGCACTCTATATCGCCAGCAAAGATCGACGGACAAAATGGTGGGTGAAGATATTAATTGCAGCGGTACTTGGGTATGCACTAAGCCCCATAGATCTTATTCCAGACTTTATCCCAGTATTGGGGTACGTAGACGATATTATATTAGTGCCTTTAGGGATTTATTATATAACGAAGTTAATACCCATAGGCTTATGGCAGGAATATATAGCGATAGCACAACAATCTAAAGCGGTGTTACCTCCTAGTCGGAAGGCTGCTGTCGTTATTGGCATCACTTGGTTAAGCGCACTTGTGGTTATTTCCAACTATCTTTGGTATTAACCTTTCCCCCGAGATTAGAACTAATCTCTCAATGATATTTGTCCCCCCCGCCCTTCAGAGACTTGGAATAAACGAAAACATGTAAAATGCCCATAACACCGTGTCCAATTATATATGCTTGAACAAACCCTGTGACGAACTTGTGCACATCTTCTACATCATTAGCCCATGAAAGATTAGCATTCCAAGTAATAAACCATATTAACCCTGAAAATAATACTAAAAATAATGCACCTAACCCTAAACCTTGAACACTTGCAGCAACCCCATAATCACTTGAATCAGGTAGTTTTAACTTCAATAGCAGCCTAGTGTCACTACTTAATTGTGTAAACTCTCCAAACAGATAGGGAAAATAATATTTTAAGCTATGTCGCTTCAATTCTACTATAAGAAAGAGAACAGCTATAGGTATAAGAAAAATCCCTGTGATTATATGCAACCAAGATCCGTATAACTCGACCGTGTTCGAGCTTATATCTCCAGAATTATTAAATGCCATAAAGTTACTAACAATTATCTGACTTACTACTAGTACAATAATGGAAATATGAAGTAACCTAACGGATGGCTTTTGACGTTCCTTCAAATACTGCATCGTTATATTAAATATATTCATTCAATCTCTTCTTATCAAGTAAAGGTAATTAGGCGGTAACGCCAAATAAGCTGCCCACACCAGCAGTTAAAGCCATAGCGAGTGCCCCTAAACATGCTACTCTAGAAGCTCCGATAGTAATTGAAGCGCCTCCGGTACGGGCCGCAATCCCACCAAGAAATGCTAGAAATACAAGTGAAAGGATTGCAACTGAAGATATTAAATACTTGCCAGAGTTAAGCCAAACGACTAGTAGTGGCAATGCCGCACCGAGTGTAAACGCCCCCGCAGAGTATAAAGCCGCTTGGACAGGCCGAGCATTTACATTCTCTGATATACCAATCTCATCTCTTGCATGTGCCCCTAACGCATCGTGAGCCATCAGCTGCTGTGCGACTTCTGCTGCTAAAGCAGGCTCAAGCCCTCTGTCTTCATATATTCTCGAGAGTTCATCTAGCTCAAAGGCAAATTCATACTCTAAAGACTTTTTTTCAAGCGCTAAATCGGCATTCTCTGTATCTGATTGAGAACTAACAGACACGTACTCACCTGCCGCCATCGACATTGCCCCAGCAACTCCTGCAAGGAGAATATTTTCTTGGGTAGTACTAGCAGCAGCGAAACCAATAATAAGACTAGCAGTAGATACAATGCCGTCATTGGCACCTAACACAGCGGCCCTTAGCCATCCTACCCGGTTTGAGCGGTGTAATTCTTTGTGACTCATACGTACCTCTTTTATTTTTAAAGTAATCGTCAACGGCTAGTTTATTTCTATAGAAATATGAGAAAGGTTAGGTAAAAACTTCTTAAGAATAATTTTGTATTGTTCTGGGTTTAATGGTTCGTTCGATGATATAGCCAAAATAGCAGCTTGATGTGAGCTAGCTATTTTCCAGACATGAATATCATTAATGATCGCATTATTTTCATTAATTGCATCAGATATCTTCTCTAGCGTTGAGATATCAATAGATTTATCTAGAAGTATTTCACTGGATTCTTTAATTAAACCATAAGACCATTTTGATATTACGAGAGCACCAACAATCCCCATTAAAGGATCCATCCAGGTTAAACCATAATATTTACCTAATAATAAAGCTAAAATTGCCAGTACTGAGGTAAGTGTGTCAGCTAATACATGGAAATACGCGGCTTTAATATTATGATCGTGGTGGCTATGATCATGTCCTCCATGATGATGATCGTCATGTAAGATATAAACTGATGCAAAGTTGACAATTAAGCCGATGATTGCAACAACGATAGCCTCATTAAAATGAATTGATTGTGGCTCCAAAAGTCGCTGAACAGATTCTATGATCATCATCAAAGCAACAATTACTAATGCAATAGCACTGGCAAAGCCACCTAGGGAATTGACCTTCCCCGTACCAAAACTGAAATCTTTATTATTTGCGTGTTTCTTAGCATATGCATAAGCAAAAATGGCAATTAGAAATGCTGCTGAGTGAGTTCCCATATGCCACCCATCAGCCAGAAGTGCCATTGAACCTGACCAAGTACCAGCTCCAATTTCAAGCACCATAATGACGGTTGTTAACCAAAAAACTATTTTTATCTTTTTTTCATCGAGTTCACTGTCAATACCAAAATCATGAGAGTGAACCCACTGAATACTATTATCACTTTTCATTAGATACCCTAAGTAAATGTATTATGCTGTTTGGCTAATTCCATCTTTTAATTTATACTATACCCCAGTATACTAATTTCAAGTAAGGGAAATCTATGGGTAAAAGTAATTTATGTCACATACTGCCGTGAGTAAAAAAAAGCTATTAAGTCGTGTTAGACGAATAAAAGGGCAATCAGTTGCTATAGAGCTTGCGCTCGAAAAGGAATCAGATTGTATGGCAATTTTACAGCAAGTTGCAGCGATTAAGGGAGCTGTAAATGGACTTATGAAAGAAGTATTGGAAGAGCACTTGAGAGAACATTTAGGAGGGGAGGATTTAACTAAAGAACAACGATTGGGCGAAGTAGAAGACGTTATTTCTATACTTAAAAGTTACTTAAAATAGTTATATCAAGCGCAATATCTGTGGTCAGTACCGGACATTGATACAAAGACAGTACAGACTCTGCTTAGCACAATCCCCTGCAATGTCTAAAATACGATTTAAAGTATGATAGAAAGAGTATTTGACAATAGGTTACCTGATTACCCACAATCTTAATCCTCTTCTATACTGTATGAATGAACAGTTTATTGGGGAAGTATGTCATGTCAAAGAATCAAGTACAGCATCAGAAAGGCTATAGCCTATTTGAGTTCATGGAAGACTACGGTAGTGAAGAGCAATGCAGACAGGCGGTATTCGCTTGGCGATTTCCAAATGGTTATGTTTGTAGAGAGTGCGGACATAAAGGGTTTTGCGTTCTGAAAACACGTAACTTATTGCAGTGTAATCGGTGCAAGCATCAGCACTCACTGATCAGTGGTACCGTATTTTCCAGTACCAAATTACCCCTGAAGACATGGTTTATGGCCATCCATTTATTGAGCCAGTCAAAGACAGGGTTATCGGCCATGGAGCTGAAGCGTCAGTTGGGTGTCAACTACGATACTGCGTGGAAGATAAAGCACAAACTGCTTCAAGCGATGAGAGAAAGCGACGACAAACAGCCTATTGAAGGGATTATTCAGCTAGATGATGTGTACTGGGGAGGCGAGAGACGCGGGGGAAAGCGCGGTCGGGGCGCCGCAGGAAAGACTCCATTTGTAGCGGCCGTGGCACTCAATAAGGATGGTCATCCGGTCAAGATGAAAATGAGCGTGGTTAAAGGATTTAGAAGCCAGTGCATCAAAAAATGGGCTAACCAGCATATTAAAGCTGGCAGTCTGGTAATCTCAGATGGCTTGCCCTGTTTCAGCGCCATCAATAAGACAAGTAGTGAGCAATTAGGGTTTATAGTCGGCGGGAAACTAGAGTTACTGGACCATCCGGCATTCAAGTGGGTCAATGTGATGATAGGAAATGTTAAAAATTCACTGCGAGGCAGTTGTCACGCTGTGAAAGCGAATCACTTGCCACGACACTTGGCAGAGCATTGTTTCAGATTTAACAATCGATTCGACCTTAGAACAATACTACCCAAGCTAGCTAAAGCCGCAGTGCAGACGTCAGCGATGCCATACCGGCTGTTAAAGCTGGATGATGTTTATGGGTAATCAGGAAAAATTTTGTAGAGGATTCAAAATTGATCTGTGTTTTAAACTCATACGACAAAAGAATAAAAGACCAAGTAGAAGTCTATGATGAGATAGCGAAAGGGTACGTTGTACTTTCTTACAGCTCAATATATAGCCGTTCTATTAATGCCTGCAAAACCATCTTTAGCGAAACCATCAAAAATTATCACGGTATAAAAAAAGCACGGAATGAGATGCGAAAATTAGCGGAGTTAGTCCAATGAGCTTTATAAATGACTTTAAAGATGATGCTAAAACAGGCTCTCATGAGCTAAAGCCCATAAACCAACCTAAACGTAATCTTAAACCTAGGTTTTCAGTTAACCTATCGGATGAAGATCATTTACGAGTTAAAGAGTACTGCTCTTCAATGGGATTAAGTTGCGCAGCTTTAGCCCGAATTTTAATTTTAGAAAAAATCAATAAGGCTTAATCATGTAAATTACCTACTGCGTACATCCCACACTAAAATGAATATTGCACTTACTATCTGAATTCGGATTTTAAAAAAAATTGTTTCCAAAGTGTATTTTTGTTACCCTCAACAGGTAAACATTATTACCAGGCATGGTTGCCGGTTTTTAATAATATTTACTTAATTAGTATAACCGTTAAAAAGGAATTTAATGTGAGAAAGATTACAACGCTTTTACTAGTGGTATCACCTTTAGCTTTTGGGGCGGACTTGCCAAACTACGTACAAGACCCACTATGTAACGAAGCAGGTCGAATATTCGCGATAGACAATATTGATTCACTGGCTGTAATAGGTGCTTTTGAAAATATAATCAAGACGGAAAATAACAGATATGTGGAAGTGGGGGAAACCTTAAAAATTAGAGCACACCAAAACCATCATATTTCTTGGGAGGACGGATATCCACAATATAAGACAACTAGGAAATTTTCGTATTTTTCTGGTCGAGTCACCTTAACAATGTTAGTTAACCAAACTACCAATGAAGATTATGATATTGCTTTTAACGACCGTGGTAGAAATTACGTTAGCGTAATTGCAAAAGATAAAGAAATCAGACAAAAAGAATGGGATCCAGTTCAAAGTAAGTATGTTGATGGTTATTTTGTTCCTTTATGTGAAGTCATTCAAGTTTGGGCTCATGAGAAACCGTCGGTAACGAATAGTAATGCCAGTGGCGGAAGCTCTATTTCAGCCAACGTTAGCGGCGTAATCCTAGATCGTGATTCTAAAGCAATGCGTGAAGGAAATGGTAAGCCATCTATCAATTGGAGATTTAGAAATGAAAATTGGAATACTATTGAAACTATAACTACTTCAACAACTTCCATTTCATTCAGGCCCCAATTGAATGGCCCATATGATATAAAGGCTGTTGTTAGCGATGGTACATTAACAACAACCCATAATATTGGTTCAGTTATGTATAACGGTGGAGAGGATTGTTCTAATTGCGGACAAATCCCATAAGTTTAAGAATACTATTTTCATCAAGCGCGTAGTTGTAAATTTCAATTAATAGCTCTTTAGGATTAGCTATTTTAACACTTAATAGCCAACACTCGAATTAAAGATCGTTTAACCCTATTGGTTACATTACAACTTACGCGCCTACTTGAAATCCATCTTCTTTGAAAAATAGAGTTTTAAGGGTGTTATCTAAAATGAAAAAAGCATTTTTCCCACTTGTTTTATTAATTTCAGGATGTAGCTCTCAGTCATTCTCAGAAAGAACAAAATCAGTTGTAATGAGTAACCTTTCAAAAAGTGAGGTTTATTATAGTACTACTTCATGTGAATTATTATCAAATAGATGCAAAAGTTCAGAGTTTTCGCAATGGATGCAAGATAACAATGAAATTGCATGTTCATGTAACCCAGTTAACAAATGATAGATTGTGTAATTAAAGGAATATAAATTGAAAATAAGAATAATTATATTAATGATATCTACTTCTTTTTCTCTATACGTTAATGCAACTCCAGAATATTCAAACTATTGGGGAGGCGGTATAGGCATAAGTTACAGTGGGATTGGATTATCTTACGGTGTTAAAACTGATCGCGATATCAAATTTGCGTCGATAGGTTGTATAGATTACTCGTCTCAATATGGAGCAACCTGCGGAGGTGGTATTGGATGGACTACTACCGAGCTCTTTCCTCAAAAAGCTAATCATCATGGTTTTGGAGTATATGTGGGCTTGATTGGCAGTCAATTGGAAGCCGATAATAAATTAACAATAGATCGAAAATCCGTGTATGGCGGTTCGCTAGGTTACCACTACTTTTTAAACGGTATTGGCGCCAAAGGACTCACGCTAGGGGCCTCAGTTGCTTATGGAAGCAGAAAAAACGACAACGATTTTCTTTATAACTTTTCCATTGGTTATATTTTCTAGCCGTTCATCTCTAAATTGTTAAAATAATGTTCGCAAATGCTTAAGTATGTAGAGGATATAACCTATTTAATCCCCTTCTTCCAGAGCATCCACATGAGTGTTCATTAATTATACTACCCATCTATAACAGGATAGTTGTCTCGGAATTGAGGGGGTATTTTGGTCCGTACTTTTAATACTCTCGCTCTGAATGCGGTGTAACACTGTTTCCCTATGCTTATGAAATAGCATAATTTAAGCGTTGCATGGCTCAAGATATGTTCTCTTTCTCCATCTAAATTTGAAAGAAGATTTTCAACTAAATTCATAGCAGTTACACTAATATCCTTCCAACATCCTAGCAGCTATAACATACCCTAAGTTCTGCACACCTGAACCTTCATATCCCCAAGAGAATCCACCACGATATTGAAAAATATCATAGTGATCGATATAGACAATTTAAGCGGCGAAGTAAATCGAATCTATCAACAATATCAATTCGAACAGAAACACTAGATAAACTTAAGTCCATGGCTGTAAAGTCAGGGTTCGCTGCGGACGGTTATGACCTAATGCTGGAGTACTTGATGAGCCCAGAAAATGAACTTGAAGAGTATAAATCAGACAATGAAATTACAGGCATGCCAACTGGGTTGTCGATAGACGAGCAAGGCGCACTTATAAGAGCCAAGCTAAGACTCCGTGTTTCAACATGGCGATTAGTGATGTCGCAAATAGAATATGCGTTTAATGCCAGCTGGTTGGCTTGTAAATATTTACAAGGGAAGAGGAGAACTGAAAAAGCTCAAGGTGAAGCCGCAAAGTCATTCATTGGCAAGGTAAATAACTTTCCTGATTACCCACAATCTTAATCCTCTTCTATACTGTATGAATGAACAGTTTATTGGGGAAGTATGTCATGTCAAAGAATCAAGTACAGCATCAGAAAGGCTATAGCCTATTTGAGTTCATGGAAGACTACGGTAGTGAAGAGCAATGCAGACAGGCGGTATTCGCTTGGCGATTTCCAAATGGTTATGTTTGTAGAGAGTGCGGACATAAAGGGTTTTGCGTTCTGAAAACACGTAACTTATTGCAGTGTAATCGGTGCAAGCATCAGCACTCACTGATCAGTGGTACCGTATTTTCCAGTACCAAATTACCCCTGAAGACATGGTTTATGGCCATCCATTTATTGAGCCAGTCAAAGACAGGGTTATCGGCCATGGAGCTGAAGCGTCAGTTGGGTGTCAACTACGATACTGCGTGGAAGATAAAGCACAAACTGCTTCAAGCGATGAGAGAAAGCGACGACAAACAGCCTATTGAAGGGATTATTCAGCTAGATGATGTGTACTGGGGAGGCGAGAGACGCGGGGGAAAGCGCGGTCGGGGCGCCGCAGGAAAGACTCCATTTGTAGCGGCCGTGGCACTCAATAAGGATGGTCATCCGGTCAAGATGAAAATGAGCGTGGTTAAAGGATTTAGAAGCCAGTGCATCAAAAAATGGGCTAACCAGCATATTAAAGCTGGCAGTCTGGTAATCTCAGATGGCTTGCCCTGTTTCAGCGCCATCAATAAGACAAGTAGTGAGCAATTAGGGTTTATAGTCGGCGGGAAACTAGAGTTACTGGACCATCCGGCATTCAAGTGGGTCAATGTGATGATAGGAAATGTTAAAAATTCACTGCGAGGCAGTTGTCACGCTGTGAAAGCGAATCACTTGCCACGACACTTGGCAGAGCATTGTTTCAGATTTAACAATCGATTCGACCTTAGAACAATACTACCCAAGCTAGCTAAAGCCGCAGTGCAGACGTCAGCGATGCCATACCGGCTGTTAAAGCTGGATGATGTTTATGGGTAATCAGGAACCATTAAGACCTCTGGATTAGCACATCTCTCTTATTTTGTAGCCTCTGGAAACAAGGCGGTGGTCATCGACCCGCGTCGAGATATCGATATATATCTTGATATTGCGCAAGAGAATGAATGTGACATAACTCATATTATTGAAACTCACCGTAATGAAGACTTAATCAGTGGGGCACCGATACTTTCTGAATTAGTTGACGCCGAGGTACTTCATGGGCCAAATGCCGATGGTGAGGTTTTATACGCAACTACGGTCAAAGAAGGACATCAGGTTCGTATCGGTAACTTGACCTTAGAAGTAATTGAAACGCCAGGGCATACCAAGGATAGTATTTGCATTTTAGTGTTTGATAATGATTTTGACCAAGGGCCTGTGGGTATTTTTACCGGGATACCCTTTTCGTAGGGGATGTGGGGCGTACGGATTTTTATCCAGAAGAAAATGAATTACTGAGCATCATTACACCCCCCCATATTTTTCCGACATGGCATGTAGCTGGTTTGCTTTACGACAGCCTGCAGCGGAATTTATACAACATAAAGAGCGACTTAATATGCAAGGTGCGCCAGCTCATACAACTTTTCAGATGACTCCGTCGGTACAAGTCGAACAACTTAAAAACATGTACCAAAAAGGTTACGTACTTATTGATGTCCGTCCCATCGAGTCATACCTAGGTGCGCATATTCCCAACAGTTGCTGTCTACCAATTGATATGATTACTGCCTATGCAGGGTGGTTATTCTCTCTTAATGATAAACTCGTCATCATTGCTAACGACCAAAATATGGCACGTTATGCCGCACTGCATTTTGCTCGCATTGGATTTGATAATATTGAGCACTACTTTTCCACTAATATGGCTATGGTTGCAGCGAAAGGAAGCTGTTTTTCCACGATTGATGCAGTCAACGCTGAACAAGTTAAACAGTTACTAAATGATGATTGGCACTTATTGGATGTTAGGAAAATAACTGAGTATGAACCCATCCATATTGAGAGCAGTGAGCATATTTTTTTGGGGCACTTAGCTGATAAAATTAGTGCGCTATCGCCGGACGATAAGTTTATTACCATGTGTGCAAGTGGTATTCGGGCTACCGTAGCCGCAGCGTACTTGCAAGCAAAAGGCTACAATAATGTTAAGGTATTCCTCGGTTCTATAGGGGCTTGGCAGTCTAAAAACTATCCTTTCATAAAACCCAGTTAAACCGTTATGCCACGTATATGGAAGAATATCTTGAACAAACATTATTTGAGTAATATTTCTATTTATTAATATGTGGCTATGAAGGGATATAGTCTATCTAATTACTGAGCCACTCCATCGTGAGCAAACTAGCAGCTAGTATATATTCCTTCAATATGACTAATTTTGGAGCCTCACAGAGTAATTGACCAGCAGATAGTTAAGTCTTCCGGCTCATTAGGTTTAAAAATTGTTTTTGTAGGTAACATCCATCACCTGCCCATTACTGGCGATCTGGAAGTAGATCGTACTTTCTGTTTCAGTGTTGTTGGCGCTGACAATATAAAAGCTGTCTTCAACACTAACGACTGACATATCTGATGAAGTCAGCAGCTTCCACGATGCACCTAGCTTCCCCACTTCAAAGCCAAACTCCTTAAATGTCATTTGTGGCAACGACTTGCTAACAATGTTTATAGCAGCCTGACCGCTAATAACACCATGATCACTATGTGCTGCAACATTGCTACAGAATATGGTGCTACACACTGCTAATACAGATAGTAGTTTTTGCATTTTTTTCTCCAATTATGGTTACTTTGATTATTATTTAAGGCCAATCACTTCATACTGTCCTTTCACCATGAGCTGCACACTGATAGGCAGGTCTGATTTATTTTTCCAATACCAACCATGCGACCCAGCAAAAGGAGCCGTAAAGCTACCTTGCATGCCGTTTAACGTAGCAATGGCGTAGCTTTCAAAATATCCCGTAGTGTCCCCTTGTGGTTCTCCGTGTAAATCAAAATACAACGAAGGGCCGTCTGTCAGCCATTCATAGGTCACTTTGTCGTATTGTTGCAGATTGAATTTATACTCTACCCCTTGTCCGGCAGGTATAACAACCTCGATAACCTGATATTCATCTGACCCTACTTGGGCTGATTCATTTGGCGCTTCCGTTGCAGCCGCCGCAAGTAATGTCAAGCCCAATTCCTGACCAATGCCTGTGGGGTCGATGTTGTACTCGGCAGGTAAAATGAAGGTAATCAAAGCCACTATAGCCACAAGGGTGGCCGATGCGCTGGCTTTTAATAGCGTTTTAGTACTTACAGTGTGTTGCATATTTTTCTCGTTTTAATTAGTTAATGACAAAACCGGTGAGCTGGTAACCAATGAGCATGAGTCCGCCACTCATCAATAACGTATTGGTTAATGTGGAGAATCGTTGGAAAGACGGTAGTTTTCGCCAAGCATTGATGGCAATGAGGATAAATACCAATGCCGCAAATTGCCCTAGCTCCACCCCCAGATTAAACGCGAGCAAGTTAATGATCAGCCCATCTCCTGGCAACTGAAATTCCTGTAATTTGGTCGCCAGGCCAAAACCGTGGAACAGTCCGAAAATCAACACGGCCAATTTGGTATTCGGTTGCCAGCTAAAACAGCGTTTAAAGCCGCCCAGGTTATCAAAACCCTTGTACACCACCGACAGACCAATGATGGCGTCAATCAGATAAGCGTTGACTTGAATATCGCTCAGTACGCCTAATAATAAGGTCACACTGTGTCCTAGTGTGAACATGCTGACATACAGCAGTACGTCGCGGCTTTTGTAGAGGAAGAAAATCACGCCCACCAGAAACAACAGGTGGTCATAACCGGTGATCATGTGCTTGGCACCGATATATAAAAAGGGCACAATTTGCACGCCAGTATTCTGTTCTAAAAAAGCGCGAGTGCTATCATCGACGCCGTGGGCAAATGCGTCCAGGCTCAGTGCCGTTAGACACAGGAAGATCACAACAAGGCTATATTTCAGTAGATTAGTTGGCATTGGCAGACTCCATCATCTCAGACTCGGTCAAGATTGACTCCTTTTCTATATGTAAAATGCGATACAACGCAGGTATAACAAACAGTGTTAACAAGGTCGATGAGATAATCCCCCCTATGACCACTGTTGCCAGTGGACGCTGCACCTCAGACCCGATACCGGTATTAAGTGCCATCGGCACAAATCCCAGGGCGGCAACCAAAGCCGTGGTCAATACCGGGCGAAGACGGGTTAAAGCCCCCTCAAAAATGGCTTCATCCAGCGAGACATTGTCTTTACGAAGTTCGCGAATGAAGGATACCATTACCAATCCGTTCAAAATGGCAATGCCCGATAGCGCAATAAAGCCTACCGCAGCCGAAATGGAAAACGGAATATCCCGCAACAGCAAAGCAGCAATGCCTCCCGTTAAAGCCAAGGGCACACCGGCAAATATGATCATGGCATCCTTAAATGAACTAAGTGCCAATATGAGTAAACCAATGATCATCAGCAGAGTAATTGGCACAACCACACTGAGTCGCTGGGAAGCCGATTGCAACTTTTGATAAGTACCACCGTACTCAACCCAATTCCCGGCGGGAATGTCGACATTGTTGCCAATGGCTTGCTGAATATCCGCCACAAAACTACCTAAATCACGTCCTCTGACGTTCGCAGTAACCACTATGCGACGTTTTCCGTTTTCGCGATTTATTTGACTGGCTCCGTCTACCAAATTCAGCGTTGCCAGTTCTTTCAGTGGCACAGCGTGGCCGTCAGGTAATTGAATAGGTAAATATGCAAGCCCATCTATGTCTGTGCGTAATTCTTCAGCAAGACGCACCGCAATATCGGAGCGGATATCCCCTTGATAAAACTTACCTGCCACAGTACCTCCCATTGCGGTTCTCAGTTGCGACTGCACCGCTGCCTTGCTAATGCCATACTGCGCCAGCTTTTCAAGCTTAGGTTCAATAGTCAGCATGGGTAGTCCGGTAGTGCGCTCCACCTGCAAATCGGCAATACCTGCGACATTACTGACCGCCGATTCAATCTCCCCACCGATCAAAGCCAAGGTGTCAAAATCATCGCCAAATACCTTAATGGCCAACTCTGCTCGAACCCCCGCAAGAATTTCATTAAAACGCATTTGGATAGGTTGCAAGAATTCATAGCGATTGCCCGGAACCGGGGCAACCATAGCGGCTAATTCTTCAACCACCTGTTCCTTAGACTTGTTAGGATCAGGCCACTGGTCGCGAGGTTTCAGGATAATAAAGTTATCTGCCACGCTGGGCGGTACGGCATCTGTTGCCACATCTGCGGTGCCTATTTTGGCAAAAACCCGTTCAACTTCCGGCATTTGTTTGACTTTTTCTTCTAGTACCTCTTGCAACGCTATAGCCTGACTTAGGGATGTACCAGGAATTCGTAAAGCATGCATGGCAATGTCACCTTCATCCAGATCCGGTGCAAACTCGCTACCTAAGCGTGTAGCTTGATAACCAAACAAGATAACCAGTAAGCTCGCGGCTATCACTACTAACCATCTACCTTTTAATACCCAAGCTAGGGCTGGACGATAAGCGGCTGTTGCACCGCGAATAACAGGGTTGTGTTTTTCTTTTACCGGTTTTTTAAACAGCAATGCAATCATGGCTGGAACAAAGGTGATGGACAGAAACATCGCGCTCAGTAATGCGATTACAACCGTTATTGCCATAGGGTGAAACATTTTACCTTCGACACCTTCGAGGGCAAAAATGGGCAGATACACAGCGGTTATAATTAACACGCCAAAAAGCGCTGGCCGAATGACCTCTCGTGTTGCCTCAAATACCAACTCCATCCTCTCTTTCAGAGCTAAAGTTTGATTAGCAGAGCCAGCCTGACTCAGGCGGCGCATACAGTTCTCAACAATGATGATGGCACCATCAACCAGCAGACCAAAGTCCAGTGCCCCCAAGCTCATCAGATTAGCGCTAACATTACTTTGCACCATACCGGTAATGGTCATAAGCATGGCGAAAGGGATGACCAGCGCAGTAAGGAACGCAGCCCTAAAACTGCCCAGCAGCAAAAACAAAACAACAATAACCAATAACGCCCCTTCGAGCAGATTGGTTATGACAGTTTGTAACGTTTTATCAACCAGCTTGGTGCGATCATATACAGCCGTTGCAACAATTCCCTCAGGTAAGCTGGCATTGATTTCTATGAGTCTTTCACCCACAGCATTTGCAACAGTTCGGCTATTTTCACCTATGAGCATGAATACTGTGCTCATAACGACTTCTCGACCATTTTGTGTCGCTGCACCGTTTCTAAGGCCCTTACCATTGGTGATATCAGCAACGTCTTTAATGCGTATCGAAGCACTGTTTATGCTACGCAAAGGGATTTCACCAAGTGCCTGCAAATCTTCTATCTGGCCAGGCATTCTTAACAGCCATTGAGCACCGTTTTGCTCTACAAAACCTGCTCCTTGGTTGTTGTTATTTTGTTCAATCGCCGAGATAACATCCGCTGGAGTCAGCCCGTAAGCCAACAATTTGTCAGGCTTAAAGGCGACCAATATTTCACGCTCATACCCGCCGATAGGGTTGACTTCAACCACACCGGGTACGCGCATCAATTGTGGCCGAATGGTCCAGTCGTGAACGGTACGTAAATCCATCGGTGTGACTGGCGACCCATCTTCGTTGGTGGCCCCTGGTTCAGCATCCACAGTAAACATAAAAATCTCGCCCAACCCCGTTGCTATGGGCCCCAGCTGCGGCTCTAATCCTGAGGGTAGTTCGGCGCGGGCAGCAGACAAGCGTTCATTGACTAACTGGCGGGCAAAATACACATCGGTATCATCATCAAAAATGGCAATAACTTGTGACAGGCCATAACGGGACACCGAGCGCGTGTACGTGAGACCCGGTAACCCAGCTAAGGCGTTCTCTAACGGGTAAGTCACTCGTTGCTCTACTTCCAACGGTGTAGAACCAGGGGTTTCGGTGTTTATCATTACCTGCACATTGGTAATATCCGGTACTGCGTCTATAGGCAGATTGGTGAAATTCCATATCCCCAGTCCTGCAAAACCCAATACCATTACAAAAATGAGCAGGTTGCGTTTTATCGAAAAACGTAGAATCGATTCTAACATTACGTGCTCCTAATGGTCGTGGGATGCGCCAGACTTTTCAATGTCGGCTTTAAGAATGTAACTATTTTCACTCACGTACTCGGTGCCAGGCTCCAGCCCACCTAAGACTTCTACCCACACTTTATCCTGACGGCCTAATTCCAGCATCCGTACTTCGTATTGCTTATCTACCTTGGCGTACACTACTGTAAAATCCCGAAAGGCTTGTAAGCCGGCACGCTTGACTGCTAAGGGCACATTAATGGTAGCGAATTCAATTTCCGCCTTAACAAAACTGCCGGTGGATAACTGTCTTTTTTCATTATCAACATACACCCAGACCAATCTGGCTTGATCATCACGCACCGAAGGTTCGATATAGGCCACATTACCAGTGAATTCGCTGGCGCTCCCATCAATGCTCATAGTAACCGGTGTTCCTATTGCTACTTTTGCGTAATCATTGGGATAGACTGCCAATTGCGCAATGTAGGTAGAAGGGTTACTAATCGTTAGCAACGTTCGCCCTGCAGTTTGCTCACCGGCATTCGCCTGCTGTGCAGTGATGATGCCCTCCACTGGTGCTGTGATCTGAAAAGATTTCAAACTCTCATTACTTTCGACGGTTAACAATAACTGCCCCTTTTTGACGATATCGCCTTGCTTGACATGCAGTTGTTTAATTTCTCCATCAAACCTCGCCGCAACGATGCGATTTGCACCTGGTGGCAGCATTAACCTGCCATAAACAGGGAACGTTTGGTGAAGCGTGACATGACTGGCGACTTCAGTTTTAATATCCATCGCATCGGCAACTGCCTGCTCAATGGTGGTACGTCCTTCAAAGTTGTTGTATTTCCAGTGGTGAGTTTTACCCTGATGTTTAGCGGTAATCGTTACCACAAAGGAATGCGGCTCGTAAATCACCATATCACCGCGCAGAAATCCGTCTTGCGGATTAAATTGGATGTCATCCACAACGCCTCCAAGACGGGTGAGCTTGATATTAAGCTCAACTTTATCTGGTGATATCGGTTGCCCTTTATCCATTACCCATACACGAAACTCAGGCGGCACGCCGGTTTCAAAGATAGCCAGTTCTATGGCAAACTCACCGTCGCGCAAAATTCGACCATTGTGAGATCCTTTTTCAGGCTCTACCTGCTCCTCCGCAGGAGCAGCTTCCGCTAGAACCACAGGTGAGATAAAGCATGTCAGCCCTAGCAAAATAGTTATTAATATTGAGATGATATTTTTGTTCTTCATAAAATTTCTCATTGGGAAATGGACGAGCCAGTCAGGCGTTGAATTTCAATATGTTGCAGGTGCAAACTTTCATATGCGTCTAATAATCGCGACTTAGCTGTCAGCAATTCCTGTCGAACATTGTTCCACTGGGTATAATTAAGCTTGCCGATGTCGAAGGCACTAGACGCATCTGACAAGGCATTTTCTAACAGCGGTATAATACGTTGCTGTATGGTGTCGATAACATGTCGTGAATGCCCCATTTCCTGAAGCAGCACGTAAAGTTGTGCGTCTAGCTTTTGTAACAAAGCACTGGCTTCATCAGCTAATACTTCTTGGTGTGCTTGTAATGCGGCAATCTTGCCAGCGTTGCGGTTGTTATTTCCCCATGGGATTGAGATCCCGGCAACTAGGCCGAAATCATCCGTCGCTTCGTACCGGCGCACACCGGCTGACAATTGCCATTGCGGCTTAGCCTCTATGCGAGCTACCTCTATTTGCGACTGAGCAATACGTCGCTGCGTAGCAAACTTGGCCAGTAGAGGCTGATTCTTTAGCTTATCTAATTGCGATTCCACAGACGGGTTAGCGGGCAATGCCAGCAAATTACCGCTCACTTGATAGGCTTTACCAGCCTCCCCCCACATTGACGTCAATTGATAATAACTGGCTGTTAATTCATGTTCTAAATCCTCAATGGCAAGTTCACGGCGCACCTGTTCAGCTTCGGCTTGTAATTTTTCAACATTGGAGCTTTTACCCGCGTCAACCCGCTTACTTATGGCACTGTGTACATCCTGTGCCTGTTGCAGGGCGATTCTATTGAGCTTTAATCGCTCATCTTTTATCAGTATTTGAATGAATTTTTTGGCGGTATGTGCGGCCAAGTCCAAAGAGGCTACCCGCTGCTCTACATCAAGTTGGCCAGTCTGAGATTTTGCTGCGGCGATACGACTATCAATCTGTTTCTGCTGTAGCATCCAAGTAAATGTCAAAGTCGATTGCATACTGCGCAACGCACTATGATCGCCATTACCCAGCGCATCTTCTACCATAAGCCCAACCTGCGGACGTTTTCCTACACTGGCTTGTTGAACCAAACCTTTCTGCATGCGATATCTAGGCACAAAGGCATTAATTTCAGGGTGTTGTTGCAACGTTAGGGAAACAGCTTGCGACAAGGTTAATACCGGGCCTGATCCAGGGATAACTTCAGCAGAAGCTGAAAGTACCAGAGAGAGACTCAGCAAACCCGTACAAAACCGACTAGCGATCGGTTTTTTAGGTGCGCTGATTCGAAAAAATAGCTTCATGCCCTATCCTTATTTAGTGGGTGAAAAAAGTTTCAATAAAGTGGTGGAAACTATCGACGGTAGAGACCGCGAATAATGGCGCACCAATGAATGCGGCTATTGCAACAACCAATGCCAACACCGGTGTTTTTTCTAATGGCGAAACTAGCCTGTAGACCCGCTGGCTAATTTGTTCATTGGCAAAGTAACTGAGTTGCATGCCATCGCAATTGATAGGGAGTTTTTGCTGCAACTTAGCCACGTTTATTAAAGTTTGTGCTACATTCAGACTGTCATGAAAATGTGTAACGGCATGATCAGCCATCTGTTCTGTTAAAAGGCTGTAGTGCTGCATTAAAATATTATTGACGGACTTTGGGTAGAAACGGCAAAACAGTGCAAAGATCATTTTAAACAAAGGATCATAAGCTCGCACATGAGCAAGTTCGTGCTGGATGATAATATCTAGTGCTTGCTGCTCCACTTGTTTTTGCAAGGCGGTGGTTAAGTAAACCTTCGGTGACAGTAGCCCAGATGTAAACGCTGTCGGAATAGTTAACTGGAGGGAATAAACCTGGTGACTATTGTGATTGGGCATTTCATTGGTGTCACAAAGCTCAAGAAAATTGTCCATGGAAAGTGATTTTTTTCGGCTCTGGATAGCAATAACAGCCAACATCCAAGTCAAAATTAAGCTGCACACTAACAATGTCAAACCATGCCAGCTAGTAAACGTGAACAAATCTGCATGATGCCAGTGAGCGAAGTTTGCTATCCAAGATGCCAACAACCCACCTTCTACCCGAGGCCAAAAGATTGCGACACAAATTGCCCCTATCCACCAAGGTCCCGTGGCCAGCAACCAGAGGGCTAACTTGCGGATACGGAAAGTGAAATGGCTCAGTTTTGAGAAACACAAGGGAGCCGATACTGACAGCACCACCACGCCAATAAAAAATGCCAGCAACGCCACACTCATTAGATTCAGAGTAATAGCCAAACTTCCCACTAACATATTTATGGTTACCCTCTGCGCAGTTTGCGTTGTTGCTCTATGAGCTGTTCCAGCTTGTCTAATTGAGCATCATCCAGATTTGCAGAAGCTGAACTAAAGGCCGCAATCAGACTATGTTCACCTTGCTCAACAAAATCACTGGTGACATTGGTGATTAATTTGGCAAGTAAGGCTTCCCGATTAACCTTGGTGCGATATAAATGGGCATGGCCTTGTTTAGTTCGACTTAACAACCCTTTTTTAAACAGTCTATCCAACGTACTTTGGATAGTACTCAGTGAATTCGCCCTAGTCTGACCAAGTACACTATGAACTTGTTTTGCATCAGCCTCTTTTTCTGACCACAGGTATTGCAGCACTAGTTTTTCCAATTCACCTAATTGCATGACATATTTCTCTTCACATAATGGGTATTATAGTGGCAGAATAAAAACCGACAGGCAATAGGTTTTTGTAACTAACAATAAAAAGGCATATTATGGGATGGCTGATAACCAAATATCTGATCACCGCAACAATTGTGGCGGCTGCATCAGAAATCGCAAAAAAAAGTGACAAACTAGGGGCGCTAATAGTGGCATTGCCCCTTATCACTATTCTTACAATGATTTGGCTTCACGTTGAGAAACAACCAATAGAAAAAATAGCCAATCACGCCTGGTATACGTTCTGGTATGTAGTGCCAACACTTCCGATGTTTTTGTTATTTCCGACGTTGCTACAAAAGTTTAGCTTCTGGTTCTCACTGATTATCTGTGCTGTGATCACTGTCATTTTCTTTTGGCTCTTCGCTCTGGTGGTTAAGACTTTTGGGGTTGATTTATTGCGGTAGAAGCTTAACTAGCCTCTTAAAAATTTTTTGTTAAATGCTTTAACAGCTTTTTAAAGCGAACTTAGAAAGTATATGAAGGCTCGCAGCGATTTGACTGAGATAATAAAGACGCAGCCAGAGACTTGGTCGTATCACTGTACTTGTCACTTTGCATAACAGCAGAGGCTACCCCTTCCATTTCAGCTCCAGCCTGATCTGAGGAGCTGGCTTGACTTAGAACATAACCAGCTAAGGTTTTCTGGATTTGTGATGAGCCACTGCCAGTCAAAATAGACGAAGCCAATGATGCCAACGTGGATGAGCTTTATTTCTTATTAGTCATAATTGACTCCTTCTTTTGGTATAACATCAAGCAACCTGCTTGAATTTGGTTTGAATAACTTCGACGTTCTTTCCATCTTCATGTGGTATATGAACGCACCACGGGTATCTCGTCGCTTGGTGTCGTTCATACTGGTACACAGAAACGCTTGGCAGATTCCGCTTGTCATAAGATTGGCCGAATCTGAAAGCAATGCTATTTTGCGAGGCTAGTACGAGATGGATATGCTCAACGCCCAGTCCTAGCAGCGTCTTGCAATATTCAAAGAACTCTCCGCTAAGACGATCTTGTTTTGCTTTTGACCAGTGGTTGTTTCTGTCGAGTGTTGGTAAAGATAGATAATGGACTGGTAGACCAGCGAAAACGCTGGCAATAGACAGTCTATCAACGGGATAAGACACTGAAACGGCCAGCACGACTGACTTGCCGATTGCTGACGACTGTTCGACAATGAATTCTTCACCATCATCAATTTCATCTAAATCACGCCAGTCCCCAATATCTCGGTCCCAGTCATGCAGTGTGATTCGACTTTCATCATCCATCAGGTAGCCAGTATAAAATGCAAAGGGAACCGGAAGTACACCACCGTAAGCAATAGAGATATCTGAGGCTGCCAACTGAGCCGTTTTTTCAGCGAGGCTCATCTTTAGATTATTAACCTTGGCTAACGCCAAATCAGGTCTACTGATCACGTTCTCAGTAACCCGTTCACGTATCTCTTGGACGAGTGAATCGACTTGCCATGTGCATTCATTTTTGATGAATTCACTCAGCGGAGAATCAGACGTATCGACCAACCCTCGTTGCTCAATAACGACGGTCTTCTTTTTCTCATTCCGTTTCTTTTCATCCCGATATCGCTGATACTCCCACACCGCCCCTAAGGCCGTTAGCAAAATTCCGACAACAAAACCGATTTTAAGGATGAGTTGTGTCGTGCTTGATGATTGATAACCAAATACCAGCGTTCTCGCGGCATCTGAGTAAGAAAACGATACCGCCCAGCTTCCAATCAGAGTCATGGACAAAAGCGCACCGCCAGTTCTGAAAACAATCAGTGCAGACGACCGCCTTCTGAATAACCAATCTGCGGCTTTTTCAATGAAATAACTGATTGCTTTTTTCATTCCTCGCTCCCATCGTTTTCATCATGCTCTACACCGCCACCGTCCCACTTGCCGCAAGCCAGCCAAAACTCAAAATAAAGCAACCACATCGACGCCCACGGCAAGATTGTATCTGCCAAGAACATGGTGGACTGCCATTCGCTGACTTTGTTTTTTTGTTTGATAACGGGTAAAAACAGGCAGAGATGTATTCCTCTGATACCCGTTTGGTTCTGGTAGATGTGAGGTATTTTCTGGCCTTCAGCCAAAGCAGTTAGCTCAGGGGATTTAACAACGCAAACAGGAGGATGGCTGAGCGTATATCGAATGACCACCTGATACTCTCTTGAAACCGGGGTCGGCTGTAGCGTTCCTTCCCACTGTACCGTTTTATCATTGTCTAGGATCTCAACTGTTCCCGGACAATATTTCTTCAAAGCCAGATATTGGTCGCGTATTCCAACCACAGGGTTTTCCAAACGCTTCAAAAACGCTCTGTCAGTCGCCATAGAATCGGTTTCCTTTCACTTTCACCACTGGGGTGACGACACGTGAAGCAGCGTTCGTCTTTCCGGCGACGGTTGTTGTTATTGCGCCAGTCCCAAGTGCGACTCCTAAGTTTCCATTGCTCCTATTCGCATTCACCGTTTCGATGATCCGGTCCTTCGCAGCAACGACAGGCCGTTCACCAAACGCCCCCGACAAAGCAGTGAACACATTGTCTATACCTTGATTGTTTGCACTCGCTAAATGCTCAAACGTGTCAACGGCGGCACGATGCCACGCATAAAAGGCGTTGCGGTATTTTTGCCCCTCTAGTCCTTCAACCCGATTCCACTTCTCGGCATAGTTTTCGGGTTTCATTGTCGGGTTTGTGATGAGCACTTCATCAAAATTGTTCTCAATGTGATGCGGCATCAGCTCGATAACGTCTAAGATCAAATCAAACTCGATGTCGTACTCCTTACCGGACTTTACAACCTCAACATAGGCCAGGCTGGCGAGCATTGTAATAACCACAGAGATGGGGCGAAAATCAGCGTGAATGTTGCCGTCTTGTTGAGACCAAACATCGCGATGACGTTTTAAAATTTGAATAATCCGATTAAGTGGCTTTTTCTTTAACTGGTCTGGCAATTCCGTTACAGAACGGTTGGTCAATGCCTCCATAAACACGTGCGCTTTGCGTATCACGGGTAACATGGAACAGGCTTTATCAAATCCCTGGGCCATACCCTCGGGGTTCGACTCTTTAAAACCAGTGTGCTTATCGACAACCCATAAAGGATGCCCTTGAAATCCCTGTAGATCATACGCTTTTGCAGGCGTGATATCTAAGTGATAATCACCTTTATAGTTAATGCGTAATCCTCTGGGTAGGTCTTCTACCAATTCTTTATATACTTCGTTGTCTAACAGATGCTGCTTGACCACGCTGACGATTTCGTCCCGTGTAGCAAAAGCAGCGTTGGGCAAAAACAGAATGAGATCGACATCAAACTCTTCTTGGCCCAAGGGCTTATTCGTGGTCCGAAGTCGCATAGATCCCTGAGGGTATATCTGTGCTCCTTCCAGCAACGGATGTTCACAACTTGCTAAATAGTTGCCGACCGCCTTGTAAGCCGTTTCAATGCGCTCTCGCTGCGTTTTAGTCAGGTCTAGATTGTCGAACACTGAGTCCAACATCTCCACCAACATGGATTTCTTTTGCTCGCTTAGAGCCCGAGCATTGTTAAATAGTGAACTCATAGCCTTCCTCCATCATAATTTACCAACTAATGGCAGGCCCTTCGGTGTTGATGCATCACAAATTAAGTGGCTAAGGTAAGCTCCCCCACCAATTAACATGAGCCCCCGAAGAAACTTTTCAAATGGCTCGTCAGGCGACCACCGATACGCTTTCAGTAATCCGGCGGTGAGCAACGTCAACACAGTCATTCCGTGGAGAAACTGTCGATGATTGGGATGCAAAGCAGGCTCTAAAATGTCCGGTAGTCTTCCCATAAAGGCTCCTATAGCAGGTGCAACTACAACGTTGTGACTGGCTGGATGCTTTTTTTTATCTCGTAATGCAGCAGTCAAACCTACTCCAGCTCCTACCAACATATGTGTCTTCGCGTTTGGCATATTTTTTTATCCTCACTAATTCGGTAACATCTAATTATTCAACTCAGCCTTATTGTTTAAGGCCGAGCATTGGTCAAAAACTGGACATTGCTAAGAACAATTACTTTTGTCCTGATTAATTCGGTAACATCCAACCACGCAGTTTTGCCCCATATCTATTAAGGCCGAACTAAGTTTAAAAACTGGACAATGTCCAGAAATTATTTTTTGTCCGTCTAAGGGAGTAGCAAATGAAGGACTACGACTACTACACGGTCGATGAGATATTGAAGGCACTTGAGTCAAATACTGATGAAGTGCTTACAAGAACAGTAATCTTATCGAAGCACATCGTAGGAAAATCTGGACTCGCAATTAAAGCTGAAGAAGTGTTCAACGAAGCATTAGTGCGAATTCTTGATGATGATCGGCACATCCCCAAAGATATGCCACTTACAAAAGCCATTTGTAATGTTATGAGAAGTATCTGCTCTGGAATGGCTGAACGAAATCAAGAAAAGATTTTCAAACATTCTGAGTCGTTCGATGAACATGAAGAAGCAGGCAACATTCAAAACATCGAGGATGACGACACTACTGATTCTCGTTGGAGTGTTTTGCTCAACAACTTCAACCATGATGATGTAGCAATGCGTTTTTTGGCAGCCACACAAGAAGGTCAAAATAAATTGGAAATCTTAGAGTCAGTATTTGCTGGAGATGAAAAAGCCTATGACACAACGCGTAGGCGCATCGTAAGGAACGGACAAAAATACCTTAAGGAGACTGGATGATGGCTAACAAAGAGATGAACAATTTACTCGACGATATCATGATCGAGAAAATTGCCAGTGCTTCAGTCAGTGAGCTTATGGCTGAATTCAATATTACTGCGGATGAAATTCAAACCACTCAATCTCAATTTTTAAACAGTGTGAAAAAACACAAACAACAACTTAAAAAGAATAGATTGAAAGACGCCAGAGCAAAACTAGAGCTAGAGAAGAAAAAACATGATTCCGTGGACGTTGCAGCGTTTTTAGCAAAAAAAGGGAAAGACGCAAAAGCAATCCTGATTGATTTACTCAAACAGCGAAAGCTACCAGAAAACCTTACTGTCGCGCATAGAGAAGGTAAAGAATTCACGGATGAAGATGCGAATCAAATAATCGCAAACCTTGTAGCTATGGGAGTGATCGACGTTGACGATAAAGGCGATTAAGGATTTTGTCGAATCGTTATATATTGACGAATTTGCGATATCAGATGCAAAAGAAATAGATATAGAAGCTATAGCATTTGAACAACAAGCTATTGTTCTAGAGAAACCACTCAACGGCTGTGAAGCAATGATAATTGGTGCAGGTGACAGAGCGACGATTACTGTAAACTCTGGAAGCGACGCGCCAAGAAAACGGTTTTCTGTCGGCCATGAGCTGGGCCATTGGTTTAAAGATCGCGGAAAAGTAGGCAACTTATGTACCCACAAAGATATGGAAAACCCCAGTGGAATATCACGCAATCGTGAAAATGTGGCCAATAGCTACGCGTCCGAGCTATTGGTTCCCTCCTATTTGTTAAAGGAACATCTGACAGGAAGTCGTTTCAATCTAGACTTGATGAGTTCCGTTAAAACCACTTTCGACACTAGCTTCATGATGACCTTACGTCGCGTGGTCAAAAGTGATCACCATATGGGATGCTTTGTCATATACCGCAAAGACGGAAGCAGGTATCTGTTTGATAAAAACAGTCAATTACCTGGATGCTTTTACCCAAGAGATAGAGTTCCTGAGGGTTCAAAGATCTATGACTTGATTGTCAACGGCGTAAGTACTGGCCCCGGTGAAGTAGATGGCAATGTATGGTGCCGTGAAGGTTGGGCAGATGATGCGACGGTTTACGAACATGCCTTTCATTACCATGACGACCAGTTTGTGAGCTTGGTCTGGTGGGAAGATGAAGAGCCAATTTGGCAGTGTATAAGTAGCAAGGAAAAGTATGATTAATACAGCAACAGCGGACTCTCGAAATCCTGATGAGAACTATTAAAATAAAGCCTCCAAGCCGTTTCGGCACCACTTTAGTAGTAACAAAAAGGAAGTATCATGTCTTGGAACAAAAGGTTAAAGACTTACTAAAATCACTGAGCCTTTCAACAAAAAAAGTCACTCGAAAACGGCAGTGTCGTTTAAAAAGCATTATCTTAGAAAAGGTCAGAAAGCAGGCTACTTCAAAGCCCCAAAGAACTCACGACGACCATTGAGCATGTCTACACTGAAGTCCCAAAATACGAAATCCATGATTCGTATATCGTCCCAGACACACCATAGAATTTCGATGAACGTGATAGCCAGGAATTTTCAGACAAAGTACTGATGAATTTACCGGAAAATAAGCAACCGAATCAGGAACAAAGACAACTTAAATTCTCTAGCTCAAGAAACACGCTTACCTTAGCAGGCGCTGGCTCAGGTAAAACAACATCTCCTATCAATCAACTTTCGTTTTTGCACACGCAGTGCAAAATACCTCTTGAAGAGCTAACAGTCTCATCGTTTACGAGAGCCTCCGTCGCTGAACTCAGTGATGAAGAGGATCGAAGTTACAAAGAAGCTCTGAAAAGAGCCTTACCTATTTCTTGATTACAAATTCTGCTCTGTAAACTGCGCCAACGAGCTTCGTTCTACTTCGTCGAATATCAGAACACTGCCCTTATCATAATTACGATATACGTTGACTGCCGCTGTAGCTCCGCTAGATGCAGGTGTTACAAACTTGTCGTCAATCTGAGCTAAGTTGCCAAGCAGGATTGTGCGGCAGTTTTTCCCTCCTCGGCTAAGCATCCCTTTCATCTGTGCACGAGTCATATTCTGAGCTTCGTCAATTATTAAAACGGCATCGTCGATAGAGCGGCCTCGGAAATATGCCATTGAGGTGAATTCGATGTTCGCTCGTTCGATAATATGCTCCACAGTGGCATGAATATTTGCATCATGATCGTCATCAGCATGCATTGAAATCAAGGCATCTGTAATACCTGCAAGTAAAGGCATCGACTTCTCTTTTAGGTCTCCGGGAAGGAAGCCGGGGTCTTCGTCCATAAAGTCGCGAGACCTCACAACAACGATTTTTTTATACTGTTTCAACTCCAAAACTTGGTGCAACGCAGCTGCTACCGCCAAAAATGTCTTTCCGGAGCCAGCAGGGCCAAGGATGATATTTAAATCAAAATGAGGGTCAGTTAATTGACTCACAGCAATGGCTTGTCTCGAATTCTTGGGGCTTATCCCCCAGATTTTGTTGTGTTTTCTGGGCAGCAACTTTGTGAAGACATGTTCGTCTGTTACTTCTGTAACAAATCCAATGTGTCCCGCATCATCATACCAAAACATGTTGTATTGGACCTCTTCATTAAAGAGGTTTCTATCAAGTTGATAAACCTCACCGGAAAGCTTAAACCCATCGTCTGACTTAACGCGATCAAACAAATCGCCTTCGAAGGCCTGGACTCCGGTGTACAGTAAATCGATGTCAGATATTTGATGATCTACAAGTACATCCTCTGCATCGACACCAATGGTTCTCGCTTTGAGTCGCATATTGATGTCACGTGATACTAGTGTGACTTCCTGTCCCAATACCTTCTGCATATGCAGCGCGTAGTTGATAATACGATTATCGGCGTCGCTACCAATTCCCTGTTTTAATTCGCTTTGAACATCTAAATTGGTGTCAATACCAATAAATAGCTTCCCTCGTTTGACAGACTCATTAGAGGGCAGTGGAATGCCCTTCTCCATCTGCTCTGCGCTGTGTCCGTTAATGATGTCTTCAAGCATTCTGATAACAACTCTTGCGTCAGCACTAACGCTCTTCTCCCTACGTTCTTTTAAATTATCTAACTCTTCTAGCACCGTCAGACAAATATACACATCATCTTTGTAGGAAAGCAGGCTCTTGGGATCATGAACCAATGCTGATGTGTCTAGTATTCTTGGATTCTTATTCTCGCTTGGATTTTTCATTTTAATTCCTCTTTGAGAATTACTTTTATGAGTAGTCATTTAAGATTTACCTCGGCTTATAATTATTCTTTGTGCCTCATACAGGTGAAATCCTTAATCGGTTTTAGTGAATGCTCTCTGTTGTCATCTCGTAGCTGTCAAAGAGAAAATAATTCGGTTGAGGGTGAAGTACGAACATAGTAGTCCCAATAAATACAAGGCTCTCAGGTAGGTCTGCACAAATATTGAAAAAAAACTTGCGGTAATACCTGTTTTACCGCTGCCTGCAGGGCCGGTTAGAATAACCAAGTCGATATGCGGGTCAAGCAATGAGTGAAATGCCATAGCTTGGCCGATAT
>OJDZ01000155.1_pt1 | contig 46610 bp, 34 predicted proteins | sample 1592981 | NCBI WGS metagenome assembly OJDZ01 (sample SAMN05416851, study PRJEB24817) | seawater metagenome | isolation source: Sea water | place: Canada:Atlantic | collected 2013-07
CTGGCTCTGGCTCTGGCTCTGGCTCTGGCTCTGGCTCTGGCTCTGGCTCTGGCTCTGGCTCCAGATAAACCGGTGCGGTTTCAAAAGTAATCCGGCTCAATTCATCAATCAAACCTGCATCAAATTCGATACGCATCGAGGCAGCTATCGCATCAAATGCCTCGATGATGACATGGTGCGCATCAATCAAAGTTGAGCGCACTGACTCGCTAAGCGGCGCAACTGACTCACTGCTCAGCAGCTGATCATAAAACTCGATTAACTGACCCACGATAACCTGCAGCTTGCCTGTGCCCGCTAAGGCCTCGTGCAACCGCTGCAACTGCTCTTTGAGCTTGAGCGCATAATCAAGGTCCGCGTCATGCTCAAATTTAGCATTCAACTCCCATGGAGCGTCGAGCAGCTCATTGATATCCAGCTCAAGCAAATCTGATACGTTAAGCGGAACTTCAGATCCCATTTGCTCGGATTGCCAAAGATTGATCCGTGTAATCAGCTGCTTATCGGGTTGTGCCAGATTAGGCAGCTCCCCTGCTTTGAGCGCATCTAGGTGCGCCTCAATTTGACCAGTCGCCTCATCCAGTACCGTTAGCCCATGCGCGCTTAAGTCCTTTTGAGCATTGAGCAAGTCTCGGCAGGCATCTTCCATAGCCGATGAGATGACAGCCACTTCACTGGCATCCACCATGGCCGCACTTCCGCTCAGCGTATGCAGGGCTCTGATCAACTCGTTGGTGATCACTCTGTTATCAGCTGCTACATGCGATTTGAGGCTATCGAGCAAATTGTCCGATTCATCTAAAAATATACTTTTGAGTGTGGTTGTGCTCTCATCAACTTCGATTAGTGCAGGATTCGAGTGCAAGCTCTGCGTCTCACTCCCCAACCACTGATCCATATCCTCAAAGATCGCTTCTTCATCCATTGGCGCCTCAGCACCTGCATCAGCTTTTATCAGATCGTTAGCATCCGCCTCCCCTGTATCTGAGGAGTCCGCATTATCAATGCTTGCATCCGGCTCACCGCTTGCCAACTCAAATTCAAAGTCATCATTGAAGTCAAAATCCGGCAGAGGCTCTGATGGCAAAATGTCATCAATTGAAGCATCGACTGTCAACTGAGTCGACTCAGTTAAGTGATCATTTGACTCTGTTTCTACCTCGCTCTCAAACGCAGCGGCTTCAGTAACCTGTGCATCTGATTCCACCACATCTGCATCGGCAGCATCGATTGCTGACTCGTCAGGATTAGACTCAGTAGATGCCTTCAGCTTAAGTTGCTTGTCGATATCCGCTATTGCTTCAGCTGGGTCAACCCCTTTGAGCGCAGCAAAAGAGTTGGCAGTTGCCTGCAACGCTCTCACGTCAAGATCATCTTCAAGAGCATGATTGAAGCGCTCAAACTGATAATCCAGCGCTCTTAGTGCTGCAGCGGTCAGCTCAGCGATTCGCGGTGTTGATTTAAGTGCACCATCGATCACCCGATTGAGCATCTGCTCAAAAGCCCATGCGGTTTCAGCTAAGGTGTTGGCACCCACCATCCTGCCCGATCCCTTGATGGTATGCAGACCCCGTCGTATCTCAGCCAGTAGCACTGGGTCGCGGCTGTTAAGCTGCCAAGGTTCCATGCGCGCGCTTAAGTGTTCGCTGACCTGCTCAAACTCCTCAGCAAATATCTCGGCGATCTCAGGATCGGCAGCTTCGTTTTGCTTTTCAGGATCCAGCTTCTCTATCCACTCTAGAAGTTGAGCTGAAAAATCAGCAGGCTTAGATAAGTCAGCCTCATCTGTCTCGTTTTGATCAACCGCTGCATCTGAGGAGGCCACGGTTTCCCTTGCTGTCAGCTCATCTTCAGTGGGCTGCTCTTCAAGACCCGTTAAATCCTGATCAACCAGCACGTTGGGCTCATCTGCCTGCTGATCAAGTTGGCTAACGTCAGCTACCGATGCTTGCTCAGAGCTCAGCTCGTCAGCGACTGGACTCCCATGATCGGTAACAACCGCATCCATGAGACGGGTTTGCTGCTCTTCAATCTCATCCCAGAGATCATCAAATATATCGTCAGAACCCGCATCGATCGACTTAAAGTTATCGATACGATTGGAGACAACCTCAGTGCTCGGATCATCAAAGCGGTCATTTTGTTTTGCAAAAAAGTCTTGGTCCGCCTGCAGATTGCGAATCAGCTCTGGATTGAGCTCTAAATCGTCTGGAGTCTGAATTTGCTCAGAGGCACCGCTCTGAGTAGCCGCAGATGGCACCGATAAATCGTTAATTTCAGCGCCCGAACCGATTTGAGCAATCAGACCTTCAAGCTCCCGTGGAAACTCAACCGCCTCTAAACCAGTATCTAAGGGCTTGTTTTCGCAAAGGTTGTGCGCACGAACCAAACTGACAATCGGATTTAAAGGGCAGCTAGTACGCGCTATAAATGAATCGATGAACTCAACTAAGAGCACACTAAAGTGGCGAGCAAGCTCAAGTTGTTGCTGGCTACAAGGCAATCCACTGTCGTGCATCTGGGTAAGCAAACGCTCAGCAGCATAGGCAACTTCACTTGCTTGATTGGCGCCAACCATGCGCCCAGAACCCTTGATGGTATGGAAACCTCTGCGTATCTCTATCAGCTTGTCGTGCTTGAGCTGCTCGGTGTATTCAGGCAAATCTTCGGCGATTTGCATGAGTACCATTTGCGCCTCTTCAGCATAGATTTCCAGTATTTGCTCATCGTGATCATATTCATCAACGCGCAATTTGTGCTTCGCTTTGACCACTTGATCGGTTGGCTTAAGCTCAGCCAAATCCAGTGGACCGTATAATTTGAGCTGATCAAGTAGTAATTTGGAAGGGCTAAATGTCCCTGATGGATGTTCTGATTGATGGGCATCAGATTCCACACTGGCAGAGTCATCTACTGATCCAAGCGCAAGCCTTTGCTCAGAGGTTTGGCTGTCTTTAGGTTGAGTAGCGCTTGGTAGTTTAACTTCACCTTGATCACCCAAGTAATCCCTATCGAGGGGTTTACTGCTTGGGGAGTCAGGCTCATCGTCCTCACCTACTGACCCGTTCATCTCAAGTAACTGCTCAGCCTTTTGCAAATGACCAAACGCGCTATCGATGACGGTTTGATCAAGGTAGTCTTGCGCCAACAGATCAGCATAGTACTCAACCGACGCGATGCAATCCGCTATGGCATTGACTTGGTTCCAGTTGAGATCTTTAACCATCGAACGGCGAACATAATCAATCAACCCCTCAAGCCCTTGGGTTAATTCGCTCATCTGCTCTTGAGCGATCATGCGCATCGCCCCGCTGATTCGACTCAGCGGCTCCATCATCTTGCCAAGTTGGCGCGCGTCTTTAGAAAGCGAATAAGCACTGAAGTAGCTCTTGAGTAGCTCCAGATCTATCCGGGATTCGCGTATCGCCGCTAACCTTGCGATGCGCACATAAGCCTGCTCTTCACCGTCGGAGCCTGGCGCGGCCTTACTGGTCAATCTGAGCAGCTGGCGAAGCTCATCAAGTTGCTGCGACGTCTGTTCATCGCTTGCATGCTGATCCCAGTTCTCAAGCAGCGTTGCGACATAACTTTGGGTGTGTTGCCACCCGCCCGCCTGTAGCAGCCAATCCGCTTGTTGCAGTTTTTCTTTGGCTTTATCGGGCTGTTTTGCCAGCAACTCTATCGATAGATCAATCAGTTGGGCTGCGTGATCCAAAAGCAAAACCGGCTGCCCTTTACCTGAACTGGTGCGGATCGTGTGGCTCAGCCACTCTATCGCCTCAAATGTCACCTCTGGAAGCTGCCTCAAGTGACTCAAAATATCGTAAATCAACAGATCCACGTTGGCTTGGTTACGCGCAACACGCTGCGGATCCAGTTTACTGAGCAACCGGACATACTGCTCCAAGTGAACTTGACTGAGTTTTAAGCTCACCAGCCACTGCTTAATGATCAACCAAAGTGCGGTCAGCGGCTGAGTTTTTTGCGCCTGTGCCAAGTAATCACTGAGCCTGACTAGCTTGTCAATTGCCCGCGGTTTACCCTGAGTCAGATCCAAACTAGCCAAACGCCAAACGCTAATCGCTTGAGACATTTCTGCGTCAGTAGCCTGCCTGTGCTTAAAATCAGCTGGCACGATCAAAGCATAGTCCAGCTCCGCCCCGCGCGGTTGGTGATCCTCAGGCTGACCCATGATCCGTCTTAAGTGATTCACCCTGAGCGATATCTGACTTTCACTCAAGCCTTTAGGGTTCTGCAGCTGGTCCAGCTCGCCTCGCAAAAACTCTATTCCATCTTTTAGGGCATCAAGTTGAGCCGAGTGTGCCTCCGGATTCTGCGTATTGGCGCAAAGCGTAAGCAGCGTCTCAGACAACAACAGCGCCGAGGGCAACCCGCTCAACTTGAGAACAGCAGTCAGTTGAGTTAACTGATCTCGAGCCGCGCTCAGATCCGGCTCAGCGCCCTTGAGGCTTGCCATCGCAGCATCCAGCGCCTCATCTATAGCAGGGCGCAGCCACTGCATGGCTAAGTATTTGATTTGCTCGCTCATGCCACATCCTTGACTGTCTTGGCTTTTTTGATATAAGCCAATGCACCTGCATGTTTGACTCGCTCGGCCAGCGGGTGCTTCCAACTGGCTGCTTCAGAGGGACCCAGAACCAGCACTCCCCCGGGGCGAAGTGTCTCGAAAAGCCGATTTAAAATGTCTCTTTGCATGAAACCACGAAAATAGATCAAGACATTTTGACAAAAAATCAGATCAATCTGCCTGAGCGGCAATCCCTGCTCATCGGTCAGGTTGTGCTGAAAAAAACTCACCGTTTTTTTGAGTGACTCATTCACCCGATAACACCCCGCTCGCTCAGAAGACGCCTCTAAAAACCGCTCTTGGCGCTGCCGGGTTAAGTACTGAATCTTGCGCTCAGTGTAAACCGCCTGCTGCGCCTTACTCAGCGCTGCTCCGGACAAATCAGTTGCGATGATCTGAAAATCCTTTTCAAGCTCAGTTGCCAGCATCGCAAGCGACCAGACCTCCTCTCCACTTGAGCAGCCAGCGCTCCACATGCGAACCGATTCAGGGCACGATTCCAAAAACCCCTTCACCAGATCATATGAAGGCAAATGTCTAAAAAACTGGGTTTCGGTGATGGCCAGCTGATCAATCAGTTTGGCCCAAACCGCAGGGTCATTTTGCAATCTCACCAACAACTGCTCTGAGTCGAGCTGCAACTGGTTCATGCACTCAAGCAAAACCACTTCAAAGCGGCGCTGCTGTATGGCTGGAAGCTGTAGGCCTAAGGTGTTCTCAATATAAGAAAACCAAAAGACCCGTTCGTCATCATTCACTTCTCGTCACTCACACGCTAACGCTGTCTGAAGATTCTTCAGGCAATTTGAATCCCGAAACCGACTCGCGCAGTGACATCGACATCTCGTTGAGCTGACCCACCGAACGCGCGGTGGATATGGTTCCTGAGGTGGTCTGCGTGGTGATCTCCTGAATAATATTCATGGTGCTTGAGATATGACCAGCTGAAGCCGCCTGCTGGCGAGCTGCGTTTGAGATGTTTTGAATCAGATCCGACAGCGTATTGGATACGGTCTGTACTTCGCCTAGTGCTTCACCAGCGTCTTTGGCGAGCTTGGCCCCTTTAACCACCTCTGAGGTGGTTGTCTCCATTGAGCTGACCGCCTCGTTGGTATCCGCCTGAATCGTTTTAACCAACGTTTCAATCTGACGGGTTGCACTGGCTGAGCGTTCAGCCAGACGTTGAACTTCATCTGCTACTACCGCAAAACCTCGGCCTGCTTCACCGGCCGCCGATGCCTGAATCGCAGCATTTAGTGCCAAGATGTTGGTCTGATCCGCAATATCGTTAATCAGTGAGACGATATCTCCAATCTCCTGCGAAGACTCACCCAATCGCTTGATCCGCTTTGAGGTTTCTTGAATCTGCTCACGAATCATGTTCATGCCATCGATAGTGCGCTGCACCACTTCGCCGCCGTTATAAGCGATCGCAACCGAACGTTCTGCTACCGTCGCTGACTCCATGGCGTTTGCTGATACCTGGTCAATCGACACCGCCATCTCGTTGATGGCTGCCGAGGCTCCGGCGATCTCTTGTGCTTGGTGCTCAGAGGCTTCGGCTAGTTTCATTGCCATGTTCTGCGTGTCGTTAGATGAGCGCGTCACCATGATCGAGGTGCTGTTGATTGCTGAAACCAACGATCTGAGCTGATCGATCGCAAAGTTCACCGAATCAGCGATCGCGCCAGTGAAGTCTTCAGACACGGTAGCATTGACAGTTAAGTCACCGTCAGCGAGATCTCCAAGCTCATCCAGTAGCCGCAAAATGGCATTTTGATTTCGCTTGTTCTCTTGTTGGATCAATTTCGCTCGCTTAACTTCTTGATCCACTTCGCGGTTCTGACGTGCTTGCTCCTGCTCAACGCGGATCAGATCGTTTTTGGCCCTGATCGCACGCAGTGAGTAAAACGAGTAAACCGCCACCAAAAGCGACATCAATAAGCCCACAATTGGAGCGATAACCAGAGCCTGATTCACGCCGCTGGCTGAAGCACTCTCTAACTCATTTGCTATTGCCCGAGTGCGCTGCCTGATTTCACGGGCGCTCTCCTCTCTTATCCGGATCGCATCAGTACGGTCGGTGATCTGCTGAACGCTTGGCTGAACCTGTTCATCGAACAGATATTCAACACTTTCCACTTGTTCTTGGGCAAAGGGCTGAGTGACTGCCTCAACGCCTAGCGCCTGCGATCCGTTTAGCTGAGCTTTGGCCACTTGACCAAACTGCTGGGTTAATTCACTCAAGCCCTGACCCAGTTGGATCAAGCCTGCGTTGGTTCCGACATCACGGCTGGCTGCCAAGATCGAGTCAATCAGCAGAAGCTGATCTTTAACCGTAGCAACTTGAGACGGGCTGTAACCACCGTTAAGCATCAGGCGAGATAATTCACGGTAGTAAACCTGGATATCATCCATGGTGCTCGCTAAATTGTCACGGCTCTCGGCTACTTCAACCAGTTGGTCTTTTTGAGCCAACAGATCGGTGATACTTTGATCAACCGCCGGCCAATCATCTTCTATGCGATCTACGCTTGAGCTGCTAATCAAGCCACTCAAGTTACCCAGGGTTTGTCGAAACTCTTGTTGAGTCTCCGCCAGAGATTCAAATGAAGCATCTAGACTGCCGCTCTCTTCACTCACAGCACTTTGTGTTTCAAGCTGGATCTGTTGAGCCAAGAACTTCAAATTACCCGTGTCCTCAAGATACTGAGAGTTGCGCAGCAACACAGCAATCACCCAAACCAGCATCAACACGGCCACTATGCTTGAGATCAGTGCTGATCTACCCCAAACTTTGGCATCGGTTGCGCGCGCCTCAGAGCGACCGCTCGGAGATGCTTCGACCACTTGGTTGAAAAAGCGATTCTTCAGGCGATCAAACAGCCGGGGTGCCTCATCATTCACTAAGGCCTTTTGAGACCCCATGGTTTCATCTACCTGAGTTCCGAGGTTGTTTTTTTCACTTTCAGCACTCATGGTTTTTTTGATCTTTACTTCAGGTTTTTGTTGGCTACTTTTAGAGTCGTCGGTTCGATTGACCAATCGACTAAAAAAACCGGTAGAGGCTCCTGCATCAACCTGTTTTTTTTGTCCAACAGGTGGATTTTTTTGATCTGAATCCGATGCCGTCTTTAAAGAGTCTTTCACTGAGTCAGCTTTTGGTTTTTTTGGATCGTTCTTTGAATTCATCGCTGATGTCCTGTGTGTTAATCACACTCAATTAAGCCTCCTAAACTGAGGCGACGTTAAAGTCCTGTCTGCTAAGCAGCTTACTGAGTAAAAGCACGTGCCATGCCAAATTCTTGTCAGAATCCTTAAAATATCCTTGAGTCACATCACCAAAGACACCTTCGGCGGTGTAGCCACCTTCAAAGGCATCATGTTCAAAGTGAGTGATGCCAAAGACTTGATCCACCTCAAACCCATATAAATTGTCGAGGTAATCAACCACCAGTAGTTTAGATTTGCTCTGCGGCGATGGTTCAAGTTGCAAATAATCCGTCATGCGGCAGACACTGATCAAGCGCCCACGCAGATTCCCCACCCCCTGAAACCAGCCTTTTACTTTGGGGACAGGAGTCAAAGAGGGCACGTTTACTACCTCGCTAACCTCACCCATCGGCACAACAACATAGTACTTACCGATGCGACACGCGACACCCGACCACTGAAGATCAGTGATGGCCCGGTTCAGCAGGTTGGCGGCGTTACCGCGCTGGGAGATGGCCAGTAGTTCAATGAATCCACGCGAGGACATATTATGAGATCAGCTGATCGATGATCCTGAGCAATTCATGCTCATCAACCGGTTTGGTCAAGTAATCTTTGGCGCCTTGTCGTTTGCCCCATACCCGATCCGTTTCCTGATCTTTGGTGCTGACAATCACGACGGGGATGTCTTTGGTCTGCTCAGTTCGGCTGAGTTTGCGCGTGGCCTGAAATCCGTTCATGCCTGGCATCACCACATCCATGAGGATCAGATCCGGCATAACTTCTAAAGCACAGCTCACGCCATGCTCTCCGTCAACCGCCTCAAAAGTCTGGTGTTTATTGCGCTGCAAAATCTCACGCAGCTTGGTGGTCTCCGCCGGTGAATCATCGACGATTAGTATCTTAGCCATGATCTTTCTTCCTTGAATTACGCTGCGTCTGAACCAGTCACTGCAAACTGGCGAATCGCATCAAACAACTCTTCCTTGCTAAACGGCTTGGTCAGGTACTCGTCCGACCCAACAATCCGGCCGCGAGCCTTGTCAAACAGACCGTCTTTAGAAGACAGCATGATCACTGGCGTAGTCGAAAATGTCTGGTTGTTTTTGATCAGTGCGCAGGTTTGGTATCCATCTAACCTTGGCATCATGATGTCCACAAAGATGATCGCCGGCTTCACATCGGCGATCTTTGCCAGCGCATCGAATCCATCGACCGCAGTGGAAACATCGCAGTTTACTTTTTGAAGCAACGTCTCGGCGGTCCGGCGTATGGTCTTAGAGTCGTCGATGACCATCACCTTCAAACCTTTAAAATCTTCTTCCATGACTCGCCCTTAATCCGATTAGGCCCCAGAACAGTAGTGCTCAGGCTTATTTTAGTTAGGTTTATTTCTACCACACTAATTATGTAGAAGCTAACGAAATGCGCTCTATTGCATACTTAAGCCACTGTTTAGGCAGATCCAAGCTAAGTTGGCATTTTTAAAGGGCTTCTGGTTGCTTTTTAAGTGAGGCGGCGACTTCAGGCGGCATGTATTTTTCATCGTGCTTAGCCAGCACCTGATCCGCGATAAACAGATCCCCTTGCAGCTTCCCCTGCGCGACCACACCAGAGTTCTCAGCAAACAGATCCGGCAGGATACCGGTGTACTCAATCGTCATCTTGCTTTGAAAATCAGTCACCACGAATTGGGTTTGCAGCGGGCTCGCTGGATTGCGATAAACACTGCCCGCCACCACCATACCGCCCACGCGCATGCGTGTGTCCTGCGGCGCTTCCCCTTCGGCAACTTGGGTGGGATTGTAAAAATAGTCCGCCTGCTCGCTCAGCGCATAAAGCGTGATCCCGACAGCGACAGCTAAAGCTGCCACCAAAGCGATGATCCAAAGCAGTTTTTTACGGCGAGTCGGGTTCACGTGATCTCCTCATCGGATTGGGATGTGTTGGTTTGTTGCTGATTGATCAGTTGATCAAAGCGGATCTGCCTGAGCAGCTTCTTGCGCTTCATGCGGCTCGCCAGCACTAGCACGATTAACATGAGCAAACCGATGAACCAAGCACTCCACACATAGGCGAAGTGCCCATCAAATGTCAGCTTAGCTGCCACCAAATCGATCACGGACACCTCACACCTCCTCAGATTGATTCAGGTATCGGCCAACCCAGCGCTTGTTTTGATGACGCTCAAGCAAAAAGGTGCAGGCGCGGTAGATGCCCAGCGCCATGGTCAGCAGGTAAGCGCCAGCGATACAGCTTAAGAGCGGCCAGAGCATGGAGGAATCGATGCTGGAGCTGCCAGTCACCGACAAGCTACTGCCTTGGTGCAGGGTGTTGAACCAATCAACCGAGTACTTGATGATCGGCAGATTGATCGTCCCAACGATCGCAAGGATCGCTGCCGCCTTGCCTCGGGAGCCACTGTCCTCAAATGCCCCCTGTAGCAGCAATACCCCGACGTATAAAAAACCCAAGATCAGCATGCTAGTCAATCTGGCATCCCACACCCAGTAGGCACCCCAAGTCGGCTTACCCCAAATTGCGCCGGTTACCAGACTGATCACCGCCCAGACCAAACCGATTGGTGCCACCGCACGCGCAAGCTCATAAGCCGCTCCGATTTTCCACACCAAAAAGATCACTCCCAGTACCGCCAGCAGCAGGTAACAACTGAGCGCGAGACTGGCCGCCGGTACGTGCAAGTAGATGATGCGATAACTCTCACCTTGCAGGTAATCAGCCGGTGCGACAAACAGCCCATAAAGTGCGCCCAAGCCAAACAGCAGCGCACCCGTCACGGCCAAGTAGCTAACCCAAGCACCGTAAACACGAACAAACCCCTCAGGAGCTGCCGTTGTCAGAAATATGCGCCACCATCGTTTGATCAAAGCTGTTCACCTGAGCTGTTCATGAATCAGAGAGTTTGAGAGTTGCCGCGATGGTCCAAGGCAGTGTCGCTATGCTGACGATCAACAAGGCCAACATGAGCAAGAGCGGCTGACGCGCCGCGTTCGTCCCAACCTGATCCAACATACCTGCTGAAAAAAGTAGCACCGGCAAGCAAAGCGGCAGCGCGATCAGCGGCGCAAACGCAGCAGACTGCTGAGCATGTAAACTCAAGCTTTCAGCCAGCGCCGCAAACAAGACTATCACTGGCGTCCCAAGCAGCAAACTCCCCGCTAGCCAAAGGGTTTGATTTACCGACAAACCCATGAAAACACCAGCAATCGGACTCAATATCACCAGACAAAAACCCGAAACCAGCCAGTGCAAACCCAGACGGATCATCACCCAGCCGGTGAGCGAGACTTGAGCGACGCGAAGCTGGTCTATCAAACCTTGCCGGTGATCACGTTCAAACAAGCGGTTGGTTGAGAGCAAAATCGAGAAGATCCCTGCCACCCAGACTGCGGCACTACTACTTAGGGTCAGCGCTTGGGGTGAGTTTGAGAGCATGAGGCTATAACACACCAGTGCCAGCACGAAAAAAAGTAGAGCCGTCAGCCAGTGGTTAACCGAGCCAAGTAGCCGCAAGCGCTCAGCGCGAAACAGTGCGCTGATCATGCGCAGCTCAACTCAGCTTGCGCGCCCAAGTCACCAAAAGCTAAGTTTTGCACTGACTGGGTTTTAAGCAGGATCGATTGGTGACTGGTGATCACCAGTCCATGTCCCAGCTTAAGCAGCTCATCCATGCGGCGGATCAAGGTTTGATGAAACGAAGCATCTAAAGCGGTCAGCGGCTCATCCAACAACCACAAACACGGCGAGGGTGGTCTCATCCACAGGCGACTGAGCTGCAAGCGCCTTTTTTGACCAGCGGACAGACGAGTACAGGGCTGATGGCGCCGATCAGTTAAACCGACCTGATTTAACAGCCCAACCAAATCTGCGTCACTCGCCGGTTTTTTTAAGTCGAGTGCGTACATGAGCGCTAAGTTTTCCATGACGCTTAACTCATCAACCAAAGCCAGCTTATGACCGATCAATCGAAGCGGCAGGTGGGTTTGAATCGATGCGCTCGATGAAAGGCCAGCGATGCGGCTTAGCAGAGTCGACTTACCGGCGCCATTTTGACCGCTGATCATCAAGCACTCACCTGCCGCTAGATTGGTCGCGGGCAAGCGCTGCAGCAGGGTTTCGTTTCGGATAAGGTCCATGGCGGGTATCGACAAACAACTCATAACTTAAGCGTGTCTCAAGATTGACGCCAATTATAGCAAAGCGGTTCAGCTAACTCGTAAGCTTTGGCTGACAAATCAAAGCGCCGATCGCCTCTTAGCGACCAACACGGTTTTAGGCACAATAGCTTTGTAGCAAGGAGCACAGGATGTGCTGGTGCAGAGCTTAGCTCTCATCACAGTCTCAAGGATCTAAGGAATAGACGCTTAACGGCGAGAGACTTATGCTGCTTAAACATGGATAGTTTAGATAAATGCCTGGCTTATGCTGGGCTTTTTATTGTCTGCAGATTGCGAGGTAAATGCCACTCGATCTGGCATCAGCTCAAACCGCTTAATCTAGTCTAGCAATCAGTCACATCGCTACTGGCAAACTGAAGATCCCAGTAGCTTGTAATTGAATAAATCGGTGAAAACGCTCAGCTCTATTTAAAATAGGCCTGATCAGTGATGGTGTGATCCGTCTCATCAACTACCTGCATGATCTCAGGAATCTGCTGTTTAAGCGTCGCCTCAACCCCTTGCTTGAGTGTCATATCGACAGCAGAGCAGCCCTGACAACCGCCGCCAAATTTGAGCACAGCCGTCATACCCGCATCGGGATCGTCAATCAGATCAATCAGCTGCACGTTACCGCCGTGCGCGGCCAATCCCGGATTGATCTCGCTTTGCAGCACATAGTTGATGCGCTCATCAAGGCTTGCGTCATCGGAGACGCGAGGCACTTTAGAGTTGGGCGCCTTAAATGTCAGCTGTCCACCGAATCGATCTTTGTTGTAGTCGATCACCGCATCGATCAAATAAGGGATAGAAGCCTCATCGATGTGTGCGGCAAACTGATCATAGGTGATCACTGGATCTTGGTCTTTAACCTCATCAGGAGCACAGTAAGCCATACAGCACTCAGCGCGCGGTGTACCTGGACTCTCAACAAAGATCCGCACGCCCATGCCCTGAGTTTCTTGCTTGGCCAGCAGCTCGCTCAAGTACTCTTGCGCCGCTGGAGTGATGTTCAGATTGCTCTTTGGATGATCGGACATAGGCACCTCGTTTGCTTGTGCGCCAATTTTAGCATATAGCGAACCGTGGGCCTGTTAGCAAACACCGCCAGCAACAAAAGCACTAAAGTAAAAAACACCCCGTAGGGTGTTGGTTTTTAGCGGCTCACTTAACCTGCTTTGGCTGATTTTCTCACTGGGTTTTGCTTAAGCTGATCGATATAGGCACTCATACGCGCTGCGTTGGCAAATGTCCCGTGCTTGAAGATCGCCCGTATTAGTCGACCCTTTTGTTCAAACTGCAGTAGCTCAAGAGAAAACTCCCCTTCGCTGTCGTGCAAGCTGAGCTTCATGTCGCGGTTGGCCGCAAAGATGTTCGATGCCTGCTCTATCGTGCGGGCTTTTAGTGCCACTCCAAAAAAGCTGATGTTAGACACAAACACCGTTTGTGGCTCGAGCTGATTGTGGACGTGGCTTAGTTTAGCGTCCCGATCAACAATCAAACGCTTGTCGCTGCGCTGATCCAGCTGACGAATTTGCTGGGCATTCAGTACGCGCACGCCATCAATGTTGTCGATGGGCTTTCCACTCAAAAAGGTACTAAACAGCGCGAGTGTTTCCCTGCGGCGCTGTAGCTGCGGAACGTGGTCGGCATTTTCCACCATGGCGTAAGTGGCGTTTTCACACTTCAGCGCAAAACCGGCGTTTTCATGCGGCAAGGTAAAGCTGTCGTACTGACCGGTTGCCACCAAGGTTTCGCACTTAGGCTTAGGAACTTCGGTAACACTGAGCAGTCTGTGTGCATTGATACGATAGCGAAGCTGCTCGTTGTAAGTAAACCCAGCCATCTGCTGGTGGAACATGTTGCGCGCCATGCCCGACATGCGGGTTTGCTCAATCCGCGTGTGATTAACCAGATACAGCACGACCGCTTCACCAAACTCGCTCATCTTTTGTTCAGAGAGCTTGATCAGCGACTCTTCAATCAACATGCGCCAGCTCTTGCGCGTGCGCTCCATGACGCCCATCAGCACCAAACGGTGCATACGATCTTCGTTAGCAGCAGCAAAGTTGGCCGCAACCACCGAACCCAAAGACATGCCCATTAGTGAAACTTTGTCCATGCCAACACTTTGAACCCAGTTGGTTAGCAGTTGGGCGATCATGGGCATGTCGAGTGTCTTGGCAGACAAATCCAAGTGATCGTTGTGAGTCTGAACGTTTGATCCCATCGAGGGCAGGTCGATCAGGATGACCGGCGCTGAAGCCAATAGGGCATCGATGCAGTACTTATAAGAGTTGAAGTTCTGAAAGGCGCCGCCCAGCACCAAGATTGGCGGCTGATCAGCATGCTCGGGGCTTGCGAAGGCCAGATAATCAATCTGCCACCCTTCGATAAAATCGATGCGAGGTTCACCTTTGAGGCGGCCTCTATCGTAAGCTTCGAAAAATTCGGGTTCAGCGCTGTGCTGAGAGATACGATTGACTTGATTCACTTTTGACACCTTCCTTAGTCTGGATGTGGATTGAAATCAGAGGCGATCCAAGGATCACTCGACTGAACAATCGAGCGGTCAGATACTTTGACCGCGCTACCACCGCTGCAAAAATCTCTCTGATTAGGCGCCAGATTCCACCATCCTTGGGGTTCTGAACCGATCAAAATTACCGAGTCATTTACAGCAACTTTCAAATTATGCCTCTAGCCTCACGCCAATTCCAGCTAACGAGGACATTTTCCGCTCAACGGTTTTACCAAGCTTGCACAATTGTCGGCGTCGTCAAAGGCGCTGTTTTGCTAATATATGGGCACGCATAAATCCACCGATAAGAAGGAGTTTACATGACCGAATCAATCAAGCAGATGATGCAAACCCTTGGCCAACAAGCCAAAGACGCCAGCCGCGCCCTAGCCCGCGCAGCCACTAAAGACAAAAACGCAGCACTCAAAGCAATCGGCGAGGCGCTAGAAGCCAGTCGCGATACGATCTTAAAAGCCAACCAACAAGACATGCAAAATGGCCGCGAAAAAGATCTCGACTCTGCCTTGATGGATCGACTTGAACTGACTTCTGATCGATTTGACGGCATGCTTGCGGGGCTAAGTGACGTGCAGTCGCTGACCGATCCGATTGGCGAGATCACCGATATGGCCTATCGCCCAAGCGGTATCCAGTTGGGCAAGATGCGCGTCCCGCTCGGTGTGGTCGGCATGATCTATGAGTCACGCCCGAACGTGACTTTAGAGGCGGCCTCGCTTGCGATCAAATCAGGTAACGCCATCATCTTGCGCGGAGGCTCTGAAGCGTTTCACTCAAACCAAGCCATCGCCAAGTGCATCCAAAGTGCGCTGGAGTCCTCTGGTCTACCTAAAGCAGCAGTTCAAGTCATCGATACCACTGACCGCGCCGCGGTTGGTGAGCTGATCACCATGACCGAATTTGTCGATGTGATCGTGCCGCGCGGCGGCAAGGGGCTGATTGCGCGCATCTCTGAAGATGCCCGCGTGCCGGTGATCAAACACTTAGATGGCAACTGCCACACGTATGTTGATGACAAAGCGGATTTTGATAAATCAATCCCAATCGTGGTCAACGCCAAAACTCACCGCTACGGCACTTGTAACACCATGGAGACGCTGCTCGTTCATGAAGCCATCGCCAAAGAGTTTTTGCCCTTAGCGGCAGACGCGATCATGAAAGCTGACAGCAACATGGAGCTTCGCGGCTGCGAGCAGACTCAAGCGATCTTGGGCGATAAAGTCACCGCGGCTGACGAGTCAGACTGGGAAACCGAGTACTTAGCGCCGATCCTTGCGATCAAAGTCGTTAGCGACATGGAAGCGGCGATTGATCACATCAACCAGTACGGCTCGCAGCACACCGACGTGATCCTGACCGAGGACTACACCCGCGCGCACGCCTTTTTAGCGCAGGTCGACTCAGCAAGCGTCATGATCAACGCCTCCTCACGCTTTGCTGACGGGTTTGAATATGGCCTGGGCGCTGAGATCGGCATCTCAACCGACAAGATCCATGCCCGCGGCCCGGTTGGCCTGCATGGCCTGACCTCGCAAAAGTGGATCGTGTTTGGCAACGGTGAAACCCGCGCTTAACCCTACTTGTTAGGTCCAAGCGACGAGTCAATCTCGTCGCTTTTTTTATGCAAAATGCCCACGCTGGCAGCGCCTACGCCCCGCGCGGTCTCTCTACAATTTGAAGATCTCAAAGAGTAGACATTTCACTAATTAGAGGCGCCACTTTACCTATCCTGAGCGCTAAATAGGCGTTAATTTACCAGTGTCCAACGCCTCAGTAACCCTTGAAAAATCCCAGTGCCAGAGCCCCACTTAATCGGATAAAGCTGTTAACCAGACGATGATTTGGTTACTTTTACTCCCACTCACTTTTGCAAGGAAGCAATCGGCGATGGCCTCAATCTCAACACTTTTAAACGTCAAGCCCAAAACACTCAGCAAGCTATCGGCTGGGATATTGTCCGTCGCTGCTATCGCCGCCATGGCGGTTTATGCCCCATGGAATTCAGCAACCGCGCAAGCGCCGCTTGGACAGCAGCCCGCTGACAGCAAACCGGTATTTTTTGTCGGAAACAACTGGGATGGCACCGTGACGGTGATTGAGCCAAGCGGTGACTTCAAACAAGTCGGCGTGATAAACATGATCCCCGACCGCAAACAGCGTATGCGTTCAATTTACTGGAACCCCATCAAGCTCGTCGCTTTTTACTACATACGCAACACTGCGGGTGAAGGTAACGATCAGTTTGTTGATGACATGTACTCCACACCAGATGGCCGCTCTATCGTTGCCTCACGCCCCAGTTTTGCAGACGTGGTCTCAATCAATATGAGCACCGGTCAGATCAACTGGCGCTTTGAGGTTGATGGACTGCGCTCAGATCACATGGCAGTCTCCCCTGACGGTCAACAGCTAGCGGTTTCCGCCTCAACCGGCAACGTCGTGCATGTGCTCGACATCAACAGCGGAAAAGAGCTTGGCAAATTCCCGACGGGAGACAAGCCCCATGAGAACATCTTCTTTGATGGCGGAACCAAGATCTTGAACTCCTCAATCGGAGATGTACAAACCTCTTACGATGCTCAGTGGCAGGATTACACCAAAGGCGATCGCTACATCACCATCAGTGACATCACCAAAGACTTTGAAGTGATCAAGACCATCGATCTGCGTCCCGCGCTAGATGCTGCGGGCTACCCCGAGCTGTCAAACTCAGTGCGTCCTGCGGTGCTGAGCCCGGATGAGAAAAAACTTTATGCTCAGGTGTCATTTTTCAACGGAATCGTTGAGTACGACCTCACAACCGACAAGGTCACCCGCGTGGGTCAACTGCCCGGCAGCGACACCATCCCTGAAGATCGCAAGGATTACGTCAACGACTCGCGCCACCATGGCCTATCAATCAGCGCAGATGGTAAAAACCTCTGCGTGGCTGGCACCATGGATGACTACGTGACGATCGTGGACACCGCAACTTTTACCGCCAAAAACCTGATCCCCTCTGGTAAACCCTACTGGGCGACGGTCACCCCAGACGGTGAGAACTGCCTCGTCTCTGAGAGCGAGACCGACAGTGTGACCGTGGTGAGCTTTAAAACTGGTCAAAAAGTGGCCACTGTCCCAGTGGGCAATCACCCTCAGCGGGTTCGCTACGGTTATGTACCCGCTAACTGGAGTGGAACTCAGTAGGCACTAAGATCAGTTTTGGAGCGCTCTTATGAGTAGTCAAACAAAAAGCCGCTACGCTTTGTTAGCGGCTCTGATCTTGGTGGTTGGACTGGCCTGGTTGTTACTGTTTAGGCAAAATGACAACGTAGTTAGCCCTGCTGCAGAGGACTTCTTAGGGGAGAAGGCAATCACCAGTGCCACTGCTAATCCAGTGACAGCGCAGCCAAGTTTGCCGGTGGTTACGTTGCCCGCTACTGACTCTGAATCTATCGACAACCCCATGCAAGTGCGCCGCGATGTCTTTGAACGCTTGACCCAGATTCATACCGATCACGCTCGTGGCTATGCGCCCGATGTGGGTGAGGTTGCTTCGCTTAGCAATCAGCTCACCGAGCTCACCCTTCAGGGATTTATGACGGCTGATGAGGCGATCAGCAGTCTTGGGTTCGTTAAAAAGTCCATCCCGGAGCTGACCCAGTTGATAGATCAACAGATTGCGCAGATTGAAGCAGTGAGGGATTAGTTTGCGCAGTTGAATCTCATGTGACACAACGCTTAAATCAAGAGCCTAAGGTTAAGCTTAGATACAAGTTAGCTTAAGCAATCAGTTTTGGGTCAAGTTGCTGTTTTTTGATCTCCGCTCACCGGCTTAATTCTATATAACCAAATTGCCGTCGCAGTGATTGTTAACACTTATCTACAAGCAACCTTTAGTTCTGCTGCTTACTCCGATTCAGCTTCATTCTGGCCATAAGCGTCCAGCAAGAACCTTGTGTTTAGCCGGCTAAAGGTTGGCATTTGACTGAATACTGGATTTGGCTTGTCAAGCGAGTCACAATTGATGAAATTCAATCAAAACCAGTCGCTATGACGTCAAACATTTCGATATTAGTGATTAATTGCGGTTCATCATCGCTCAAGTTTTCTCTAATCACTGCCAGTGGCGATCAATTAATCCAAGGGATCGCGGAACAATTGGGCACTGCTGATGCTGCGCTAAGCTTTGAGAGGGAAGGTATAGATCGGGTGATCAGTATCTCAGGAGCCGATCATAAGCAGGTACTAGATGCCGTGTTTGGTGAGATCAAGGATTTTGCAGTCGCTGCGATCGGGCACCGAGTGGTGCATGGCGGCGAGGACTTTAAGACGGCCGCACTGATTGACGCTGACGTGCTGGCAGCCATAGAGAAAAACTCAAGCTTAGCTCCGCTGCATAACCCAGCCAATTTGGTGGGCATCAAGGCTGCGCAAACCGCCTATCCCAGCTTGCCTCAGGTCGCGGTCTTTGACACGGCGTTTCACCAAACCATGCCGCCCGTTGCTTATCGATATGCCCTGCCAGAACCTCTGTATACCGAGCAGGGCATACGCCGCTATGGATTTCACGGCACCTCCCACGCTTACGTATCGCGCCGCGCCAGTCAACTAAGCGAAGCGCCAGCTCCGCACGGCTGGGTTTGCGCGCACTTAGGTAACGGCGCTTCTACCTGCGCGATCTTCGATGGCAAATCACTCGACACCAGTATGGGATTAACCCCGCTTGAAGGTCTGGTTATGGGCACCCGATCGGGCAGTATCGATCCAGGCTTGATCATCCACTTGATATCGCGCCTAGGCTACTCAGCCGACGAGGTCGATGGTCTGCTCAACAAAAAAAGCGGCCTGCTGGGTCTCTCAGGTACCACCAACGACATGCGTGAACTGGGAGAGTTAGCGGCAGACCCACAAAGCCAGCATCAAACTAGCGCGCAACTGGCCATCGATGTGTTTTGTTATAAAGCGGCGCAGTCGATCAGCGCCATGATCTGCGCGCTACCCACCTTTACCGGTTTGTTGTTTACCGGCGGTATCGGGGAAAATGCCCACCCAATCCGTGCTCAAATCTGTGGCCACCTGCAGCACTTCGGTCTCAGCATCGACACTGAGGCCAATCAGACGCGTAAACCAGCTGAGCGCTGTATCTCGTGCATAGACTCAACAAGACAAGTTTGGGTGATCCCCACTGACGAAGAGGGCCAGATCGCGTTTGATACCCGCCAATTAATTTAAGTATCAGTAAAACCAAAAAAACCCGCCAAATGGCGGGTTTTATAATTTCTATTTTGAGGAGCGGCAAGTTCAAACCAACTTAAGCTCGCTGTCCATCAAACAGAGATAGAGCAGGTATTACCAAGCAAAAGTAACGCCGCCTCGCGCGCCCACTTTACCGGTATCAGCACCGACGCCAGCGCCTGCAGAGATCGTGACGTTGTCATTTACCCGGCCAGCAAAAGAAGTAGTTACGGCTGAGCCTTGATTAAAGAAACCGCCGCCTACCGTCATAGCGTAACGCTTGCCAGATGGGATAACCGGAGTTTCCATCGCAAGTGCCATAGCGATGCCATCTTCAGCTTCGTCTAGGCGCTCTTCTTGGTTTTGAGTGCGTCTGTTCAAATCGCTGATTTGAGCTGTCATATCGTTAGTTGCAGCACTAATCGTGGCAATCTGAGCGTTGGTGTTTGCCAGTTGCGTCGTTGTGGCTAACGAGTCAACCGATACGCTGGTACCTAGTGTGCCGTTTGCGTCTGCGGTCAACAAGCTAGTGTTGCCGGTTTGCGTAGCAGTACTAGCCTGAAGCTGACCTGCGCCTCCTAAAACAACCTGGTTAGCCTGAGTTGCTGAAGCTTGATTGCCGATGGCAATGCTGTTGAGGCCGGCTGCGGAAACTTGATTACCAAGTGCAACGCTGTTAGCGCCACTTGCACTAGCTGCTTCACCCACTGCGAGTGAACGTACGCCAGTCGCTGAAGCTAAGTGACCAAATGCCTGAGATCGTTCAGCACTGGCAGTTGACTGCCAACCCATCGCACTTGAACCAACTCCAGTTGCTTGTGCCTGAGCACCGATAGCAGTTGAAGAAGTACCAGAAGCAGTTGTTGCACGCACTCCTGAGCGATCACCACCGATTGCTACACCATCCAAACCTGTAGCAACTGAGTTGTTACCAACCGCAACAGCGTTGTCAGATCCTGCGTTTGCTGCTTCGCCCACCGCAGTTGAGCGTAGGCCAGTCGCTGAAGCTAGGTGACCAAAGGCTTGTGCACGTTCGCCAGTAGCTTCTGACTGCCAACCGATAGAGGTAGAGCCCAGACCAGCTGCGTTGGCTTGACCACCAACAGCCGTAGCCGAGTTTTGTCCAGCATTTGCTAAGTTACCGATTGCGACGGTGTCGTTTGCAGCTGCATCCCCCTCAACACCCGCAACTGCACCCTCACCAACAGCGAGAGAGCGTACGCCATTTGCTTGAGCTAAGTGACCAAAGGCTTGAGCCCGCTCAGCGTTAGCACCTGACTGCCAGCCAATTGCAGTAGCACCAGGTCCAGTCGCTACTGACTCGCCGCCAACTGCGGTGGTTGAGTTGCCCGTTGCTACAGCGGTATCACCGATGGCTAGAGCATCGATACCATTAGCGATAGATTCATTACCAATAGCGGTTGCGTTGTCGCCTTGAGCGTCTGCGTTTTCACCAACAGCAACTGAGCGAATGCCGGTTGCTGTAGCCAAGTGACCGACCGAAGTAGAACGCTCACCAGATGCAGTCTGCCAACCCAAAGCAGTAGAACCAGGACCAGTCGCTACTGACTCGCCGCCAACTGCGGTGGTTGAGTTGCCTTGCGCGCTAGAGCCTGCACCAATCGCAACAGCATCAGCGCCGTTTGCGTTGGAGCCGACGCCGTCTTCATCTAGAGTACCGTCAGCGTTTACGTCATTGTTACCGCCAATCGCGATAGCACCGTTGCCAGTTGCAGTTGCATCTTCACCGACAGCAACTGATTGCACACCGATAGCTGATGTTTGATGACCAAGGGCAGTTGAACGATTTCCTTCAGTGACTGCCTGCCAACCAATTGCAGTTGCACCAGGGCCACTGGCAACCGATTCACCGCCGACTGCGGTAGTAGAAGGGCCACTTGCATTGGCTTCGTCGCCAATTGCCAGCGCATCAGCTCCGTCTGCTTGAGAATTTGCACCGATCGCAGTTGAATTATCAGAGGAGGCAAAAGCGGTATTGCCAATAGCGATTGAGTCAACCCCAGCAGCAAATGCGTTTTGACCTACAGCAGTAGCGTTATCGGCAAATGCAGAAGAGTTTGGACCGCAAGCCAAAGAGTCTGTGCCTATACTACTAGCACCGCCTGTAGTTGCATCACTGAGCTGACACTCAGCCGCTGAAGCAGATACTGAGCCCATGGTCGCGGCAGCAACAGCCAGAGTGAGTGAGCTAAGCTTAAGCGCTGAGCGTTTTTGGAAATCCATTTTCATAAAAATACCTTGTAATTAATTGAGTGCGAGCGTGCACAGTTGTTAAAAAATTTGAGAGTAAACACCGGACAAACGGTAATGGGACAGAAATTAATCTGCAAATTTAACCATTTGCGGGCTAATTGATGCCGAAATTCGCCAAACTTTGACTGGTTTCAACAAATCCTTACTCACTAGTAAAATAATGTAGTTGCAGGGTAGATTACTGTTTAATTGATAAAACAATAGACGGTGTTTTAGTAAACCAATCATAAAACTGACTTAAACCACCCTTGTTTTGACATGACCCATGGCCTAATGCGAAGCTCGAGACAGACTCATCTAAAGCTGGTGTTGAGCGTAAGTCTTTTGAGGTTAACCATGGCCTTACTGACCGCTGGCCCAAAACGTGAAACCCTATCAAGGCTAAATTCATCACCAAAGCAAGCTACCCCACATAAGGAAGGATTGATCGTGCAAACCCTATTACTGGTTCCCACACAGCGCGGATGCGGCCTCACTTCAGCAGCACTTGGCATGATACGAGCGCTTGATCACCTGGGGATTAAAGCTGGCTACATGCGGGCATTTTACCAACGCGAGCTCTCAGGATCGGGCCTCGACCACTCCTCCAAATTGGTCGAAAGTGTGATGCACTTAAGTCCACCTGAAGCCATGGATCAAAAACTGGTGGAGCGACTGATTGGTGACGATCAGCTCGATGAGATACTTGAGAGTGTGGTGGAAACCTTAGCTAACGCGGCGGTTGGTTTTGATGTGATGGTTGTTGAAGGCGTGGTGCCGACCTCAGAGACCAGTTATGCCAAGGAGCTCAACGCGGCGCTGGCAAACGCTCTGGATGCCTCGGTGATCATGGTAGATCGCGGCGATGTCACCGATGCTGAGGGCATGGCTGATCGCCTTGATGTCCACTCCACCGGATTTGGCGGCCTCTCGAGTGAAAAGACGCTGGGCACGCTGATCATGCGCGCCCGCGGAATCAAAGAGCAGTTATCCGATGAACCCGTTTACCGCATACCCGGGGAGGCCAAGATCGGGCTGCCGGGAGATCTGATCGAGACCCTCAAGCGCCACTCAGGCTCGATGGCAAGCGAGGAGTTTGCGATCATCGGGGTAGTGCCAGAGCGCAGCTCACTTGCCGCCCACCGCACCTCCGACCTCTTTGAATCTTTAGATGCCACCTGGATCAACCAAGGTGCCGCCCACGATCGCCGCGTACTCAAAACCACGCTGATCGCCCGAGGGATCGCCAACATGCAAGGGGCGCTGAGCGCGGGTAGCCTGCTGGTGACTCCAGGCGATCGCAGCGATGTGCTGGTTAGCGCAAGCCTAGCCGCCATGAATGGCGTGCCTTTGGCGGGTGTGGTGCTGACCGGCGGGCTCAAGCCGGATGAGCGAGTGCTAAAGCTCTGTCAAAATGCCCTCAGTGGCGGCCTTCCGCTCATGTTAGTAGACACCGACAGTTATGAGACCGTGCAGAGGCTAGCGAACACCAGCTCGGAGATCCCGGCTGATGATCTGGCGCGAGCTGAGCAAGTCACCAACTTTGTGGCCGCGCATATTGATCTTGAGTGGCTCAAAAAACACTTCGATAAACCGCGTACTGCTCGGCTGTCACCCGCCGCGTTTCGTTATGAGCTGGTCAAGCAGGCCAAAGCCGCCGGTAAAACCATCGTGCTGCCTGAAGGGGATGAGCCGCGCACGATCGAGGCGGCCAATTTGTGCCAAGAGCGCGGAATCGCTCAGTGCATATTGCTGGCCAAACGCGAAGCGGTTGAGGCGGTCGCCGCTAACCGCGGTGTAACGCTGCACCCCGATCTCACCATCATGGATCCGGAGCCTGAACGCGCGCGCTTTATCGACACCATGATTGAGCGGCGGCGCGGCAAGCTCTCCGAGCCTTTGGCACGCGAGCAAATCCAAGACAACGTGGTGCTGGGCACCATGATGCTTTACACCGGAGAGGTCGATGGTCTGGTTTCAGGCGCTGTGCACACCACCGCCAATACCGTCAGGCCTGCTTTTCAGTACATCAAAACCGCGCCGGGCTACTCCTTAGTTTCCTCGATCTTTTTTATGCTGCTGCCTGAGCAGGTTTTGGTTTACGGCGACTGTGCCATCAACCCTGAACCAGACAGCGAGCAACTAGCGGAGATCGCCATACAAAGTGCGCTCTCCGCAAAAGCCTTTGGGATTGAGTCACCTAAAGTCGCCATGATCAGCTATTCAACCGGCTCCTCAGGCGCCGGCGCCGATGTCACCAAAGTAGACGAGGCGACTAAGCTGGCTCAGAAAAAGGCAGTCGAGCAAGGTTTAGACATCTTGATCGATGGCCCTTTGCAGTACGACGCGGCTTATATCGAAAGCGTCGGCAAACAAAAAGCGCCGGATTCTAAAGTCGCTGGCCACGCCAACGTGTTTGTCTTTCCCGATCTGAACACCGGCAACACCACCTATAAAGCCGTGCAACGCAGCGCCGGAGTCGTGAGCGTCGGTCCGATGCTGCAAGGACTCAACAAACCCGTCAACGATCTGTCGCGAGGCGCGCTGGTCGATGACATCGTCTACACCATCGCACTCACCGCGATCCAGGCAGCCCGCGCTTGATCCGTGCCTATCTAGGCGGCTCCTTTGATCCGCCTCACCTAGGCCACCTTGAGCTCCTAAAGCACGCCCACGCGAGTCTGAGCCAGCTAGGGTTAGCATTTGAGTTATCGGTGATACCAACCCAAGGTTCGCCGTTTAAAAATACGCAGACTTCCTTTGAGGATCGCTGTCAGATGCTCAGCCTTGCGATCGAATCGATGAGTCTGGCGGTGCCCATCTGCCGGATCGAGCAGCACTTAATCGCGCCGGTTTATAGCGTCGATGTGTTTAGTCAGCTTCGCGATCGCTACCCGAGAGACAGCTTGATATTGCTGGTTGGTAGTGACAGTCTGAGTCAAATGCCCACGTGGCGCCGATCCTCGAGGCTACCTGCTCTGCTCAATTGCTGGGTGTTTGGACGCGCCGAGCACCCCAACCAATTTGGGCTTGCTCAGCAGATAAACGCCGCCCCAAATACTAAGCAAAGCGATCTGACTATCACCGCGCAAAAGCTGGGATTTGCGATAGCACATGAACTAACCAAGCTAAGCGAGCTATCTGGAGCAGTTTTTTTTGATGCGTTTACTCCGCCTGCGATCAGCAGTACGTACGTCCGCAGCCAAGCAAAAAGCGCAGCGAACACGGTAAACCTAGTGCCCAAGGCGGTAGCGCGGTATATTGAGCAAAATTCTGTCTACTTTTAGGAAAACCGAGCCAAGATGACTCAAAAAACCCCATCACCAGAAAACCCATCAGCCACCGTCGATGAAGTGGTTAAAGCACTGAGCGACATGAAAGCCCTCAACGTCGAGATCATGAATGTTGAAAAACTCACTGATGTGACCGATCGATTGGTGATCGCGACGGGCACCTCGCGCCGCCACGTCAAAGCTTGCGCCAGCAACGTACGCGACGAGCTAAAAGCCAAAGGCCACGCGATCATCGGCACCGAAGGCGAAGAAGATGCTGACTGGGTCTTGGTTGATCTGGGATCGGTCGTCGTACACGTCATGCTCAGAGAAGCCCGCGAGTTTTACGATATTGAGAGTTTGTGGCGCGATTTGCCACGCGGCGATCAGTAAACACCTTTGAAGATTCGCGTGATCGCGGTCGGCCACAAGATGCCGGCTTGGGTCAAGACTGCCTATGTTGATTATGAAAAGCGTCTGCGCGGCTGGGTGCCAGCTGAGCTGGTTGAAATCGCGCCAGCCAAACGCGCCAAAAGCTACTCTGACGCTCAAGCGCTGCAGTACAAAAAAGACGAAGGCGTGCGAATCTTGAGCGCTTTAAAACTGCGTGAAACGCTGATTTGCTTGGAGGTAACCGGCAAGGCGCTGTCAACCGAGGATCTGGCTGATCACTTAAGTGGCTGGATGGCTCAGGGGAGTGATGTGGTGCTGGTGATCGGCGGCGCCGACGGCATGAGCGATGAGCTTTTGGCGCAGGCGAGCGCAAAGATCTCACTGTCCAAACTTACTTTGCCCCACCAGTTAGTCAGGGTGGTGCTGATCGAGCAAATCTACCGCGCCATGAGCCTGATCAACAACCACCCTTACCACCGGGTCTGAGCCAGTTCAGCTTAAGTTTTACCGATCCAGCATCAACCCAATCAAACGATAAAGCTGCGCTCAAGTAAGTGGCCTGTTGACTCCGGCCATCAGGGCATTTGTCAAATGTCACCACTTGAGAACTCTGCACCAATTTAAGAGCGACTACCCGCTTTGAGTAGCTCAAAAAGCTAAGGCAAAGCGTATGATGCTTGGGCTAGGTTTGGGGCTTTGAGCCTCTTCACTTGAATCCAAGGCTCACACCCTAATACCAACTGATCCCAGCTCTTGATCGGTGCACTTAATCAAAGCCCTCAATCAAAGTTGCAGTACTCAACATTGAAACCTTGTGGGATCGGATTTTCAACAAATTGAGTGTAGACCTGAGCAAATCTGAAGTCGCTGTTCAAAGAGCGAATCCACGGCTGATAAGATCTACCGCCCAGTTCACTTGATGGCACCGACTCTGGTGCACGAACTTGGATACTGCAGTCGTCACCTAAAAAGATCTCGGCCGCCAACCAGACCGGCGTCTCATCGATGATCACCGAGTTGGGGTTTTGTATGATCTCACCGGGAGGCGGAGTAAAGGTCTGATCACCAACCACTACCCGCGTGCCCGAATCGGTGATCGAGGCTCGAAAATTTCGTTCAAAAGAGCGGTTAACAGCAATCAGGTGGCGACCCTTCATCAAACGGAAGTAGTTGAGTTGATCTTGCCCGGGTTCTGAGATGACCTGGGTGATGGCTCCGCCACTGTCGTTGATGCTGAAGATATTGGGCTCTCCAAGATCTGGATTTACGAGCAGCTCTGAGGTGCCGTTTGGAAATAAGATGCTGATCTGGAAGTTCTGATCAGTATCCCAGCTGGCAGAGGCCTGCAAATCAATCTTGCTTTGAGTATCAATCACGACACAGTCAGTTAAGCTACTCTGAGTAGCGCTCAAGCTTAGGTTCTCAACAAACACACCCGCTTTTACTTTGAGATTGACCGGCTGATTTGACTTAGCTAAAAGACTGAATCGACCCTCCTCGTTGGTGCGTGTTTCACTTTGAAATCCGTAGTCAACGCCGGTTGCAAATACCTCACTGGTGGTGATTGGGTTGCCATTTTCATCGACAACACATCCTGTAATGGTTCGAGTTTGAGTCAAAGGATTCATAGCAGCCAAGTAACCCAATCGGCTGGTCGTGCCGCGATAGGTTCGCGTCGCCGCATCTAGGGTCAAAGTCGACTCAGACTGCCAGTAACCTGTCGTGAAGTCATAAACATACAGCGTTGAAGTGCTTGGTGCGTTTGCGCTAGCGGGAATCTGCACCGCTGCGCTCTCTCCATCTTTAAGCTGAACGCGGTCAGTGCCAAGAGCCTCACCTCGTGAATTTGGAATAGGACGCTTAGTAGTATCAATGTTATCTAAGGCCTCAACTTGCGTGGCTCCAAAGACTTCAAGTGCACCTGCTTCAGACTCAAACCGGCCTGGAAAGTAGCGCTGCTTCAATATGTCCATAGGGGTTACATAAACGTTAATGTCACCAAAGGGTTCAACACCGATATCACGCTCAAGCTGACCAGGGTTTAAGGTGATCTGCGCAGAATCAGCGCTAAATACCGGGCCAATCGCACGCCCTTGGCAACCTTGGTTGTTCATCGGGATGCACCCAACGACGTTGAGTCTAAGTAAGGCGATATCCAAAAACCCCAAAGTCTCTCCCTCTCTGAGCTCAACTACGCGCGCCTGAGGCGCACTACCTGCAGCAGCAGCAAAAACCAGCTTGCGTTGTTCAGGCAACAGACCGCTGAGTTCAGCATAGCCCTGAGATCCGCTTATATCCTCTACATCGGCCCGCCTCGGCTCAAAAGTAAAGAGCACTGCTGAATCTCTGCCGAAGTCCTCTAACTGGGCGTTTTGAGCGGTGATCCGCGCACTGATTTGAGAACTATTGACCAAATCAGGCCCGCCGCTCACCTCGGTTCCGCCGCAGCCGCTCAGCCCAGCCAGCGCCAAGCTGCTGAGCGCAAGCCACAAGCTTGAGCAAAATGCCTGCCTTTTTAAACGAGTACCAAAAGCTGAAAATTCATGCATGGGTAAATCCTTTTTACCTAAAAGACGGCTGGGCTGGGCCTCGAGTTGATTGAATAGTCTCAAGGATGCGATGGGGCAGATGTGCGGAGTTAAGAGGGTGAACGCGCGCACTTAACTTGGCTGAGCAAAAGATGGTCCTCAGCACCAAACCAATCACCTGCCAGTAAGGGCAAGCGACAATATACCCTGAAGCTCTATCACAGCTCAACCTAACCCACACGCAGAGCCGATTGATACCGTCCGGCAACCTCAGTAGAGTACTCATCTCTTCAGTCGCTTGTAAAATCAGTCGATGACATCAAATAGCCCGCCGATCGCCGAAGTTTTCGATCAGGCTAAGCTTACCGCGCTGCTACCCGCCTTGTTTCTCTCGCACGGATCACCGCTTCTTGCGGTCCAGCAAAGCTCAACCACGCGAGCGCTCTCGCGCATGGGACAAAATCTGCCGCTACCCCGCGCCGTGATTGTTTTATCCGCCCACTGGCAAAGTACCGATTTGCTGGTGAACACGGCTGCTTGGCCGCTGCAGTGGCACGACTACCAAATTCGCAGCACCAACCCAGATATCCTGGTACTTAAAAGTGAATTGAGCGCGTTGACCTACCGCCCCAAAGGAGATACGGACTTGGCGCTGCAGGTGCTAAGCATACTGCAGCAAGCAGGTATCAGTGCCTACCCGGACGAGCTCCGGCCTTTAGATCATGGCGTCTGGTCACCGCTTAGCCATCTATACCCCATGGCAAATGTCCCCGTGGTTCAGATCAGCCTACCCTCCGCTTACGGCGCGCAGCAAGCTTATGAGTTAGGTCAAATCTTAGCCCCGCTCAGAGCTCAGCAAGTGATGTTGATTGGATCGGGCAGCATCACGCATAACCTATCGATGGCGAGTCAGGCTGAGCCCGACCCCAATGACGCCGCTGATGTGCAGGATTTTGCTTATTGGTTAATCAACGAGCTTAGCGTTGATCCCAAAAGTGCGTTTGACTGGCAAATCGACCCTCGTGCCAAGGCCGCCCACCCAACCCCCGAACACCTGCTGCCACTTTTTTTTGCTGCGGGCGTCGCTCCGCGCATCAGCACCGTTCACAGCAGCCATCGCTTGTCAGGACTGGGCATGGGCATCTACCGTTTTGACTAAAGCTGAACCGTCTTGATTGCACCAAAGATAGGACATTTTAAAATTCCTAAAGCACGGGCAATCAGCTGTCAGCGGTTTTGACGCTGGAGCCCAGACTGCGCACTTGGCGCTGATAGATCACCAATAGCGCCAAACCTGCGCTCATCATCAGCCACAGCGCAATTGAGAAACGTGTCAGCAAGTCTCCGCCAAAGCTGTGTAGCACGATGCTACCGAGCGCTCCGATAAAAAACTGCAAAGCGCCGAGCATACTACTGGCAAGACCAGAGCGTTCGGACTGATCAGCTAGGGCTAAAGTAGTGCCGTTAGGTGCGGTTAACCCGATACCGGAGAGCAGCACAAAGATCAGACCCACCACGACGGTGAGCTGATTCAAACCCACGAGCGTACAGAGCAGCAGCGCACTAGCCGATACCACTTGCAGATAGACCCCAGCACTGAAGACCTTGAGTACGCTAAAGCGGGTCACGAGCCTAGCTGATAGTTGAGTCATGGCGATCAGGCCAGCGGCGTTCGCGCCAAATACCCAGCTGTACCAGGTTGAGTTAAGCCCGAAGTAGTCGATCAGCAGTTCAGCGGAGGCATTTATATAAACAAACAGAGCGCCCATGAGCATGCCACTGGCAACCGCTGGTAGTAAAAACCGCTTGTCTTTAAGCAATTCCACATACTCACCCAGCACCCCAGACCAAGGTTTGGTGCTGCGTTTTTCAATCGGCAGCGTGTCCTCAAAATCCACATAACTCCACACCAAGCAGATCACGCTAAACAGAGCCAACACCAAAAAGATCACCTGCCAGCTGAACTGAATCAGCACCAGATTGCCCAGCGCCGGCGCCACGATTGGGGCCACCCCCATGACCAAAATCAGCATCGAGATCGCTTGAGACATCTGCTCGTTGGAGAGTCGATCACGAATCGCAGCGCGCGCGATCACCACCCCTGCGCAGCCCCCCAGAGCCTGAACAAATCGAGCCAAGTTTAGCGTCATCACCGAATCGGCAAACAAACACAACAGGCTGGCCACCAAGTACAGACTCAGCCCGATAAACAGCGGATTACGCCGCCCGATTCGATCTGAAAGTGGTCCATAGATCAGCTGCCCAATCACCAAACCCAAAAAGTAGGCCGTCACCGAGTGCGAAACCTCAGAGGTACTCACGCCAAACTCGTCCGCGATCACCGGCAAACTCGGCAAATACATGTCGATCGACAGCGGTCCAAGCGCGGTGATCAGCCCTAAAAGCAAGATCCAGCGAGTGGCATAAGGTCGTTTGTTGGTCTGGCTCATAGGCTGGAAGGAACTCATGGTCTGGGCTTGGCAGCTAAGATAAGTGGCGAAATGTCACCGCTTGACGCTGAATGGTAAGCAGGGTTGATCAAACTTGATGAGATCTAAACGATCAAACCATGCAGAATTTATCTGGCCACCGCTCAGGATCAAACACAGCTGATCTTAAGCGGTGGCCAGCAGGCGACGGTGTTTGAGGTTAATTAAGAATTCGCGCGAAACTTACGCAGCAGCAGTTTCAATTGGGTCCATTTTTCAAAACCTAGCGCGCCGCGGCTGTACAGACGACTATCTAACTGCTTGAGGGCAGCAACCGTGGCTTTAGGCGACTGTGTGAGCTCATCAATCAACTGAGTCGCCGCACCCTCAACACTTGAGCTGACCTGCGTGATCAACCCCAATTTTAGGGCCTGCTCGGCCGTGATCCGCTCAGCGCTCATCATCAACTTGAGCAACTGATCCCGGGGGATCAATCCCTGAACTGAGCGGCTGATCCCCATGTCGGGTATCAAGCCGAGACTCGCCTCTTTAATTGAAAGATCCGAATCAGGGTGAGCAATACGAAAGTCAGCGCCGAGCGCCAACTGCATGCCCGCGCCCCAGCAGTAACCCTCTATGACCGCGATCACGGGGACCGGCACTTCTTTCCAGATCAAACAGGCCTGCTGGAACAGATTGATACCAGGCTTAATCATCTGATAGATCGCATAGGGCGCGTTTTTGGGGTTACTCAAGGCTTTGGTGTCGATCCCAGCGCTGAACACCTGATTGCAGCCGCGGATCACTACCGCTTTGAGCTTATGATCGGATTTGGCGATCTTGGCCAAGCGGATCAGCTCACCCAGCATCTCAAAGCTCAGTGCGTTTTTCTTGTCAGGACGATTGATGGTGATCCACAGCACTTCACCCTGCCAAGCCGTCTGGATCTGGTCAATCTTTGAGGCTAACTTGGCGCCAGATTCAATCGGATTCACCAAGCCACTCACTAAAGTCATGTTCATGCAGATTCTCCAAGCTCAAGATCACTTCATCAAAGGCGCTTTGAAACAAAACGCTGGCTTCATCAAAACTTTCATCAACCGAAGACAGCGCCAATTGTTGTAGTTTTTGAGCAGCAATTCTGAGCTCGATTGTACCAGTGTAGCGAGCGGCGCCTGTTAACTTATGGGCGATCTGAGCGATTTGCTCGTTATCTTTTGCGGCATAACTGTTGAGCAGTGCCGCCCTTTCAACGGGGACATCTCTGATGAGCATCGCCAAGATTTCTTTGGCCAGATCCTCTTTGCCAGCCGCGCACTTAAGCGCTTCTTGCCAGTCAAAGATCATCTGATCACCCTTTGGCTCTTCTAAAACATCGCGGGTTTCGATGAGTGTGACCGGCTGATCATCAACCCACTTTTTAAGGATGCCCAGCAACATCGGCTCGTTGATGGGTTTAGAGACATAATCATCGACGTCAGCAGCCAACAGCATATCTCGCTCATCGGCGAGCGCATGCGCCGTCAGCGCGATAATCGGTATGCGGTGGTTTTTATCAAGTGCGCGTATTTGCTGGACACACTCGATGCCGGACATGCGCGGCATCTGGATATCCATAAAGATCAAATCAAAAGGCGCCTCCTGATCCTCTAGCGGTGAACGAACAGCGTTGGCATTTGTCTGAGTTTGATGCACCCGGGCCAAGTGCTCACTGTACCGCTCAATCGCCTCAAAGCCGCTGAGCGCTCGAGTTACCCTAACCCCAAGTTCACCCAAGAGGGCTTCAAGCACCAACAGGTTGGGTAGGTGATCATCGACCGCCAGCACGTGCACGCCGTCCCAGCGCTCAGCCTTTACCGCTTCGTGTTTGTTTTCGTTGAGTAGATCAACCAACTCAAAGCGGTTGATGGGCTGGAACAGTGCGCGGCAGTTATATCGCTCGAGCATCGCCATATCGAGCGCGATCTGATAACCAAACAGCGCCACCCGGCCGCCGTACTCCGCACGCAGATTTTTAAGCATCGCTTCAGGGTCACCGCCGCCATCGATGATCACCCAGTCAAAGCCGATCAAAGACTTGATGCGGTTCAGCACATCAAGCGATGAGCTCGCCTTGGTCACAGTCGCGCCCAGATTCCCCAAAACTCCGCTCAGGACACTGAAGCTGGCCTCATGCTCAATCCAGCACAGCACAGTCACCGGTTTAACTAAACGCTCTGCAGGTAACTCAGCCAGTTGGTGCTTGATGGGCAAGGAGAACCAAAATGTCGACCCGTGATGAGCTTTTCCAGAGTCTTGATTGTCAAAGTAGCCAATCTCTCCGCCCATGAGCACTGCCAGCTGACGCGAGATAACCAGGCCTAAACCCGAACCACCAAACTGGCGGGTGATGGAGGGGTCACCTTGAGAGAAACACTTGAACATAAAGTTGCGATCAGCTCTCGGGATACCGATGCCGGAGTCCTGCACCGAGATCATCAAGTGCGGCTGACTGAGCAATCTGCCATTTGGCAACTGCTCCTCAACCAACTCAACAGAAACGAGCACTTCGCCGCTCTCAGTAAATTTGATGGCGTTGCTGACCAGGTTAGTGAGTACCTGCTTACCCCGAAGTGCGTCTATCACGTGCTGGCGAGGCACGTCCTCATAGTACAAAACCGCTAAGTTTAGGTTTTTCTCAGACGCCAAAGGGGTGAGCATGTCGACGACGTCGTAAGTCAATCCATAAAAGTCGGTTTGCTGCTCGTCTAGCACCAGCTTGCCTGCTTCGATCTTTGAGAAGTCCAGCACGTCGTTGACCAAGGCTAACAAGTGAGCCGATGACTTCTTGATGGTCTGCACGTACATGCTGTACTCGCGTCCCAGGCCCTGTTTTTTGGCCAGCAGGTTGATAAACCCCTCTATCGAGTTGAGCGGGGTTCTGAGCTCGTGCGAGATATTGGCCAAAAATTTAGACTTAGCCTGATTGGCGCGGATCGCTTCATCGCGCGCGCTTCGGGTCGAGATGGTTTGTAGTTCCATCTCATCATAAGCGCGCCTGAGGTCATCTTCATTTTGTTCGGAGTACTCTTTTAGCTCAAGAAAGCTTAAGTGCAAGCGCCTGAGCAAGTGAACCAGGTCGCGCTGAAGTAGGTTCAACTCCCCGCTACTTTGTACGCTGATCGGACGATAAAGATTGGCGATGCTGGTACCCTGCAAGTGCAAGCGCATCTCGTAAATCGGTGCGATCCAGCGCTTGGAGTAGATGTTTAAGCACAGGATCAGTAACAGCAGCGTGATCAATCCGGTGACCGTTAGTGCAAACAGCACTCGCAAGTGAGACAACCTAAGTGGCAGATTATCAAGCTCAACAAACATCCACACGGGACCGCTTGGAAGGTAACCCACCCGGAAACCATAGGCCGTGCCACCAGCTGATTTAAGCCCCGATACAAACTGGCGGTTTTTAGGGAAATCCGGCCAAGGCCGATACTGCTCCGGACCGATCTTGACCAGTTCACGGCCATCAAAAGCGATCACCGCAGCACGCTTGAGGTTCTGCTCAACCAGCATCGACTGCAAGATGTCACGAGAGCGATCCCGGCCCTCGCTGGTGCCCATGACGCTCAACAGCTTCGCCACTGCAGGATTGTACCGTGCGTAGATATTTTGCGCCTGCGCCTGCTGAAGCGCACGCGCCGCTCTGCCCGTTTCATAAAGCACGAGGCTAGCACCCACCAGCGCGAGCACGCAGATCGGCACAAAGACCAGTAAAATCAGCTGTCCGTAAGCAGAGCGCACATGGTAATTCACACCATAAGTTTGGCGCGAGCTGGCATCTGACTCGGCGTCGCCCTGAGTCAAATCTTTAAAACTGGCAAGACCCTCTGATCTGGCTCGATCTTGCGAACGCGCTGCGTGGTTAGCCGAATCGTCTGGGTTGGGCTTTGGCATGATCACAGGTTTGACAAGTTAGACTAAAGTTTCAAAATCATACCACGCCCGCAAGCACCTCAAACTAAGTCAGCAAACGCGTTACTTACGCCGCACAAACTTAAGCCCTTTCTCGGCAAGTCCCACTCAGCAGGCCAAGCTCAGATCCGCTAAACTTGAGACATCTAGCCCGCACGATCCGTTTGAGGAGTTCTATGAGCGTTTTTTTAAGTGACACTGTCGGCCAAACCCCCTTGGTTGAGCTACAGCGACTGATTCCGGGTAACGGCGCGCAGGTGTTAGCCAAGCTTGAGGGCAACAACCCGGCAGGCTCAGTCAAAGACCGAGCGGCATTTAACATGATCGTGCAGGCTGAAGCGCGCGGAGATATCAAACCTGGAGACACCCTTATTGAAGCCACCAGCGGCAACACCGGGATTGCGCTGGCCATGGTTGCTGCCATGCGCGGTTACCACATGGTGCTGATCATGCCCGCCTCAAGCACTCAAGAGCGCAAAGACGCCATGGCCGCTTACGGGGCCAAACTGATCGACGCTCCCGGCATGGAGGAGGCGCGCGACATGGCCGACGCCATGCAAGCTAAGGGCGAAGGGATCGTGCTTAACCAGTTTGGTAATCCAGATAACAAAAATGCCCACTATCAAACCACCGGTCCTGAGATTTGGGAACAAACCGGAGGCAGAGTCACCCACTTTGTTTCCTCGATGGGCACCACGGGTACGATCATGGGCGTGTCGCGCTACTTAAAAGAGCAAAACCCTGACGTGCAGATCATCGGATTGCAGCCAGAGGAAGGTGCCTCGATCGCAGGTATCCGCCGCTGGCCAAAAGAGTACCTGCCGACGATCTTTGAGCCTGAGCGCGTCGATGTGACCATGGATATTGATCAAAGTGTGGCTGAAGACTACATGCGTCGTCTGGCTCGCGAGGAGGGGATCTTTGCTGGGGTGTCCTCTGGAGCGGCGACTTGGGCGGCGCTTGAAATCGCCAAACAAAACCCAAACGCGGTGATCGCTTATATAGTTTGTGACCGCGGGGATCGCTACCTATCGACGGGTCTGTATCGCTGAGACATTTGACCCATGCTTTACGCTCGCCACTGTTAACTCTTGATTGCTTGCAAAAAAAAATCGCGCAAAAAAGAGCCTAAAGCTTTGTCGATCGTGCGCCACCAAACACCGCTCGTCATTTAATCTTAACTGGATATTTTGGCAAAGCTTTATGATCGACTGTCAGGGAATTGACTCCACAATCTGAGCGCAAGCTTAGGCTGAGACAGCTTTTTAATACCTTAGAGGGAACTATGAATTTTATATTGCGCGTCTTTACCCCGCTTGCAGCGGCGCTCGTATTGGCAGGCTGCTCAGGATCAGATGATTCAAGCTCAAGTAGCAATCCAGCTGCCACTGAACAGGCTTTTAGAGTGGTTTCTCCGGCACCTGAGGCTGCTTATAGTAGTGCCCCAGCAGAGTTCTCTATCGTGTTGCCCGAGGGTTTTAGCTCAGAGGACGTCGAGATTGACCTAAACGACGCCAACATCCGGCGCGTGTTTGCCATCCGCCAAAGTGGTGAGGGAGTCACCTTTACTGCTCGCGGCGCTGACTTGAGTGATCTGCTAAAGCCTGGTGAAAATGTCCTCTGGGTCAGAGCAGGACTTAAGTATCAGCGCATCAGCTTTTTTATCGACAACCAAGCGCCTGAGCTTCACGTGATTAGTGTCGATGCTCAAAACCGCACCGTGACCGGTTACTTAAAAGAACCCAGTGGCACCCAAAGCTTCACCCTGAACGGATCAGCCGTCCCACTGCAAGCTGACGGCCGATTCACTGCCACCTATGCCGATCAGCCTTTTAACACCTTTAAGGCGATGGATACGCTGGGGCATCAGATGAGCGTAACCTACGCCAACGATGCGCCAGGCACTATCGGCGTACGCCTCAACCAAACCACTTTTAACCAACTCAGCCCCTTGATTGCTGAGCAGTTTGCAGCGATCGACCTTAACAGCCTGATTGCAGGTATCGGCCGCATCAGCTTATCCAGCAGCGGACTGACCAACCTGAATCTTGAGCTGACCGGCGTGCAGCTCAGCAGCCCTGAAGTCAACCTAAACGTCTTGGACACCGAAGAGCTCAAAGCTCAGCTGGACTTTAGCCGGATTGAAGTGGGGTTTAAGCTCACCGGCAGGTATCTGGTGCTTCCATTTGAAACCTCAGGCACCATCTCGTTCTCTGATTTTAACGCGCAAACCCTTCTGGACTTGGCGCTTGAGGGTGATCAGCTCGCAGGCAACCTGAGCAACACGCAAGTATCACTCGGCCGTCCCAAAGTAGATCTTAACCCCACGGGTCTGATCAGTGCGATCACCAACTTAATCACCCAGCCGCTCTATACTGCAGCGATCAGCAGTGTGCAGCCTAAGCTACAAACCTCAATCGCTCAGGCGGTGGAGCAATCGGTCAACCCAGCGTTTGATCAACTGGCCAATTTGCTTAACTATGCGCCGGTCAATCAACCGGGTGCTGCGTTTGCAGTGAGCGCCACACCCAAACAACTGGATTTCAAAAACCGCGGACTCAATCTGTTTTTTGATGCCAGTGTTTTCTCCAATCTGACTTCAAATGCACCCAGCTCACTGGGGTATATCTACCGCCCTGAATCAAGCTTGAGCTTGACTAGCACGTCTCCTAGCGGTGTGAACTTTGACGTCGCAGCCACGTTGTCTGCCAACAGCATCAACCAAGCCTTGTTTGAGATCAACGATGCTTACTTGACCAATCAAAGCTATGACTTCCCCATCGGCGACTTGGACGCTGACGCACTCGGAGCAGACGCCGAGGCTACTGATGCGCCAGAGGCTCAAGATCAGATTCGAGTGGCCTTTAACCCAGTGAGTGCTCCGTTTGTAGAGCTCAAAGCAGGATCAGGTGCTACCGGAAGCTTGATCTGGCGCGACGTAGACTTAAAGATCAGTCAATTTAAGCCGCGCTGGAGTGAGTTCAGACCCCGTCTGGATATTCGCGCCGATCTGCAAATTGATTTTGAAGTGGTGGTAAGCGCTCAAAACCAGATCAGTTTACGCTTAACTTCCCTGCCGAAAGTTCAGGTCACTGAGTCGCGCAAAAGGGGCTGGTTCGGATTTTCGGCCAATACCGTGGATTATCTGGTGAACTACAGCATCGATAAAAGCTTGCCTGGTATCCAAGAGCAAATTCAGATCATCGATCTGCCGCTGGCAGGAGGTCCTTTGAGCCTACAGAGTATCTGGACCACGGGCTCGCTTAACAACACCTTGGTTTTTGCCGGGAAAATCAATCCCTAATCGATTTAGCTTTTAACACTTAAGAAAAACCCAGCCTTGTGCTGGGTTTTTTTGCGCTCAGAGCACATCGGATATCGCATCCCAAAAGCGCTGAAGCGTATACAAAGTTTCTAGCCGATAGGTGCGGCCGAGGCTTGTGACCACCATCTGGTGATCTGGAATCACGAGCATAAATTGCCCCAAGATCCCAGTGCCGATGACCAAGTTAGCTGGCGCTCCTTTGAGCATCACACCCTCGCCGCGGCTAAACGGGCGTACCCAATGTTGGCCCGAGCTCTGCGTCTGATTCAGCCAGCTGAGCAGCCCATAGTTGCCATTTGCCTCGGGATAAGCCGCTGACCCGAGCTGATCGATAAATTGTTTAGATACCAGCGCATGATCACCCAGCTTGCCCCGAACGTGGCCTTGGCAGCGGATCAGCTCAGCGACACGCGCCAGGTCACTTGAGGTGGAACGCACGCCAAACCCAGATCGAAAGTGGCCACCGCTAAGTTCTGGCCAGTAGGTGTTAGTCATGCCCAGCGGCTCAAGCAGCTCGCGCTGTGCAAAGCCAGCTGAGGGCTCACTAAGCGCGCAGCTCAACACCGCTCCAAGGGTGTCGACGACCTTGCCCGAGTTGTACTTGAAGCCGCTACCGGGCGGATCACTTTGCGCGGTTTGCCCAAGCACGTGGCGCACGGTTGCTTGCGGGTTCATGCCGCGCGGTACCGACACAAACTTCGCGATCGGATCATCCAAGTTCAGCGCCCCGCGGTCGCAAGCGATCCCCACGCACAGCGCGCTCAGCGTCTTGGTCAAAGAGAACACCGCGTGAGTTTTTTGCGGATCTGCGCCAAACGCGGTATCGACGATGAGCTGCCCGTCTTTAACGATGGTCAAGTCATGCCGCCGCTTGATCGTTTGCACCCGAGCGATCAGCCGAGTCAGTTGATCTGCACTCAAGCCCTGATCAGCGGGTTCGCCCAAAGTAAATCCTGCAGTGGCTCTCTGGATAAATGGGTTGCTCATGTTTGTCTCGTTAGATTTTTTAACAAATGTCAGCGCTGACCAGCCCACTCAAGACTTTGGATCAGCGGCATGTTTTGAGCTTACTATAATTAAGTTGAAATTTTCAGCGACTGGGGTGCTGTCACTTTGATGCAGTTATCGGTATAATCGCGCGCAAGTCGCTGTGCACATTTTGCGGTCACCGATGTGATCCTATCCAGCTGCGCCCCCTCAGATACGCACAATTGTGTCCATCTGCTCCATTTGACTCCAAAAGAGCCTGATTTATGTCTAGTGATATCAAAAACTTACGCAACATCGCGATCATCGCGCACGTTGACCACGGTAAAACCACGCTGGTTGACAAGCTGTTGCAGCAGTCCGGAACCTTTGGTGACCGCGCAGCTCAGGTCGAGCGGATCATGGATTCAAACGACATTGAAAAAGAACGTGGCATCACGATCTTAGCCAAAAACACCGCGCTTAAGTGGCACTCCGAGCGTGACGACAACACCTACAACATCAACATCGTCGACACCCCCGGACACGCCGACTTCGGCGGCGAAGTTGAGCGCGTCATGAGCATGGTGGATTGCGTGCTTTTGTTGGTTGATGCCTCAGACGGCCCGATGCCACAAACTCGCTTCGTGACTCAAAAAGCCTTTGAGCAGGGTTTGAAACCGATCGTAGTGATCAACAAGATCGATAAGCCAGGCGCTCGTCCTGACCACGTCATGGATCTGATCTTTGACCTGTTCGATAGCTTGGGCGCAACTGATGAGCAGCTCGACTTTAAAGTGGTTTATGCCTCAGCTCTAAACGGTATCGCTGGTCTTGATTACAACGACATGGCAACCGACATGACGCCACTCTTTGAGACGATTATCGATGTGGTTGAACCGCCTCAGGTTGACGCCGAAGGTCCGTTCCGCATGCAGATCTCAAGCCTTGATTACGACACCTTTGTTGGTGTAATCGGGATTGGCCGGATCGAGCGCGGTACGGTTACGCCCAACACTCAGATCGTTGTGGCGGATCCGCAAGGCGGCAAACGCAATGGCCGGATCTTGAAGATCATGGGTTACCACGGTTTGGACCGTGTTGAAGTTGACAGCGCTCAGGCAGGTGACATCGTGTGTATCACCGGTGTCGACAAGCTCAACATCTCTGACACTTTGTGCGACCCGCAAGCGGTCGAGCCGCTCAAGGCCCTCTCGGTCGATGAACCTACCGTGAGCATGACTTTTCAGGTCAACAACTCACCCTTCGCTGGTAAAGAAGGCAAGTTTGTGACCTCGCGCAACATCCGTGAGCGCTTAGAGCGTGAGCTGATCCACAACGTTGCCCTGCGTGTTGAAGACACCGATTCACCAGATCGCTTTAAAGTGTCTGGTCGCGGCGAGCTGCACCTCTCGATCCTGATCGAAAACATGCGCCGCGAAGGCTTTGAGCTGGGAGTTTCACGCCCGCAGGTAATCATGAAAGAAGTTGACGGCGTCAAGATGGAGCCCTTTGAAAATGTCATCTTTGACGTGGAAGACGCACACCAAGGCGCCGTCATGGAACAGATGGGTCATCGTAAAGGCGATGTAACCAACATGGAGCCAGACGGCAAGGGCCGCATCCGTATTGAAGCGACTATCCCTGCGCGCGGTCTGATCGGCTTCCGCTCAGAGTTTCTGACCATGACCTCAGGCACCGGTATCGTTACTTCAAGCTTTAGCCACTACGGCGAGTCTAAAGGCGGAACCGTGGCTAAGCGCCAAAACGGCGTGTTGGTTTCTATGGTTCAGGGCACCTGCTTAGGCTTCTCGCTCTTTAACTTGCAAGAGCGCGGAAAACTGTTCGCTGTTCCCGGTCTTGACGTTTATGAAGGCATGATCGTTGGGATTAACTCACGCTCAGACGACATGGTGGTTAACCCTACCAAAGGCAAGCAGCTCACCAACGTGCGCGCTTCAGGAACTGACGAGAACATCGTGCTGACTCCTGCGATCCGTCACACGCTTGAGCAAGCGATCGAGTTCATCGAGGACGACGAGCTGGTTGAAGTCACGCCTGAGTCAATCCGCCTGCGTAAGCGCCACCTGACTGAAAGTGACCGCAAGCGCAACAAAAGCGGCCGCTAAGTTTTAGCTTTTTGAACCGGCCTTATGGCCGGTTTTTTTATGTCAAATGCCCACGATTGATGCCTGTCGTCATGCATCGCTTTAACCCCATCGATGCTCTAAGTAGCTAAAAGCTGATTCGGGTAACAGCTTGCTTGCTAATTTGAACTTGAATCCGTGGGCATTTTGCCAGATCATGACTTGCCATAAACCAACCCAGGGTAAGCCCAGCCGGTTAGTTAAAACCTCTAAAAACCATTAGGAAAAAACCATGAGCATCCTCTCAGAATTTAAAGAATTTGCCGTCAAAGGCAACGCCATGGACATGGCGGTCGGTATCATCATCGGCGGAGCGTTTGGCAAGATCGTCGATTCCTTAGTTAAAGACGTGATCATGCCGCTGGTGGCGTGGCTCATGGGAGGGGAGCTGGACTTCACCAACCTCTACGTGGTTTTAGGCACGGTGCCAGCCGATATCGCCAACAACTATGCGTCGCTTAAAGAAGCCGGCGTGCCGATGCTGGCCTACGGCAACTTTTTGACCATCATGATTAACTTCATCATCCTAGCCTTTGTGATCTTCATGCTGGTGCGCAGTATGAACAACTTGCGCCGTAAGCATGAAGTCGAACAGGCCGCTGCTCCAGCCGAGCCGAAAGCCGACCCAGAAGACATCGCGCTACTCAAACAAATCCGCGACTCGCTGCAAAAGTAACTGAGTCTGATTCGCTCAGCATTTGATATCTCAGACGTTGATCATTTGAAGATATAAAAAAACCGCCAGTTGGCGGTTTTTTTAGCTCTGAAACTCAGTAGCGCTCAAGCTCAGTAATTCTCAAGTCGCTGCGAGGCACGATTAGCTTGTGCCTGCGCAGGCGAGCAGCCCAAACAGCGATATAAAAAACTCTCAGCGGGTGTTTTAACCAAGGTATCAGCCGCTTGTTCCGTACTTCCGCTCAAAAACGAAAAAGGTAGGGTGGCGACAAATACGATGGCACCGACCAAAGTTGCCGCTCCTTCGAGTGGCTTGCCGAGCACCGCATCGCCGACCATCGCATAGGCACTGGGACTAGCATCAGCTGTTTCTGCGTCAATCACTTCAACTGCAGCGCTGAGCGACATACTGCTGGCGATCAAGCTGGCGGCCAATACGCCCTTAAGAGTTAAGCGGCTCATTGAGTTTCCTTAATTGTTATCCATATTGATTTTGAGTCTACCCGCATAAGCCATGACAGGGCAAGCGTGGCCGCCAGTCGGCTAAAGCGCCGCTTTCGGCGCTCAGCCCAGATGAGTTGGCATTTATAGTTGCGAGGTAAGCGCAGCATAGCATCCAAGCTCATAATCGCGTCGGTAGCTTAAGTGATCGTGCTTGAGCCGCTTGGCTGACTCCATGGCATGACAGACGATGTCGTCTCGGTACAACTTATACGGCTGCATGTGCTTGAGAATCAGTGGTTCAACATCGTGCTCGATCTCACCCGCCTCATCCGATCTGGCATGTGCCAAAGCCAGCGCATGTCCGCAAATCTTTGCATAGGTTTTCCACTGATCATAATCCAAATCATCAAGATCGATATCGTCGCGAAAAGGGGCGCGCTCCCGGCTCATGAAACTTTGCCCCTCGATCGTGACATGGCTATAAAATGCATCGCCGTTTGGGATATGAGTGCGCTGACCCTCAGCGATGCGCTTGGCATGATCCCTAAGCTCACCCTCCTCTTTACCCATGAGTCCCTGCATGGCGCTGCGGCGAGCGCGCTTAAACTCGATGATCAAATCGTCACTCTCACCTTCTACCGGGCCCTCAAGCAGCACATAATACCGCCCCAAACCCAACGACGCTGTCCCCTGACCGTGGCGTATGCAGACGTCTTTGACCTTGAGTGATCCACGCAGATCACCCGGTTCGATCTGATTGCGCTTAGCCACTTGATCGATCAGTTTTTGAAACTCATCGACTCTGCCGCTGACCGGTGTGAGCTCTTTACTGGTGCGAAACCCAGTCCCTGTCTCGTTGGTGTAGCGAGAGGTCAGCCACTCCTCACGGGTCTGCATGCAGTCTTCAAACAGATCCACGATCAGCGGGGGCGAGTTGTCCATCCGAAAAACATCATCGGCTTCGGTGTTGTATTTGGCGTAGCGCTTAAGCCCCTGCTGATAACCCTTGATGAATAGTTTCGCGATCTTTTTGCGCTTCTTTTTTGAAAAACCGGCAACTTGCCCAGCTGCCACCACAAATCCGGTTGCTCCTCGGCGCAAATCCCAGCTAAAAGGACCGTAGGCCACTTCGTCAAAGTCGTTGACTGAAAAGATCGGCACGCCATCGCGGTTGGGCATGACCCCAAAATTCTCTGGGTGAACATCGCCTAAGAGCAACACCTTGGGCAAATCTGCATCTGCCCCAGCCATGTCGCGATAGAACAACAGCGCGCTGCCGCGAAAAAAACTAAAGCGCGAATCATACAGCTGCGCAAATTTCTCTCCCGTTCCCTGCGCTTGATCATCAATTCGCTCAGCGTGATCCTCAAGCAAACAAGCTCTGACGTGCTCGCGCCTGGCTTGCCCTTTAAGCTTTGAGGGCAACATCAGTCCCAGCTCTTTGGCGTTTTGTAGGGCGAGACGCTCAAACGCACTAAAGCGCTTTGAGTGATGATCGATGTGTTCGGGTTGCTGGCTTGGCTCATTGCTGGGTTGTTTGGTTTTTTTAGGCATAATTGACCGATTGGTTAATTAAAATGACAACGATTGTGGGCATTTTTCTAAAGCTCTGCTTTCGCTCTCCCGCCTCAACTCAAGAAACTAACCCGCTACCGCCAATACTGGCTAAGTAACGCGATTGGAGGTGATGGGACGAAACTGATCAATCTTATCGGTAAATCAGGGCGAGATTGCTCAAGGTTACAGCGTATCTGAGAAGTTGATACAGCCCAGCAACTATCATGGTTTTAAGAAAGGGTTCTGGCGATGGCACAGCTGAACTTACTTTTGACAGTGAAGGCAGTAGACCGACGCCCTCTGGGCGATGCGCTCATTGATCAGCTGGTGACCACAGTTCACGCAGGGCTCACCTGCCCGTCCATAAGCCAGTAAGGTTTGCTGAAAATACCCCGTTTCTCCGCTGACCCCCCGGTAGTCTCGAAGCGTCGATCCGCCCAGCTCGATCGCCTTGGTGATCACCTGCTTGATCAAATCCACGAAGCGCGCGACCTCTTTCAACGTCAGTTTATATGCCGGTCGAAGCGGGCTGATCCCTGCCAAAAACAGCGCTTCAGTCGCGTAGATATTGCCGACGCCGACCACCACTTTTTGGTCCATGATGGTGGTTTTGATCGGACGTGAGGTTTTGCCTAGCGACATGAGCAAACTGGTCGCGTTAAAGTCGTCTGACAGTGGTTCAGGTCCGAGCGAATCAAGCAGACGCTGGTTAGCTTCAAGGGTCAAGATACTGCCGAAGCGGCGTGGATCATGGTAGTGCAGTGCCAAGGGGTCGCCGCTTTTGGCTAGCCCAAATTCAAGTACCACGTGGTCGTGTTTGAGGCGCTGGGTATTAACTGGCTCAAGCCGCAGACTACCTGACATGCCTAAGTGCAAAAGGATTGCGGCGCGCTCAAAGCGCAGGATCAAGTACTTGGCGCGGCGCTCAATGCTAAGCAGCTGCTGATCAGTTAGACGCTCAAAGTCGACGTCGATTGGCCAACGCAGACTCGATTGAAAAACTTGAGCTTTTTTAAGCACGCCGCCTAAAAGTGGCTCTAACCCTTTTCGCGTGGTTTCAACTTCGGGCAACTCAGGCATTAGCTGGCTTGTACCCGCCGTGCGCTCATGATCCCTGGCTGCTGCTCAAGGCGAGCTAGCAATCTTGAGAGTTGGGTTAAGCCAGCCACCTCGATTACAAACATCATGTTCGCGCATCCGTCTTCATCGCTCAGGGTGCGTACCTCAAGGATGTTGACATGCTCCCGGTCAATCGCCGAGGTGAGATCCTTAAGTAGCCCGCGCCGATCATAGGCCTCAATCAAAATCTGCAGTTGCTGGCGCTTCTGGTTTTGCGCATACCAGGTCGCGGTGATGGCGCGATCAGGCTCATCATCGATTAGACGGATGTAATCTCGGCACTCACGGCGGTGGATACTCACGCCGTTTTGCCGGGTGATGTAGCCCGCGATCAACTCACCGTTAACTGGGGTGCAGCACTGCGCGATGGTAAGCGGTATGTTGTCGATCCCATCGATCTGGATCTTATAGGCTTCAAGTGTACCGGTAGCCCTCGGGTGCACGCTTGGCACCAAATCTGAGGTGCGGATACTGGGTTCTAAGTGGAGCTGCTCTGAGATGTGCTCGGTTAAAGTGTTGAGGTTGATGTCCCCACTCACCAGCGCCACCAAGATATCGTCTGCGCAGCCTACCTTGAAGCGCTTCACATAGTCGCTCAAGTCCAAACTACCCTGATGAAGCCCCAAGCGCGTCAGCTCACTGACCAGCATGGTGCGACCGACCTCGATGTTTTTTTCACGATCTTGCTGATTGAACCAGTGTTTCAGCTTAGCCCGAGCGCGCGAACTCTTGATATAACCCAAGGAGGGCACCAACCAGTCGCGGTTGGGGACACGCCCCGCCTTGGTCATGACCTCAACCTGCTCGCCGGTTTTAAGCCGGTAGGTCAGTGGCACATACTTTTGATTGACCCGTGCGCCCACGCACTGGTTCCCAACTTGCGTATGGACATGGTAAGCAAAATCAAGCACGGTTGAGCCCTTGGATAACTCCTGAACGTCACCATCGCGAGTAAACACATAGATCCGCTCAAGCTCGCTCCAGTCTTGAAGCGGGCGCTCTTCGTCATCTTCACCTCCGTCTTGATAACTCACCAGCAAGTGCCTGAGCGTCGATAGCTTGGCATCAAAGGGTCTGTCAGGGCGGTTTAGCGTGTTTTCTTTATAGTTGACATGCGCACACACCCCCATCTCCGCCTCGGTGTGCATGTCAAAGGTGCGTATTTGCACTTCAAGCGAGCGACTTTGCGCCAGCACCGCGGTGTGCAGTGAGCGATATCCGTTGGATTTGGGGTTGGTGATATAGTCATCGAACTGATCAGGGATGTGCCGCCACAGTTCGTGCACTACGCCGAGCGCATGGTAACAATCGGCGACTTTTGGCACTAGAACCCGCAGCGCGCGGATATCATAGAGCTGCTCAAAAGAGAGGTCTTTAAGCTTCATCTTTTTATAAATCGAGTAGATGTGTTTTACCCGGCCAGACACCTGCGCCTCAAGCCCTTGATCGGCCAGAGCTTTCACCAGTCGCTCGCTAACCTCCTCGATGAAGCGCTCGCGCTCAACCCTTTTCTCGTTAAGCAGGCTTGCGATCTCTTTATAGCGTTCAGGAGCTAGGAAGCGAAATGCCAGATCCTCCAGCTCCCACTTGAGCTGAGCGATACCCAGTCGGTGAGCCAGCGGTGCATAAATCGTCATGACCTCACGGCTCACCCGCATCCGCCGCTCAGTGGTGGCGTTGGCTAGCTCCCGCACCGCAAAGGTTCGTTCTGCCAGCTTAATCAGCACCACGCGCACATCGTTGGTGACCGCAATCAGCATCTTATAAATCTGTCTCTTATACACATCTCCGAGCCCACGAGACGGACTCCTATCTC
>OJDZ01000172.1_pt1 | contig 43988 bp, 41 predicted proteins | sample 1592981 | NCBI WGS metagenome assembly OJDZ01 (sample SAMN05416851, study PRJEB24817) | seawater metagenome | isolation source: Sea water | place: Canada:Atlantic | collected 2013-07
CACACTGCATATCGTCGGCAGCGTCAGATGTGTATAAGAGACAGCCAGTGAGACGAGTTTGTTTTTAACCACAATTTGTTTTTTGAGCCCACCTTCGATGAACTTATCGACGCCGGGCGCTGCAATCGCAGCGGCCAGCACCTCGGCATCTGGCGTGTCCGGTGCGATCTCGATACGGCCACGAACTTTGCCGTTGACCTGAACCACCATGGTGATCTTGGCCTGAACCAGTGCTGATTCATCGACCGTTGGCATGACCAGTTTCAGCGGATCGATCCCCAAACTCTCGAGCAGATTATCACAGATATGCGGCGCAAACGGCGCGAGCAGGGTCAAGAGCACCTCAACCGATTCGGCGTAAACCGCACGGTCCATCGGGGTGCTTGGCTCAAAGCGGCTTAAGCTGTTAAGTAGCTCCATCAGACTTGAAACCGGGGTGTTTAGCGCCAGGCGCTGCATGTCACCCTCGATCTTTTGGATGGTTTCATGGGTTTTGCGGCGCACATCCGCCGCCTCGCTTGAAAGCGCGCCTTGATCAATCTTAGGCAACTCGGCTTCGCTATAAGCAGTGGATTCGCTAGAGAAAGCGTTAACCAGTCGCCACACTTTTTTCAGAAAACTGCTCGCGCCCTTTAGGCCGCCCGAATTCCACTCAAGTGATTGCTCAGCAGGGGCGGCAAACAAGGTAAAGAGGCGAACCGCATCAGCGCCATACGTATCGATGATGGTCTGCGGATCTTCGCCATTGTTTTTTGACTTACTCATCTTCTCGACGCCGCCAACCGATACGGGTTCGCCGTCTGCCTTGCTGGTCGCACTGATCACCGCGCCTTTATCGTCAAGCTTGAGCTCAACTTCACCTGGCGCAAACCACTGCGTTTGCTGACCCTCACTCGATCGGTAATAAGTTTGCCCCAGCACCATGCCTTGGGTGAGCAGTCGATCAAAGGGCTCGTCTGACTCAACCAGTCCTTCGTCGCGCATGAGCTTATGAAAGAAGCGCGCATAGAGCAGGTGCATGACCGCGTGCTCGATCCCGCCTATGTACTGATCGACCGGTAGCCAGTTTTTCGCGGCTTTCACGTCGGTCATGCTGGTGGCGTCCCGCGGGTTTAGGTAGCGCGCGTAGTACCAGCTCGACTCTACAAAGGTATCGAAAGTATCGGTTTCACGGCGAGCATCTGCGCCGCACGAGGGACACTTAACCTCATAAAACTCGGGCATCTTGGCGAGCGGATTGCCGCTTCCGTCTGGCACCACGTCGGTTGGCAGCACCACCGGCAAGTCGCTTTCTGGCACCGGCACTGAGCCGCACGCCTCACAGTTGATCATCGGGATCGGGCAGCCCCAGTAGCGCTGGCGCGACACGCCCCAGTCACGCAGGCGGAACTGCACTTTTTTATCGCCAGCGTCCCCAAGTTTGTGGTTGATTGCCTCTAACGCCGCATCAAATGTCAGCCCGTCAAACTCCCCTGAGTTGATCAGCACCCCGCGCTCGGTGATCGCTGCCTCTAAAGCCTCAAGCTCACCCTCGCCGGTGTCGATCACTTGCTTGATATCTAGACCATAGTAGCTAGCAAATTCAAAGTCGCGCTCATCGTGGGCTGGAACCGCCATGACTGCGCCTGAGCCGTAGCTCATCAGGACATAGTTGCCTACCCAAACTGGCACCAAGTCTCCGGTGATCGGGTGGATTGCCTCAAGTCCGGTATCCATGCCGCGTTTGGGCGCTTTAGCAAGATCGGCTTCAGCGACTGATCCCTGACGACACTCCATGCAAAAAGCAGCCAGCTCTGGGTTGTTATGGGAAGCTTCAAGCGCGAGCGGATGCTCAGCGGCGACGCACAGATAAGTCACGCCCATAAGTGTGTCGGGGCGAGTGGTGTAGACACTTAGAGTTTGCAGCTCAGCGGGGACATTTTGCACCGTGAAGTGGATATCCAGACCGGTTGATTTACCGATCCAGTTGCGCTGCTGGGTGATCACCTGAGCGGGCCACTTGCCCTCTAAGGTGTCCAGATCGCTTAGCAGTTCTTCGGCATAATCAGTGATGCGGAAGTAGTACATGGGGATCTCGCGCTTTTCAACCAGAGCGCCAGAGCGCCAGCCCCGACCATCGACAACCTGCTCGTTTGCCAGCACCGTCTGATCAATCGGGTCCCAGTTGACGGTGGAGAGCTTTTTATACACCAGCCCCTTTTTGTACAGCTGAGTGAACAGCCACTGCTCATGGCGATAGTATTCAGGCGTGCAGGTCGCAAGCTCCCGGCTCCAATCCACCGCAAGGCCCAGTGCTTTGAGCTGGTCGCGCATCACCGCGATGTTGTCCATTGTCCAGGCGTGCGGGGCGACCTTGTGTTTGATTGCCGCGTTCTCTGCTGGCAGACCAAAAGCATCCCAACCCATCGGCTGCAGTACGTCAAAACCTTGCAGGCGATAAAAGCGCGAGATCACATCCGAGATCGTGTAGTTGCGCACGTGACCAACGTGCAATTTGCCGCTCGGATAGGGGAACATCGATAGCACATACTTGGGGTTGGGTGCGTCGTTTGCCACCTCGTAAACTTTAGAGGATTGCCATTTTGCCTGAGCGGCTGATTCGATCTTCTCAGGGTGGTAGTCGGGCAGGTTCTTAAGGTTCACAGGTTCAGACATAGGTTTTGGTGTGGCAGCTGATAGTTGAGCTAAATTATAGTCAGTTAGCGCTGGGCTTTGGCGCTAATTTTAAGCAGCGTGTCGGCGCTGATTGATTGGAGACGCTGGGGATTATTTAAAGCGGAGCGGCGAGGCGGGTTGTTGAGTCACAGCAGTTAGGTTTCAAGGTCGGTGAGTCATCAAGTGCAAGCAACGCGTGGGATCTCACACACGAGGCCCCAGGCACAGTAACGCAACTTTAGTAAAGCAGAATTTTGCTATGATCCAAGCTAATAAAACAGATACGCATAGCCGCCCAGATCAAGGATTGACACAGTTTTTATGGTTCAAACCACCGCACTACCCGCCAGCGCCCAGCTTGACGTCAGCACACTAAACGATCTGCTTGCTGAGTCTTTTGAGCAGCCCAAAGCGATCGCGGCGATCATGTATGGCCGCAAACTCAGTTATGGTCAGTTGAACCAACTCTCCTACCGATTGGCGGCTTATTTGCAGGATTTGGGTCTGGTCAAAGGCGACCGGGTGGCGGTGATGCTGCCCAATATCCTGCAGTATCCTGTGGTGGTCGCAGCAGTGATCCGAGCTGGATTGGTGCTGGTTAACATCAACCCCATGTATTCTGAAAACGAGATTGAAAAGCACTTAAGTGACGCCAAACCGAGCGCGATATTTGGTTTCCAGCCATTTATGAATCGGCTCAATCAGGTGCTCAATCCAGAGCTGCATACCGTGATTGTCTGTCACCCAGGGGATTTGCTGTCCGCGCCTCTTAGGCTGGGGCTTCAGGCGGGAAATCGGGTTGTTGATTTGCTCAGCGTTAGTAAGAGCGATTGGCCAAATGTCCGCGTGATCGGTTTCACCAAAGCCACCCGCTTTAGCGGTGCACTAAAACCCGTCGAGGTGCAGAGCGAAGACATGGCGCTGCTTCAATACACCGGGGGCACCTCGGGTGAGCTTAAAGCGGCGATCATCTCTCATGGCAACCTGATCGCCAACCTAGAACAGTGTGAGGGCTTTTTGACCGCCTCGTTTGAAGAGGACACCCAAGGCATACCCGATGTGATCCTGACGGCACTGCCTCTGTTTCATATCTTTAGTTTCTTCATGAGCTTGGTGATGTGCTGGCATCGAAATCGCTGTGCGCTGCTCGTACCCAATCCGCGCAACATTGATTCGCTGCTGAGCCTGCTCAAGGCTGAGCGGGTGACGATCTTTCTTGGCATCAACACCTTGTTTAAAGCGTTGATCCGTCACCCCAAATTCAATCAGATAGATTTTTCCGGATTTAAGTTAACCGTCAGCGGGGCGATGGCTTTGGAGCCAGACGTTGCGGATCGCTGGCACCACATGACTGGATTACCCATCTTGCAAGGTTACGGCTTAACCGAAGCTTCTCCGGTGGTCACTGCCAGCCCGATCGACGTACCCAAATACAACGGCACAGTGGGCATACCGCTTCCTGACACCCAGATAAAGATCGTTGATTCAAACGACCGCGAGATGCCAACGGGCGGTATTGGCGAGATACTGATTAAAGGCCCACAGGTAATCAAGAGTTACTGGCAACGCAGCAATGAGCTGAACCAGTACTTCACCGCAGACGGTTTTTTTAGAACCGGTGATATCGGCTCGTTTGATTCTAGGGGTTTCTTGAGGATTATTGACCGCAAAAAAGACATGATGATCATCAGCGGGTTCAATGTTTATCCGCTTGAGATTGAAACCGTGCTTGAGATGCACCCGGAGATTCATCAGGCCGGTGTTGTCGGCTGTGCCGATGACGATTCGGGTGAACGCCCAGTGGCATTTATCGTCCCGGCAGACTCACATATCTCAGTGATCAAGATAGATGAGTGGGTGCGTGGCCAGCTGACTCCTTATAAGTGCCCAGTGCGCTATCATCTGATTGATCGCATGCCCATCTCGACCATCGGTAAACTTAAGCGCACGGAGCTTAAAAAGATGCTGGATAATTGCTAAGCCAAAAACCTCTTGTTTTTAAACGTGAATTAGCTTTGAATCATGAAGGACTTTAGCCTAAACACAGACGCAGCATGGTCAACTCGGCGCAGCCAGCATGCTGGTCGATACGATATTAAAACAAAGCCACTTAACTAGCTTTGGCTTTTTGCAGCGGGTCGTGGCAGTCTGTATGACATACCTAAATTTATCGCAGTAGCTTTGAAGCACTGCAGAGCACCTTGATAGGCAGCTCATCAACTTTAAAAAACCACAGGGAGGTGGATATGAATCAGCCTTGGCTAGAGACTTATCTCAAACACAACATGCAAACCCAAATCACTCTGCCGAGTGATAACAGCTCGTTGCTCGATATTTTTGAAAACAGCTTCTCGCAGTTCTCAAATCGTGAGGTGATGTACTTCATGGGTAAGACCATGAGCTTCAAGGAGCTTGATCAACACTCTAAGCAGGTTGCTAGCTATTTGCAGTCAACCGGTCTTAAGCGCGGAGATCGCGTCGGGGTGATGCTGCCAAATATCTTTCAGTATCCAGTGATTGCGCTGAGTATCCTTCGTGCTGGCTATATATTGGTGAACATCAATCCACTTTATACCAAGCGTGAGCTGCACCATCAGTTGAGTGATTCAGGCTGTAAAGTGCTGTTTATCCTTGAGAACTTTGCTGACGTCTACGGCTCGATCAAAGAGAAAACAGTTGATCAGGTAGTGATCTGTAAAGTGGGTGACATGCTGGGCTTTAAAGGCCATATCGTTAACGCGGTGCTTAAGTATGTGAAAAAACAGATCCCCAGCTACTCGCTGCCTAAAGCGATGAGCTTTAAAGATCTCATGAAAACTCGTACTCGTGCCTACCAGCGCCCCGACATGAATCTGGATGACGTGGCGGTTCTTCAGTACACCGGTGGAACTACCGGCCTATCCAAAGGCGCCACTCTGACCCACAAAAACCTAGTGGCTAACTTGCTGCAAGCAGATGCCTTTTTGGGTGATTCTTTGCGGACTGATGGACAGGCCACAATTTTGACCGCTTTGCCTCTCTACCATATCTTTAGTTTCACGGTTTGCTTGCTCTCGGGCATCTATCGCGGTGATCGTAACGCGCTGATTGCTAATCCTCGTGATATCGAAGCTTTGGTTAAAGAGATTGCCAACACCAAACCAGCCATGATCCCTGCGGTCAACACCTTGTTCAACGCATTGGTTAACAACGAAAACTTCAAAAACTTGGACTTCAGCTCGCTCAAGATCGCCATGGGCGGCGGCATGAGTGTTCAGCCGTCTGTTGCTAAAGCTTGGAAAGAAGTCACAGGCGTGTTTATCTTGGAAGGCTATGGTTTGTCGGAGACCTCACCGATTGCTACCGCAGTACCGCCCGCAACCGGTGATTACACCGGCAACATCGGGGTACCGTTCCCGAGCACTGATGTTGCGATCCTCGATGATGCAGGAGTAGAAGTTGCCATCGGTGAGCGCGGTGAGATCTCGATCCGCGGACCTCAGGTGATGCTGGGCTACTGGAACAATCCAGAGGCAACCGAGAAAACCATGACCAAAGACGGTTTCTTTAAAACCGGCGATATTGGGGTGATGGACGAAGCGGGCTTTGTGAAGATCGTCGATCGTAAAAAAGACATGATCTTGGTATCGGGCTTCAACGTTTACCCGAACGAGCTTGAATCGACGGTTGCTGCGCACCCCAAAGTGCTTGAAGTCGGTGCGATTGGTATCCCAGATGACAAATCAGGCGAGGTGCCTAAGCTGTTCATCGTTAAAAAAGACGCCAGTCTCACTGAGCAAGAAGTGCTCGACTTCTGTCGTCAGGAGCTCACCGGCTACAAACAGCCCAAAGAGATCCAGTTTATTGATGAGCTACCTAAGTCCAACGTCGGTAAGATCCTGCGTAAAGACCTGCGCAAGATGCAGGGTTTAGACTAAGCTGCCTTAGTTAACTGACCGCCCCTTGAGGGCGGTTTTTTTATGTCAAATGTCAGCGATGGTGGGCATTTGAGTTAAAGCGAAGCCGGCTCTAAGCAAGTGAGTCTAAAGGTTGCTAAACTGTGCGCTCTTAAAAACACTGGACTGGCTCATGCGCATCGATAACCGCAACAACAACCAACTTCGTCCGATCACTTTTGAGCGTAACTTCACTGCTTATGCTGAAGGTTCGGTGCTGGTGAGCGCGGGCAACACGCGGGTTTTATGCAACGTAAGCGTGGAGAAGGGTGTGCCGCGCTGGATGAAGGGTCAGGGCAAAGGCTGGATCACTGCTGAGTACAGCATGCTGCCGCGCGCAACCCATACGCGCGGGCAGCGTGAAGCGGCTCGCGGAAAGCAGAGCGGGCGCACGCAGGAGATTCAGCGTCTGATCGGCCGATCTTTACGTGCGATGGTGGACTTATCGAAGCTCGGTGAGTACACCGTGGTTGTGGATTGTGACGTGATCCAGGCAGACGGTGGCACGCGCTGTGCGTCGATCACCGGTGCAGCAGTTGCGCTCATGGATGCCTTTGACAAGCTGATGGCGCAAAATCCTGGCATGCAAAACCCGGTGATCTCGCCGATCGCGGCGGTGAGTATCGGCATGCTTGGGGACGCGCCGCTTTTGGATCTTTGCTATGAAGAAGATGCTAAGTGCGACACCGATCTCAACGTGATCATGAATGCTGAGGGTCACTTCATCGAGCTTCAGGGCACGGCAGAAGAAGCGCCCTTTAGCCGCACGCAATTGAACCAGATGCTGGACTTAGCTGAAGTGGGAATTGCGCAGCTGATAGAAGCTCAAGTGCAGGCTCGCTCAGCCAATTAATTGGTCAGGCCGAACTGTAAAAATGCCCTCAAATTTGAGGGCATTTTTTGGTGGCGCCTTTACATGTTTATCAACTGGGTCACGTATAGCGCGATGTTGGCGCTGGCCAAAGTGGCGATACTCACCACGGTAATTTGCATGCCGTATAAGCGTTTTTTAATTGTGTCGCTCAATATCGCTTGAGCATGCAACACGCGTCCCACAATAAACAAGACACCAAAAAAGTGCAGCAGACACAGCCCCAAAGTGCCAAGTGGCGACAGGCTTATCTCAAATAAATACAGTAGTATCAAAAATATAGGTATGGTTTCAACGGCGTTACTATGCGCTGAGCGTGCTGCCAATAACTCCGGGTTGCCACCGTCACCCAGTAGGATCTGGTGGGCGCGCCTAAGCTTTGCGACCCCATGGATGAGTTTGCATACCCATAAAGCCAGCAAGCCTGCATATAACGCTGTGATCATGTGCTTATTCCACTAAGGGTCTCAAGGCTCAATATTAGCAGCTATGCAGTATGTTGGATTTTTATGTTGAGCTATCCGTATAAGGCATCTTTAAATACTGCCTCTTTAACTTGTTTATTCGACCAAATTTGACTGCTACGACTTGATTAAACTCAGTAAAGCTTCAGTAAAATCCCATCAAGCTGAGACCTTAAAGAGTCATAAGTCACTTCTGATAGATCTGATAGAGGCGCCAGTAGCTTTTACTGAGCTCAGCAGTCTGGCTGAGCTAGCTCGCCTATAAAACTCAACCCTAAAGTGCGCCAGTGTTTACAGGTTACGCTGATTAACGCGCTGGCTTAACTTCTCAGCAGATTCAACCCGCTCGGAGTAGCGATCCACGAAGGTGTCTTTATTGTCTCTGAGTAGCCAAGTGAACTTCATGAGTTCTTCGCAGACGTCGACGATCCGATCATAATATGGCGAAGGGTTCATGCGGTCATCATCATCGAACTCCAAAAAAGCTTTTGGAACCGAGGACTGGTTAGGTATGGTGACCATGCGCATCCAGCGACCGAGGATACGCAGCTGGTTGACCACGTTGAAAGACTGTGAACCTCCGCATACTTGCATGACTGCTAGCACTTTGCCTTGAGTTGGTCTGACTCCGCCTAAATTGAGTGGCACCCAGTCGATCTGACTTTTGAAGATGCTGGTCATGGAGCCATGGCGCTCCGGAGAACACCAGACTTGAGCTTCCGACCAGAGCATCAGCGAGCGAAGCTCAGCGACCTTGGGGTGATCCTCAGTTGCGGTGTCTGTTTGCGGCAATCCTTCGGGATTGTAGATGCGAGTTTGCGCACCCATAACCTCAAGCAGCCGAGCAGCTTCCTCAACAACCAAGCGACTAAAAGAGCGTTCTCGCAGGGACCCATACAACAAAAGCACCCGAGGCGGGTGTTGACTGAGACCTTGGGGCTTGGCATCTGCTAAAAAGTAACGCGCCGGATTGGGCATATGAAAATGATCAGCATGGACATTTTTTGGAAGTTTTTGAGTTTCTGCTTTGGTGTTGGTTGGCTGATTGTGGGCTGCTAGCACTTGCTTAGTCATGATCAGTAGGCTCCAAACTGCTCAAGTTCCAGCTTTAACTGATCGCGGCTCAGGTTTTTCTGCGCCAGAGTTTTGAGCTGATCCACCCGATGCTTAATCTCATCGATACAAGCACCAAAGGCGGCGGCTTGCTGCTCTAGCGAGCCGCTCATGGCTGAAGGATCACTCAAACCCCAGTGTACTTTGAGCGAGTTGCCCATCCATAGGGGGCAAGACTCGCCAGCTGCCGCGTCGCAGACCGTCACCACTAAATCAGGGTTGAAGTCTGCAAGCTTCTCCCAAGACTGGCTGGTGAGTCCGTCGGTGCTATAGCCAGCTTCGCTCAAGAACTTCAATGAGAGCGGGTGCACCTCGCCTGCGGGCTGACTGCCAGCACTTTTGGCGGTGATCAGACCGCTGGCCTCCTGGTTGGTGATCGCCTCAGACAGTATGCTTCGGCAGCGGTTGTGGGTGCATATATAGAGTATTTTCATCGTTTTCTCTTAACAGGTAGCGTCGTTGCCTTGTAGGGATCTAAGTTTGGATAGTGCGCTTTGGTGCACGCCATAATTGGCCTCAAGGGTCGTTTTAAGTACGTCATGTGCCCAGAGTGGGAGCTTGGGGTGAAGCTTGTAATACACCCATTTGCCGCGCCTCTGGCTCTCAAGCACCCCGCAGCGTCTCAAGTCAGACAGGTGTCTGGATGTTTTGGGTTGGTCGATTTCAAGCGCCGCCATAAGATCGCACACACAGGCTTCCCCAGTGCTCTGTATCAACAGCGCTAGGCACAGGCGTGAGTCGTCGGATAAGCACTTAAAAAAATCGGTAGCAGTCATGATGTATATGCAGTTTATGACATATGCATATAATTGCATGTATTGAAGGGGTCAGCAATACTGGTTTAAGTGAAATGTCCACCAATAGGCACCTAAGCTAGCCACAACACATTCACCTTAAGGCGCTGGTGATTTTAATTGAGGTTGGTAGTCTTTATGAGTAGTAGTGATTGCAAATCTCTTCATGGGCTGCAAGCTGGATTTTCAGGCACCGTAGTGTTGAGATTAAAAATAAAGTCCTGGCTAAAGGTGGGCTGGGTGATGTTCATGCTCAGCCAGTCGCTGTGACGCTAAAGACGCTGGTCAGTAAGCCCAGGTCTTCGTATAAGAGCCAAACCTAACTGGTGGATAAAGAGCGCGGATAGATTGGGCTAGATAATTTGGTGTTAACATCCCTACTTATGTTTGGGGTTCTGCAAATGTGTCTGAGAAACCCTATGGTTGAGATTAGGTGACCGATCCATACTCCGCGGCCTTAAAATTTTGGTTCTTTTTAAGAAGGTGTTACATGCGATAGGGATCTAAACATCCTCATGAGCAGTGGGAATAATTTACTGAATATTTAAGGTGCGAAAGGGGAGAGGCGAACTTTATTTTTGCGGAATTGAACGAGGTGCTGGACTTGGCAGTCGGCGATTTCTCGCAGCCGATTTAAGCCAACAAGATTTCGATAGCACCATAAGTATGTAATAAATGCGCAGGTACCGTTAGGCCTGTTACTGATACCGGTCACCACTAATAATCAAGCTAAATGTAATAGATTTACAATATTAAATAAAGTTTTGCCGTTTGTCGTATATTTAATTCGTCTCACAATAAAAATTTCACATTGGTGTAATATCCCGTAATTAAAATCTGAATTAATTTTTCCAACTTACTAAAGGGTAGTTATCAGTGAAACTTATCAACGGATTTTTATGTGGCGCTCTAACGCTATTATCTCTGAGCGGATGTGGCGGCGGGGGCTCTGACAGCAGTTCAAATATCCCTACCTCTCAGCGCATTTTAAATCAGGGCATCGCCCCCGCTACGTCTGACGGCGTTTATCAGGTTTCCAGTATCGAAAGAATCGTAACAGGAACAGAAATCGTTGGCTCTCAGAGTCTCACAATCACGGAAAATACGGGAATAGAAACTGTTTTTGTTGATTTTGGCAGTAATCAGATTAGCTTGGCGTTCTCTGACTATATTGATCTTGATAGGGAAAATAGCTTTTTTTCGAGCCTGTTATTTATCAATTGAACAACTTCGGAGATTTTGAGCAGGTTGATGGCGGGTCAGAGCCTTTTGAATTAATCGCAGCCAACTCTGATGGTGTGGTTCTGGAGCGAAGCAGTATCGATTCTGGTATTAGTTATAAAGAGCGTGTCACGATTGATTATGAAAGGGTGTCAAATAACTACCGCGGTTTTATCGCTGATCTGGATCAGTTGGCTTCAACACTACCACTAAACCGACCCATCTCAATTAATCGTGATGCCAAGGGATTATTTGCCTATAACAACACCACCTCGCAAGACCAAGTGATTGAAGTGACCGTCAATGGCGTAGAGCAAGGTGCCAGTGGTGAGACTACCATTGCTGCCTTCTCAAAAAGTGCTCAACCTTTATATCTAGGGCAATTAAACTACGAAGCCTTGATCGAACTTGAGGCAATCAACGGCAATTCCGGTATTTTAGAGGCGGTAGTTCCAGCTGGGCTCACTGTCTATATCACTTATGACTTTACTGATTACGAGCCGTTAGCCACTTTGAGCGATGAGCAAAAACTTAGGTTTTATGAAAACGATAGTTTTAACCTAACCTTTACTGCCTTAAACCTAAGGTAATTAAGGAATGTAAGCTTTTTAGGCCTTGCTGATGCAAGGCTTTTTTTATGGCGCCGTTTTATCCGCCCATAAGCAGGTTGGGTTTGAACTTTATGATGGGGGCTGAGTTTCTTTACTGGTAGACATTTGACTCAAGCACCTGCTTTTAGCTTTCACCCTAAGTTTAATTAAATAAACCCAGATGAGCGGCTTAACACTTACAAAGCTGAGCCGAACTTGAATCCCTGTTAAAATACTCCTTTAAAGTACACTTCCCAAATGCGCCTTCGCGCAAGGATCGTTATGTCCGCTGATACCATGGCCAAACAAGCCAAGTCCCTGTTTGATTACAGCAAACACTGGGCAAGCTGCTTTGAGCCAGCGCCGCACCTGCCGATGACCCGAGCTGAGATGGACGCTCTGGGCTGGGATCGCTGCGACTTTATCATCGTGACAGGTGACGCTTATGTGGATCACCCCAGTTTTGGTATGGCGATCATTGGGCGGCTTGTTGAAGCACAAGGCTTTCGCGTGGGAATCATCGCGCAGCCAGACTGGAACTCCAAAGCTGATTTTGAGCGCTTAGGTGAGCCGGTTTACGCCTTTGGGGTTGCTGCTGGCAACATGGACAGCATGATTAACCGCTACACCGCGGACAAAAAGATCCGCCGCGATGACGCTTACACTCCAGGCGGTGAGGGCGGATCGCGTCCCGATCGGGCAAGCCTGGTATACGCGCAACGCTGCAAAGAAGCTTTTGCTCACGTGCCGGTGATCCTAGGCGGGATTGAGGCGAGCCTGCGCCGGATCGCGCACTACGACTACTGGCAAGAAAAGGTGCGCCGCTCGATCTTGCTCGATGCTAAAGCCGACGTGCTGCTGTACGGCAACTCGGAGCGAGCACTGGTTGAAATCATGCATGGTCTGGCTCGAGGGGAGACGCTCGATGATATGGCCGACATACGCGGGGCAGCTTTTAAACTCACTAAAAACAAAAAAGCGCTTAAAGCGGGCATGGTCGAGATCGCCTCAAACGACGTCGACACGCCCGGCCGCGTCGATCCGATCATCAACCCTTATGTGATGACCGAAGACGTAGAGGGTTGTGCGATCGAACAGGACAAAGAGACGACCCCGGCTGGCACCGCGTTTAGCGGCTCTATGGCGGACTACAAGGCGCGCGGATTTGTGCCCGATCCGGTGAAAAACCGTGTCATCAATCAGGGCGATCTGCTGCCAGATGATACTCAGGCGATCAGTTTGCTGCCTTCAAATTCTAAAAATGCCAGCGCTGTAAACTCAAGCGAAGGCAGCGAGAGTGGGCATTTTTCAGGGGCTGTTAATCCGGAGTCAGAGTCCTACACCAAGGCGCTCAAACACAAGCGGCCGCCAAAAGACAAGCAGGTGATCCGCCTGCCAAGCTTCGATGCGGTCAAAGATGATCCGGTTTTATACGCACACGCGTCGCGGATACTGCACATGGAAACCAATCCGGGTAACGCGCGACCTCTGGTTCAGGCGCATGGGGACGTCGATGTGTGGTTAAACGCGCCGCCGATTCCTTTGTCGACGGAGGAGATGGATTATCTGTTTGATCTGCCCTATGCGCGCACGCCGCACCCCAGTTACGGCGACGCTAAGATACCGGCGTTTGACATGATCCGTCACTCGGTCAACATCATGCGTGGCTGTTTTGGTGGCTGCACCTTTTGCTCGATCACTGAGCACGAAGGGCGAATTATCCAGAACCGCTCTGAGGACTCGATCCTAAGAGAAGTAGGGCGCATACGCGATACCGATAACGCTTTTACTGGTGTTATCTCAGATTTGGGCGGGCCAACCGCCAACATGTACCGCCTTGCGTGCAAAGACCCCGAGATTGAGAAAAACTGCCGCAAACCTAGCTGCGTCTACCCCGGAGTTTGTGAAAACCTAGGCACCGATCACGGCCCGCTAACTCAGCTCTACCAAAAGGCGCGCGAGCTTGATGGGGTGAAAAAGATCCTGATTGCCTCGGGTTTGCGGTACGACCTTGCGATCCTCGATGAAAACTACGTGCGCGAGCTGGTGACGCACCACGTCGGTGGTTACCTCAAGATCGCGCCTGAACACACCGAGTCTGGCGCCCTAACCAAGATGATGAAGCCTGGGATCGGCACCTATGATCGGTTTAAGGATTTGTTTGAACGCTTCACTAAAGAGGCGGGCAAAAAGCAGTTTTTGATACCTTACTTCATCGCGGCTCACCCTGGCACCAGTGACTACGACATGATGAACCTGGCGCTGTGGCTCAAAACCAGCGGGTTTAAAGCCGATCAGGTGCAGACCTTCTACCCCAGTCCCATGGCCACCGCCACCGCGATGTACCATAGTGGTAAAAACCCGCTTCGTAAGGTCGAGCGGGAGTCTGAAGAGGTGGATATCGTGCGCGGTGAGAAGCGTCGCCGCCTGCACAAGGCTTTCTTGCGCTGGCATGACGCGGACAACTGGCCGCTGCTTCGAGATGCACTGCAATCGATGGGGCGAGGCGATCTGATCGGTAACGGACGTCACCAGCTGATTCCGACCCGTCAGCCTGCTGGCTGGGTAGATCCGAAGCTGGCCAAGGGCGGTAAGCCCGCTGGCAACGGCAAGGCCTATCGAAACGAAGGAGGGGGCGGTGGCACTAAGGGCAGATCAAAACCGCAAGCCAGCCAGACCTCCCAAGCTCGCAAGCCCAGAAAAGGCGATCTGCTGACCCAGCACACCGGGTTACCGCCGAGGAAAAAGCGCTAGAGCTGATAAAACCCGATGCTACATCGGGTTTTTTTATATCTGATTATTATGGCTTGTCCTGGTTAGCGGTCTCAGCTTCAACCGAAGATTAGTCTAGATTGTTTGTTTATTGAGCTGAATCGGCAGGTTGCTGATCGGTTTGTTGGCTTCGTAAGGTAAGTCAAAAAAATGACTTAAGTAATTAACCTTGAGCATAAAGCGTCTTATGTCGATCTCGACATGACGTGCTTGGTTTGCTAACCGACATACTTTACAACTGCTGACATTTTGATCCCCAAATAAACCCCGCTCAGGCGTAATCTAACCTGTACCTCAAAAAAGACAGGAGTCCTCATGAACGCACTGCGAATCAACGATCAAGCCCCCAACTTTACCGCCCAGACCACTCAAGGCGAGATCAACTTTCACGACTGGATCGGTGACAGCTGGGCGATGTTGTTCTCTCACCCCAAAGACTTCACCCCAGTGTGCACGACCGAGCTGGGTTTCATGGCGAGCATACAGGGCGAGTTTGCCAAGCGTGACACTAAGATCATCGCGCTGTCCATCGATCCGGTGGACGATCACATGGCGTGGCTTAAAGACGTGGAAAAAGTTGGCGGCACGACTGTCAACTATCCGATCATCGCCGATACGGATCTGAACGTCGCTAAGCTTTACAGTATGTTTGAAGCCGACGCCGAGGGCGATGCTTCGGGCCGCACCGCGCAAACCAACGCCACCGTGCGCACGGTGTTTATCATCGGGCCGGATAAAAACATCAAACTCATGATGATCTACCCCATGACCACCGGCCGCAACTTCAACGAGATCTTGCGTGTTCTTGACTCCATGCAGTTGACCGCCAAGCACAAGGTGGCGACTCCGGCTAACTGGAAGCAGGGTGACGATGTAATCATCTCGCCCGCGATCAGTGATGAGCAGGCGCGTGATATCTATACCGATGGTTGGGAAACCGTGACGCCTTATCTTAGAAAAGTCGCGCAGCCTAAATAACCTCACGAACTTTACAAAAGCGATCTTCGGATCGCTTTTTTTGTGGGTGCTAGGTCGAGTGGATCGTGTGATCCTAAAGCTGGGTTCATATGGTTAGTTGATAAAGTGTGCGACTCAAGTTGGATCAACTAAATTTGATAGAACTGATCCACAGTGCAAGCAGCCAAGAGCTGGCCGCTTGAGCAGTGCGGGTATTTTAGGGCTTGGGTTTTACAGGAGTTAATTTGATGGGTTAGCCTCTCTTTGGTAAAGCCCGTAATACCTGCCACAGACTCCCGCCAAATGTTAAGATAAGTAACAGGATGCATTGATTTTTTACCTACTTGGCCGTCAGCTGAGTGCTCATATAACAGGGTGGTGTGTGGTAGAAAATCTGATTGAGCAGTACGGATACTTAGCGATCTTCATCGCGACTATCATAGAGGGTGAGTTGTCGCTGATAGTGGCGGGTTACTTGGCTCACGAGTCGCTGCTTAACTTTTGGGCGGTGGTGATCTTGGGTACGCTGGGCGCAGCCACGGGAGACAACTTCTCGTTTTATGTCGCCAAAAAAAGAGGCCGCCAGCTGCTGACCCGAACTCCCCGAATCCAAGCTAGGGCAGATGCACTGTCTAACCACCTTAGGGTGACCAGTCCGCTCATGCTGTTTGGTTCTCACTTTTTTATCGGCTTTCGCAGCATGATTGCGATCATGATTGCGCTTCGAGGGGTGCCGCAGCGCAAGTTTATCGTCTTAAACCTCGCCGGTTGCTTTGTCTGGGCGCTGTTGATTAGCTGTTTGGGCTTTTTGTTTGGGACACAGATTGAGCAGTTTTTGGGTCAGTTGACCCTGTTTCAGGGGGCACTACTCGCCGTAGCAGTGATGGTTGCACTGATGGGCTTGATTCGCGGGATAGAGGCGCTCTGGCTTAGAAGCTGAGCGCTTGATCCTGTGAGGGGGCCAAAGAGAGCAGGCATTTGATGGACCGCGCGTAAAATTTAGGCATAAAAAAAGACCCATAGGGGTCATCGGCTTTTCACTCATTTTTTATGCGTAACCAACAAAGTGGTGGCGATGGAGAGACTTGAACTCTCGACCTCACGATTATGAATCGTGCGCTCTAACCAGCTGAGCTACATCGCCAACGATAAACCGGTCTACAAGTGACCGCTTTAAGCGGGGTGCATTATGCAAAACAACCAAACGAAAATCAACCAAAAATAAAGTTTGAGCGGGCCGATAAGCCGGGTCCTGTCGAGGACGATCATTCATCTAGGCGACGCGTCACCGCGCCGCTCAAGCAACCTACCCGCTCCCAGCGCGGGCCACGCCTATAGGGAGCCTATTTGGTCTTGCTTCAGGTGGGGTTTACCTTGCTACGAACTGTTACCAGTCGCACGGTGCGCTCTTACCGCACCCTTTCAGCCTTACCTGTGCTGTTGCCAGCCATCGGCGGTCTACTCTCTGCTGCACTTGCCGTCGGCTCACGCCGCCCAGTCGTTAACTGGCACCTTGCCCGTTGAAGCCCGGACTTTCCTCCCGTAGCGCCCTAAAGCAACTACCGGCGATCGTCTGGCCCACTCAAGCGCGGGAGTATAGCAAACCTGTGCGTAAAAGCTTTAAGTAAAATGTCCTCGCAGTTCAGCAGCTGTCTTTGAAGCTGCATAATCTACGTAGTGAGTCACACAATTGCGGGTTGGCAAATTGATACTGATAAAAATATCGGATTAATTTGCTGCAATTGATGTTCTTTTTTGCTGTAGCGATTGACCAATCAATGCTTAGCGGCTTATGTGGGTGGCTGCGCCACCATACGTCCTAAGCCGCTGCGCTTTGTCAGCCCTAGTGCGGGGCGTTATAGAGTTTCTCACTATCTAAAATAGATAAGTGATAACCCTAAAGTGGTAAACTAAAAAACGTTTATTATCAATGTTTTAGCTGATTCTACGGTTGAGGTTGTGTTGGATTGGGTTTTTTATCTTTAAATAAACTAGGATAAAGAGAAACTCACTAATTGCTTGTTATATGAGAACGATCTCTAGGAAAGGACTACTATAAATGGGAAGGGATGTAATCTTATACCCAAAGAAAGCTACAAGGGATGAGCTTAAAAAATATCTTGAAGGCTTAGGCTTTGAAAAGAGCAGACATTTATGGAATTGGCCTAAGGGGACGCTTAATTACTCTTGGTTCGATTATGAAGATTATAAATCTATAGATGGTGTGTCCGCTGATATTTATCCTGTCTCCGGTGAGGAATTAAATATTACAGGGAATGAGTGGGCATTACACGTTCGTAATTTATACAGTGCCAGTTGGCACGATGTGAAGATGCTAAATGATGTTTTGAAGGGAGCCAGGAAGCTTTTCGGCGGCACTATACAGGGTGATTTTGGAACGAATCGATACGCCCCGTTATGGGAAGATGATAGTACCCCTATCAGCAGGGGAATGTCTGCGATCTATAGACATGTAAAACAAGAGATATCAGCAATAAAATTTGCTTTATCTGACCCATCTATGAAACTGCAAAAACCTGTTGATGGAAAAATAGACGACTTTATAAAGTTTACTGAAAGCATGGACCCGAGCAGGGTTCTATATAACGGCCTTGTGCCATTTGCCGTTTCAATGTTTGAGTATTTTTTCTCACAAGCTTTTCAAATTCTGATTAAATATGATCCAGTGGCACTGGAAAAACGAAATACTCACAGGCAGAAACTGGATTTTGAAACATTATTAGAAGTAGAGAAAAAAGAAACAACTGTTGAGAGTATTATCGCTAGAAACTATACGTTTCAAAACCTTAATCAGTTAAACAGGGCCTATAAAGATTGGCTGGATATTGACGTAAGAAAGCTCCTATACAAAAAGAAGAAAATAGGAAATTCTGTAACTTTCTTGGAAAATCGGATTTCTGACATTATCCAATATAGGCATGGTATTGTTCATCACTTCGCAATTGATCGTTCGCTTACAAAAGATGGATATATTCACATGCTGGAAGCGGTCGAGAAGAGCATAGGCGAATTTATTTCATTTGCAGAGAAAAAGTATATGTTTAAAGTGGAAGAGCATTAAAGTATCAAACAACAATCGAGTCAATTAGGATATTCGCAAGCTCGCGCCTATCACACAGGTGTTAGTAAAAAAAGTAAATGGCAGGTCTCATGACTATTGAAGCGCTTCAAGATTGTTTGCGAGACCCTATTCCGGAAATCTATGAAGCCGCTAGGCTTCTAGATGCTGCTGTCACAGCACACAATCGAGGCAACTCCAAGATTGCGTCAGAGCTATTTAAAATGGCGGATGATCCCGTCGTTCGAGACTGGTCGGAGTCCTTGTGGGGTAAATCCAGTCCTTACGTCAACAAAAAATTCATTTCTAACGCGCCACCTTCGTTGGAAAAAGATCAGCGTACCTCCGTTCGAATGCCCAATGCGTCTGAACGAGAAGAGCTTCATAGCAGAGATGGCTTTCATTGCCGCTTTTGCAAAATTCCATTAATCCGAAAAGAGATAAGGGAAATGGCAAAGCGTGCTTATCCTGATAGTGTTTCTTGGGGCAGAACTAATTTCAGTCAGCATGCGGCATTTCAGGCCATGTGGTTGCAGTATGATCACGTGGTGCCACACGCCCGAGGTGGAAATAATGATTTACAGAATCTCGTGCTTACCTGTGCGCCGTGCAATTTTGCCAAGTGTCATCATCTGTGTGAGGAGCTTGGATTGAACGACCCTCGGAACAGAAGTCCTATTTCTTCATGGTGGGACGGTTTGGAGCGCTTTGAGGCTTGATCGTGATTTCGTCTAACAAATCGTTGCAGCGGACATTTGATCCGCAATCCATTTCTCGCTTCCGTAAAGGGTGTTGCCCCCCACCGCACTCTTTAAAGCTAGCTGATGAGCAAGGCGATACCAGGAACAAAGCTATATACCGATGCTCATCGGTCAGGTCTTGAACTGAATTTAGTTGAACTCGAACTTACCCTTTAGCTTTGATCAAACGCTCATACTTTGCTCTGAGCTCAGTTTCACTCTCATCGTGCTCAGGATCTTTGGGGATACAGTCCACCGGACAGAGCAGTGCGCACTGCGGGGTGTCGAAGTGGCCGACGCACTCGGTGCACAGCGCCGGATCTATCTCGTATATGAGCTCACCCATGTAGATCGCATCGTTTGGGCAAGCGGGCTCACAAACGTCGCAGTTGATGCACTCATCGGTGATGATCAGCGCCAATTATTTACCTGCTCCAAACTTGGCTTCAAACCCTAGCTGAACCACTTCAGGCACAAACTTACGTACGTCGCCGCTTAGGCGGGCGATCTCGCGGATCAGGGTCGATGAGATAAACGAGTAGTCTTCACTGGGGGTTAAAAAAACTGCTTCAAACTTATCGTCCAACTGGCGGTTCATGTTGGCGAGCTGAAACTCATACTCAAAGTCGCTCATGGCGCGAAGACCGCGCAGCACAGCGGTCGCCTTGTGCTCTTGAAACAAAGTCACCAGTAATCCGGAAAAACTGATCACTGAGACGTTGGGGAGGTGCGCGCAGCTCTCTTCCACCATGCGCTTGCGCTCAGCCAGATCGAAGAGGGGCTGCTTATGGTGTCCTGCGGCAATCGCCACCACGACTTCATCGAACATGCGCGCGGCGCGTTCAACCAGATCCAAGTGACCGTTAGTGATCGGATCAAAGGTCCCTGGATACAGAACTTTAGACATGCTTTGCTGCCGCAGATAAGTGCCTCAATCCTATCAAATCTGAACCTAGCTCGCAGCTTACTTGGTGGGCATTTTACAAAAGCTCGTCAGTAGTGGTTAAAACCGATTGCCCAAGCAGGGTAAAATGACCCCCTTAGACGCATGACAGGGGGCTCAAGTGAGCACCAAAAAAGACAGTGGGGCACGGATCGCTTCCAACAAAAAAGCACGCCATGACTACTTTATTGAAGATACGGTGCAGGCGGGTCTGGTTTTAGAAGGCTGGGAAGTCAAAGCGATTCGTGAAGGCAAGATGCGCATCACTGAGAGTTACGTGGTGTTCAGAAACAACGAGGCTTACCTTTTTGGCGCGCATATCCAGCCACTGTTGACCAGCTCAACCCACGTGAACGCTGATCCGCTACGAACCCGAAAGCTGCTGTTGTCAAGGCGGGAGATCGACCGATTGATGGGCGTGGTTGATCAAAAGGGGCACACCTGTTTGTGTTTGTCGATTTATTGGAGCCGGGGATTGGTCAAGGCGGATGTTGCGATCGGTGTTGGTAAAAAACTCCACGATAAGCGAGAGACGCTCAAGGATCGTGATTGGGCTCGTGAGAAGCAGCGTGGGTTTAAAAACTTGGTGAATCAGTAAGCACAAACTTTGGCGGCTGGAGCTCGGCTCGCAGCAGTAAGGGCTCCGTGTTGATCAGTGGCGCTTGAGAAGCAGAACAATCAAAGGCCAGATCAGTATGCCGGTGATCATCGGCAGGCCTGAGCGCCATAGTACCACTTGCCCCTCAGGGATCTGCAGTAGCAACAACACCAGCGAATACACGGCGATACTGACTGAGGCCAAAAACCACGCCTGGATATCGGCAATCTGTTTTGAGCTTGCGCTCATCAACTGCAGTACGAAAATTGACAGCACTGAGCTGATCGCTTGTTGACCGACTTGGGTGTCTAAAAGCAGATCACTCAGCAGGCCAGTGAACAGCGCAAACCAGATCCCAACCAGCCAGGGGCGGTGCAGTACCCAAAACACAGTAACCACAAACAAAAACATCGGCCTCATGTTGGCCAGCACACTGCCCAGCGGATAGACGCTGAGCAGGGCACACACAACGATACTGACCACGATCGGCAGCCAAGCGCTGATTGAGTTGCCCGTTTCTGAGGCGATGCGTTTGTTCTTTCTACCGGCGTAAGTTCTCACTGGGTGGCGGCGGACGGCTGAGAGGTTTGGGTGGAATCGGCTGCTGCACTCTGGCTGGTGGTTGCCTCTGTTCCAGTTTGAGATACGGCTTGAGCTTGAGAGGTGGTATCGGTTTGAGGGCTGTTTTCTATACTGGCAACGGGTGCTCGCATCACTGGTCTGACTGGCGGCTCATGCAGCAAAACATAGGCTGGATCGCCCAAGCGAGCTGCTGGCAACACCTGAACTTGAGAGAACTCTTGCTGGTTTTCGTGCTCGACGTGGGAAACCCGCCCAACCATGAAACCCGCCATAAAGCGGCCGTCCAATCCCGTGGTGACAATTCGGTCACCCACCTGTATGTCTGCGGTGTTTGGCAAAAACTGCAGCTCAAGTGAGCTGGCATCTCCAGTGCCGCTTAAGATCGCCCGTTGACCCGTGCGCTGGATCTTGACCGAAACCGCATGTTGTTTGTCCGATAGCAGCATCACGCGAGCAGTGCGGTCAAAGACATTGATCACCTGACCCATGATTCCTGCGTTATCGAGCACCGTCTGACCAACATAAACTTCGTCCCGCGCGCCTTTGTTGATCACAAAGATATGCCTGAGCGGGTTGTTGTCGATGCCCACCACGCCAGCCAGTTGCACGCTGCCAGGTAGCTGCAGCGGACGCGTATAGATGCCGCTCAGCTGAGCCAGTTCACTGGCTTGCTGAGCGTTTTGCTGCAAGTAAAGGTTGGCGGCGGCAAGTTCCGCTTTTAAAGACAGGTTCTCGCGGTACAGCTCTTGGCGGGACTTGAGATTGGCACCGATCTGGTTGGTGTTTTGATTGAAAAATGCCCCCAAACTTGAGGCAGGGGAGGTGATCTGGTGCAGCAGGGAGCGCACTGGCTGTAGGGTCTGCGGATTCTGGGTATCCCAGATAAGCAGACCCAAGCACAAAAGCACCGCCCCTGATAAAGACCGATAGGCGATGGCAGATCGGCTAAATAGGGGTTTGGCCATGAATCGGCTTTACTGGCCGGTGAAGATTGAGCTGTAAGCCTTGTTGTGGATCAGCTCAAGCGCCTTACCACCACCGCGAGTGACACAGGTCAGTGGGTCGTCGGCCACACTGACGGGCAGGCCAGTTTCCTTGGAGAGTAGCTTATCAATGTTACGCAGCAGCGCGCCGCCGCCAGTCAAGATGATCCCTCGCTCGGCGATATCGGCCGATAGCTCTGGAGGGGTTTGCTCAAGTGCAGTTTTGATTGCGCTGACCACTAGTGCTAGCGGATCGCCTAGCGCCTTCATGATCTCGGTTGAGTTAACCCAAAGTGCGCGAGGCACGCCTTCAGCCATGCTGCGACCGCGAACTTCAACTTCCAGTTTTTCGCCGTCGTCAAAGGCCATGCCGACTTCTTTTTTGATGCGCTCAGCGGTGGTTTCACCGATGATGCAGCCGTGGTTACGTCGCACGTGGGTAACGATGTGCTCATCGAACACGTCTCCGCCGACTCGCAGTGAGTCTGAGTAAACGCAGCCTGAAAGCGAGATGATGGCGATCTCTGTGGTGCCGCCGCCGATATCAACCACCATCGAGCCGCAAGCTTCAGAGACGGGTAGACCAGCGCCGATAGCAGCTGCCATCGGCTCTTCAATCAGGTGAACTGAGCTGGCACCCGCGCGCTCAACCGCTTCACGAATCGCGCGGCGCTCAACCAAAGTAGACTTGCACGGTACGCAGACCACGACATGTGGATCGGCCAAAAAGCGGCGGGCATTTACTTTTTTGATGAAGTCTTTGAGCATGCGCTCGGTGACTTCAAAGTCAGCAATCACGCCGTCTTTGAGCGGGCGAATCGCGGTGATGTTGCCCGGGGTACGGCCGAGCATCTGTTTGGCGGCGGTACCGACGGCAACCACGGTTGGATTTTGCGTGCCGTTTGAGCGCAGGGCAACTACCGTGGGTTCATCTAAGACCACGCCTTTTGCGGGATCGAAAATTAGCGTGTTAGCGGTACCTAGATCGATAGCGATGTTGTTGGCAAAATACTTGAGTAAATTCATGATCTAATATCCGTAAGGAAACGCGGAATGCTGCGTTTCGCAGTTGAGGTTTAGCCGGGTAAAAAAAGCAAACACTGCCAAAAAATGAGTCTGGGTGAGCCGGCAACGTCGCTTGGTAGCTTGGCTAAAAAATGAGTAAAATGTTAGAGTCGCAACTTTAACCAAACTTAAGACGATTAACAAGTCGCAAACGCTAGCATGGCAAGGCGCGGCGGGTCTTAAGTGTATGCCTAATTTGCAGTTGATTGGCGCCTGATTGAGCCTCGAGCGCTGCCATTTGTCACCCCAACGCTAACCCAACGTCACCTCTATGGAGCTTGCATGTCCCACTGTCCGGTTGAAGAAGTCAAACAGGTCGCGCGCCTCGCGCGAATCCATGTCACTGAGGAGCAGGCCACGCGATTTTCCAGTGACTTAAGCAGCATCCTTGGGCTCATGGAGACGCTGAGCCAGATCGATACCGATGGCGTCACGCCGCTCACCTCTCCTCACGAAAGTCACCAGCCGCTTCGCGCCGATGTGGTCAGCGAAGTGAACCAGCGTGAGGCGCTGATGCAAAACACTGAGGCCAAGCAGGACGGATTGTTTCTGGTGCCTCAGGTGATTGACTGATTGGCTGATTGGCTGATTAAAAATGCCCCTCGTTGCTGACTTTTGGCTTCTTCAAAACCTCTTTATGAAATAAGCGTTTTCTATGACAACTTCTAACACTCAATCATCCACCGAGCTGCACCTAAAAAGCGCCCGTGAATTAAAAGCAGGGCTTGATGCGGGCGAGTACACCTCGCTGGATTTGACTAACTACTTTTTGGCGCGCATTGAGGGGTTGGACGGGCAGATCAATGCCTGTAACTTCGTTTGTGCGGACAGCGCGCGCGCGGCTGCTACAGCCTTTGATGCCGACTCTGCTGACTCAAACGCCAAATCCGATGACACGCTGGGCGTGCTTGCTGGCTTGCCGCTGGCTCACAAGGACATCCTGGTTAGCGTGGATTCGCCCACCACGGCCGGCTCGCGCATGCTTGAGGGTTACCGCTCGCCCTTTGATGCAACCGTGGTTGCTAGGCTTGCGCGTGTCGGCATGATTAACCTGGCTAAGCTAAACATGGATGAGTTCGCGATGGGCTCATCCAGTGAGTCCTCCTACTTTGGTGCGACCAAAAACCCGTGGGACACGACGCGGGTACCGGGCGGCTCATCAGGTGGATCAGCCGCGGCGGTGGCCGCGGGTCTGATTACTTTTGCGACGGCAACCGATACCGGCGGGTCGATCCGTCAACCGGCGTCATTTTGCGGCGTGACCGGTATCAAGCCAACTTACGGGGCAGTGTCACGATTTGGCATCATCGCCTATGCCTCAAGCCTCGATCAGGCGGGCGTGATGGCGCGCCGAGCTGAAGACTGCGCGCTGGTTTTAGAGGCCATGATTGGACAGGACCCACGTGATTCAACCTCGCTTGAGCATCCGTCGCTTGATTTGGTCGGCGCTATAAACTCGCTTAAAGGCGATCAGCCGCTGGCTGGCAAGCGCATCGGTGTACCGCGTGATTATCTGGACGCACGCTTAGATCCTTGCGTGAGCAAGGTGACTTCTGATGCGATCGCGGTTTATGAGTCGCTTGGCGCAACCATGGTGGATGTTGAGCTACCAAACACCGATCACGCGATCGCGGCTTACTATTTGATCGCCGCCTCTGAAGCCTCAAGCAACTTATCGCGCTTTGATGGGGTTCGCTTCGGCCACCGCGCAACTGATGCTGAAGATCTCGACGATTTATACGAGAAAACCCGCTCCGAAGGCTTTGGCGACGAGGTCAAGCGTCGAATCTTGATTGGGACTTATGCGCTCTCCGCTGGCTACTTCGATGCTTACTATATAAAGGCGCAAAAAGTGCGTCGCCTGATTCGTGACAGCTACCGACAAGCTTTTGAGGGCTGCGACATGATCTTAACCCCGGTTGCGCCTACTCCCGCCTATAAGCTGGGCGAAAAGCAGGACTCGGTGTCCATGTACTTGGGCGACGCCTTCACTATCGGCGTCAACCTAGCCGGTCTGCCTGCGCTCTCTCACCCTGCCGGTTTCTCAAAAGACGGCCTGCCGATTGGCGCGCAGCTAATTGGCCCAGCTTGGCACGAGGCGCAGATCCTAGCGGCCGCACACGCTTTCCAGCAGGTCACGGACCATCACTTGCAGGAGCCGGAACTGAGTAAAATGTCTGCCCAGTCAGCATCACAGGAGGGCGCGCTATGAGCACTGAAGTCACTAATTTAGCTCAGGCCCAGCTGGTTGAAGGCTACGAAGTGGTGATCGGACTTGAGATCCACTGCCAGCTTTCCACCCAAAGCAAACTCTTTAGTGGATCGCCCACCGAGTTTGGAGCCGAGCCAAACACTCAGGCAAGCGCGGTGGATCTCGCGCTGCCGGGCACCTTGCCGGTGCTAAACGAGGCGGCGCTCGATAAAGCGCTGCGCTTTGGTTTGGGCGTGCATGCCGAGATTTCGCCATACAACACTTTTGCGCGTAAAAACTACTTCTACCCCGATCTGCCCAAAGGCTACCAAACCTCGCAGATGGATCACCCAATCGTGGGTCAGGGTTTTGTGGATATTGAGTTTGAAGAGGCGGGCGGTACCCACCAGAAGCGGGTTGGGATTACGCGTGCGCACTTAGAAGAAGACGCCGGTAAATCGATGCATGATCAGATACCGGGTTTTACTGGGATCGATCTGAACCGCGCTGGCACGCCGCTGCTTGAGATCGTCTCAGACCCCGATATGCGATCGGCAGCCGAAGCGCTGGCTTACGTGCGCCAGATTCACACGCTGGTGCAGTGGCTGGACATGAGCGATGGCGATATGTCGCAGGGCAGTTTCCGCTGTGACTGCAATGTCTCGATTCGCAAACCGGGCGCAGAATTAGGTACGCGGACAGAGCTTAAAAACATCAACTCCTTTAAGTTCATCGAGCGGGCGATCGGTACTGAGATCGAGCGCCAGATTGATCTGCTAGAAGGCGGCGGGCGCGTCACTCAGGAAACCCGCCTGTATGACGCCGCAAAAGATGAAACTCGCTCCATGCGCTCAAAAGAAGAAGCCATGGATTATCGCTACTTCCCCTGTCCTGATCTTTTGCCTGTGCAGATCAGTGCGGAGCGACTAGAGAAGGTAGCGGCAAGCATGCCGGAGCTACCCCAGGCCCGTAAGCTGCGCTTTGAAACCGAGCTGGGTTTGTCTGAGTACGACGCGCGCATGTTGATCCAGAGCCGCAAGCTTGCCGACTACTTTGAAGACGTGCTTAGACTCTTGCCTCAAACCGATCCAAGCGGCGAAGCTAAGCTTGCCGCCAACTGGATCATGGGGGAGCTCTCCAAGTCACTAAACGAATCTGAGCTTGATATTGATGCATCGCCGGTCACGGCAGCGATGCTGGCAGGCTTGCTGCTGCGGCTCATAGACGACACCGTCTCAGGCAAGATCGCTAAGCAAGTCTTCAGCGCACTTTGGGCGCTTGAGGGCGGCACCGAGTCGGGTGCGGCTGATCAGATCATCAAAGATCAAGGCCTCAAGCAAGAGTCAGATGCTGGCGCGATTGGCGCCATGATCGATGAGGTGTTAGCCAACAATCAGCCGATGGTCGATGAGTTTTTGAGCGGTAAAGACAAGGCATTTAATGGGTTGATTGGTCAGATCATGAAGGCCAGTCGCGGCAAGGCCAACCCCAAGCAGGTCAACGAGCTGCTGCGCGAAAAACTTGAGTCGCGCCGAGGCTAGAGGGGTTGTTGGATGCGGCATTGGTGTCACCTGGTTTACACATAATCAGGTGACACTGGCAAATGCCCGCCAATCCGCACTTACCGATGACTTAAGGTTTTCCTATTCGCTCAGCGGTATGATGCGCGGATTGCTTTGCCCCTGATTGCCTGCGCGACCCTTTACAGACCATGTGTCGTGCAGATGCAGGCCAGCCGAACCATTTTGGAGAAGATCTTTGATTAAACCCGACGCCAGCACCCAACCAAACCTCACCGAAGCCGAGGCGACCACTTGGTCGGTGGAGGACAGTGCCAAACTTTATGGGGTGCGGGATTGGGGTGCAGGTTACTTTGATCTGAACGATAAAGGCGAGGTGGTGGTCAAAGCACCGATTGCAGGTCAATCCGAGCGCGTGCACGTAGCGATCCCTGAAGTGATTGAGGGCATGCGCGAGCGCGGCCTTGAGATGCCAGCAATCCTCAGGATCGAAAACCTGCTCGATGACCGGATTAAGTCGCTAAACGAAGCTTTTGCTCGCGCGATCGCCCGCACCAAGTATCAGAACCACTATCGCGGTGTCTTCCCGATCAAGGTCAACCAGCAGGCGCACGTGATCGATGAGATCGCAAGTTTTGGCCGTGACTACCACCACGGGCTTGAGGCGGGTTCCAAGGCTGAGCTGATCATTGCGCTGGCGAAATTAGAAGATAACGACTCAGTGATCGTCTGCAACGGTTACAAGGATTCGGAGTTTATCGAGCTGGGGCTAAATGCCCGCAAATTAGGCATCAAGGTGTTTTTCGTGGTGGAAACCCCGACCGAGGTGCCGGTGATCATCGAGCGCGCGCGAGCGCTCAAAGTTGATCCTCTGATCGGCGTGCGTATCCGCACCAGCACTAAAGTGGATGGCCACTGGGCCGGTGACAGCGGCGATCAGTCGATCTTTGGGGTGTCATCTGGCGGCCTCATGAAGGTGATTGATACACTCAAAGACGCCGATATGCTGCACTGCCTGCAACTGCTTCACTGCCACATCGGCTCGCAGATCCCCAACATCCGTAACATCCGCATGGGGGTCATGGAGGCTTGCCGCTACTATACCGGCTTGCTTGAGGCGGGCGCGCCCATGGGTTATCTAGACTTAGGCGGTGGGCTAGCGGTTGATTATGAGGGCACGCGCACCAACTCAACTCACTCGATGAACTACCAGTTAGACGAGTACTGCGTGAATGTTGTGGAAACCGTGATCGACAGCTTGCGCAGTAGCGGGGCGGCGCACCCCGTGCTGATCACCGAGAGCGGGCGCGCGACCGTGTCCTACGCCTCGGTGCTACTGTTCAACATACTTGACGTGCGCGATCACCGCCCAAGCCCACTGCCTGATAACCTGCAGGACACCTTGAGTTTCAAAGCAGACTCAGACGCACCCGATGCACTCAAAAACCTGTGGTGGGTTGCGCAAAACTTGAGCCTTGATAACTTCCAAGAAAGCTATAACGATGCGATCTACTACCGCGATGCGCTGCGTGAGGACTTCTTGCGCGGTCAGGTGGGTTTGCCGATCCGTGCGCTCGCCGACAACATTGCGCTTGAGGTGTTCGATAAAGTGGCGGCGATCTGCGCCAAAGTTGAGCGCGTGCCTGAGGAGCTCAAGCACTTACCTGAGCTACTTAGTGACACTTATTACGGAAACTTTTCCTTGTTTCAGTCACTGCCTGACATGTGGGCGATTGATCAGATCCTACCGGTTATGCCAGTGCACCGGCTAACCGAGGCGCCGACCCGTAACGCGGTGATTGCCGATATCACCTGTGACTGCGACGGCAAGATCGACCACTTCTCGATCAACGGCTCGATCCAAAAAACCCTGCCCATGCATGAGTTCGACCATGAGTCGGACTACCACTTGGGTGTGTTTTTGGTCGGCGCTTATCAGGAAACGCTGGGCGACTTGCATAACCTATTCGGCGATACCAACGTGGTGAGTATCTCGGTTAAAGCCGATGGCACTTTTGAGTTTGCCAAAGAGATGCACGGCGACTCAATCTCAGACGTGCTCTCCTATGTCGAGTACGATCCTAAAGCGCTGGCCGAGCAGTTCCGCCGCCGCGCTGAAAAAGCGGTGAAAAATGGCACCATATCCGCCATCGAGCGGCGCGAGATCATGAGTGCCTTTTATGAGAGTTTAGACGGGTATACCTACTACGAGCAGGACTGATATTTACTTTTAAGGTTCACTAATTTAAAGCCCGCTTTGCTGCGGGCTTTTTTATGCGGCATAATCTGGCAACCGGCTGTCGCCTGGATAAAAGGCTGCTTGAGCAGCATTAATTACAAACTCAAAAAATCTAAAAAGGATTAAAAACATGGATTGGTTTAAAAAAGTGGTTTTTGAGAATTACGCCAACTTCAGTGGCCGCGCTCGCCGCAAAGAGTTTTGGATGTTTTTTTTATTTTTTATAATCTTATCCTTTGTCACCGGAATTGTGGCTGCTATATTTGTGCCAATTATAGGTCTGTTCGCTCTCTTTATATTTGGTTTGTGGTATCTGGCGCTTATCATACCGACACTCGCTGTCACCATACGAAGGTTTCACGATAGTGGTAGATCTGGCTGGTGGTATCTAGCTAACTTTGCTCCCTTTGTCCCTGCGATTGCGCTGCCTTTATTAATAACTTCTGGCATTGAACCTAGTGGTTTTTTCAGTGCTCTCATTTGGATTTTGTTTGGTCTATCGGTGATTATCTCTTTAGTGCCGATTGTGCTCTTGTTTTTAAATTCTGAGCCAGGTGCAAACAAATGGGGTCCCAACCCCAAAGATGAGGGTGAGTATCAGGAGATGCCTCCAGCACTGTAAATCTGGATTATAAAAAAGGCGCCCAGTGGCGCCTTTTTTTGGTGCTAATTTGACACTTCAAAGACAGCTAACAGCTTAAAACAAAATACGGCGTATCAAGCGTGGACATTTTGCTAAAATCAGCTCACAAAATTAACAGCACACAATCAACGGGGCGGGTTCATGGCAAAAGTGATCATCATCGGGGCAGGGGGCGTGGGCAGTGTGGTGGCGCATAAGTGCGCGCAGTTGCCAGAAGTTTTCAGCGACATCACGCTCGCGAGTCGCACCGTGTCCAAGTGTGAGGCGATCGCCGCATCGGTGCTTGAGAAAACCGGCACCCAGATCAAGACCGCGCAGATCGACGCCGACGATGTGCCAGCGCTAAGCGACTACTTGGCCGCACAAAAGCCCTTTATGGTGATCAACGTGGCGCTGCCGTACCAAGATTTGACCATCATGGATGCTTGCTTGGCAACCGGCGTGCACTACTTGGACACCGCCAACTACGAGCCGCTCGATACCGCGAAGTTTGAGTATCACTGGCAGTGGGCGTATCAGGATAAGTTTGAGCAGGCGGGCTTGACCGCGCTTTTGGGTAGCGGTTTTGATCCGGGCGCGACCAACGTGTTCACCACCTACTTGAAAAAGCACTTTTTTGACACGATTGAGTCGCTCGATATCATCGATGTTAACGGCGGCAATCACGGCTACGCCTTTGCAACCAACTTCAATCCCGAAATCAACATCCGTGAGATCACCGCCGACTGCCGTCACTATGAAGACGGCGAAGTGGTAACAACTCCGGCCATGAGTGAATCGCGCGAGTTCACTTGCCCCGAGGGCGTGGGCACCTACAACATCTATCGTCTTTACCACGAAGAGCTTGAGTCGCTGAACAAAAACTTCCCCGAGCTTAAGAAACTGCAGTTCTGGATGAGCTTTGGGGACTCTTACCTCAAGCACCTAGAAGTATTGCAAAATGTCGGCATGACTGGGATTGAGCCGGTTGAGTTTCAGGGACAGCAGATCGTGCCGATTCAGTTTCTAGCTAAGCTGCTACCTGATCCATCGACCCTTGGACCGCGCACCAAGGGCAAGACCTGTATCGGTTGCTTAGTTAAAGGCACCAAAGACGGCGCACCGAAAACCTACTACTGCTACCAGATCTGTGATCACGAGGCATGTTTTGAAGAAGTCGGCTCACAAGCGATCTCCTACACCACCGGTGTGCCAGCCATGATTGGCGCGAAGATGCTGATCGAGAAGCAGTGGCTCAAGCCTGGCGTGTTCAACATGGAGCAAAACAATCCTGATCCATTTATGGCTGACATGAACCAGTACGGATTGCCTTGGCAAGTGATCGAGCTGGATGCGGATTTTAGCTTAGAGAGTTAAATGCCCGCGCTTAACAGACTTGTCTAAGACTCAATAAAAGCCCCTTTAAGGGGCTTTTATTGAGTCTTAGTTTTGAATCAGTCGTCCAACTCAATTTCGGTGATGAATAGTTGGCCGGATCTTGAGATGGCATAATCCACTTCGATACGCTCACCGACTTTGAGGTCAGAAAAGCCTTTAAGTGTGTCCTCGTATTCGGTGGCTTCAGTTGCTGTGTAGGGCTTGTCTAACACGGTGATGGTTTGCGTCGCCGTGTCGATGGCCTCGATCTGACCTTCAACATCGTCAGCAAAAGCAGAGGCGCTTAGTGCGATTAAGCCAAGGCTTAGAATGGATGACTTAATTAAAGTGGATATAAACAATTCTCATCTAGAAAGTTAATCTAAATAATAATCATTATTGATTGTGGTTGAGTAGTGGGGTTTATGGATCAAGTTGTAACTTGATGAGAGGCTCAGAGAGGCATTGCTTAAAAAAGCCATTTGCTTGCTTAAATGAATCAGATCTCAGGGGAGGCGCAAGCTCGTTTTAAGTTCAAAACTGGTTGTGTGGTTTTGTCTCGCCAACGATTAACGAGGCTGGGTGCTAATCTAGAAGACTAAACAAAGCACTGGATTGTGTGTCAGCTTGGTTGATTCAAGCAAAGATCAAGTTGACGCTAAAATACGTTTATTGATGACATTGGCTAACCAAAAGCCCAGCGCGATAATGAGGTAGCTGACAGCTAAGGCAAAGGCGGCGCTTGCCAGCAGTCCAATCGTTGTCGTGTTAATAAAAGGCATGTCAGTCACTGCTGCTGTCGCTACTGAGCTGCTGATGATGTTAATTAGCAACAACAAGCCATAAATCAGGGTTGCTCCTCGGCGCAATGTTTTGCCTTGGGCCTTGCTGGGCAGTTGTTGTCTTTTCTTGATGAAAACCAAACCGGTCAAGTACGCTGCCAAGAAAGGAGATAGCAGCGTCATGACTTGGCTAATCACTAAAAAAGCATTGATGGCAGTTAAAGCAAAAAAGATCGCTGTGAATAACACCAGATAGCGACCCATGCTGGGCTGGACGTCAACAGTGATCTCGTGAGAATGATCCAGATCTGAAGTCTGCATGGACGCTTCCTTTTGATGATAAAAATGGCCTCACTACGGAGGCCATTTTAGTTAAATCTTTAGCTTTATAACTTAGCCAAAACAGCCTCGCCCATCTGCTGGCAACCCACCTCGGTCATGCCAGGGCTCATGATGTCGCGGGTGCGCAGACCGTCATCTAAGACGCTAGACACCGCCGACTCGATCGCCTTAGCAGCAGCCTCGGCTTTGAGCGAGTAGCGCAGCAGCATGGCAACCGACATGATGGTGGCGAGCGGGTTGGCCAGATCCTGGCCTGCGATATCAGGTGCGCTGCCGTGGCAGGGCTCGTAGATCCCTTTGTTGTTGGCGTCTAGGCTGGCGGAGGGCAACATGCCGATCGAGCCGGTGAGCATGGCGGCCTCGTCGCTCAAGATATCGCCGAACAGGTTGCCGGTGACCATGACGTCGAACTGTTTGGGCGCGCGCACCAGCTGCATCGCTGCGTTGTCGACATACATGTGGGTCAGCTCAACTTCAGGGTAGTCTTTGGCGACCTCGGTGACGACTTCGCGCCACAGCTCAGTGACTTCAAGCACGTTGGCTTTATCGACCGAACAAACTTTGGCAGGCATGCCCTCACCCCAGCTTTTGGCGCGAGTGATCGCCAGCTCAAAAGCCACTTTGGCGATGCGCTTGATCTCAGACTCTGCATACACTTGGGTGTTGTAGCCCTGGCGTTCGCCGTTGTCGAGCGTGCGGATACCGCGCGGCTCCCCAAAGTAGATCCCGCCGGTCAACTCACGCACGATCAACAGATCCAGACCCGCAACTAACTCAGGCTTGAGGCTTGAGGCATCAGCCAGTTGCTCCATGAGTAGTGCAGGGCGCAAGTTGGCAAACAGTCCCAATGCTGAGCGAATCTGCAGCAAACCGCGCTCTGGGCGAATCGAGCGCTCAATCTGATCCCACTTAGGGCCGCCAACCGCACCTAGCAAGATCGCGTCGCTGGTTCGCGCAGCTTCTAAAGTTTCGTCCGGCAAAGGCACGCCGTGAGCGTCGATTGCTGCACCGCCGATCAGCCCCTCGGTAAGTTCAATACCAAGCTCAAACTGATCAGACACTTTCTGCAGAACCTGGCGGGCTGCGGATACGATCTCGGGGCCAATCCCGTCACCGGGCAGCAAAAGAACACGTGACATGAGCAAACCTTAAATTTTTAAAGGTGGGCATTTTAACACTTGCTTATCGCATCAGCCATGAGCGATGGCGAACCATGCGTACTGTCTTTAATCAAAATGTCGACAAGGTCGGATGTCGAACTGTGTTGGCTGCACACTGAGCACATAATTATCCGAATCAGTACAAAAATAAGGTAGACAAAATAAAACTACTACAAAACTAAACCTGGCACGCTTTCTGCTTTACAAAAGTGCACCCAACTTAGGAGATTTAACCTTGAAAACTAAATTTATCGTATCAGCAGTTGCCGCCGTCGCTTTAAGCTGCGGTGTAAGCGTATCTTCTCAAGCAGCTGAAGTATCTGCTGCCGTCGGCGCGTCTAACTTCTACCTCTGGCGTGGTTTTGACTTGGGTCAGGGTTCTGCTCAGGTTTGGGGTGATCTCAATGTCTCTCAAGATGGTTTTTACGGTGGTGTCTGGGCTTCTTCTGGCGATGATACTTTCGGCAATGAGTACGATTTGTACGCTGGTTACGGCGCAGAATACGCCGGCTTTACCTATGATTTGAGCTACTGGACTTATGCTTATCCTAGCGTGCCTAGTGGGGACGACATCAAGCCTACTGACATCGCTGATGTGATTGGTGCGATTGGTTATGGCCCAGTGACCTTTACTGCTTACTTGCCCGTGGCTGCAGGATCTGGCGATGGTGATTTCTCTTACTTCACTTTGGGCGGTGCGTATGAACAATACTCAGCGCTACTTGGCTATCACACAGATGATATGGGCGCCTTAACTGCGGACGGAGATGATTACTTTCACGTCAATCTGGGCTACGCCTACAACGACAACTTAGCGTTTACAGTTGTCATACCAGTCAATGACACCGATAATGGCCCGCAAGACCCACTGTTCAACGTCGCGGTTAGCCTGCCTTTAGAGTTCTAAAAATTCAGATGCAAAAAACCGCTCACTGAGCGGTTTTTTTGTGACATTTTTAAAGCACTTAAGTGTTAGGTGCGATCATGCCTTGCTCAACGATAAAGGCTTTGATTTTGTCCAAACCGGTGCCTTCTTTGAGATTACTGAAAACAAAGGGCTTGTCGCCGCGCATTTTTGAGGCATCGCGGTCCATAACTTCCAAAGACGCACCAACATAGGGCGCTAAGTCGGTCTTATTGATGATCAAAAGATCGGATTTGGTGATCCCCGGCCCGCCTTTGCGCGGGATTTTATCGCCTGCTGACACGTCGATCACATAAAGCGTGAGGTCGGAGAGCTCAGGGCTGAAGGTCGCGCTTAAGTTGTCGCCGCCGCTCTCGATAAAAACCACGTCCAAGTTATCAAAGCGCGCTTGCAGCTCATCGACGGCGGCTAAGTTCATGGAGGCGTCCTCGCGGATCGCGGTGTGCGGGCAGCCGCCAGTTTCCACGCCCAAGATTCGGTCTTCGGTGAGTGCCTCATGGTGGATCAAAAACTTGGCGTCTTCTTGGGTGTAGATGTCGTTAGTGACCACGGCGATGTTGAATTCATCGCGCATCGAGAGGCACAGCGACTTGAGTAGCGCGGTTTTGCCTGATCCGACCGGACCGCCGATCCCCACTCTGAGTACTTGTTTCATGATTTCTCCTGTTTTTGAGTAAAATGCCCCCGCTGGCCGCTCATGAGCGGAACAACCGGGAGTACTGAGTTTCATGCTGAGCGCTAAGCATCACCTGCATCGGCGACATACGCCCAAGCTCGGCGTCACTGCAGTCCTGCGCTGTCTCTATCGCTGTCTCAAGCTCACGCGATAGCTCAAGCAGTAGCTGCTGACCCTCTGTTTGTCCAAGGGGCACCAGCTTGATCGCTGCAGCCACTTGGTTTTCCAGCCACGACCAAGCAAAACCTGCCAAGGCATCGCTAAGCTCAATCTGCCAAAGCCAGCAGGCGAGCGCAAAAGCGCTGACCCAGTCGAGCGGCTTAGGCAGGTTGTCCGGGATCAGGTTTGCGTCTTTAGGGTCACTCAAACTGGTCAGTAGTCTGAGCAGTGCCTGCGCCATGAGCGTGCTCTCTAAGTGAAGCTCGCGGGTTTCGCGCGCGGCGATCAGCCAGTCGTTCCACTCGCCAAAAGAGTTGCCTAAAGAGTCACCTTCACTTGGCGAGTCTTGGCTATCTAGCGCACTTTTGAGGCGGATCAGCAGCGGCAGATCAACAAAACTTAAGTTGTTTTGGATCAGTCCGCTGAGCCATGTCTTGGAGCTCTCCATATCCACCACAATCTGTTTTTCAACCGCCATCTCAAGGCCTTGTGAGTAGGCAAATGCCCCCACTGGCAAGGTCGGCGAGATCAGCTGAAACAGTCTATAGGGCGCGGTTTTAGTTAAGCTTGGTTGCATGGCTTGATACTGAGCAGCAACTCACCAACCGCAGCTGCTTTATGGTCAAGGAGGCGCTGGAGGCCTCTTTGCCGCAATCGCATCGCATCGAGTTGGCTAGTGCTCATGATGAGAGTGGTTGTGGCTTTTATCATCACTAAGATCATGGCTGTGATTGTAGCTTTGATCTTGGCTGTGCCCATGAGAGTGGCTGTGAACCTGCGCGGATCCATGCTCGTGGGCATTTTCCCCTTTAGCGTGAGAGTGATAGGCGCCAGACTCCGGCTCAAAAGCCGCTGCAACCACCTGCACATGGCCGCCGAGGCCAACCACCATGTCGTCCAGCACGTGGTCGTGTTGAAACTGACAAAAACCCGCGCCAATCTCAAGCGGCACGTGGCGGTTGCCCAAGTGGTAGCAGATTCGTGCTAGCAGAAGTGAATCGGACAGCTCGACGCGAGATACGGTCTCGGCGCTCGCCAACACCTCGATCACGGTGCCATCAGTTGCCAGCAGTTTGTCGCCGCCGCGCAGAGTCCTGCCGCGCGCAAGCTGCACGCCAAGTTTAAGCCCCTGATCGCTCACCGCCATGAAGCGCGCTTTGGTGCGGGCGTCGTAGCTCAGCGTCAGGGTGTGGGTCGCTTTAGCGCTCGCGGGCGCATGCTCTAGAACTTTGATCATAATCAAAACAGAAAGTAGCGCTGCGCCATCGGCAAGATTTGCGCCGGTTCGCAGATGAGTAGCTCGCCGTCGGCGCGCACCTCGTAGGTTTGTGGGTCGACTGACATGACGGGCATATAGTCGTTGTGGATCATATCAGCCTTGGTGATGTTTCGTGTGTTCTTGACCGCGACGAGCTTCTTCTTGAGCCCCAGTTTTTGCGCGAGGTCTGACTCTGCGGCGGCGCCTGAGACAAACACAACGCTGGTTGCGGCTACTGCGAGTCCAAAACTGCCAAACATGGGGCGGTAGTGTACTGGCTGCGGGGTGGGGATCGAGGCGTTTGGGTCGCCCATGGGGGCAGCTGCGATCATGCCGCCCTTAAGGATCACTGAAGGTTTGACCCCAAAAAAAGCAGGCTTCCACAGCACCAGATCGGCCAGCTTGCCGACTTCCACCGACCCAACCATATGCGACATACCGTGCGCAATCGCTGGATTAATCGTGTATTTGGCGATATATCGCTTAGCACGAAAGTTATCTGCGCCAAGCTCAGCGTCCTCCGGCAAAGGGCCGAACTGCGTCTTCATCTTGTGGGCGGTTTGCCAAGTGCGCAGGATCACTTCACCCACCCGTCCCATGGCTTGGGAGTCTGAGGCGATCATGCTAAATGCCCCCTTGTCGTGAAGTATGTCTTCAGCCGCGATGGTTTCCTTGCGGATACGCGAGTCAGCAAAGGCGACGTCTTCAGCGATAGCCGGATCTAAGTGGTGGCACACCATGAGCATGTCTAAGTGCTCATCGACTGTGTTGATGGTGTAGGGGCGGGTCGGGTTGGTTGAGGAGGGCAGCACGTTTGGCTCCCCGCACGCTTTGATGATGTCGGGCGCATGACCGCCGCCCGCGCCTTCGGTGTGAAAGGTGTGGATGGTGCGCCCCTTAAAAGCGGCGAGCGTATCCTCGACAAACCCTGATTCGTTTAGGGTGTCGGTGTGTATCGCTACCTGGACGTCATACGCTTCAGCGACGCTCAAACAAGTATCGATCGAGGCGGGTGTCGTCCCCCAGTCTTCATGCAGCTTGAGTCCCATCGCGCCAGCTTCTAGCTGCTCGCGGATCGCTTCAGGCTGACTGGCGTTGCCTTTACCCATAAACCCCAAGTTCATGGGAAATGCCTCCGCGGCCTCTAACATGCGGTGCATGTGCCAGATCCCGGGGGTACAGGTCGTCGCGTTGGTGCCCGTCGCAGGCCCCGTGCCGCCGCCCAGCATCGTGGTGACGCCAGAGCACAGTGCCTCCTCGATTTGCTGCGGGCAAATATAGTGAATGTGTGAATCCACCCCACCTGCGGTTAAGATCTGGCCCTCACCAGCAATCACTTCGGTTCCAGGACCGACGACGATGTTTACCCCGTCTTGCACGTCGGGGTTTCCGGCCTTGCCGATGACAGCAATAAAGCCATTTTTCAATCCCACATCAGCCTTGACGATCCCCCAGTGATCGAGGATCACGCAGTTGGTGATCACGGTATCGACCGACTCGGTGCAGCTGACCTGCGACTGACCCATGCCGTCGCGGATCGTCTTGCCACCGCCAAACTTGACCTCGTCGCCATAAGTGGTGAGGTCGCGCTCGATCTGGATAAACAGCTCGGTATCGGCGAGGCGAATCTTATCTCCGACCGTGGGGCCGTACATCTCGGCATAAGCTTGTTTGCTGATTTTCATGTTGGGTCTGCCTCAAGTTTGCCCATGACTTTACCCTGAAACCCGTAAATCGCACGTTTGCCGGTAAAGGCCACCAGCTCCACTTCGCGCGATTGACCTGGTTCAAAGCGAACCGCGGTGCCTGAGGCGATGTTGAGTCGAAACCCAAGCGTCACGCCTCGATCAAAGCGCAGCGCGTCGTTGGCCTCAAAAAAGTGGTAGTGCGAGCCGATCTGGATCGGCCGGTCGCCTAAGTTTTCTACCAGTACCGTGGCGGTTGGCAAACCGACATTTAGCTCGATATCGCCAGCACCCACAATTACTTCACCAGGAATCATGCGCGCCTCCTAAACGATCGGGTTGTGGACGGTGACCAGCTTAGTGCCGTCAGGAAAAGTCGCCTCGACCTGCACGTCGTGGATCATCTCGCCGATCCCTTCCATGACGTCACTGGCACTTAACAGCGTGCGTCCAAAGTCCATCAGGTAAGCCACGCTTTTGCCGTCGCGTGCGCCCTCGACGATCTGCAGTGAGATAAAGGCGATCGCCTCAGGGTAGTTGAGCTTGAGCCCCCGTGCTTTGCGCCGCTCAGCAAGCAGGCCAGCCGTGTAGAGCATCAACTTGTCTTTTTCTCTTGGCGTTAGTTCCATGATCAACCCTTATTTTATCTTCTATATAAATGCCAATGATGGCTGCTTAAGTGCGAAAACCCATGACCCTCAGGTCATCCAGATTCTGGGGTGCTCAGCGCTTCTGCCAAGTAGCTTGGGACGCGCCAGCATCCAGGCTTGCACCAATAAATCGCGGACAAAGCGCGCGTCACGCCCCATGACTCTAAAGATCAGCACCTCACGCACCAAAGTGACGCCAGTTAACAGCTCTGCTGCAAAACGGTGCGTTTGAACTAAATCACGTAGCTCATCGACAAGTAGCTTGAGCTTGGCGGGGCAAGCCACAAACAGCGCAGTGGCCACCACGGTGTTGCCAGCCAGACCATAATTAGCCTTGATAAAGTCTTGTGGCCGATCAAAGTGCAGGCGCTCGTTCAGTAGCCATTTGCCAGCGCGCTTAACTCGAAGGGTTTGCGACAGCTCTCCAGTCTCAAACCACAGCTCGTTCGCCGCGCGCCCTAGGCACACAAAGTCCCAGCCGATGAACTGACTGGTCTCGCCCTCTAAATTGACCGATGTGGTGAGCGCCGCGCGCCCGCCTTCAAAGATGATCATCTCTTGGGGTAACCACTCTAAAGTCGCGCCAGTACCGACGTTCAGGGTTTGTTTTTGCGTTGCGGTGGCGGACAGGCAGCGGTAGATCTTGCCAGCCGAGGGTGCGGTGACCAGCGCTTCTGCGCCCTCGCCAAGTGAGATGCTGAGTGTCAGCCTATCTCCGCCCACCATGCCGCCGGGTGGGTGGAGCAGGTAGAGGTGCGCGCTACCGTCAGTCTCTGGATAAAAAGCGCGTTGAATCACATAAGGGCCAGTGTGGTGCCTTGAGGCAACCACGGTTTTGCCGCTCGCCCTTTTTTCAAGGTTCAGTTCAAGCTCGGCCTGCCAGTGGCCGACCTGCTTGAGTGAAACCGCGCTTTGGGTCGCCAGCATCGGGTTTAGTGGTCTTGGCTGTCGCTACGCAGTGCCAGCACCCAAATCCCCGCTATGGTGACGCTTAGGATCAGGCCTATCGCTAAGCCGTGCTCGCCGAGCAAGTGGGTTAGGTAAAAGCTGCTGCTCATCGCATGCTCACCGCTGTGGGCGCTGGCTTGCTGGGCGAGCACCAAGCTCAGTATCATCAATAAACGCATGTTGTCTCCTAAACGGGTTTGGCTTAAAGCCTACTTAGTGAAAGCAGGCGAGCCCTAAAATGTCTACTCAAACCGCGATATGCGAGCGCACTTGCTCCTCATCCATATCTTGGTTTAGGCCAGAGAGTACCACCTCGCCGCGATCCAGCACTACGTATTGTTCGCCCAGATTTTTGGCAAACTCTACGTACTGCTCAACCAGCATGATCGCCATATTGCCGCGCTCTTTGAGAAGCTCAAGCACCGCGTGGATGTCTTTGATGATCGAGGGTTGGATCCCCTCGGTTGGCTCATCGAGGATCAACAGCTTAGGCCGCATCACCAGTGCTCGCGCAATCGCCAGTTGCTGCTGTTGACCACCCGATAAGTCACCGCCGCGGCGCTTAAGCATTTGTTTGAGCACCGGAAACAGCGAGTAGATCTCATCATCGATAAAGCGCTCGCCTTTGGGTGCAGCGGCCAGCCCGCTTTGCAGGTTCTCAAGCACGGTGAGCTGAGAGAAGATTTCACGCCCCTGCGGCACATACGCGATCCCCAGTCTGGCCCGATCCGGAGCTGAGAGCTTGTCGATGTTCTCCCCTTGCCAGCTGATCGAGCCGCGGGTGATCGGTTGGCGCGCGGTGATCGCACGGGTGAGGGAGGTTTTACCGACGCCATTTCGCCCAAGCACGCAGCTGATCTCGCCGATATTGACTTCAAAACTGACGTCTTTAAGTGCTTGAGACGCCCCATAAAACAGATCGATATTTTCTACTTTAAGCATGATTAGCGCCCCAGATAAACGTCGATGACTTCTTGAGTGTTTGACACTTTCTCAAGACTTCCCTCGGCGATGATGGATCCCTGATGCAGTACGCTCACCGTGGTGTCGAGCGCCCCGATGAACTGCATGTCGTGTTCCACTACGACCACGGAGTGATTGACGCTGATCGCCTTTAGGAGCGCAGCAGTTTGCATGGTTTCAGCATCGGTCATACCAGCGGCCGGCTCATCGATCAGCAAAAGCTCAGGTTCTTGCATGAGCAGCATACCGATCTCAAGCCACTGTTTTTGGCCGTGGGAGAGATCGCCGGCGAGCGTCTTGTGTTTACCGCCCAGCTTGACCTGAACCAAGATCGACTCGATGCGCTCTTTGTCTTGTTCGGAGAGTTTGTGCAGCAAGGATGCAAACACCGAGCGGCGACCCTTTAGAGCTAGCTCAAGGTTCTCATAAAGGCTCAGACTCTCAATCACCGTGGGCTTTTGAAACTTACGCCCGATACCGAGGTTAGCGATCTCCGCTTCATCGAGTCGGGTTAGATCGGTTTTGCTCTTAAAGATCACTCGTCCTGAGTCGGGGCGGGTTTTACCGGTGATGATATCCATCATGGTGCTTTTACCCGCGCCGTTTGGCCCGATGATCGCGCGGAGCTCACCCGGTTGGATGTTGAGATTGAGCGCGTTGATCGCCTTAAAGCCATCGAAGGATTTGGTGACATCCTCAAGGTACAAGATACTGCTGGCAAAATTACTCATCACTGTCTCCTACAGCTGCTTGCGGTTGTTGCTGGGCGCGGCGATTGGTACGAGCGCCGATCCACTGACCCGCCACCCCGACGATGCCTTTGGGCATGTAGAGAGTGACGACGACGAACAAGCCGCCAAGCATGAACAACCAAACCTCAGCAAATGCCCCTGTGAAGTAAGTTTTCGCGTAACTCACGACCAGTGCACCGATCACTGCTCCGTATAGCGTGCCGCGTCCACCGACAGCGACCCAGATCACCACTTCGATTGAGAACAGCGGAGAGAACTCACCCGGGTTGATGATGCCCACTTGAGGCACGTATAGCGCACCTGAAAGCCCAGCAATCAGCGCGGCGACCACAAAGACGAACAGTTTAAAGTGCTCCACACGGTAGCCTAAGAAGCGGGTGCGTGATTCAGCGTCGCGCACGGCAACGAGGACATTTCCCGCTTTAGCGTTGACGATCCAGCGGCACAAAAAGTACGCGGCAAACAAGGAGATCAGGCTCGCGACAAACAGCGCCACGGTCACGCCGTCGGATTGCACATCAAACCCTAAGATCTCTTTAAAATCGGTCAAGCCGTTGTTGCCGCCAAAGCCCATCTCGTTGCGGAAAAAAGCGTTCATGAGTGCAAAGGTCATGGCTTGGGTGATGATCGAGAAGTACACGCCGGTCACCCGAGAGCGGAAGGCGAGCCAACCAAATAAAAAGGCGAGCAGGCCGGGTACCGCGAGCGCCATGATCATGGCGAAACCAAAGTTATCGAAGCCCATCCAGAACCACGGCAGCTCCTGCCAGTTCAAAAACACCATAAAGTCCGGCAGATCGGGGTTGCCGTATACGCCGCGATCACCGATTTGGCGCATCAGATACATGCCCATCGCGTAGCCGCCGAGTGCGAAAAACGCGCTGTGACCGAGGCTTAAGATCCCGGCATAGCCCCAGATCAGATCGAGAGAGAGCGCGAGCAGCGCAAAGCACAGGTACTTGCCGAACAGCGCAAGCGTGTAGCTTGACACATGCAGCGCTGAGCCCTCGGCAAAGATCAGGTTGCAAAGCGCGAGGATCAAGCCGACGCCCAAGATAATCAGCATCACGTACGTACCGGCGACGCTGGTCTGGTGACCGCCTGAGCTTAGCCAGTTAAATTTGTTCTTCATAAATGTCTCCCTTGTTCTGGGCAAACCTGAGGGTTGAGATCACGGAGGCTGTAAGGGTTGCGCAGCTTAACGGACGGGTTTGGGGGCGAGGATCAGTCATCGACAAAGCGCCCCTTAACCGCAAACATGCCGCGCGGCTTGTACTGCATGAACAAGATGATGAACACGAGGATCATGATCTTAGCGAGCACCGCGCCTGCATAGGGCTCGATGAACTTGTTGATGATCCCAAGGCCAAAGGCTGCGTAAAGCGTCCCAAATATGTTTCCAGCGCCGCCAAACACCACCACCATGAACGAATCGATGATGTAGCCCTGACCCAAGCCTGGGCCCACGTTGTTGAGCTGAGAGATCGCCACCCCAGCAAGCCCAGCGATACCTGATCCGAGCCCAAAGGTGAGAGCATCGACACGCCCTGAGCGGATGCCCATGGAGTTGGCCATGGGGCGGTTTTGCGTGACCGCGCGCATGTGCAAACCAATCGCGGTGCGTCTGAGCACCAGCATCAGTCCAAAGAACACCATAAGCGCGAAAAACAAGATGTAGAGGCGGTTATAGGTAAAGCCCAACATCGGAGTAATTTGCCAAGTGCCGCTCATCCACTGCGGCGTGATCACCGACTGGTTCAGCGGCCCAAAGATCGAGCGCGCTGCCTGTTGCAAGATCAAGCTGATCCCAAAGGTGGCTAGCAAGGTTTCAAGCGGACGTCCATAGAGGTGACGGATCACCAAACGCTCGATGATGACTCCGACCAACCCAGCCGCTAGAAAAGCGCCCGGTATCGCCACCCATATCGAGTATTCGATGGTGTTTGGCATCAGAGCTTGGACCACGTAGGTCGTGTAGGCGCCGATCATGATCATCTCGCCGTGCGCCATGTTGATGACCCCCATGACCCCAAAAGTGATCGCAAGGCCGATCGCTGCTAGTAGGAGCACCGAGCCCATGGAGAGGCCAAAAAAGGTGTTTTCGATCAATTTGTAGCGACTAGAGCGCGCCTGGATCGACTTCATAGAGGCATCGATCGCGCTAATTAAAACCGGATCGCTGCTGGCTTTTTTTAGCCGCGAGAGTACGTAAAAAGTTTCCATGTGCTGGGATTCGCCCAGCAGTTTGACGGCCTCAATCTGTCCTGGTCCTGCTTCTTTGGCTGTGATGCTGGCCAGCGCCATATCGATCTGTTTTTTAAGTTTTGGCTGTCTCTTATACACATCTCCGAGCCCACGAGACGGACTCCTATCTCGT
>OJDZ01000174.1_pt1 | contig 43834 bp, 38 predicted proteins | sample 1592981 | NCBI WGS metagenome assembly OJDZ01 (sample SAMN05416851, study PRJEB24817) | seawater metagenome | isolation source: Sea water | place: Canada:Atlantic | collected 2013-07
GAGATAGGAGTCCGTCTCGTGGGCTCGGAGATGTGTATAAGAGACAGGGTATGAGTGGCTTTAAGGCGCTATTAAGTGGTGCTCATAGTATGGATGAGCATTTTGCACAGGCGGACTTTGCCGAAAATTTACCCGTATTGCTAGGCTTATTGGCAGTTTGGAACAGTACTTTTTTACAAGTAAATGCGCACACCGTATTGCCGTATGATGGCAGGCTAGGCTATCTACCGAGTTATCTTACCCAGCTAGAGATGGAAAGTAATGGTAAGTCCGTTACTCGGGACGGGGATCATATTGACTACGATACTTGTCCAATTCTATGGGGTGAGATTGGCTCAAATGCGCAACATGCATTCTATCAGCTGCTACACCAAGGTACGCAGCAGGTCTCCTGTGACTTTATCGCTTGTGTACGTCGCTACGGTGATGAAGCACAAAACTCATCATTGCAACAACAGCACGAGTTGTCTTTAGCAAATTGTTTGGCGCAAAGTCGAGTATTGGCATTTGGGAATGCTGCTGTGACGGATCTGGCCGATCCACAGACAGTGTCTCATGCGGATAAATATAAGTACTACCATGGGAATCAACCGTCAACCACATTACTGATTGATGAGTTGACGCCGCATAGCTTAGGAGCATTGATAGCGTTCTACGAGCATAAGGTCTATGTCATGGCCAGTATCTGGGATATCAATCCGTTTGATCAATGGGGCGTCGAGATGGGCAAGCAAATGGCAGACTCGGTACACCATTCTATGCAACACGTGCAGAAAGAATCTCAAAGTCTATTCGATACGTCTACAGAACAATTACTACAGCGCATCAAACAGCTATCTTAGTAGTATTGTTACGTCAATAATATAGGAAAGCATGCTCATGGAGACGGCTTTAGATGGTAGCCATATGAATAAATATCACAATAAATCTGAACCAAACCAATTAACTGATTTAACAGTTTGTGTGCTTATTGGTCACAGCATAGAGGCAATTACCAGCGCAGTGGTGCTGGCAAGTCTCGGCCAGTGTGTACATCTTTACGCAGACAAGGCGCTACTGACTCAGCAGATACAGCAATATGGTTTTGAGCATCACTTGCAGGCCCTATGGCAAATGTATGAGCAGCAGCAGGTTATTATCAGTAAGGAGTTACCAGCTAGTGCCGATATGTTAATAACAGGTTATGAAGCAGCTGGTCATAACGAAGCTGATACTCAAAGTACGGTGACGCTTTATTGGTTATTTTTAGATAGTGTCAAGCTAGCATGGACAGAAGACAGTTGGATTATCGCGTTTAATCAAAGCCATCAGCAGGCGCTACCTGTGATTATGAGCGGCATTGAGCAATTAGGCTATGTAGCCGATTTGGCTCAGCGTTTACAACGTGCTTGGGTCTATTATGTGCCATTTGTATTCTTACAAGATGGCGATGCGTATAGCTCGATGTTGAACCCTTCGTTATGGCTACTGGGTGAAAAGACAGCAAGTAGTAGCCAGCACTTGAATGTGTTGAAGCCTTTAATGCAGCATGCACGCGCTACCCATCATGCTGATATCGCAACGATAGAGTTTGCTCGCAGTAGTATCATGGCGATGCTAGCAACCAGAGTAAGCTTTATGAATGAAATGTCTCGCTTGGCTGATAGTCAAAATGTCGATATCAGTCAAGTCAGTCGTATCATGGGATTGGATGAGCGGGTAGGCAGCAGTTATCTAAAAGCAGGGTGGGGCTTCGGTGGTAATACTTTGCCCACTGAGCTGGCTAAATTGCAACAATCAAGCCGCACACACAGTTTGGATATGCCTTTATTACAATCTATCGTGCATATTAATGAAGATCAAAAAGAGCTGATATTCCGTAAATTTTGGCAACATTTTGATGGTTTTATCGATAATAAAACAGTCATGATTTGGGGCGGCAGTTATAAATCAGGCTCAGGACGTACTGCTGGCTCAGCTATCCATCCGTTATTAGCATTACTATGGTCTTATAATATTCGAACTCTGGTTTATAGTGACAAGGCACAGCACGAGCTTGCCGAGTTTTATCAGCAACAGCCATTGCTTGAGCTGATTACTAGTCCCTATCAACAGCTTTGCGATACCCATGCTATTTTCATCGTTAGTTGGTCACCGCGAGATCAATTGGATATCGCCAAAATCAATCAGCAAGCCATGCCAGTATTTGATGCGCAAAATGCCCTGACACGCTCGCAAATTAATAGCTTAGTAGGTGACTATATGGGTATTGGTCGAACTAAATAGTTTGGTTTAAGGTTTTCTGTGTATAGAAAAAAGGCTCGCTAATACTCATTAGCGAGCCTTTTTCGACTGACAATCAGAATGATTTTTACTGGGTTAATGACTTTATGCTGGTACGGCACCTTGCGTTGCTAGCCATTGCTGTATCTTTTGAGTCTCAGTAGCCAGTAATGGTTGATCGCCGCGACTTTCGATATTCAATCTAATAAGTGGTTCGGTATTCGAGGCACGCAAATTAAAGCGCCAGTCACCAAAATTCAGACTTAAACCATCAAGTGTTGATTTAGTTGGATTCTGTGAACTAAACTTCTCTTCAATCGCGCTAATAATTGTTGTTGCATCGTGAGTGGTGAGGTGAAAGTTTAGCTCGCCTGAGCTGGGATAGGCGGCAATATAGCCTGTGACCAATTCTGATAAGGTTTTACCGGTGATAGACAACAGCTCAATGGTCAATAACCATGGAATCATACCACTATCGCAATAGAAGAAGTCGCGGAAGTAATGATGCGCAGACATTTCACCGCCATATACAGCACCTGAGTCACGCATGACTTGCTTTATAAATGAATGTCCAGATTTGCTAATGACAGCTGTACCGTTATGTTCTTCTATCACTGCTTCGGTGTTATAAATTACTCGTGGATCATAGACGATTGATTCACTCGGATATTTGTTCAAAAATGCTTGAGCGAGCATGCCGACGATGTAGCTACCATCAATAAATTCGCCACGTTCATCAAATAAGAAGCAGCGATCAAAGTCCCCATCAAAGGCAATGCCAAGATCCGCGTTATTTTCTAAAACGGCTTGCTGGGTAGCCACTCTATTGGCTTCAATCATTGGATTGGGGATGCCATTAGGGAAGCTACCATCTGGTGTATTATGCAATTTAATCACTTCAATCGGTGCATCTACTTGTGCTAATTTATCAACTAATAAATTGACCACAGGACCTGCACTACCATTGCCTGAATTAACGACCAGTTTAAGTGCTTTTAGTTTATCAGTATCGATAAAAGTCATAACATGATCGATGTACGCGCTTTTATCCGTCAATAACTGCAATTTACCTGATTGATTGTCAGTCGTGAATTGCCCAGATTCTGCCAGTGCTTGAATCTCTGCCAACCCATCATCGGCACTGATTGGTTTTGAATGCTCTTTAACCAATTTTAGGCCATTATAGTTGATGGGATTATGACTGGCAGTAACCTCAATACCACCTAACGCCTGATAGTGACTGGTAGCAAAATATACTTCTTCAGTACCACTCATACCCAAGTCAATCACATCAACGCCTGCATCCATCATACCTGTGATAGCTGCTTGCTTTAACTGCTCACTAGAGTGGCGAATATCACTACCAATAACGATAGCAGGTTTTAGAGTTGCCATATCATCGACTTGGGTTTGAGCCGCTGCCTGATAACGCTGATATAGAATCTGTGCGAACGCGCGCCCGATACGGTAGGAAATCTCTTCATCGAGATTGACCCCAAGCTCACCCCGAATGTCATAGGCTTTGAATGAGCTGATAGTAATAGGGTCGAATGTCGCAGCTGGTTGATAGTTGGTGGTCGCAGAAGTGGGCATAATGATAAAATTCCTCTCGCATGAGCAGTGGTAAAATGAAGTCGTCAGTAGCACAATTATAAGCCAAGCTGTGTTCAATGATACACTAACTATTAGACGAATCAGCAAACAACACATAAAACGATAAGAGCCATCCTTATGAGTATTTCAGACAATAAAATTACCGTGCCCAAGCCCGTGCAAGGAACTCCAGACGCTACTGGCCAGCTTGATGATTTGTTAGCGTTGATGGCACGACTAAGGGCAGACTGTCCGTGGGACAAAAAGCAAACCAACCATAGCCTTATTCCGTATGCCATCGAAGAGGCTTACGAGCTAGGCGAAGCGGTACAAAGCGAAGATGATGAAGACATCAAAGGTGAGCTTGGCGATGTGCTGCTGCAAGTGGTGTTTCATTGTCAGATGTATGCGGAACAAGGGCGCTTTGATATGAGTGATGTTATCAGTACTTTGCAAGAGAAGCTGGTTCGCCGTCATCCACATGTGTTTGAAGCCGAAACGCTCAAAGACGATGCGGCAGTAAAAGTACGCTGGGATGAGATTAAGCTCGAGGAGCAGCAGGCACGCGAAGTACGTGGTAAATCAAAACGACGCTTAGACCAAGTCAAAGCAGGCAGTGCCTTGATGCAGGCGCAAGATGTACAAAAGCAAGCGTCAAAGTTAGGTTTTGATTGGGAAGGCATTGCAGGTGCCGTAGATAAGCTAGACGAAGAGATTGCTGAGCTAAAACATGAGCTAACAGATAAGTCTACAGCTGAGGTTAAAGCTAACATCAGAGAGGTCGAAAAAGAATTAGGCGACTGTATGTTTGCGCTAGTCAATGTCGCACGCAAATTAAATTTGGATGCAGAAGCGGCTACCTTAACCTGCGTGCACAAGTTTAAATCTCGCTTTGGTTATATTGAGGAGCAGCTAGAACTCGCTGGCAAGCAGTTAGAGGACAGTGACTTAACTGAAATGGATGCACTGTGGGAAGCGGCGAAACAGCATGAACGCTCATCGTAAATTTTCACTTGTCAGCTTACTGACGACCACAGTTTTTAGTCTCCTATTGTCTGTGGTCGCACTCAATAACGCCAATGCAGATCCTTGTTTTGACGACCCTAAACGTGCCTATGAGTATTTAATCGCAAAAGAAAAAGCTATCACACAAGCGCGTGAGCAGAAAGTCATCAATATCAATCGAGCCAATGAAGGAGAGCTGGTTTCGTTAGATGGTATCGGCAGCAGTAAAGCGCAGGCAATAATTTTATATCGTGATATGTTTGGCGATTTTAAGACAGTGGATGAGCTGGCAAAGGTGAAAGGCATTGGCGCAAAAACGGTCGAGAAAAACCAAAGACGTTTAAGCGTGCGCGATTAATGAGGGTGTTTTGCATTAATTAACCCCAATATTGACAAAATAGCATGTAAGTAAATGTCATAACACCCCCAGTAGGTCCAAAATTTGTTAAACTAGCGGGTACATCCGCCTGATAAACGCTGTGTTATTCAGGGGTAGTTAAAGAATACCGGCGAGGAGTAGATGCATGGCCGAGCGTGCCGCCAAGCAGTTAGAACTGAACAAATCTGAATTACCCAATTCCATTACTGAAGTGATTGCCACATTGACCCGTGCTGGGTTTGATGCGTATATCGTTGGTGGTGGTGTGCGCGATACTTTATTAGGTCTGCGCCCGAAAGACTTTGATGCCGTCACCGATGCCAAGCCGCATGAGATTAAAGATGTCTTTGGTAAGCGCTGCCGCATTATCGGTCGCCGCTTCCAGTTAGCACATGTGTATTCAGGTCGCGAGTTGATTGAAGTTGCTACTTTCCGTGGTCCACCAACCAGTGATGCTAATACCAATCAAGACGGTATGATTCTACGCGACAATGTTTGGGGCGATATTCAACAAGATTTCTCCCGTCGCGATTTCTCTATTAATGCGCTTTATTATCAACCGCTCAAAGGCATCGTCCATGATTTCTGCGGCGCGCTTGATGATATTGATAACAGAATCATTCGTCTATTGGGCAATGCGCCAGTACGTATTGAAGAAGATCCTGTGCGCTTGTTACGTGCCTTACGTTTCAAAGCCAAGTTGGGTTTTGAGTTTGATGAAGCATTATCTCAGCAGTTTAACGACGGAAACTGGGCGCTGCTTGAGCAAATATCACCGCATCGTCTCTATGATGAAACGCAAAAGATGTTTACCGGTGGCTATCTAGTACCCCTATTGCCATTATTGTTTGAATCAGGTGCGATTGATAGTCTCATTATCTATCCACCGTCTGAGCCAAGTGCTTTAGTCAATCAGGTAGCTATCAATACCGATAAGCGTATTGCGGCAGGCAAGAGTATCAACCCTGCGTTCTTCTATGCTGCCTTACTGTGGGAAAATTACCTGCATCAATTGGCAAAAGCCAAGAAGCGCAATATGCCGTTTGCCGAAGCGCAAATGCATGCGGCTGGCAAAGTCATCGACCGTCAGCGTATCAAAACCGCTATTCCGAAATTTGCTGAGCAATTTATCCGTGATATCTGGATATTGCAGCCAAAACTTGCAGCCCCGCGTAGCAAACAGATCGTTCAGCTATCTGAGCATCCACGTTTCCGTGCGGGCTTTGACTTTTTGTTATTGCGTGAGCAATGTGGCGACGCTGAGCATCCGCTATCAGAGTCAACCAACGATATGGGTGACTGGTGGCAGACGTATCAAACCTTATCTGAACAAGAGCAGCAGCAGGCGATTGATGAATTTGACGAAAACATTCGCCGAGGGTCTTATAAAAAAGGGCAACGTGGTCGCGGACGTAATCGTCAAGAATCAAAAACACAGACTACTGATAACGCAACACCTAATCAGAACAGTACAAAGCAAAATAAAGCCGATGACCGTGCTGAAAAAGGTAGAAATAATCAAACAATGGTAAATGATTCGTCAAATATTCCAGCCCGTCGCCGCCGCGCTGCAAGTCAATCTAAAGCTGGTCGCACTGACAGTGGTATACATAACGTGCAGCAAGTAGAGCAAGACAATAACGAGCTTGCTCAGTTGCAGCAGTTGTCTCTTGCCAATAACAAGCAATCGGCAAGTCAACAGGCAAAGCCTAAGCCATTATTTGTTATCGAGCACGAGAACGTAGTGCCACCATTGCAGAAGCAACTGTCAGCTGATGATACATTGAAGCGCAGCAAAGCACCTGTACGAAAGTCACCATCAACCAATCAAGATGCACCAAAGCAAGCGGTTAAGTCTGAACGCTCAAATAACGTTCAGCCGTCTAATACTAACCAACCAGAAGCTCAAGCGTCAGCTAGACCAACTCGCTCGATCGCAAGATCACCTGCGTTAGTTAGTATGAATAACGAGCCGATCCCGCATAAGCGTCGCCGTCGTCAACCTACTGTAGATAGTGCGAGCCACATCGAAGTACAAGGCAATAGCGATGTGAAGGGCAGTAATGGCAAAGCACAGCCAGCAGCGAAGTATGTGAAAAAAGCGCCTAAACCTGCAGTTGAATCGACTGATAAAAGCGATACTAAAAGTGTAAAGGAAGTAGCTAGCAAGGCAGTAGATAGCAAAGACGCTACAAAAACCGCTGCACCTGCGAGAGCCAAGAAATCGGTGAAAGCAACTACTACAAAGGCTACTAAAGCGAAGCAAGATACGAGCGATCAGATACCTGCTATAAAAGTAACTGATAACAAAGGCCCTGTACCATCGAAGCGCCGCCGCCGTCAGCCTAGTACTGAAAGCGCATAATATGAATAACAGTACAGATAATAGTAACTGGGTTACCTGTTATGTGGGCTTGGGTAGCAACCTCGCTAATGAGCTAGGTTCGCCTGCCGATCATTTGCAGCAGGCACTTGCAGTAATGCGAGCACATGAGCAGGTACGTGAAGTAAGTGTCTCTTCTTTTTATGCTTCAGCACCGATGGGTCCGCAAGATCAGCCAGATTTTGTTAATGCAGTAGCTGGTTTTGAAACGACACTTACCCCTTATGAGCTGCTTGCTTTTTGTCAGCAGTTAGAGAGCATGGCCAAGCGGGCACGTTTGCGTCGTTGGGGTGAACGTAGTCTAGATGTTGATATTTTGCTATATGGCGAGACGCAGATTACTGATCCAACACTGACAATACCGCATGCTGGCTTAGGTGAGCGCAATTTTGTCTTAATACCACTGCGAGAGTTGGCACCAAACTTAACCATCGCAGGTAAGTCTATAGGTGACTATTCCCAAAGTCGCGATTGGACAGGTTTAACATTATTATCAAGCGATTGATTATAAGTAATTGATGCTAAGTGATAGACATTAAATGTTTGAAAGATTCGTCTAACGTATTTCAAGCATAGCTCTTATAGTAGCAATATTGATAATCAAAGGCATTGCAGATTAATTGAGGGTCATATGACGACATTATCTACTCTAAATAAGTTTAAAAAAGACGGTACCAAGTTCACTTGCTTGACCTGTTATGACTCGATGTTTGCACGAATGATGGAAAAAGCCGAAATTGACACGATTCTAATTGGGGATAGCTTGGGCATGGTTGTACAAGGCCATGACTCGACACTACCTGTAACAGTCAATGATATGGCTTATCACACTGCCAATATTGCTCGTAGTAATAAACACGCGTTGATATTAGCTGATCTACCGTTTATGAGTTATGTGACATTGCCGGAAGCCGTCGCTAATAGTCGCACGCTAATGCAAGCAGGGGCGCATGTGATAAAAATCGAAGGTGGTAGCGAGCTGTGTGAACTGGTAACGACCTTAGCGCAAGCAGGTACACCAACTTGTGTACATCTTGGTTTGACTCCGCAATCAGTCAACGTGTTTGGTGGCTATAAAATTCAAGGTCGCGGTGATGAAGCGGCTGATAAACTGCTTGCCGATGCTAAGGCAGTCGTTGACGCTGGCGCTGCACTGCTAGTATTAGAATGTGTTCCAGCTGCGCTTGCAAAAGCCGTTACTGAAGCTGTCGCTGTACCAGTCATCGGCATCGGTGCAGGCGCAGATACCGACGGTCAAGTACTGGTGATGCATGACATGCTAGGTATGGCACATGGCCGAGTGCCACGTTTTGTCCATGACTTTTTAACGGATGAGCGTAATAGCGCACACAGTATCGAAGGTGCTTTTGCGCTCTATCAGCAGTCAGTACGCGAAGGTAGTTTCCCGACTGAGCAGCACCAATTTAGCTGATTTTGAAGTTGTTAAAGTTATTTAAGCTATTGAACAACAGAACGTTTGAATAGAAGAAAAGTAATCATGTCTCCAATTATTTATCATGATATCTCGTCACTACGTGAAGCGCTTCAGCCTTATCGTGGTCAGAAAAGTGACAAACAAGACCGTCAGCAGCGCATTGCGCTAGTACCAACGATGGGTAATCTGCATGACGGTCATCTTGAGCTGGTAAAAATTGCCAAGCAGTATGCGGATGTAGTGGTGGTCAGTATTTTCGTTAACCCCACTCAGTTTGGCGTTGGGGAAGATTTTGACAGCTATCCGCGTACGCTAGATGCAGATGTGGCTAAGCTTGCGACAGTGGATGCAGATTACGTGTTTGCACCTAGCATTGATGCAATGTATCCAGTATTACCACCACCTACTGCTGTATTAGCTGGTGCTGTTGCCAATCAGTTATGTGGTCAATCACGTCCTGGACACTTTGATGGTGTTGGTATTGTTGTCGCTAAACTATTCAATATCGTACAACCAGATGTGGCAGTATTTGGACAAAAAGACTATCAGCAGCTTGCTATCATTAAGCAGTTGGTACGTGATTTGAGTTATCCTATTAATATCATTGGTGCGCCTATTGTTCGTGCTGTTGATGGCTTAGCGCTATCATCGCGTAATCAATACTTAAGTGCAGATGAGCGTCAAGCTGCCCCTGTATTACATCAAGCATTGCAAGACTTAGCGCAGAGTTTGAAAAGTAAGGCTCTTAGTCAGCAAGCATTTGATAAGCTATTAGTAGATACGCGGACACGTATTAGTGACGCAGGTTTTATTATTGATTATCTGGAAATAAAGACTGAGGAATTAGATTCTGTCGTAAATGACTCTAAAACCTTTAATATAGAGAACAAAAACATCGTTATTTTAGTCGCAGCGTGGCTAGGAAAAGCGCGTTTGTTGGACAATCAGTTGGTAGTAGTAAATTAGCTTTTATGACATAGCAGTAGACTAGATACAATAGACTTGGATGAGTAGATCATGGGTGTAAGTCAGGATCAAAATAGTAATGCAGCAGCAACGATAGCGGATCAGACGTCTACGAATAAGCTCAGTATATTGGTGGTCTCAGGGCGTTCAGGATCTGGTAAAACCTCAGTATTGAATATCTTAGAAGATCTAGGATATTACTCTATTGATAACCTACCGCTGTCTTTGTTACCTAATGCTGCTCATAAACTGGTCAATGAAAGCGGCATTCATCGTATTGCGCTGGGTGTCGATATTCGAACGCCACGTGCTGATTTATCTAACTTTGCAGTAACGTATGCTTCTCTCAAGGAGACTTATGGGTCTCATGCGGTACAAATTTTATATGTGACTGCACAAGAGAGTACGCTGATAGCCCGTTTTAACGCGACGCGCCGTGTACATCCGCTGATGTCTCAAGATATTGAAAGTGACAATGCTAAGCATGTTACTTTCAATTTACCTGCTGCTATCAAAAAAGAAGTTGAGCTATTAGAGCCAATTGCTAGTCATGCTGATATTAGGATTGATACCAGTAGCCTAAATATTCATCAGCTAAAAGACAGCTTGCGTGAACACATAGGCATGGACAACCAGATTTTCATCAATCTACTGTCTTTTGGTTTTAAATACGGTAGCCCTATCGATGCTGACTTTGTATTCGATGTTAGGATTTTACCGAATCCGCACTGGAACCCTGAGTTACGTGACTCGACAGGATTGGATACCGAAGTAGGCGCATTCTTCTCAGATTATCCAGAAGTAGCAGAAATGATGGGTGATATTGATAAGTTTTTGACCCGCTGGCTACCAGAGTTTTTACACAATAATCGTCATACGGTCACGGTTGCCATAGGCTGTACGGGCGGTAAACATCGCTCTGTTTTTATTACTGATCATCTACAACGCCGCCTTGCTGAGGCCATGCCTAAAGGCGTGAAGGTATTGGCAAAACACCGCGAAAAAAGTCGTTGGTAATGATATCAGACACTATTTAATTTATTAATTATTATTTTGGAAAGCTTTTATGATCGACTGGAAAGAACAGGATATGCGCGTTTCGCGCACAGAACTCAAAAAAGCCCATGAGCGCTTGCAGCAATTATCTATACCGCTTGCTAGCTTATCGAAAAAACAGCTAAAAGCTTTACCTGCTAGTGATTATTTTATGGCGGAGTTAATGGCATTGGCTGATATTACCAGCGCTAATGCTCGCAACCGTCAGACCAAACGTGTTGGCAAGCTGATGATTGAAGAAAATCGTCATGAGCTGATAAAGGCACTATTTGATGCCTTTTTTCCTAAAGAGCAAGTCTCAAAAATAGAGAGCTGGTACGAGCGCCTGAATATTAATGATGAAGGTACGCTCAAGCAGTTTGTGAAGCAATATAAAGCTTCTGAGCATCACAGTATGTATCAGTTACTATTGTGGATAGAGTATGCCAAACATATGCAAGATGATGAGTTGCTGGCAGAATCTAAAGCAGATTTGGCAAGTTATATTCGTGAAGTGGCTATTTTATCGCAGCTAAAGAAATAACATCTATATACCAAGCTAGAAATCTATTAATTAGAATTTTATTAGTTGAAAGACTAGCAATTAAAAAATGAGTGATTAAAGGACGTATAGCTAAGAGGTTAAGATGCAAAAAAGCCAATCAATTTATGATTGGCTTTTTTATGCACGACATACAGATATGCTGTACGTCATGTGAGTTATTTAAGTATTTATGGCTCGAATTATTTCTTTTCAGCGCGAGTTTTGTCAACTAAATAGTCAACAACTTTAGCAACTTTAGCGTTTTCACCAGTTACCACATATTTGCCTTGTACCACGACAGATGGAACACCAGTGATTTGATAACGCTTGGCGCCTTCTTGAGAGCGACCGATTTTTGTACCAACGGCAAATGAGTTATATAGACTGTTAAATTTCTTTTCATCAACGCCTTTTGATGCATACCATTTGCTTAGTGACGCTTGATCAAACAGTTTTTTACCATCTTTATGGATAGCGTCAAATAATGCGTCATGAGTTTTGCTTTCAAAGCCTAAAAGCTGAGCCGCATAAAAACCGCGAGCATTGGCTTCCCAAACAGGGTTAAGTGCTGCTGGTGTCTTAAAGAATGCAACATCTTTGTCTTTGGTTTTTGCCCATTTTTCCATGTGCGGGTTAAGCGCATTACAATGTGGGCAACCATACCAAAAGAATTCACGAACAATGATAGCATCACCGCTGATTTTCTCTGGGTTGTCTAGCACACGGTAATCTTTTCCAGCGACATAGTCTGCAGCTTGTGCGCCCATAGAGGCAAGTCCAATGGCCATGGCTAGACCAGTCAGTGTGATGACACGTTTCATACTTTATCCTTGAGGTGTGGAGACTTAGAATGGGTTAAGAGGCTGGTATCTATATGGTTGTTAAATATATGACACTTTAAAATATATAGCTTTTAAAGCGTCTAAACCAGACAGTGTCGAGTATAATCGAACAATAGCAAAGTATCGACTATGATAACGTAAAATGTATGTACTTGTGAATCGCATTCTTAACCGATAGTTGTAAAGCTGTTAGCTATTATTTAAGGTATATTGCTCGTTACTTTCTGAACCTACTGTTTCTCAAACGTCTGCTTTATTTCTATGTAAGATTTAAGACAGTCGAAAGTATCAGGATGCGATGTTGTCACGAGGATACGTACCTTTTCTATATCAAGATACTGCCCAAAAAACAGGGCAAAGTTTAAGCCTATTCACAATCGCTGACGATGTGCTTACGACAAAACTGCTACTCTCATGCTAATATTAAGCACATAATCGTGCACTGTAAACGATAATAACGATAGTGACAATCAAGGAACATACCATGAGCTCAGCTTTAAATTCTTCATCAACTTCGAGTGATCAAAATAACAATAGCACTTTCAATAGTACAGAGTCTAACACCATCAACGTAGATCCTAGCGAAGTCGAAAAATTTAATAACTTGGCGAGTGAATGGTGGAGCAATACAGGTGCCTTTGCAACGCTACACGAGATCAATCCATTACGTTTAAACTGGATAGAAGAAAACGTCAAACGTGGCTATCAAAACGCTGCTAATAAAACCGCTGAGCAAGGACTTTCTGGCAAAAAAGTACTCGATGTAGGGTGCGGCGGCGGAATATTGTCAGAATCTATGGCACGCCGTGGTGCTGATGTGACAGGGATTGATTTAGGTACAGAGAACCTAAAGGCTGCTGCGTTACATGCAGAGCAAAGCCAGTTGGAGAGTACGCTTCGTTATCAGCATATACCCGTTGAAGAGTTGGCAAAAACACATGCTGGTCAGTTTGATATGGTGACTTGCATGGAGATGCTAGAGCATGTGCCAGATCCTAGCTCGATTGTGCAGGCTTGTTATGAGTTATTGGCTCCTGGCGGCGTCTGTGTGTTATCAACGATTAATCGCAATCCTAAGTCTTATCTGTTTGCCATCGTTGGTGCAGAGTATGTGCTGCGATTGCTTGATCGCGGCACCCATGACTATGCCAAATTTATTACACCAGCTGAATTAGACAAAATGGCACTTAATACTGGATTTGTTCGTCAGGATATTATCGGTTTGCATTATAATCCGCTGACCAAACGCTACTGGCTTGCCCAAAACGTCGATGTTAACTATATGATAGCCGTACAAAAGCCATTGGTTTAATGCTGCACGCAGCTATTTATTTGCCATACTTTCACTAAACACGTCATCAATCTCAAGAGCATTCACTATGACCCAATTTGTAAAAGCTGTTTTATTTGACCTTGATGGGACATTAATCGATACTGCTGCTGATTTTGTTCGTATCATTGGTAAGATGAGTCTCGAAAACGATTGGCAGGCACCACCTGAAGCGGAAATCCGCGAGCAAGTCTCTGCGGGTGCCTCAGCCATGGTGCAATTGATGCTAAGACATAATGATCAGCTTGAAGTCAGCGAGGAAGCGTTGCTTGAGTTTCGTCAGCAGTTCTTAGATGATTATGAAGCAGATATCTGTGTCGATAGCTGCGTGTTTCAGGCGCTTGAAGCGGTACTGACTGAGCTTGAAGCAAAAGGTGTACCGTGGGGTATCGTTACCAACAAGCCACGTTATTTAGCCGAAAAGCTATTAAGTGAGATGCAACTGGATCAGCGCTGTGCGGTTTTGGTCTGTCCAGATGACGTATCACGTACCAAACCAGACCCAGAGCCAATGTATATGGCGCTAGAAAAACTTGGTATCCCTCGAGGCGCGGCAGGCTGCGTACTCTATGTCGGTGACCATGTACGTGATATTGAAGCTGGCAACGCCGCTGGCATGCCAACGATTTTAGCCGCTTATGGATATATTCCACCTGAAGATCAAAAGTCTTTGAAAAAATGGGGCGCCGACTATATTACGGATACGCCTGAGCAGTTAAATAAATTACTGATATCGTCTGGTAAGTTTGAGTATTTATAGACTGCTGTATATCACCAGTTTTACAACCATAAGCACATATCCTCAACGATTTAATGATAAGTAGTGAGCAATGCCATGAGTGACAATAATAATCAACCAGTCGATCCACAAGACAATAAAAAAACTGTTCAGAGTCCTATTCATCCTTTGACTCATGATGATATTCGTAGCTTTGTACCGTCAAGTAACTGCCTAGATGGTAAGACTATTTTGGTGACTGGTGCGGGGGATGGTATTGGCCGTGTTGCTGCATTGACCTATGCGCGTTATGGTGCCACTGTTTTATTGTTAGGACGCACTAGTAGCAAGCTTGAATACGTTTACGATGAGATTGAGAGCCTTGGAGGTAAGCAGCCTGCTATGTTGCCGATGAATCTAGAAGGAGCGACTTATGCTGAAATGCAGCAGCTTGAAGGGCTAATTAATAAAGAAATCGGCCAATTAGATGGTATCTTGCATAATGCTGGTGTATTAGGTCAACTGACGCCGCTTGAGATGTATGACGTCGATACTTTTGCCCAAGTGATGAAAGTAAATTTCACAGCGACTTTTATGCTGACTCAAGCGCTATTGCCGCTATTAAAAGATGCTGATCATGGCTCTGTTGTTTTCACCTCTAGTACAGTAGGCACACATCCTCGCGCATTTTGGGGGGCTTATGCTCTCTCCAAACAAGCAGTAGAAGGTATGAGTGATATCTTTACTCAAGAGACGCAGAACACAACCAATCTACGTTTTAACTGTGTTAACCCGGGTGGTACTCGTACCAATATGCGCGCCCATGCGTATCCAGGTGAAAACCCTATGAGTTTAAAAACACCTGAAGATATCATGGCAAGTTATGTCTGTCTGATGAGTGATGAAAGTATTGGCGTACGTGGGCAAGTGATTGAGTTACAGCCTAAAGATTAGCAGTGAAATTTTAAGTTGAATTGAAATAACTATGTCATTCTTTATTGACGGTTTTATACACTATCGCAGGTTGCAATTAACCATGGCTAGCCCCATCTATTTGTTATTAAAGACATTTGTATTGTCTAATTATAATGAATAAAAAATAGGATAAGATTATGGCAGGTGGCTGGTCAAGAGATGGTGCTGAGCACGAACAAATGGATGCAACTGTAAATGATGCATTGGAACGCGCGCGACGTTCGTTACCGACAGGTGTAAGTGCTGAGCTGTGTGACGAATGTGGTAAGCCTATTCCAGAAGCAAGGCGACTAGCAGTACCTGGTATTCAGCATTGTGTTAGCTGTCAGACAGAGCTTGAACAAGAAGCAAAAGCGGCTGAGCTATTTAATCGTCGTGGTAGTAAAGACAGTCAATTGCGTTAAAAAATAGTTAGGGCGTGTCCTCAATTCAATCGATAGTCATCTAAATGGGTTAAAAATGGCTAAATCTTGCCAGACAGCGTCAAATAGCTGACTAATATCTCGATATTATCTGCGCTATTTTCCTTGTTTGACTGCGATTTATCTCATTTTTATCACCATTTTTAAAATGAGGACACGCCCTAGTTGCGTTGAAAAATGAAAGGGCGGACATGGCTAGATAAAATAGCAATGCCCGCCCTTTTTATGCTTATTGCTATATAACCAGTGCCATCAGTTCGCGATCGCACTCTTCCCAATCTATCAATACTGATGACGCTTTGGCATCATTCTCAGTTTCTGATTTTTCTGTAGCTTTATCGACAGCATTTCCTAATTGCAAAATAATTTCCAATCGACTATCAGTCTGTGGATCAATGGTTTTGGTGGTTAGACTACCAGGATTAAAATTGATCTGCATCCAGCCATCAGAAGTATGTACCACGCCTTTGATACGTTGCCAGTTTGGCAATGCTAACAACCAATTCTGTAAATCGTCAGCGTTTAGTATGTAGTGAGCGGGTAGTCGCCATCCAGCCAATTGAAAATCTTGCTGCTCTTCATGGTAGCGATAAGGGAGACCACTATCAGCACTGGTCTGAGGATTGGCCTGAGCCTCGCTCTCATCGGTAGATGAACTCGATGATGGTACAGTTGCTAAAGAATTGGCTGGAGACTGTAAACCAATCATCGATTTTTTAGGATTAGAGATAGTAACTTTTCGTTGATTCGAAATGATAGAGCTAGGCTGATTCAGTTGGTCGTTTAACGTAGACGAATATGCATCTGTTACAAGACTATCTGATGAAGCTGTTGTCTCAGATGCTGTTAGTCCTGATGCTGCCCAAATGATTTTTACTTGCGAATTTAGCTTGGTTATCCATTCTACCAAGGCTTGTTTTTCGATAGTATCTAATTGGACATAACGATTGATTATCAGCACGTCGGCATCACGGACATGCGCTTGAAAACCATCATGGTCACGATACTTAATCTGTTGCCACTGCTCGCCACTCAGTACGGTTATCACAGCATTCATTTTTAGGGCAGTTTGCCAGTGCGGCGCACTAAGTTGTAGTATCAGCTCACGTGGATGAGCCAACCCTGTGGGCTCAATGAGTAATCGCTGCGGATGATGGTCACTGAGCAGGCGACTGATTGCAATTTGTAAGGGCAGCTGACTGGTGCAGCAAATACAGCCACCACTGACCTCACGAATGGCAATCTTTTTTTGCTCAAGATTGCTATCTTGGGAGCTGGCTAGGAGTGCACCATCAATGCCGATACGGCCAAATTCATTGATTAAGAGAGCCCAGCGCTCGTCATCAGGTTTCGAGGCCAGTAACTGATTGATTACGGTGGTTTTACCAGCACCTAAAAACCCTGTCACTAACGTGCAGGGTATATTTTGAAAAATAATTGGGTTTTTCACAAATAGACTCATCATATTGGCGCGTGTTTGAGAGTAAACAAACACGGCCTATATTAAAAAAATTAAATCAGTCAAAAGTTATTCACTTTTGATGGCGTCTACCTCAGCTTCATCAGGAACGAACACGTAGCCCACGCCCCATACGGTCTGGATATAACGTGCTTGTGAAGGGTTGTCTTCAATCAGACGACGCAGACGCGATACTTGGACGTCGATAGAACGCTCCATCGCACCCCACTCACGACCACGAGCAAGGTTCATCAATTTATCACGGGTCAATGGCTCACGTGGATGCTGTACGAGCGCTTTTAGCACTGAAAACTCACCTGTCGTCAAAGTGACTACGTTACCATCACGTTTAAGCGTACGAGTCGATAGGTCTAATGTCCATGGACCAAACTCGACCACTTCCATTTGATGACTTGGCGCACCTGGCAACTCACGGTTTTGACGACGTAATACAGCTTTGATACGAGCCAACAGCTCTTTTGGGTTAAAAGGCTTGGGCAGATAATCATCTGCACCCGCTTCTAGACCTGCGATACGGTCAGCATCCCCACCTTTAGCAGTCAGCATAATGATAGGAATATCTGCATTGTCTTCACGTAGACGCTTACAGATACTGATACCGTCTTCGCCTGGCAGCATCAAATCGAGTACGACCAAAGAGAAAAGCTCACGTTGCATGAGTTTGTCCATCTGACTGCCATCATGAGCGGTGCGAACGACAAAGCCGTCGTCTTCTAGGAAGCGTTGCAACAAAGAGCGCAGACGAGCGTCGTCATCGACGACTAAAATACGCTGAGTCAACGTGTCAGGGCTGTTGTTATCAGTCATACAGGCATCCTTTTATAAAAATTATTGTTATCAGAAACTACAAGTAAATAGCTATGAGCAAAAACACTGCCATTAATTATCATTATTTAATTATTGGTTACGAATAAGCACTTCATAAAATTAAAAACTATTGTTCAATACGTCAGCACATATCAATATTTGTGTTATTGATACTTTAGTGTATAAGATTGCACCGAGAATTGCATCACCCATGATAATAAATGCTGTATGCGTTTGTTTAACAAGTCCATAGGATGTTTGATATAGAACGATTTACGTCCTAAAAAGCGCAATAAATAACGAAAAGATAAAAAGGATTTTTATTCATGCAGCTTTTGCTATAATGCAAAGCTACATTTCTCAACGATTGATACGTATATGAGTAGCACTGATACCTTAACGTCATCTCAAACCTCGACAAATGCACAGGTTTTAGATGCAACCACACACGCGAATATTCACGACAAGCTTGCTCGCGCGCTTGGCATTAAGACTGCTCAAGTCAATGCGTTTGTCAAACTTTATGATGAAGGCGCGACGGTTCCTTTTATTGCGCGTTACCGCAAAGAAAAGACTCAGAATCTTGATGATGCGCAGCTGCGTGCTTTAGAGAAGTCTCTTAATTACGAGCGTGACATGGCAACACGTCGACTCAAAATTACTGAGCTGCTAAGCACACAGGGCAATCTGACCGATGAGCTACAGACGCGTATCGATAATGCGACGTCTAAGCTTGAGCTTGAAGACATCTATCTGCCATATCGTCCGCGTCGTCGTTCACCTGCTGCTAAAGCTCGTGCCGCTGGTCTTGATACTGCTGCTCAAGCGGTCTTGACCCAAGAAATCACTCCGACAGATGCCTTGGCTGATTATCAAGTCCAGTCAAGTATCACTGATGACAGTGGTAATGAAATTGAGGTTGATTTTAGCGATATTGAAAAACAACTCGCTGGCGTACAGGCGATTATCGTTGATGAATGGACACAAGCATTGGGCTTGCTAGATAACTTGCGCAGTGGCTTTGCCAAAACTGCCAGTATCGTATCGAGCGTTGCGAGCGAAGAAAAGCGCGAAGTTGGCGAGAAATTCAAAGACTACTTTGAGCATAGCGAAAGCCTTGCTCGACTGCCAAATCATCGCCTATTAGCAATGTTGCGCGGTCGTCAAGAAAACGTCTTAGGTCTAAAAATTGAAGGCGAAGACGCACCATTTATCGAAAAAATTATCAATCATTTCGATGTTGATGCCAAAGCGCCAGCAGCACGCCGTGAGTTTTTGTCAGAGGCAGCCAGTAGCTTGTGGAAAGACAAATGGCGTCCGCATATTGAGCATCGCCTATTAACTGAAAAGCGCTTAGCCGCAGAAGCGGATGCGATTGATGTGTTCGCTAGCAACTTACAGCATTTGCTAATGTCTGCACCTGCAGGTCCTAAAGTAATCTTGGGTGTCGACCCTGGTATCCGTCATGGCGTAAAAATGGCCATCGTCGATGCGCAAGGTCATGTCATGTCAGATAGCGAAGAGAAGCCTGTCATCGCGACAGTGTATCCGTTTGCACCTGATAATAAGATGGATGAAGCCAAAAAAGTCATCGATGCGCTGTTGAGCACTTATAGCGTTGATTTGGTCGCTATCGGTAATGGTACGGCAAGTCGCGAAACAGATGCGATGATCAAAGAGATTTTGGCTGCGAATGATGCACTAAAAGCCAAAGCCGTTATTGTTAACGAGTCGGGTGCGTCTGTTTATTCAGCGAGTGAACTTGCTAGTGATGAGCTTGCCAATCTAGACGTTTCTGTACGTGGTGCGGTTTCTATCGCGCGTCGCTTGCAAGATCCATTGTCAGAGCTTGTTAAAGTTGATCCAAAAGCCATTGGTGTGGGTCAATATCAGCATGACGTCAATCAAAACCAGCTTGCAGACAGTCTGGACAAAGTAACTCAAGATAGTGTGAATGCCGTGGGTGTGGATGTAAATACAGCCAGCCCAGCTATCTTAGCTCACATCGCAGGTCTTAACCGCAATGTGGCGCAGCAAATCGTCACTTATCGCAAAGAGCATGGTGCATTTGATAGCCGTGAAGCGCTCAAAAATGTCCCACGTCTAGGCGCTAAGACATTTGAGCAAGCAGCTGGTTTCTTGCGTATTCATAATGGTAGCAATCCATTGGATGCCACTGGTGTGCATCCAGAGAGTTATGCATTGGTTGATAGCTTACTCGCACAAGCGGACAAGCCGTTGTCAGAAATCATCGGTAATGATGGCGTGTTAAATACGATTGATACGACTGCGCTGGCTGCTAACGATGATAATGTCAGCGTAAAAGCGATTATCGAAGAGCTTGCTAAACCTGCTCGTGATCCTCGTCCTGAGTTTAAAACGGCCAATTTCCGTGATGATGTCAATAGTATCAAAGATTTGAGCGAAGGCATGACGTTAGAAGGGGTAGTCACTAACGTAACGGCCTTTGGTTGTTTCGTTGATGTCGGTGTGCATCAGGATGGTCTGGTACATATCTCGCAGATGGCCAATGACTTTGTCGCAGATCCTATGAACCGTGTCAAACCTGGCGATATCGTATCGGTACGGGTTATCTCTATCGATGAGAAACGTGGTCGTATCGGCTTTAGCATGAAACCTGAGTCTGAAAAACCTGTCCGTACTGCTGCCAAGTCTACGACAGCTAGTACAGATGGCGAGAAAACCAGTCGTCCACGCAATAATACCAATAGTGACCGTCCAAATAATAGCCGTCCAGCTGCTGACAAACGTCCGTCTAAGCCACGTGGCAAGCGTCAGGATAAAGACAACGCGAGCAATCGTAGTAAGCCAGTAAAAAATGATAAAGCTGAAGCCCCAAGTAAAATGGGTACATTCGGCGCTTTATTACAAGAAGCTGGCGTGACTAAAACTAAGAAATAAATACTGATAAAAATAGCTAAAATTGATAGTTTGATATATAAAAAGGCAGCCATATGGCTGCCTTTTTATATAAGTAGTACGCTTACAAACTAATCAAACAAACTACCTATCTGCTTAGCGTGATACAGCGATACGACGGTTTTCTTTAAACTGTACGTTTGCTGGCTGAGTAGCTAATAACTCACCACGTTTGTCTTTTTTCTTTTCTTGCAAAGTACTAGCAGCATCTGCAACTTTATTCTCAGTAGCCGCTTCACCTGCGATTAAAGGCTGATAGTCTGCATTGCTGTGTTGCATGTTAGGCGCTTGAGCGTTCTGTACAGGAGCTTGAGCGGTTGTAGCAGTAGTCATTGCTGCCGCATTGGCTGTTGCTTGAGCGTTGTTCATCAAAGCTGCGTTATCATCGCTTGCTTCATTATCCATATCGTCAGTTTCGTCGTTCATTTCATCTGCTTCATTATCCATGTCCATATCGACATCAGCAGTATTTGACGCTTCAACATCTACAGCGCCAGGTTGAGTCGCTAACAACTCACCATCAGGACCTTCTATTTCGGCCTGTACAGTGCTCTTGACAGCAGAATTACGCATATCTGCTGGCATTAGATCGCTATTGTTAACGGGTGCTGCCATTGCCATAGTTGGTAATACAAGGGTAGCGCCGACGATTAGTGATAAAATATTCTTTTTCATTATAGAACTCCATGATACATAATTAGCAATAGTTAAAAACGATACCTCATATTTAATGATGAGCCGTTTTTATTTAAAGGTGTCTGTAAATACTGTATGCAAATTATCAATGATGTAGTTTATATTTCAGTAGCAAACTCATTAAGGTTCTAACAGTTTAATGTTTTCTTGTGACGTTATGAAACTGCCATATCTAAAGTCTAGCTAGTATTCTGTCTTTAAATTTTGTTAAAGATTCATTAGTAGCAAAGGTTGATTGTGTTATTAAAGCTGTTAATAAATGAGTCTGTTGACTATAAATATCTACCAATGTCTCTAGTATTCAACATATGAGTATTTGATTGCTTATAGTCGCTGTTTTATCTTAGCTAATTGTTATTAATAGTTTTTTGAGTGCTATCTATCAGTGCTATAGAGACTTCTTTTAAAAGTTTTTATTTATAATTCAAAACCAGTGTTTAGATAATTATCAGATTTTAGTACATAAGTTCTTTGATGATATACATTTAATTAAACTAATGTTTACATATAATTTTTCTACAATATTTATAAAACGATAGTAGCAATATTGGATTAATGGTTAGTATCATAAAGTATTAAATAATTGGGAAACAGAAACATTGTTCACCAAAAAAATACGTTGTTCTCAATTTAATCCTAGCTGAAATTTTAAAGTAGGTAATAAAAAACCGTATCTCGAAACCAAGATACGGTCATAAAAACATTGAGCCTTTGTTATCATTCAATAGATTAACTATCAATCACTTCAAAGCTAAGACCAGAATGCGCTTCTAAGCGAGTTATTAGCTTATCTCCCATCGCAGATGCTGGTGTCCAGAACCCACCGCCAACGTCCTCTTTGCTGATATCTTGTGCCAGACATAATGCCGCCTGCGAAATCATACGAGAGGTACTGCCGTAACCAGGATCTCTATCACCTGTTACTTTAACAGTAATAGTGTCATTTTTGGCCGTTTGTCCAAAGTGACGAATATCAAAGTAGCCGTTCTCTTGCTCGTCTTTAGAAGGACCTGAGCCAGCTTTTGGTAAGACGTGCTTGGATAGTAACTCGCGACTTGGTTTGATCATCATCGCAGTAGCAAAGCCCAATAAACCTGCGCTCATGGCATAGCTAGACAGTTTTCCTTTGACGCCATCTTTCATCCACATCGCTTCGTCATATTTAAAATCGCGACCGTATTCATAGCTGAGCAATTGGTTAGTACGATGGACGATACGCGTATTGATGGTTGCCATGACGAACGGTGCTAACCAGCGCTTATGATTGCTGTCATATACTGGTTTGCTGACATTATTCTGGCGTACGTTTGGTGCATCATTATCATCGTTTAACAGGTAAGGGTTAGCCACTTGTTTGCGGCGTGCTTTGTCCTCACCAGCTTCTTCAAATATTGATGCCATTGACGCAATAGTACCACCTGAAATACCACCTTTCGCTGCTTTGACACGCATATGGATGACATTGCAGGTCTCGCCGAATTTTTCTTCTGCCTTGGCTTGGGTAAAGTACGCACCCAAATCTGATGGGATAGAATCAAAACCACAAGAGTTGACGATACGGGCACCACTTTGCTTTGCAGTGTCTTGGTATTTATCCATCATATCTTTAATGAAAATAGCCTCACCAGTAAGGTCGACATAATCCGTACCGTTTTCAGCACAAGATTTAATCAGTGGCTCACCATATTTTAGATAAGGACCGACAGTAGAGATAATGACTTGAGTTTGTTTGGTCATCTTATCAAGGCTGGCAGCATCGTTACTGTTGGCAATAATAATGTCTACCTTGCTCTCAAGTTTGGCCTGCAACTTATTGAGTTTATCTTCATCACGACCTGCGATTGCCCATGATACATTTGAGCCATCTTCGTTCTTATTATTTGATAAAAAATTGGTTAAATAGTGGGCAGTGATCTGACCGACGAAGCTTGTCGCACCATATAGAACAACTGCATAAGGGCGTGTGTCGCCGCTGGTTTTTTGTATAGGGGTTTCAGTATCCGTATTGGTATCCATATGTATTGTCCTTAATAGATTTGAGAATAAGTGGATAGTAAACTATAAACCAAGTCGTTTGATTAGGTTAGGGGTTTGTGAGGTCGCTACAGTTTATAGTTTGCAGCCTACCTCACATACTACTTCACATATAACGTGAGAAATTTAAAATAGTTCTACCTGCAGTTAGGGGAACAGAGTCCAGTAAAAGAGCATCTAATAAAAACACGTTCAATTAAAAAGCACTTAGTTTAAGAACGCTCAGTTAAATAACACTGTATTCAGAAATATAATTCTATTTCGAAAATATCATCTATTAAAGAAAAAGAGGTATGAGACATTAACAGTCACTACAAACTTTACATAACCTACCGATATTATTACTAAAATGAACGTTTTTTAGAGACGAACATTGCTAATCTATAAGCGTAAATAGTAATAACTAGCATTAGATAAAAACAAGTTAAATAGATGCTATATAAATTCTAATATCTGTTTTTTACCATTATTTGAGGAGAAGATTATGTTTCGTTGGGCTATTATTTTTGCAGTAATCGCATTATTAGCGAGTTTCCTAGGTTTTGGTGGTGTCGCAGGCTTGTCTGCTAATTTGGCATACATTTTCTTAGCAGTCGCTGTGATTTTGTTTATTGTTGCCTTTGTCAGTCGTAAAATGTAAACACGACTCACTGTTATAAAGAATTATTATGAAAAAGACCCTCAATCGAGGGTCTTTTTTTGTCTGCTTTAACGAAGGTAATCGTTAGAAAACTAGGATAATCGGCATCAAGGTATGCATTATAGACTTGCGATTATAACCGTTTAGGCTGAATAATATGCTCCATACGCTTGGCTAAACGAATATCCAGACTAGATATACCACCTGTATCGTGGTTGGTTAAACGAACCTCTACGATATTGTAGATATTACGCCATTCTGGATGGTGCTCAAGCGCTTCAGCATGAAATGCCGCTTGATTCATAAAGCTCATAGCCTCGATAAAATCGCTAAAATGATAGGTCTTAACGATGCTATTGCCGTCACGCTGCCAACCAGCAAGCTCTTCTAGCTGTAGATTAATTTGTTTGTCAGATAAACTACTCATATTAATAACCTTTATTGTTATGTCGAATTGGTTTATTAAAAGTGGTGCTGTGGTATGTCTCCTATGCTAAATAAATATCTACATATTTTTCTGCTTCGCCCGATATCACTTAACTGAGTCTCGTTAACGAATTAATTGAACCGATTACTTAGCTATTTAAATTAAATCTTGATACTCAGGGTTCTTGCTAATGTATGACGCGACAAATGAGCATTGTGGTACTACTTTCTTGTTTTGCTCGCGTGCATAATTTAATGCGTGCTTTACCAGTACTGAACCAACGCCTTGACCGCCTAATTGCTGCGGTACGATAGTATGATCGTAGACCAACTTGTCAGCACTTTCCTGATAGCTAATATAACCTGTCTGACCATCGATAGAGGTTTCAAAGCGTTTTGCTGCTTGATTATGAACAATGTCTAGATTTGGTTTAGAGGCTTGATTACTCATTAATATACTCCATTTCTTATTATCAAATTTTTATTATGAACTAAATATTTTATTAATTTAATAGTGCCAGTTTAGTATGTGGGTTTGATGCTTAACAATCTAGACGCTTACCGTAATGGTTGATAGGACGACTGTTAACGTCATCTATGTTTGTTGTCCTACCTTATCATGGCCGTATCTAGTTGCAAATCTGAATATGTCACCATGCATAGGATATGGCTTTACGAACGACTGGAGGTAGAAAGCGAGTGAGACCACTAGTACTTTCTGTCGATAATTTGTCTTCTAAATTGGCCGCTGACCTATCATCTTTATGAGTAGTACTATCTGCATTTTCCGTTGATTGCATATAGGCTTGCCATTCTTTTTCACTAGGTTTGCTAAAGTGATAAATACGTCCGAGTACTTGCTTGAGTTGCGTACCAAAGCGGCCAGTGTTATAGCTTAAACCATACTTACGGCATATGGCCTGTACCTGCGGTGCAATCTTTGCATAGTGGGCAGCTGGCATATCGGGAAATATATGATGCTCAATTTGGTGGGACAAATTACCTGTTAAAAGATGGAACCATTTACTGCCTTTAATATTGCTAGAGCCAAGGATTTGGCGTACATACCAGTCGCCTCTACTTTCATTGGCATCGAGATGGGTATAGATATGCGCTTGCTCAGTGAAGTGCCCACAGAAAATCACCGCCCACGTCCATAGGTTACGGACAGTGTTGGCAGTCATGTTGCCGCTCAGCGTACTAAAGGCGCTACGACGACCTAGTGTCAGCGCTACTACAGATGGCAGTGCGATATAGTCTTTGCCTATTTGCCGTCCAATTTTGGCAAATAACGCGCGAGACTTTTGCTGCATGATTTTGTGCAAATCAGGAGAGTCAGCATATTCATCGGCACTGATTTGGATGTCGTGAAAAGCTACTGCCCATTCAAAGCCAAATGCCAGTACCGCTGTACTAAACATATTGTAGCGATCTTCTGGCGTCCAAGGCTGCTCGTTAGTCACTCGAATCAAGTGATAGCCTACGTCATGATCACGGCCAACAATATTGGTAAAAGTGTGATGTAGATAATTATGAGAGTGTTGCCATAATGGAGCAGGGCAGACAATATCCCAGTCGAATTTTTGACTATTAAGGTGCGGGTGTTGCATCCAGTCATACTGACCATGCATGACGTTATGACCCAGCTCCATGTTGTTCAATATTTTGCTAAAGCTAAGTAAAGACGTACCTAGTAGCCAAGTAGTGACAAGACTGCGTTTTGATGGCATACGCCCAGCCGCTGCAAGTAGACCACGGGCAATAACTTCACTATATACCACAGTGGCATATATCCGCTGTATGTAGCGTGCATCCTTACTGCCTAGCGAGTCCATGACGCTTTTATATAGGACATTGAGCTCTACGGCTAAAGCATCACTTTGAGGCTTTGATAGAGGAGCATCAGTTACTGTTGGGTAGCGAGTCCGTGTTGATGTGTCTGGCTGACCGCTATCATTGATTGCTTCATCATTAAGCTGCGAGTAAGGCGTTTGCGGCGTCAAAGGTAAAGGCGCATTTTTTGCTAGCTGTGCATCGGACAGGGGCGTCAAGATAGGCACTGCAGATTGTGGCGTAGTAACGGGTGGTAGTAAGCGCATAAATAAATCCTTAACCGAAACGGCATGAATAAGCAGCACTGCATCCGGTTTGATAAGTTATCTGAGTTGTAGCCTATAAAGTAACGCTTGTCTTCTATTTCTCATAGGTTGTCTGGCATATGCTTTCTATTGAGCCAGTCGTTCTATTAAACCATTAATTAAACATCGAGTACCACATCAGTCATGGCAATATTAATGCAAGTCTGAATAGACTCGTAACCATCCCCGCTCACTTTCCCTGTCTGGACGTTTTTGACCAAACCGCTGACTTTATTACAGCGGCACAACTGGCAAATGCCTTGCCGACAACCATAGGCTAGACGTATACCTGCATTTTCGGCAGCAACGAGTAATGTAGTGTCGCTATCGAACTGCCGTTGCCGTGATCGTAAATACACCGTATGCGACTCTGTCTGTAGTGCATTATCTAGTAACTGATTACCGTCGCCATCAAAATCAGTCAATGCATTACCGAAATTTTCTACGATAATGTTGTCACGTAGCTGGATGTTTTGTAGCACGCTAATCTCGTTTACTGTTTTATATAAGCCAGCTAATAAAGCCTGTGAACCGCACGCAAATATTTTGGTATCTACCAATGGTAAATTAAGTGATAACAAACCCTCTGCGCTCAAGTATCGTTCGCCAGCCAAATAGGTAGTCGGATCTTCAGTATGGATTAGATGATAAATGAAGTCTGGATATGCATCGCTCAGCTGTTGCCACTGATGTTGCAGCTTGGATGAAACAGTTCGACTGTAATGCAATAGCGTCACCTGATGTCCATTACTCAGGGCTTGATTGATAAGTCCGAGCATAGGCGTAATACCGCTACCACCAGCAATAAATAGCAAAGGAGTAGGTTTGTTGTCGTTTGAGGTGTTCTGCGCTGCTATCGAGGTCTGTTCCAAAGTGAAATGCCCAAGTGGCAGGCTTGTATCAACGACGCTAGCCAGTGGCATTTGCTTGGTTAAATGGTTAGATACCAATCCTTGCGGTTTAATCGCGATAGTTATCGTATGGCATTGGTCTGCTGTATTATTATCGGTAGCATCATCGAGCCACCAGAGGGGTTGATGATCCAAGCCCACTAACGAGTAGCTACGCTGGTGATAAACTCCATCGATACAAACACGCAAATCAAGATATTGACCGCCTTGCCAACCACCCATCAGCTCAGAAGTCTGCTGCCTAAAAGCTCGATTGGTCTCAAAACGAAGTGCTATCAAATCATCACTTAACGTATAGCGAGCGATCAGGCGTAGCTTGGGCGTTATCAATGACCAAAACGGATGTAAGCGCGATCCGATAAAATCGACAAACGCACGTTGAACTATTTCAGGGCGATAGCCGTTGGCCATATTATCAGTACCTGTATGATAGCTATGAAAGTGAGTGTTGAGACAAGCACAAGGTCAGATGATCAATCGATTTTGATAATCGAACCATTAGACCTTGTTAAGCCACACTAACATGCTAACGGCTATTGATTAAATTTGCGAAAGTTTTGATGCTATTTTTTGTGGTCTTTATAAAACGCTAATGAATCAAAATGTTAAGTTAGTTCATTAGGATAAGACCTCATAAGTTATTTTTTAAAGCGAGTTTTATAGCCAAAAGGCATAGCCTGCTGTCAAAAACAGTAAAACAACTGGTAAAACAACCTGTCAGCTTGCAGGGTATGCGCCACAATGCGATAATGACCTATAATTTGTAACCCTGATTTTGAGGTACGGCACGCTTGGCATCATCGCTGAGTTGCATTTGCTGTTCTCTTCTATGCAGTCTATCGGAGTGTTAATGGCTCAATATATTTACACGATGAACAACGTGTCAAAACTTGTTCCCCCTAAGCGTGAAATCCTAAAAAATATCAACCTATCGTTTTTCCCTGGTGCCAAAATCGGTGTCTTGGGTATCAACGGTTCAGGTAAATCAACCTTGCTACGCATTATGGCAGGCGTGGATACTGAGTTTAGTGGTGAAGCGCGCGCTCAGGCAGGTACCAAAGTTGGCTATCTGCCACAGGAACCACAGCTAGATGATAGCAAAGACGTTCGTGGTAATGTCGAAGACGGTATGCGCGAAGCGTTAGATGCGCTCGCTCGTCTAGATGCTATCTATGCTGAATACGCAGAGCCTGATGCTGATTTTGATAAGCTTGCTGAAGAGCAAGGCAAGATGGAAGACATCATCCAGTCTTGGGATGCGCACAACTTAAACAACCAGCTAGAAAAAGCGGCCGATGCGCTCCGTCTGCCACCGTGGGATGCGGACGTTAGCAAACTATCAGGTGGTGAAAAACGCCGTGTGGCACTATGCCGTCTACTATTGTCTCGCCCTGACATGCTATTACTTGACGAACCGACCAACCATTTGGACGCCGAGTCTGTTGCATGGCTAGAGCAGTTCTTGCAGAACTACAGCGGTACTATCGTTGCCATTACCCATGATCGCTATTTCTTGGATAATGTCGCTCAGTGGATCTTGGAGCTTGACCGTGGCCATGGCTATCCGTACGAAGGCAACTATACGGAGTGGCTAGAGCAAAAGAACACGCGTCTAGAGCAGCAGAATAAGCAAGAAGAATCATTTGCTAAAGCGCTGAAAAAAGAGCTTGAGTGGATTCGCAAAAACCAAAAAGGCCAACAGGCTAAGTCTAAATCTCGTGTACAGCGTTTTGAAGAGTTGAACTCAACTGAGTTCCAAAAACGTAATGAGACCTCTGAGATTTATATTCCACCTGGTCCACGTTTGGGTAACAAGGTTATTGAGATTAATGACATCTCTAAATCATTCGGCGATCGTCTGCTGTATGAAAACCTAAGCTTTAATGTACCAGCTGGTGGTATCGTTGGTATTATCGGTCCAAATGGTGCGGGTAAAACCACGCTGTTTAACATGATTACTGAGCGCGATACACCAGATACTGGTTCAGTCGATTTGGGTGAAAGTGTTAAAGTTGCCTATGTCGGTCAGGTACGTGATCATCTAGATGATAACAAAACCGTGTGGGAAGAAGTCTCTGATGGCCTTGATATCATTACCGTTGGCGACTACACCACGCCAAGCCGTGCCTATATCGGACGTTTTAACTTCAAAGGTTCAGATCAGCAAAAGCACGTCGGTCAATTATCAGGTGGTGAGCGTAACCGTCTGCAGTTAGCGAAGACGCTAAAGCAAGGCGCAAACGTATTGCTCCTCGATGAACCATCAAACGATTTGGATATCGAAACCTTACGTGCACTAGAGGATGCGATTCAAGTATTCCCAGGTACAGTAATGGTCGTATCGCATGATCGCTGGTTCCTTGACCGTATCGCGACTCATATCTTGGCATTCGAAGAAGAAGGCCCAGTTTGGTTCGATGGTAACTATACTGAGTTTGAAGCGTATCGTAAAAAGACAATGGGTGATGATGCCAGTCCTAAACGTGCCAAGTACAAGAAGATTACCAACTAATACGGCTGCTTAATATAGTTCAATCCAAAAAAAGACCGCTAATGATTAGCGGTCTTTTTTTGTTTAGCGTAAAATCTTAAAGGGTATGGGTAGTTGTTAAGACTAACGCTTACGCCCAAATTTACGCTGTTTTTTATTACTAATCTCAGTAATGGCGTGAGTGATTTCTTCTTCGTCTAAACTAGCGACTTGCTGCAAGATTTGCATCATATCAGGCGTTAGCACGTACTTAGCATGATGAGCGATGTCGTTAATACGATGGTCGAAAGTCAGTATGCCTGTTTCATCGTCTTTTTGTAGATAGTTAAGACGAGTCAACGCACTAATGAAACTGGTAAATAAGGCGCGATCAAAGAAGTCAGGAATATCATCTGCATAAAGCACAGACAAACGCTGTCCGAGTAGGTGACACAGGTCCACAACTTCATTTTCAGTCAAATTACCAGAGCCCTGTTGAGCAAGTAAAGCAAGCGTCATAAAATAACGCTCAAGGCTTTGTCCAACGGGTGTCGCCAGTACTTGCAGCTGCTGATAATGCTTACTATTAGACTCAGGAACGCTGAGCGTATCATCACCCAAGTCAACGATGAGTCCATGAGACAGCAGATTATCAACTTTCTTATTGAGCGTATCAGCCAAGCCGTGTGCTGGATAATATAAGAATAGCTCACTTTGTAAGAACGGATATAGCTGCTCAGCGATACTATCGAGACGGCTGCGTTTGATACGTCCGTTGCGTGCGACTAGCGCAGATAGGAAAGATAGCAAAATAAAGACATGCAAAATATTGTTACGGAAGTAGCTAAGTAATGCCGCTTGCTTGCCTGCGACCTGAATGATATCGCCCAAGATGTGCGGCGTACGCTCAATAAGTTTTAGCTTAATACCATAATCGATGATTTGCTGCGGCGTCATATCAGTGATAACCGTATCCTCTGCATAGACCAGCTGCTGAGCCAGACCTTGATACAAAGCGATTTGCTCACGGCAGATGTTTTCATCCAATGCAGCTTTCGGTGCCGATAGCAGAACCAATGACAGCAGCGAGACAGGGGTTACTACTGCAGCTTTATTGATATGCTGCATGACTTTCACCCCGATGTTATCAACCATGGCGCTGGTCTTTTCATCAAGCGGTGAGTCAGTACGATCGGATGGTAAGCTATTGGCTGGCACATCGAATTTTGTCATAAATTCGCTAAGGTGCAACGGCGTACCAAAGCTCAAGTGCACATTACCAAAGATACGTTCGATTTTACGGCCAACTTTGAGTAATCCAATCAAAGACTCTGACTCTTTTGGTTTACCTTTTAGCTCACCGACATAAGTACCGCCTTCCATAATACGCTCGTAACCAATATAAGTTGGAATAAATACCACAGGCTTATTGGTTTGACGTAGTTGGCTATGCACAGTCATCGCTAGCATACCCATTTTCGGTGGTAGCAGGCGACCTGAACGTGAGCGACCACCTTCGATGAAGTATTCAATCGGGGTGTTACGCGTGATAAGGGTATGCATATATTCACGCAGTACAGCGGTATATAGCGCGTTACCACGGAAGCTACGACGAATATAAAAAGCAACGGCACCGCGTAATAGTGGGCCTAATACAGGTACATCTAAATTGTCACCTGCTGCGACATAAGGGATACTCAGGCCACGTTTGTAGATAACATAAGACAGTAATAGATAGTCGACATGGCTGCGATGACAAGGCACATAAATCAGCTCATAATCGGTCGCAAGGTCACGTACTCGCTCGAAGTGATGAACTTCTACGCCGTCATACAACTGCGTCCATAACCATGTCAGAAATTTATAAAAACCACGAATAATGGAATGAGAGTAGTCATTGACCATCTCATTAGCATAGCCTCTGGCCTGACTGCGAGCTTCTCGAACGCTGGTCCCTTTTTCGGCCGCTTCCATCTCAATTGCATGTTTGATCGCTGGCGAGTACACCAGTTTGTCTACCAAGTTACGTCTATCTGATAGATCTGGGCCGAGCATACTGGCGCGCTGCTTGTCTAAATAAATCGATAGCTGCTGCTGCAACATACGAACCAGTTCACGATTGCTATCAGCTGATGCGACTAACGCATAGCTTGGTGTCTGCTCAGCGTCAGCTGCGGCATCACTGTTAGTGGCCGTTGACTCTGTATCGACTGAATCCGCCGCGGTTAAATTTGCTTTAATGGCGTCTGTAGCGACTGAGTCAAAGGTGGCAGGCCCTTCCACGTCGCCTTTAAGATTGTCATTGATAATGGTACGTAAGTCTTGCGGTGGGTGAAACTGTACAAAAGTGTCGCGGCCCATCACCCCGATATTAAATAATTGCTTAGTAATGCTAGGATCTTGCCAGTTGTCAGCAGTCAGTAGCTTAAATAACGAATCTTCTTTTTCAGGTGCGCGTCCCCACAGAATCGATACTGGTACTAAACGTACCTTTAGCTCGGGATATTGCAATACAGCAGACACTAAGCGAGAAAGGCGAGGTGACAATTGGCTGTCTTTAGCACTTGGGTGATTCAAAAATATGATGGCCGCATTTTCTTTAATATTATGGGCGGCATCATTTACTCCAACCAGTGCTGGCGGTAAGTTGTGCTCTTGCGTCTGCAAGTCAATCAGAATACTGTTGGAACGAGAATAGTCCTGTAGTACATAAAACCGTAGCGTCTGATCATCATTGTCGAACTCAGGTAGCTCGCCTAATAACTTAGGTTTTACAGCGATATCGAGCATCTGACCTGACAGCTTACGATACAGCTGATTGATCGGTGCATTAGAATAAGGCTTAGTAGCAACTACATTGCCATCAGTTTCAGCAGTATCAGTTTCAGACGCACGGTCAGTCGCGACTGGCGCTTTAAAAATCCGTTTTTTTAAGAACTTCGGTATCATAATCAGTATCAAAAATAGTCAAATATGTTGCGCTTATGATGCCATAAAAGCCACCAAAGCGATATATAGTGTCTGTATATACTACCAATATTAATACGGTTTGGTTACGCTGTAGTGAGTGACCAATTATACAAAATGCTCAAACATTTGAAAGTTCATATATTTAGGGTAATAATATATTTATATCACCGATGACTCATAAATATAGCGTCCATTTTTCAATTTCACTTTATTAAGCCTAAAACTTATGACTCCAGCTATCGATCTTGCCAAAAAACGTAACCTTGATTACCAAGTACACGAATATATTCATGACAGCAATGCCGCTTCATTTGGCTTAGAAGCCGCAGAAAAACTTGGCGTAGCGGTGACACAAGTTTTCAAAACTTTAGTAGTGACTACCGATACTAGCGTACTGGCTGTGGCGATATTGCCAGTCGATAAGACACTTAACTTTAAAAAAATGGCTAAGGCGCTATCTTCTAACAAGTTGCTATCTTGCAAAAAAGTACAGATGGCCGACCCCAAACAAGTAGAGCGTAGTACGGGCTATGTGTTGGGCGGTGTCAGTCCACTGGGTCAAAAAAAACGACTAAAAACTGTCATAGATAGCACAGCTCAAGATCGGGCCACTGTCTATGTAAGTGGGGGTCGCCGCGGTCTGGAGATTGAATTGCCGCCTTCACAGTTGGCCGCGACGCTTGATGCTTGCTTTAGTGATATCACTGATGAATAAAATATCCTACGGTTGTGATAATCTGTTTATCATAAAACCTCCATATTGCTAAGCATATTTATGAGTAATCTATACTGGTTTTGCTTGTATTGAAGATATTTTGGCGCAAGATTACTGTAGATTGACCATAGCGATAAGGAGTAGACTTGTACGCCAGCTTATCTATTATTTTTATCTACATTTAAGGACATGCTCATGCCACATCTAACCATTCAAGTGACACCCAACGTCAGTATCGCTCACGAAGAATCATTGCTCAAATCGCTAAACAAAGTGTTATGGGATAGTGGTCAGTTTAAGCAACCTGCTGATATCAAAGCACGCATTGTACCTATTGATTCATTTCTAGTAGGTGTTGAAGACGATGAACAAGCCAATGGATTTATTTATGCTCACCTAAAGCTCATGAGCGGACGTGATATGGCCACTCGTGACCAGTTGGCTGAGCTGTTGGTTGCTACTATCGAGGAAAAAATAGGCGCAGAGCAGTCAGGGCGTGCGGCATTGCAGATATGTGTAGAAGTTGAAGAGATAAGTGCGGTGTATCATAAGAAAACGCTTGGTAGCTAACAGTACTTGCCTTAAATTACTCATTGCTGTGTATTATGTATAAGCATGTTTTCAGTTAAGCATAAAAAAGCGCCTAAATGATAGGCGCTTTTTTATTGATTATAGATGCTGTATTAGTCAATTTTAATCTAAGAAAGCAAAGTGATCGATTTCCATTGATGTCATGCTTTCGCTTGGGGCAACCATCGCTTCTGCGTGACCAGAAGTGCGTGGTAGCAACTTATCAAAGTAGAATTCAGCAGTCTGAATTTTTGCTTTATAGAACTCTGGTGCTTCTGTGCCGCCATTTTCTAGCTTTTCATAAGCGACAGCTGCCATACGCGCCCAATGATAACCCATCATCACATAGCCTGAGTACATTAGGAAATCATCTGATGCTGCTGAGATGATTTCACGGTCTTTACGTGCCATCAGCATCAAGCGTACAGTCAAGGTATTCCACTCAGCACATAGTTTGGTTAGTGCCCAAACGAATTTACGCATGTCTTTATCCAGAGCATACTCACCACACCATTTCATGATACTAGAGGTGTAATCACGGATGATTTTACCTTTAGACTGCAAGATAACCTTACGGCCTAGTAGATCAAGCGCCTGTACGCCAGTGGTGCCTTCGTACATCGTTGCGATACGAGCATCACGAGCGACTTGCTCCATGCCCCATTCTTTGATGTAGCCGTGACCACCATAGACTTGCTGACCATGCTTAGCAGCTTCGATACCTAGCTCAGTTAAGAAGCCTTTTAGAATTGGCGTATAGAAGCCCAATTTGTCGTCCCACTTTTCGAACTCTTCATCATCGCCATTAACGATACCTTGTGCCATTTTATCGGCATAACGTGCTGAATGATAAATCATTGAGCGACCGCCTTCAGCAAAGGCTTTTTGCGTCAGTAGCATACGGCGTACGTCAGCATGATGGATGATAGCATCAGCTACTTTTTCAGGATCTTTAGTACCAGATAGCGTACGCATAGAACGGCGCTCTTTGGCATATGGCAGTGCATTTTGGAAAGACAACTCAGTATGCGCCAGACCTTGGATACCAGTACCGATACGAGCCGTGTTCATGAATGTGAACATGGCTTTTAGGCCTTTGTGCGGTTCGCCGATTAGGTAGCCGACTGCGCCATCAAAGTTCAATACACATGTCGAAGATGCGCTGATGCCCATTTTGTGCTCAATTGAACCACAAACTACGGCATTGCGCTCGCCAGCTTCACCTTCAGCATTCGGGGTGAATTTTGGTACGATAAATAGTGAGATACCGCGTGTGCCTTCTGGTGCATTTGGTAGGCGTGCTAGAACGATATGGACGATGTTATCTGTTAAGTCATGCTCACCGCTTGAGATAAAGATTTTGGTACCGCTGATTTTATAGGTACCGTCATCTTGTGGAATGGCTTTTGATTTAACTTGACCCAAATCCGTACCACACTGTGGTTCAGTCAGACACATGGTACCTGCCCATGAGCCTTCGACCAGTTTAGGTAAGTACAGTGCTTTTTGCTCGTCAGTACCATACTGAAGCAGCGTGTTGATACAACCTGTTGATAGACCAGGATACATCGACCATGACCAGTTAGCAGTACCGATCATCTCAGCTTTGATAAGGTTGATTGACGTTGGCAAATTCATACCACCGAACTCTTCAGGATAAGAGATACCTTGCCAGCCGCCTTCTACAAACTGGTCATAAGCCTCTTTGAAGCCCTTTGGCGTGGTCACGACGCCATCTTCAAAATGACAGCCTTCTTCACCACCTGATTGATAGAGCGGGGCAATGACGTTTTCAGCAAAATCAGCCATGCCTTGTAGAATCATGTCTACAGTTTCAGGATCAGCATTTTCGCCGTTGTCTAAGCTTTTATAATGCGTCTGATAGTCAAATACATCATTAATCAAAAATTTGATATCACGTAAGGGGGCTTTGTAAGTTAACATAATCGCTCTCTTTGGTTAGTTCGCTATCATAGACTTATGGCGCAATATTTGAGTCACAACTTATGTAAGCGATATTTACTTATTTTAGATGAGCTAGACGTTATATTAGTCATCAAGTGAATTATTAGTGAACAGCTTTCCAATGTATTAGTTATTAGAACGCCTTTAGTGGCGGACAGCTGTTATGGCGTTGATATGATTATAAATCTTAAACAGCGACAAATATATAACTAATAACTATTATTCATGATTAATTATGTTATTAATTCATTTTAGTTTGTATAGGTAAATTGTATCTTCGCTTGAAATTATTCTATAAAGGGCTATGTAGACTTATCTAAATTTAAAGAAAAATGGACTTATCAAATAGGAAAGCCATTTATGAACACCTCAAAAAAGCAACAGCGAGCTTCTTGGTTGAGCGCACTATTAACTCGTATTAAGGGGTTAATCGATGGTGAGCTAAGTCATTTACTCACAGTCAATCGCAGTCAGCGACCATGGCATATGCCAATCATCGCGGCGATTGCGATTAGCTTTCCGGTGTTTGTAGGGGCTTATTTTGGTGATTTGTCTTCAGGTATCAAAGCCTCGCTAGGCTCAATGATTATTTTAAACCTACCATTTGCAGGAGGGCTACCACATCGGCTAGTGACAGTTATGGCTTGGGGGTTTGCGATGATACTCAGCTTTGCACTGGGTCTGATCGCGCAGCTATTGCCAGTGCTGCGGCTACCCGTGTTCATGTTGATTGGCATTAGCGTAGTGATGCTAGGTCGTTACTATCGGCAACCACCACCAGCAGGATTGTTTGTATTGATGGCGGGTGCGATTGCGCTATTTATCCCTGTGCCGATTGATCAAGTGCTCTCAGCGATAGGGCTTGTGATATTGGGCAGTGGCTCCTCAATGTTGCTAGCGCTACTATATAGTTTGTTCTTATTGGCGACGCGACCTGTTGCTTCTGTACCTGTCTATGACTATCAGCCGGATATGATTAGCGATAGTCTTATCGTGGTAAGTTTCGTCAGTTTGGCATTGGTCGTCGCCGTTCTGTTAGAGCTGCCTTATCCATATTGGGCAGCGATGAGCTGCTTTATTATCATCCAAGGTATGCAGCTACGAACCATGTGGATCAAACAGTTGCATCGATTATTAGGTACATTGGCTGGCATGGGCGTGGCAGGTTGGATGCTGTCTTGGGGACACTCGGTATGGGGCATCGCTATCGCGATATTATGTATGATGTTTTTGATTGAGTCATTTGTGGATCGGCATTATGGACTGGCGGTGATATTTATCACGCCGCTGACGATATTTATCGCTGAGTATGGTAGTACGATGTCAGTGCCACCAGTCGCTGGAGACGTTATCCAAGCGCGTATGATTGATACGGCGCTCGGCTGCGTGATTGGATTGAGCGGTGGTCTGGCGATACACTCTACGCGATTGCGTGTACCGCTACGCCGTTTTGAAAATTGGCTGTTACTACGTTTTAGTTAATAGGGTAGAGCTTTACAAAGATTTTTCTTTGATTAACTGTCTTTATTTAGCGCTGTTGTCGCTTGTGCGACATCGATAGTATGCCCAGTCCAACGCTCAAAGCTTAAAGCGGCTTGACCGATAAGCATACCGTAGCCTTCAGAGGTCTGTGCGCCGCGAGCGGCAAAATGCTGTAAAAATGGTAGCGGACGACCATACATCATGTCGTAAGCGTACTGACAGTTTAGAGTATCATCCAGCGGCAACGTATCACCTGACAAGCCAATCGAGGTGGCATTAATGATAATGTCAAAAGAGCCACTGAGTTCATTGGTCGCGCAAACCTCAATGTTTTGGTTATCGATTATTGAGCTGGCCGCGCTTAGCTCATTTACCAAATCGGCTGCCTTAGACACGGTGCGATTGGCAATCGTGAGAGAGCCAATACCCGCTTCAAATAATGGCAATATTACGCCACGAGCGGCACCGCCTGCACCTATTAGCGCCACACGAGCATCGGTCAGTGGCCAGTCCATACTCATAATGTGATTGATAAGTCCTTGTCCATCCGTGTTATCACCATAGAGTGCTTCGGTGATTGGTACGCCGCTTTCTAATAGTGCTTTGTTCAACAGTAATGTATTGACCGCGCCTGCCGTCTTGGCATGTTCTGATAAGCCACCACGCGCCGCACAGCAATCATAAGCAACTTGTTTAAAAGGAACTGTCACGTTAGCGCCCACACCGCCACCACAAAAAAATGCCTCAACGACAGCTGTAAAACTGGCGGCATCATCAGGGCAGTACTGACGCTGATAGCTAATATCAATCCCTGCTTGGATAGCAAACTGCTCATGAATCTCAGGAGATTTACTATGGGCAATTGGATTGCCAATAACGATAAAGTGTTGGGTCATAAATAATCCGCTGGCTAGAAAATAAAAATACTATCAAAGAAGCACTAAGTGGCGCTCAATCATCATAAGTGATAACGCTATGATTGACAAACCAAGAGGCTATCGCCAATCAATGATTAGGAAGTGACAGAGTTAGTCATAGACTGTCTTATCGCTTTTGAAAATAAATTGTGACATTGAAGCAAACATACGCTAAACACGCGCAAGCAGTTTTCTACTTTCTACTGAAGAGAAAGTCGTTTTGGTACGTTATATATTTAACAAATCTGTACTCTCGGGGAGTGCTCCGCGTAACGTAAGAGGTAGTCAAGTGCTGAGCAGTTGGGTAAACTATAAAATATGGAAACCTATATCAATATGCTGTAATGACTGCTAGATTATAATATTTGTGAAATATGCTCTTTATTGAAAACTATTCGTTATCAGCGGCGTTCCTGCCAGCTCGTTAATACTATTTCGAGATCAATCTAAAAGTGTGAGTAAATTATCCATGTGGAATCCTAACCTACAGACCCTTCTAGTCGGTACGATAATGGCAGTTGGTGTGACGCTCAGTGGCTGTGACAGCACCAAAGAAGATGCTCCAAATCCAGATGCTGAGACCACTGAGCAGGCAACGACGAATGAGCCAGTACAGGACAGCGCAAACAATCCTGACCTAGATGGCGCCACTGCTCAGCAAGGCACGCCAGTGAGATATGATGTTGCAGCATGGGGTACGGATAAGGTTGAGTCGCTCGCTGTAGATGAGTTAGATAGTATAAAATCGGTGTTTGGCGAAGTGATGAGCACTGACGAAAACAGCTTGGACTATGCCAGTAATCCAGCGGCAAAATATCGCTTTATGAAAACGGACGCGCCTTATCTAGATATTATCGACTCTGAAAAATATCTAGAGCTTGGCTGGTACTATGCCAATCCTACTGACACAGACAAAGAAAAAGAGCTGAGCCAAAACCACGCCAAAAAAGCCTATCAGTTATCGCGTCAATTGATGGGTGATGATGGCGGAAAAATGGTTGCTGATATGCTAAATAGCCAAATCATCAAAAACCGAATCGTCGGTGGACAAAAAATAGAGCTGGCAAAATGCGAGTTTTATAGCTGCATGCTGGTGATCAATAAAGCCGCTGCTCAAACAGACAATAGCTAAATCATGATCGATATGACGTCAGTGCCAAACGGTTGGGTGTGTCTGTACCCACAAGTCAGCAGTGCGACCAGCCAAACGGTAACGATGTCTTTAGATAATCGTGGGCTGGCATACGCTGACGGTTTTTTTACCACCATGGGTGTCATTGATGGGTTGATACTATGGTCAGATTATCATTATCGGCGGCTTGTCTCTCATGCTGAAGCCTTGCAGCTCAATATAAACAGCGAAGAGCTATTAGCCGTACTGCAACTGTATGCCCAGCAGTTAGAGCAAGGTATGCTCAAGCTAGTAGTCACTCGCGCTGCGCAGAATGTACGCGGTTATGGTTATATACCTAATGCAAATGGTAGCGACTGTGAGATATGGTTAAAGGCTACCGCAATGAGAGTTTCTACTGCGCTGCAATTGTCTTTGCCTGATGGAAACTTGGTACCCATCCAACCTTATGCTTCGGCAATATGTTTGTCTTCCCAAATTGCTTGCTTACCGCCACCGTTGGCAGGTCTCAAGAGCCTTAATCGTTTAGACAATGTCCTCGCTAGTGGTGAACTACAGCGGATAAAAGCTGAGCCATTGGCGTCAAATCTTGCTTCAACACTTAGTGAAGGTCTGCTACGTGATATGAGCGGGCAGTGGGTTGAGGGTACGATGAGTAACGTATTCTATCAATTGGCAGAAGCGCCACTATCAGAATCCAAAACTACCTCTAGTACTCATAAAGATGATGAAAACTACTACCTAACCACCGGTCAATGGTACACCCCTTCTATGGCTCAATCGGGTGTTGCTGGCGTCATGCGTCAAGTAATTATAGATGCGCTATCCACGACGCAATATCCAGTCAGAATCAGGTCGCTACAAGATGAGGATTTGCCTAAGTTAACGCAGCTCTTCTTTTGCAATGCACTGCGCGGTATCATGCCAATGAGCAGTCTGACGTTATTGTCAGGTGATGTTGTGGATTTTTAATCCGTTTAGTTGTTATTGAAAAACAACAAATTTGGTATCAATAAAATCATCTGGATATAAAACCACTTGCTCATTTCTATACATTTCTTGCGCTTTCAAAAGGGCACTTTGCTCATCTTCTGCGACAACATCCACGATAGTGCTTAATGTTTCGACAATTTCAACTTGAAAGGTTTGTGCTGCCTTTTTATCTTTTCTTATTATATTCACACTCGATTCTCATATATCACTTCAGTCATTTATACCAAGTAGATTAGCAAAAGCCCTCAAAACAAGTGATCGTCTTTTGTTACGCAGACTTGTGCCATAAAGCAAATCGATCAATGCTGCTTATCTAATAAGGAGATAAGCCAATGTACGAAGTTTATGAAGATGAAAGTATCCCGCTACAAATCCGTCGTTTGATGGTTTTTGATGAAATCTGTAAATTAGCGAAGAAAGAACCTGATGAAATTATTCATTTATCAAAATTTACTCAGTTATCACTCGGAGTTATGTATCTAAAGGATTTTAAGAAATTTATAGCCTTTGGTGGTGTGTTTGAGTATGCACAAACACCCGAAGAAGTTATTGAGCAACGTATTCGCATTTTTCCTAACGACGAGCCAGTAAAGTGCGCGCTGACTGTTAATCTAAAGCACTTTACTCGCCCAGCTAGTACACCTATACAATTAGTGTGGTATTGGAATAAATATGTAAAGAATAGAATGCATGCTTATGTTGACTATCGTGAAGAAGTTTTCTTTCGGATAAATGATGAAATTGATTCGGATTACCCACCGCATAAGCTTCATGACCGTCTAGTTGCGACAGCTCGTCTGCCACTATGGGATGATAGAGATGAGTTAATTGCAGATGTATACCGCGACAATCAAGGCGAACCTAGACCTGAACGTTATAATGAAAGACGTCTGTTATAATTCGAAATAATTACTATGTTATACGAAGCTCATAATTAAGTTACTACTTATAGTTATAGCTGCTAATAAATTTTAGCGGCTGTAATATTATGATCTTGATACTGTGTTTATATGACGTATCAGCCTTCTTACATAAATCACCACTCGCCTTTGAGGCTCCGTCAATCGAAGTTAATGCACTGGTACTTTCGCAAGAAGTCTATTGAGTGATGCATATCTCCAATAACGTTCTTCATAATTGATCGTCTTTTGTTAATGAGTATTGCGTACTGATGTTAATCGATCAATGATTGAATTCTATCCAATACTATTTAACAGGGGATAATAAATGCGTACTACATATGAAGATCAACGAATTCCACTACAAGTTCGTAGATTGATGATATTTAATAAAGTTTGCTGTGCAGCGAAAAGAAACCCTGATGAAATAATTCACTTACCTTGTTATTCACAGATAGCATTTAGTATTGTTTATTCTAAGAAAGATAAAAAATACACAGCATTTGGGAGTGTGTTTAAGTATGCGCATACGCGAGAAGAAGTCATCGAGCAGGGTATCGACGTTATTGCTAATGATGAATTGGTGATGTGTGCATTGACGGTTAATCTAATTCCCTTTACCAAACCTGCACGCAACTCGGTACAGCTGTTATGGCAGTGGAATCGCTATGTGTGTAATCGATTGCATGCTTATATTGACTATCGTGAAGAGCATTTTTTCAAAAACAATGATGAAATTGATTGGGAGTATCCAGCACATAAGTTTCATCAGCGTCTTGTGGCTACTGCGCGATTACCATTATGGGATGATAGAGATGAGCTGATTGCCGATGTGTACCGTGACAAAAAAAGACAGCCAAGACCTAAGCACTACAACGAGAAGCGACTAGTATAACTTTCGATAATGACCACGGCTCACAAATTCAATGATGCCTTTATCTCGTAATACTTGTAACTGTTGGCGAATTTTATCTTTTACGTGCTTGTTTTCAGGATGTTTGAGCTGCAACTCATCAGCAAAAGCATAAACTTGATTGAGAGAAAAACTGTCATCGAGTCGGTCGATACATTGCCAGACATCGAGTGTCCAACCGCGTGAAGCCATAGATTGCTTGCGTAAAAATAAAGTCTTTTGGAAATGTTGGGTGACATTTTCACGCGGTATAACTTGTTGGTCTTTGACCAAAAATACTTTGCCCGATTCGGGTACTTGGCGTAAGTCAATATTGCAACCAACCCAACCTGCTCGTTTTGCCGTCACTGATAAGGGTTTACGCTTGACAATAATATCGGGTGTAAAGAAATGCTTGGGAATAATCAGAAAATTATTGACGGTGTATTCTTTTGAGTAGGTTAAAAAGAAGAAGCTGGGATTATCCTTACTATTGATACGCTCAATCATCGTCTTATAAGCACCATCATTGACAACATTGCTTAACTTAGCTTTTTTACTTTTCAGCTCATATTGCTCATTACAATTTTCGCAATAAAAATCAGCAACAGGTTTGTTATTAGCAAACTCAGCTAGCGATTGGGCGCTACAATTGGTGCAGTAACTATTTTCTTTTACCCATGCTTCGCTGAGTACACGAACTTTTTGAGGTTCAGAGTGATAGTTTTTAGCAAGACTTTGGTTGAAATGTAGGTTCATAAGATATTTTCATTATTAATAGATAAGCTGAGAATACTGAAAAAAACGCCTAAGTATTAAGCCTGTCTCTTATACACATCTCCGAGCCCACGAGACGGACTCCTATCTC
>OJDZ01000179.1_pt1 | contig 43430 bp, 37 predicted proteins | sample 1592981 | NCBI WGS metagenome assembly OJDZ01 (sample SAMN05416851, study PRJEB24817) | seawater metagenome | isolation source: Sea water | place: Canada:Atlantic | collected 2013-07
CTACACACTGCATATCGTCGGCAGCGTCAGATGTGTATAAGAGACAGGCCTGAAGTGTTTGAAACACTGAAAAATGGCTACGATAGCGACATGTCTCAAGGGCTTAGCATCCGGCCACTTTATGAGTCAAGCCATGCTTGCATGATTGAGTTGCCAGATGAACCTTGGGCCAGGAGAGTGAGCGGAGTTTTAGGAAATGAGCTCGCCAATCGCTACCCGGATCGAGCCCATGCTATCTTGACGAAGATCAAAGACGCCGTGAGTGATTCTCAGGTGTATATGGTCAGCTTGCGTGCGCCCAAGACAAGGCCGCTCGGAGCTGACACCCTGGCCGCTCAATTTGGGGGCGGTGGCCGCAAAAGTGCGGCTGGCATCGACCGGATCGATTTGACTGATCTGGAAAAACTCTGGGATAAACTAGGCGAGATGGGTTGACAACTGGATTGCCTGGTAAAGAAAACTCTTAACAAATTATGGATACTGCATGAAGGTCGCGATAGTTCACTACTGGTTAAACGGCATGCGCGGCGGCGAAAAAGTGCTTGAGTCACTGTGCAGGTTGTACCCAGAAGCAGATATTTATACGCATGTATACGAACCTGACAAAATTTCTGAGACCATTAATTCTCATCAGATTTACACGACATTTATCAGCAGACTACCCTTTGCTAAACAAAAGTACCAAGCCTACCTGCCTTTTATGCCGATGGCGCTTGAGCAGTTAGATTTGACCGCCTACGATTTGGTGATCTCTAGCGAATCGGGTCCCGCCAAAGGGGTCATTACTCGCCCTGAAGCGATTCACATCTGCTACTGCCACTCTCCTATGCGCTACGTGTGGGATATGTATTATGAGTACTTCAAAAACGCTGGTTTTTTTAAAAAACTTATCTCAGCGCCGCTTATTCATTATCTCAAACTCTGGGATTACGCCACAGCAGCCCGCGTGGATTACTTTATTGCCAACTCAAGCTACATCCATAAGCGCATCCATAAAACTTACCGCCGCGATGCGGTTGTCATCAATCCACCAGTAGACTTTGAAGAGTTTTATATTGCAGAAAAACCTTCTGATTATTATCTGATGCTGGGTCAGCTGGTGCCCTATAAAAAAGTGGAACTTGCGGTTGAGGCGTTTATCCAGAGTGGCAAAAAACTCAAGGTAGTTGGTGAGGGTGAGCTCAAAACTGCTTTAGTAAAAATGTCTGAAAACCACCCAAATATAGAGATTTTAGGTCGCCAGTCCTTTGCTGAGATTAAGCGACTGTATGCTGAGTGCCAAGCCCTGATATTTCCAGGTGTCGAGGACTTCGGTATCGTACCCTTGGAGGCGATGGCCAGTGGACGTCCAGTTATAGCTTATGGTAAGGGCGGAGTTCTTGACTCAGTAATTGATGGTGAAACAGGTATTTTTTTCCACGAGCAAACAGCAAATTCTTTAAATCTTGCGGTTGAGGCTTTCGAAAAAGGCAAGCTCACAACATCGAGTTACGAAATAAGACAGCACGCTCATAAATTTTCAGTCATTCGCTTCGAATCTGAATTAAAGGATTGTTTTCAATCCTTTATTCAAAATAGCCATTGATTAGGTTTAACTGATGTCGATTTCGATTTTAGGGCTAATATTTTTAATTTTAGGCGCAATCGCTCAAATTAAAAAACCAAGCTTCATCATTTACGTTTTGGTTATAAGTAGTGTGCTGGGAGCGGCATCTGCTGTCGACCTCGCCGGAAAACCGATATTGCCTGGAATTTTTGTATTAGGGTTTCTGTGCCTGTACTTAATTAGAGTGAAAGATATCGACAAGTCTATTGTCCAGGCTTTCCGAGAAAATCCTTCAGTAGGATTTTTATTGATTTTTACTATATTTTCCTGCGTCGCATCTTTTTTTCTGCCAAGGTTTTTTAAAGGAGATGTGTGGGTCTACAATCTACAAGATGGTAAATACGTAGAGCAGTTGCTGATTTTTTCAGGATCTCATGTGGCCCAAATTTTCTATATGTTGGCTACATTCTTATTTTTTTTGACCGTGATCATTATGGTCCGCCAAATCAAGTATATGATCGTATTTGCAGATGCCCTACTAGTTTTAGGAGTCATTAATATCGTTTTAGGGTTGAGCGACCTTGTTTTTTACAACCTTGGTATGACTGATTATCTGACTTATTTAAAAAATGCCAACTATGCCATCGTTGACCAGTCTCTGTCAGGCGTGAGGCGAATTGCTGGTAGTTTTTCTGAAACATCTAGCTTTAGCAGATTTACCGCCGGCTTGATGGCTTTTTCCTTTTTTCTATACCGAAGCGGGTATCGAAAAAAACTTTCTGGAGCTGTGGCTCTTTTTTCTTTTCTGCTTGTGCTTTTAGCAACATCATCTTCAGGTTATATTTCTTTAGCTTTTTTTTCACTTATTCTTATGTATGTGGAAAAAAATTATCTACTGAGTGGCCAACTATCCAAAGGTTTTTTCTTAATTTTAGTTTTTTCTTTTTTTACCGCCTGCATGCTCATGCTTTTGTTTCCGGAGCAAGTATTATCAATTATAGATAGTGCAATATTCAATAAGCTAGATAGTGCTTCAGGAATTGAGCGTAGTGAATGGAACGCAAGCGCATGGGATAACTTCTTGCAAACCTATGGTTTTGGAGTTGGTTTGGGTGGCAATAAGGCTTCAAGTTTTTACTTGGTTCTTTTATCCAACGTTGGATGGTTTGGATTAGTTCTTTATATCATCTTCTTCTTTTCAGTTTTAAAAGGCAGGTTGCGCCAAAGTGAAGTTACTTACAACGCTGTTTCGGGTGCGGCTAAAGCAGCTGTTTTAGTCATGCTGGCACCTGCTCTTTTTTCAGCGACATCTGCATTTATTGGTACACTTTTTTGTCTGTTGTTACCATTAGCCGCCTGCTCGAAAGGGTTTGCTGGCATATCAAGGAGTTTTACACGTGCTTAACTTAGTGATCGGTATTGCAACCTGTGGTCGAGCTGACGTGCTCAAAGAAACTTTAAACGATATAGCTCGGCAAACGCGTCTACCCGAGAAAATCTTACTTAGTCCTATTGATGCATCAAAAGACTTAGATCTGAGTGATTTAAATGAGTTGCTCGCTGAAAGAGTTCAGGTGGTTACCGGCTCCCCCGGCCTAACCAGCCAGCGAAACACAATCCTCAAGCATCTAGAAACAAATGACATAGTGCTTTTTTTGGACGATGATTTTGTGATGCATGAACTCTATTGCGAAGAACTCATGAAGTTATTTGAGCTGAAGCAAGAGGTGGCTGGACATTCTGGCCGGATCTTGGTCGATGGAGTGAATACCGGCGGCTTAAATTTTGAAGAAGCGGTTTCAATTGTTTGTAACTTTTCTGATCCTGTGGTCTATAAAACTCATGATCACGGGACTACCTATGGTTGCAATATGGCTTTTCGTGCCTCTGCAATCAAAGAGCATTGTATAAGATTCGATGAAAACTTACCGTTATATGGATGGTTTGAAGACCTTGACTTCAGTGCTTCCTTAGCTAAAAAGGCTCTTGTCATCAACTCCAAGCAGTGTATGGGAGTTCACATGGGGGTCAAGTCTGGGCGTAGCCCGGGACTTAGGCTGGGCTACTCACAAGTAGTTAATCCGTTTTATATCGCGGCTAAAGGCAACATGACTCATTCTGATGCTGTGCGAAATGTAACCAAGAGGGTCGTAGCTAATTTTGTTCGCTCATTCAACCCTGAATCATGGGTTGATCGTCGTGGAAGACTGCTGGGTAATCTTAAGGGTTTGTATGATTTGCTGTTAGGTCGATCCGACCCTAAAAAAATCTTGGAATTTAAAAAGTGACCGAGTCCAAACACGTATTACTTTACGACTATCTTTTCTCCAAGGGTGGTGCTGAAAAGCTCTCTATGACTCTGGTTGAAGGAGTTCACGGATGTGACTTGATTGTTGGTCTCAAAGATGATCAGTTGTTTCCGCAAGAAAATCTACAAAATGGTGGCGGTAAGCTCAAAGTCCTCGCCAGTTACTCTGACAAAAAAGGGTGGAAGACGCTTAAGGTGATGCTGGCCTATCTTTTTGCTGCACCAAAGCTAACTCAGTATGATTGCGCAGTTTACAGCGGTGAATACGCCCCGATGGGGATTCTTCGGAGAAGAGCCAGGGCCACTCGCAACATCTTATACTGTCACACCATCCCTCGAGCGCCCTACGACTTATATCAGTTCAAATTACAGCGTTTTACAGGCATTAATCGGTTTCTTTTTAAGATATTGGTCTTCTTTATCAAGTCACTTTATGGCCCAGCGATAGGCCGTATGGACTTGATTATCGCTAATTCTCAAAATGTGCAAAAGCGAATCAAGACCCACCTAGGTCTGGATTCGGTGGTTGTTAATCCGCCTATAGATACCCAGCGATTTGAGTGGATTTCTCAAGGTGATTATTACCTTTCTACCGCTAGACTTGAGCCAGCAAAGCGAGTTGACATGATCATAGAGGCTTTCAAGCAAATGCCTCAAAAAAAATTGATTGTTGCTTCGGGCGGCTCGGAGTTCGAAGCACTTAAACTCCAAGCTGCTGATTTTGACAACATCACCTTAACCAACTGGACATCCGACGAGCAGCTTCATGGTTTGGTAGGCAGCTGCATAGCGACGATATATATCCCGGTTGATGAGGACTTTGGCATGTCCCCGCTTGAATCTATGGCGGCTGGTAAGCCTTGTATCGGTGTGGCAGAGGGTGGTTTGCTTGAAACTATGCTGCCTGAGCAAAACGGCTGGTTTATTGACGCGGCCAATCCGGCATCAATCAAAGCAGCGGTATCGGCAGCGACACCAGAGCGCTGCCTTAAGATGCGGGACTTTTGTGAGCAACACGCCAGTAACTATAGCTCATCGGTGTTTATCAGTAACATGAAAGCCTTGATGAAGCCCTAACGTATGTCGAAAAAAGACCTAATTAGGGGCGCTTCTCTGGTTTCAGTGGCTGAAGTTTTTAGCCGTGTAATCGGGCTTGGGGGGTTTGCGGTACTTGCGATATGGCTGACGCCGGCTGATTACGGTCAGTTTGCGATCGCATGGATGTTTTTTGTGGTTGCAGATACTTTTTTTGATCTGGGTACCTCGATCAGTTATCACCAACACGCCAAACAAAGTCCTAAAGCCTTTGGTCTGTATCGCAGCCTACTGCTCATGTTGGGTATCAGCTGGACCTTGCTCATGCTGTGCTTTTGCGCCTACCTCTGGGTTAGCGCTAAAGAGCAATTGGCTGAAACTTTGTTGGTATTGAGTGGCAGTCTGATTTTCAGATCGCTGTCGGTGCCTTACTTTGCCTATTGGGTTAGAAACAACACTTACCGATATCTGATCATCAATCAAACCCTTTCTTCATTAATTGGTGTCGCTGCTTCGGTATATATGGCCTATCGTGGATTTGGCGAAGTTTCTCTGGCGGTTCGTTACCCAGTCGCTGCGATCTGCGGATTTGTCTTAGTGCTCTTTGCTGGAAAGTTTATCGACCGCCTGTATGTTGACTTTGGTCTTTACCGAGACTGGTTAATCAGGGGATTTAAATACACGACTTCAGTGAATTGGGGCTGGATGTTGTTTTTTTATGTTGAACAACAAATCATCTTAAACTTTTACGGTGAGGCGGTGCTTGGCCTGTACAACTACGCCAAAAAGCTGATCGAAGTGGGCATGCAGGTGATTGGTAACGTCAGCAGATTGGTTGTGCAGCCATATTTTATTCAGCACGGTGTAAAATTAGCCAAGGTTTTTGCCATCAGCGGGTTATTGCTGGTAGTTGGCTTTTTTGGTTGCGTGCTGGGTGTTCTGGCATTGCCACTAGTCATGCCCTATATAGACAACAGCTGGGTTCAGGCGGCTGAGTACTTGAGTTACTTAATTTTTATCCTGCCGGTTGGTTTGAGTGCTTCAGTGTTTGTTGCTTTTTGGGTGTCGATTGACAGGTTCTCTGAAATCTTGAAAGCTGAGCTGATTGCCAGCACTTCTTTAGCGGTCTTGGGCGGGCTAAGTGCTTACCAACAAATGAGTGTTCATATGTTTATCATAGCTGTGGTATTTTCATACTTACTTAAACTGGTTTACTTCTGGATAAGAGCTAGGTCTACGGCATTAAGATCCTCTTGAGTTTGCCCAAACACTGTAGACTGACCTATTAGAGTGACTAGGCAGTTGTAATCGAATAATTTGGATAGAGTTGCGTTTCCTTGAGTCATAGAAGGTAGATATTGTGAATTAATCAATTCTAAGGAAGGGCGGTATGTTCATTCATCTCATTAATTTAAAAAAGACATTCATCTTATCGACTGGATAAATCAGTTTTTTGCAAAAAAAATGCCTCTTATACGGGTTTATGTGATCGCTCCCAATAACTATCAAGGTCGGATGAGCTCTTAGCCGTTTTGCTGTAACGCGTTTTAGTTGGATATGAGGCTTGCTTCTTTTTGAGTCGTCGGCATTGCTAGGTTAATTTATTAATCAGTGCTAGCGACTATGCGTTAGTGCTAGAGGACGATGTGTACCTAACGTAAGATCTTCAGTGGGTTCGAGATAGTCTTGAGCAATATAGTGCTGCACGGGCTAATACTCGGTGTGATAAGTCTAGAGAAATTTTAATTGACCGTCACCGCTGGGTTAAGCTAGCCAAAACTGACGGATCTTAGGCACTTGCTTATCTATCATGGCGATAGCGCAGGTTACATTGTTAACCGTGCGACTTCAGCTCATCTGATTGCTGAGTTTAAGGATTTTAAACGAGTGGTGGAATTTGAGCTGTTTCACCCTGAATACCGGTTTGATCGAAGTTCGATCGACTAATACGTTTTCCTGCCTGGGTCATTCAAGATCATCAGATGCCATAGCAGATATTTATATCCAATATCCCGCAGCGCTCAGCACCCTCGACGAGACCCAATAAGTTTACCTCATTCCTAAAATTGCTGATCAAATCAGCTTAATTGATATTATACAATACCTACCTGTGTCCTAAGGGTAGGTGGCGAGTCAAAGTTTGGAGCGAGAGCTGATGGCTACACTGTTTTAAGGATCTTATTGTCGCTAGCGAAGATGCGCTCTTGAAGTGCAAAATCAACAGCGTAAAGCTCGTGTTTAAATCGCTTATCAGCCTCACTGATCTTTTTTTCAGTTAGACTTTTGTAGAGGTGCCCTACGGCACATTTTTCGTGTAAGTGGTTTTCAATTGCCGAGATAAACTGCTCTAGATGCGCCAAGTGTCCGATTTGATTCACGATCACTTGAATTTTTGTGTCGCAAACAAACTCCGGTTGGGTGCTAAGGTGCGGACACCTTAGCTTTTAGCCTTGAGTCGATCTGCAACTTACAAATAAATTCGTTTATCGAGTATAAGCCTTGAAGATGCTGGTTTCTGAACTTAATATCAACTGTGTGGATTTAGTGATATTTTAAGTAGATAAAAGCAGAGCAAAAAACTCTCGGTGGGGGCCCTAACAAAGCAAAGCTCTCGATTTGTATTAAGCTTTTGGGCTTATCAAGTGGTAATAAAGAGCTGAGGCGTGTGTGAGACTGCGCCCCCATAGAGATGTCGACTGATTGAGTTGCCGGGATTTATAGGTTTATGGATAAAATAAGGTTACGAGCACTTAATAGCACATACCGCTTGGAAAGCCCTTGAATATGTACTTCAGCTGGATATAAATTACGCGCAGACCATAATTGTTGGGCGCAGACAGCGTGAGTTTCTCTGGCAGGTATGCTCTGATTAAATCATATGGCAGCATAAGACCTCCTAGCGTGAGTCATCTATACTGTAGTGTATAGTTGTTCACAACAAATCATAAAATATTCTATCCATTTGAGTTTCCAGCAAACACGAGCGAGTATGAATGAGTGCCTATAAAAGACGTAATGCAAAAAATTTATTATCGCTATTGACCTATGTTCCATTGTGGCCCAAGTTTAAAGATACCGTATTTTTATTCATATGCACTGCGGCTCGAATACAATGACACAAGTGCTTAGCTATCATGCTGATCTAAACGGATTTGGCGAGGTTTTTATCATTTATAATGCTCCCTACAAGTTAGAGCAACTTAACCTCTCAGTTAAGAGGCATACTGCTTTTGATCGACAATCAGATTGTTTATTGGACAAATTGCTTCATAACCAATACGATAGTAAGCTGCCCGATCTCTTTCTAGAGGCTAGAGTGTTATTTGTGCTCAGGGAGCCTATAATAACGATACAACCGACCACTGATTTATTCACACTCCTAAGTTCTCATGAGCACGCCAGCCATGAGCAATCGACAAAGTACTATATCACCCGAGTCAAGCGCTTGAAGCAGCTTTGGCTTCAATTCCTTAAATCTAGGCGTTTGTTCATCGGCCATGAGCGGCACATGGAAGGCACTAACCAGTGCTTGGAAGACATGTCAACTTTACTTGATCTCAGCAGCCCGTTGGTTAACGAGTACCAACCAACCAAGATACGGCGCGGTTCCAGCGACCCTTTAGTTTCAACTCGCATGTCACAGATCGTGTCTCAAATACTAATAATATCGATTAAACTGGGCATCAATCCAGATTTAATGGCTCAAGCTGAGGCGACCTATCTGGAGGCGCTAAAGCTTTTCAGTTCTAAGCATTCAACACATACAGGTATCCAATATGCTTAAATCCTACGAGTCGGTTGTCATATTTGGAGGGTCGGGTTATATCGCTGGCTACACTTTGAACTACTTGATCGAGAACAGTCTGGTAAAAAAAGTGTATTTGCTGGACATCAAGCCGCCACGCACCGAAGTTTGGAGCTCTTCCACCAAAAAACGGTTCGAAAGTGGTGATGTGATTTATATAAATGCTGACGTTAGAAGGCCTATTGATATAGATGCCCCCCAAATTGAGTGCATCTTTAACTTTGCAGCTATACACCGTGAACCAGGTCATGAACCTGCCGAGTACTTTGAAACCAATATCAAAGGGGCTGACCATGTTGTCGCATTTGCCGAAAAAACCGGCTGCAAACAACTGATCTTTACCAGCAGTATTGCTCCTTATGGTCATGCCGAAGTGGCTCGAACTGAGCAGTCTCAAGTGGTGCCTTACTCTCCCTATGGTAGTTCAAAGTTAGTTGCTGAAAAGATACATGAGGCTTGGCGATCACGAGACGCTGAGCGTTACTTGGTGATTGTCAGGCCAGGAGTTATCTACGGGCCGCATGAAGATGGCAATGTCCCTCGGCTTAAAAATGCCCTCAAGCGTGGACTTTTTTGCTATGTGGGCAATAAATCAGTTAGAAAGTCTGGTGGTTACGTAAAAGAGCTTGTGTCCAGTATCTTCTGGACTATGAACTGGGCTCATAGCAGGCAGCAGCACTCTGTTTTATACAACTTTAGTTTTCCAGAGCCGCCTGAACTTGAGCGTTATGTAGATTCGATTAAAACTGTCGGCGGTTATCACAAACCGGTTCCTGTTATCCCTTACGCGCTGGTTATTATGATCTCATATGTATTGCTGGCCATCAGTAAGCCGCTGGGTATCAGTACACCAGCTCACCCCGAGCGAGTCAAAAAACTGCGCGTAGACAACCAAATCATCCCACAGTTTCTTATCGATGAAAGTTACCCCTATAAATACGACTTAGTTGGCTCCTTGGAAGATTGGAAAAGCGACACTCCCGATGAGTGGTAATCTCAATCAAGTGATTGATGTTGACTTCTCGCTTGCCATCAACAACAAGACGGGTAAGTTTTATCTGGGTCAAGATATCATCCGGGAATTGGGTGGACTTATAGGTCAAATTTTCTATGGACGCCTTCGAGCTGTACCAAAAAGTGACATATTGAGGCGAATACATGGAAGGATTTTTCAGTGGGAAAACCTAAGCAGGATTTCTACGCACTACAGCGAGTGGCTGCCGCTTCAAAAAAATATAAACCCAGTCCTGCACATAGATCCTCTCACAGTGGTCAATCATGAACTTAAGTCTACTGACATAGTGCTGTGTCATGATGTTGGACCGATTACACACCCACAGTATTTTGCCCCGCAAACAGAAGCGTTATACCAAAAAGCCTACCAGCAAATCGTACAGGCTAAGTGCCACTTGGTTTTTGTTAGCGAGCACACCCGTGCAGAATTCCAGCGGGTATATGGCAGTGACTTTGCTACTTTCGAAGTGATATACATACCAGTCAGAGCTGAATTAACTAACCAGATAGATGCTGATAAGCTTGAGGTTGCGCCGTACTTTTTGACGGTAGGCAGCTTAGGCTCCCGGAAAAATCAATTAAAGAGTATCCAGGGTTTTAAGATCTCGGGTTTGCATGATCAGGGCTATGAATACTTGTTAGTTGGCTCTAAAGAACCAGGGGCAGAAGAGGTAATAGAGCTCGCTAAGGCTACTCCTGGAGTTAGAGTCTTGGGCTATGTTGATGATGCGCAACTCAAAGCGTTATACCGGCAAACGACGGGATTTGTCCTGATGAGTCATTTAGAGGGTTTTGGTATGCCGATTGTCGAAGCGGCTCGCTATGGAGCTCCTTGTTTGGTTAGTACAGGCGGAATTTTTGCTGAGATTGGGGGTGCGTCGATGTTAACTGCAGATCCTGAGAGTCCGCAGTCGATTGCTGATCAAATGTTGACGATGACTAATCTATCTAGTGAGGATAGGGTATTGCTGGCCAATCAAGCGATTGATCATATTCAGTTATTTGATGAAAACCGTATCTATAATCAATGGCGGCAACTGGTTCATCGCTTGCTCAGAGTAAGGTAGGGCTATGATTATCTCCACTGAAAAAAACTTCGTGTTTATCCACATCCCTAAAAATGCAGGATCTAATATCAGAAATCAGATCAAATCATACGATGACTTCGATGAGGAGTTTAATCAAATCATCTTGCATCCTGTATTGAGCCATACTCATACAGCACATCTTACCTTGAGCGAACTTAAATACAATTATCCTGAACCCTACCGCCAGATCAGTGAACTTAGGTCGATCGCTATATTGAGGGATCCATATGAGCGGTTTACATCGTGTTTAAACCAAAGGCTGAGAGAGTTTAAAGGCTTGGCTCAATATGAGATAACTCAAGGTGCATTAGAAGCTGAGGCTAGAGAGATTTTAAGTCAAATTAACGGTAAGTTATCTGACGAGCTTCCGCTTGAGTTAATTCACTTTCGAAAGCAAAAAGACTTTGTTTTTTGACTCTGAAGGTAGGCAGGTTATAGACAACTTGTTTAAATTAGATGAGCTGGATCGACTCGTGCAATGGTTTGATGCCAATACAGGCATCAAACTGGAGCTTGGCGGTGAATCTTCAAAGTACAATGCTACACTAGATGTTAAATCTAAATCTTTAAAATCAATCATCGTCAGATTTAAACCCCTGATTAACTTAATACCGGACCAGTTAAAAGATAAAATCAGAGATTTTTTAATTTACATCGGTATTTATGGCCGTACCAATAAGACCACAGCACAACTTCTTATCCAAAATCAGGATATAAGTAAATCAGTTGACGATTATTATGGACAAGATATCACTCTGTAAGTAATTTGAATTTAATAAGCGCTTGATTTGACTTTTCAAATCAGAATTTTCAGTTTAATTGAGGTTCCAATCATGCACGGTTCAGTTAGGATATTTTTTCAAGCGTTGGGACTGGGTCGCTGGGCGACCGAAAAACGAAACACCAGAAGAATTCGCGATTTTGATTATCTAACCGATTGGCACCAGGCCAATAAGATCTTGTTTGTTCATGTGCCAAAGGCAGCTGGCAATAGTTTCAAAGCAAGCATTGGTGACATAACAGATAGGAGGTACCCGCACATACCCGCTGCAACAGTACAAAAAAAATATCCAGTTTTCTTTCAGGGCGCTCATAAAGTTTGCATCATGAGGGATCCTGTAGACAGGTTTATATCTGCTTGGGCGCACATACAGAAAAAAAACTATGGCTTCCATGATCCAATCTTGGATATAGCCAATCCTAAAGATCTAAAAGATTGGATACGATTTCAAAATAAATTTTGTAGTGATTTATATTTTAGAAATCTGGTTCTAAGCGCTATGCACTTTCAACCTCAGTGGTATTTTTTGTGTGATGCATCTAGAAACTTACTGGTTGATAAAATCTATACATTAGATGAACTGGATCAAGCGCGAGCTGAAGTGAGCGAATATTTATCAATACGAAGTCAACCACTTGAACAACTAAACTCATCTTTAAGAGATAATATAGTAGCATCCGAACAATTAATAAAAACAATAAAGTCAATTTATCAATTTGATTTTGATCTCATTGAAAGAAGATGAATGTTTTAAGTAGTAATGCTTTTCAATATTTTATGGCTATTGATGAAGTTTGCTTGGAGCTTGGTTGTGCTAATATTAGCTATGCAAAAAACTGAACTAAAGGGCAATATATGATTCCAGTAATTATGGCCGGTGGATCAGGCACTCGTCTTTGGCCTTTGTCACGCACTGCATACCCTAAGCAGTTTTTAGCCCTAGGCAGTGATTTGACTCTGCTCCAGCAAGCCTGTGGTCGGTTGAGCGGTCTGGACGTGTCCAATCAACAGCCACCGATCATTATCACCAATGAAGAGCATCGCTTCTTGGTTGCAGAACAGCTTCGGGAGAGCGGTCTTAAAGCTGATATCTTGCTTGAGCCTGTTGGCAAAAATACTGCGCCTGCCATAGCGCTGGCAGCTTTTAGAGCGATGACGCAGCACACCGGTCCTGCAGATCAATCTCCTGTGCTTCTTGTACTGGCTGCTGATCACTTAATTAGCGACCCATCGGCATTTCAAGAAAGTGTTACTGAATTAATACCGCAGATAGAAGCCGGTAAGTTTGGAACACTTGGTATCGTCCCTGATCAGCCAGCTACGGGTTATGGCTACATCAAAAAAGGTGCTAGTCAGGGTGGTCATTTTGTTGCCGACCAGTTTGTTGAAAAACCTGCGCTTGAGTTGGCCCAGAGTTACTTAGATAGTGGTGAGTATCTGTGGAACAGCGGTATGTTTATGTTCCGCGCGGATCGCTACTTGGAAGAGTTGAAGCGCTATCGCCCTGACATATATGAAGCTTGTGAGGCGTCAATGCGCAACCTCAGTGAGGATATGGACTTTGTACGAGTTGATGCTGAGACTTTTGCTCAGTGCCCAGATGAGTCGATAGATTACGCAGTTATGGAGCCGATGTGTTCAGGCGATGCAGAGGTCTTGGTGGGCTCGCTGGATGCTGGCTGGAGCGATGTCGGTAGTTGGTCAGCACTCTGGGATGTTTCGAGTAAAGACGCTGAGGGCAATGCGGTCATCTATGGCCAAGGAACCGAGTGCCAGACCATGCTGGAGGATACTCAGAACTGTATGATCAGTACCTCGGATCGTTTAGTGGTGACGATCGGGCTTGAGGATTTGGTGATCGTTGATACCAAAGATGCTCTACTCGTCGCAACCAAAGAAAAAGTCGATCATATCAAGTCTGTGGTCGCGCGTATAAAACAAGAAGGCGGTACTGAGCATCAGTTTCACCGTCAAGTGTATCGTCCTTGGGGTTGTTACGATTCTATCGATTTTGGAGAGCGATATCAGGTTAAGCGTATCACGGTCAAGCCAGGCGCTAAGTTGTCTGTGCAAAAACACCATCACCGTGCTGAGCACTGGGTAGTGGTGTCGGGAACTGCTCAGGTCACCAACGGCGACAAAACCTTTTTGGTAACCGAAAATGAATCGACTTTTATCCCCATCGGGCAAGTTCATGCGCTGGAAAATCCTGGCAAAGTGCCACTTGAGATGATTGAGGTTCAATCAGGCTCCTACCTAGGTGAGGATGATATCGTGCGATTTGAAGATAAGTACGGTCGAGTCTGAGCGGGTTTTAGTGGTTCGGCTAATGTTTATTAGCTGGGCGCAGAACTGATGCGATGACATTTTCCTATCTTGTTGTCGCGCTCACCTTGCTTGGTGCGATCGCGCTGCTGGCCAGCAACCGCATCCGTCCGATCATGATCTTTGGCGGGGCCGCTGGGCTGCTATACACGCTTGGAGTTCTAAGCTTTGAGCAAGCTGCTGGAAATTTAGTTAACCCCTCTTTGATCACCTTGGTGGCACTGATCTTGGTATCGGTGGCGCTTGAACGGGTAAGTGTCGTCTCCCGGCTCTGTGCTTATGCGGTGGGGAGCAAAACTAGCCCCACGCTAAATATCTTTCGTCTCGGGGCACTGGCTGGTTCAACCTCCTCGGTTCTTAGTAACACCGCGGTGGTCTCAACTCTCATGAGCGGGCTTCGCGGCCAGCGCGGGCTGGACAACTCTAAGCTTTTACTGCCGCTCTCCTACGCTTCGATTGCTGGCGGCATGATCACTTTGGTTGGTACTAGCACCAACCTGATTGTTAACAGCTTCGTTGAGCAAGCGGGTTTTGAGCCACTGGGTTTCTTTGATTTTACCTTGATTGGCTTGCCGGTTTTTCTGGTGACACTTGTCACTTTGTGCCTTGTGTCCCAGCGCATGTTACCCAAGCGTGACACTACTGAGGTGAAGCACGGTCGAGACGATTACTTGTTTGAGCGCCGCGTAATTACGGGCTCTGCTTTGATTGGCAAGAGCGTAACCGACAACGGCCTGAGAAACCTGCAAAATGTCTTTCTGGTTGAGGTCATGCGCGGAACCAAGACCTTCACTCCGGTTACGCCTGATTTTATCATCGCTGAAAGTGATGTTCTGGCTTTCTCCGGAGATCCGGCCTTCGAGTCGATACTCAACCGCTTTGATGGGCTGGTGTTTCAAGCAGCACAAAACCACCAAAGCTCCCCGCTGGTTCAGGTGGTGATATCACCCAGTTCCGCCTTGGTTGGCCAGACACTCAAGGATTCAGACTTCCGCTCGCGCTTTGATGCGGCGGTGATCAGCATCCGCTGCGGCAGTCACAACGTGCGGGGACGGCTAGGACATCATGTGCTCTCGCCCGGTGACAGCCTGCTGCTCGCAGTTGGGCCGGGATTTGTTGCGAGTACCGAATCAGGGCGCGACTTTATAGCGGTTCAGGGAATCGAGCGACACGAGCCTTTGAGCGCGCTTAAAAGTAGCGCGCTCATGATTGGTTTTTTGGCGGTTCTGGTGGGCGCAGCTTTGGAGCTCTTACCTTTGATCAAGGGTCTCATGATCCTACTGAGTGCCTGTGTGCTCTTTGGACTGGTGAAGCTGTCCGAGCTCAAAGTGCGCTTTCCTTTTGAGATTATCGTGGTGGTGGCGGGTGCACTGTGTTTGTCCGAGGCGATGGTAAACGTCGGCATGACTGAAGATCTGTCGCAGTGGCTGCAGGGGATAGTGGGATCTTTATCGCTTATGGCGGCTTTGGCTGTTGTATATTTTGCCGCCTGGGCGACAACAGAGCTCATCACTAACAACGCAGCTGCAGCCCTTATGTTTCCGATATCGCTTGCCACAGCCGATGCCATGCAAGCTAGCCCTTACCCCTTCTTTATGGCGCTAGCTTTTGGTGCCAGTGCCAGCTTTTTGTCTCCCTATGGTTATCAAACTAATCTCATGGTTTACAGTGCCGGTAACTACCGATTGAGTGACTACCTCAGGTGTGGTGCACCAACGCTGGTGGCTTACAGCGCCACGGCGCTCATGGTGATTCCTCTGGTTTTTCCTTTTTAGGCAGACATTTTAAAAAGGCTTGGGGTCAACCTGGAAGCTTGAGAAGCGCTAGGTTACGCGGTTAATCCGCGTAACCTTCAGGATTGTTTTTTTGCCACCTCCAGCTATCAGTCACCATATCGCTGAGCGTATGTTCGGCACTCCAGCCAAGCATATCAAACGCTTTACTTGGATCAGCATAGTAACTAGCAACATCGCCAGCGCGTCGATCGGCGATTTGATAAGGCACGGCAACTGAGTTGTTGTTAGTAAAGCTGTTTACCATATCCAGTACTGATACCCCAAGGCCCGTGCCGAGGTTGATCGCCTCTGCGCCAGTGATCTGATCGTCAAGCAAGCGCTCAAGCGCCATCACGTGCCCACGAGCCAGATCGACCACATGGATGTAGTCTCTGACTCCAGTACCGTCTGGGGTGTCGTAGTCGTCACCAAAGACGTCGAGTTGATCGCGTTTGCCTACGGCAACCTGAGTGATAAATGGCATCAGGTTGTTGGGTATACCGCTTGGATCTTCACCAATTAGGCCACTCTGGTGAGCGCCCACTGGATTGAAGTATCTGAGTAGTGCGATTCCCCAAGGCTGTGGGTTGTCTGTTGCAAGAGCGTCTGAGGCGGCTAAATCCTGCAGCATCTGTTCGACCATCAGCTTGGTGCGACCGTAGGGGTTAGCTGGATTGGTTGGCATCGCCTCTGTCAGCGGCACCACCTCTGGATCCCCATAAACCGTCGCCGATGAACTAAAGACTAACTTAGTGATGCCGGCTTTTTGCATGCATTGGCTCAGCACCAGTGTGGAGTAAAAGTTGTTATGATAATAGGCCAGCGGTATTTGGCAGGACTCACCAACCGCCTTGAATCCAGCAAAGTGGATCACTGCTTTAATCGGGTAGTTAGCAAAGAGTTGGTCTAGCAGATCTGGATCACGAGCGTCACCTTCAATGCGGATCAAGGTTTTTTGAGTGATCCGCTCCACTCGATCAAGTGCCAGAGGAGATGAGTTACTGTAATTGTCCAGAACCAATACGTCATAACCAGAATTCAGCAATTCCGTACAAGTGTGCGTACCAATATATCCAGCGCCGCCAGTTACTAGTATCATATTGGTGCTCCCAAATCATATATATTAACGCTAAAACTCTCTTGAGGTTCTATTATCCGGATGCCCTTATCTGAATCGAGCTTGTCAGTTGCTGTCAGGCTGATTAAATACTTCGCTGCTTTATGAAATTCAAACCACCGACGACCCCTTCGGTGGCGTTGTCTCTTTTAGTTAAGCGCTTACACCTAGTTCAATTGGCTTACTATTTTTTGCTGATCTGCTCAGTTGGATCTGTCGCTTATGCAGATCAGCAGTCTGAAATCCTAATTGCTAGAGTAAAACCTGCCGTTGTGTCGATTGATGTCAGCAGAGGTGGTCTATTTGCATCTCTTGAGCAAAAAAGCACACAAGGCAGCGGTTTTTATATCTCACCAAATCATGTTCTGACAGCATGGCATGTCGTGCAAAGCGCCAAAAAAGTCACCGTGACTAACTGGGAGGGTCGCTCGGTGCCAGCCGGTATTGTTGAGGCGTGGCCGGAAAGTGACTTGGCATTAATTGAGGTTGAGGGTTTGGGATCAGACATTTTTTTAAAACTGGCTGATCAGCTACCGCGAGAAGGTGAGAAGGCGATGTCGATGGGTTATCCGTTTGGGTTCAACTTGTTTTCATCGGAAGGTATGGTTTCATCTGCTGTTGCCAAGCCTAAGGGTGAGTCAATCGAGCTTTTTGCTACCGATGCTGTCGTCAATCCGGGTATGTCTGGGGGGCCTTTAGTTGGTCAAAATGGACAGGTCTTAGGCATACTCAGCCGTATCTACAGTTCTACTGGCAGCTTTGCTGGTATTACGTTCGCTTATCCCTCAGAGCGGATCAAACTCTTACTGGGGGAGGCTGGGATACCAGGAATGGGTAGCCGCCTGCAAAAATCTTCATCGCTTGGATTTGAGTCACGCCAATGAAAAAAAAGTCAAAATTGATGCCAGCCAACACGTTTGAAGTTTTCAAAGGCATTCAGGGGTTGCAGTTAGCTGTGATGATCGGACTCATCATTTTTATACCCATACCTCAGGCGGGCATGATGAGTGTCGCTTTTTGTTTATGGTTACTGGCAGGCGGTTTATTGGCTAGTCTTAGTGTATTTCGGTGGTTGCTTGGCGAAACCAAGCAGGATTTGGGTCAAGCGAAGGCTTCTGTTGCCGCAAGCTTTCCCTGGGTTTTGTTGTGGTTGCTGATTACGGCCATATGTTTTTTTCATGTCGTATATAAGTTGCCGATAACCAATTATTGGCTTAGTGAGTTCAAGGGTGTAGAGGTACTTCAGCCTGCCTTTAACTCCACCTCGTCTGAGTTGATGTCCTTTGCCAAGCTGCAGACACTTGGAGCGTGGGCATTTTTCACCGTTTTCTGGACAATAGCTTACGTTGCTTCGAGATTCAATCTTGATCAGTTACGTTGGTTGCTGGGCGCAGTCCTGTTTATGGGTATCTTTCAGGCGGTCATGGGAATCGGTTTGATGCAAGCTGGTAGTCTCAGTGTGTTTGGCCTATGGGAAAAGATTTACTATGTATCAGATGCCACGGGTACTTTTGTTAACCACAATCACTACGCTAACTTTTTAGCGCTGTGTTTGCCACTAGGATTGAGCGCGTTACTTGGAGACCGGCCTCTAATCATGAGGAGTTTCAATAAGTATTATCGGACGTTCGCAGCTATAGTCTTCACCGTGTTGGTCTTGTTAGCGGCTGTGGCCTCGCACTCACGCATGGGTTTATTTGTCACGATGGTTGCGGGTTTAGTGTGGGTTCTTTTTGACCACCTCAGATCGCGTCGTCAGTTTAAGTCAACTGATCAGCGCGTCACATGGGTGATGATCGGTTTGATTGGGCTAGTCATGTTGTGGTTTGGACTGTCTGATATCACCAAGCGAGTGATGAGCTTGTCAGATGGTGATGGCCGTCTGCAGATATGGCAAAGCGTATTTGATTTACCACAGCAGGTATGGATCTTTGGCATCGGCCCAGGAAATTTTTCAGAAGTTTACGCCTTAGTTAAACCGATTGACATAGGCACTTTTCTTTATTACGCCCACAGTGATTACCTTGAGTTTGTTCTTGAATTTGGATTGATTGGCACGGCCCTGATCGCTCTTACCTGGTTTTGGTGGTTAATAAAGAGCTTCAAGGGCAGCGTGTTTAAAGATGTGAGCTCTCTTAGAGCGGCGGCCCTTTGCACTCTAATAGCTATGGCGATTCATAGCGCGGTTGACTTTAGCTTTCAGATTCCTGCAAATGCCACCTATACCGCCTTAGCGCTGGGGATACTTGTGAACCAAAATTTAAATAGAGTATTAAAAAGGCGTTTAAAAGCGAGCTAATTTTGACCGCTCTTTGTGTCCTTAAGGTTTTGAGAGGTGTGGAGCTGAGAAAAACCTTCTGGTTTTTGTAAAATTATCTGACTTGGCTTGGACATTTGATATTTTAAACCATAGAATGAAGATAACTTAATTAGATGGAAGAGCGCCATGTTGACTAAAATACTAAAAGCGACGTTATTGTCCGTTATGATTTCTGGTGGCGCGGTTCACGCTGCTGAAGTTGCAGGTAAAGTTAGTGCAAATGGTAACGTGCAATTGGTTCGTGCAGGCACTGCTAAATCGGTCAGTAACTCCTCAGTTGTATATTTAACAGACGACCAAGTGGTAACCGGCAAGAAGTCAACGGCAAATCTTTTACTGCAAAGTGATAAGCCTTTACTGAGCGTCTTCCCAAACTCTAAGTTTGCTGTGAGCCAAACTAAACCCTTAAGCGTTCAATTGGGCTCGGGTGACTTCACTGGTTCTTTTAAACCTTCGCAAACGCTGAGCATCAATACAAGTGGGTCGTCTGCAAGTGTTAAAGCATTAACATCGGGTGAATTATCTGCCTCTTCGGTTAAAGGGCAGCTTTCACTTATTGCAACTTCAGGTTCTTTCAATGTTACAGACAGCTCTGGAGTTAGTCGTACCATTGATGCAACACAACAAAATGCACTGCTGATTACTCCTGACCAATCTAAGTACGTCAAAGTAGCCTTGCAACTTCCAGGTTGTACTTCTACAGCAAGTGCATTTTATTGCCAGCCCGCATTTGTATCTGGGGCTATAGCTACTCTTGCTGCAGCAGGGATTATAGCTACAGTAGTTGCTGTCGAAGTTAGTAATGACGATGACGATGATGCTCCAACCAGCCCTGCTATCTCTTAATAAATTATTTTATGAAAACGAGCTTAGGCTCGTTTTTTTTGGTTAAAAAAACCTCTTAAACCATCTGTTTAAACCTAAATTTTCTTGATTGGCACCACTTTGATCTCGGTAACTAAGACCTGCATCACTATTTTTCGATTGCATCGACGCTAAATCGACACCGTTGATGAGTTTTTTAGGATTAGCGTAAAAAAGCAACTCGGCCACCTCCTCACCACAACGCTTCGCAATAAGCTCGGCAGCAGTGCTCAAATCTGGAGATCTTCCCTCAACTCTGTGTGCGTCAGAAGCAATCAGGTGCACTTGGTTTTTATAAAGCATATCAAAGGAGGCTTTGGCGATCGCCACTCCAAAGTCACCAGTTAGGCTTTGGGCGGTAATTTGAACTTTGCACCCCAGATCAAGCAAATAATCTACTTCTGCGGGATTTTCCCTGAGAAACTTATTTCGTTCAGGGTGGGCGATAATGGGCGTAATGCCCACCCCGAGCAGCTTTGCAAGCAGTGATTGATAGCCTATTGGCAGATTTCTCTTAGGTGGCTCTATCAGCGCAGCTTTACCCAAATTGCAATATGTAAGTGCGCGGCCAGAAAGCAGCTGATCTGCTGCTTCGGGAGCCATATGAACCTCACTACTCAGATGAAGCTTTATCCTAATGCCAACCGTTTTTACTTCATTGTCAAACTGATCAAATGCCTCTTGTATTCGTGAGGCTGGGTTGTTAAAAGCTCCGTTGAGGTGGTGGGGCGTAAGAACCACCTCGGCAGTCCCGCAGTCTTCGGCTTTACGAAGCATATCTAGTGCCATCGAAAGACTCTTAGCGCCATCATCAATACAGGGCATACTGTGATTATGAGTATCAATAAATTTTTGGATGCGACACTCCTTAACTATCTGGTTTGGTTCATGTGGAATCTTAATGCGAGTTGTTTCTCAAATTTCAGGGTATTGGTTAGTTGGATGGCTACTAAAAATGCATCCGATGTGAAGCATAGCTTGGAATGTTGGGGTTAAAATGGTGTAATCTATTATCCTAAATCTAAACCCCTTAATGCTATGATTTACAAAAGATTTAAGGCCCTCATTGTTATTGTTTTGTCTGGTTTAATTGTGGCATGTACTTCTAGTCCAAGCGCTCCAGAAAATATCAACGTGCTGGCCTCTCAAGCAAATCAAGTCAATGACTCACTGCTTGCCCGAAACTACTATGCTCAAGCAACCAGAAATAATCAGTATCAACTTGGTGGTTCTGACGTACTTGAGATAAAAGTTTTGGGCGCTGAGGAGCTTGACAGGGTGGTGCGAGTAAGCGCTGATGGAACCGTGTCTTACCCTTTAATTGGCGTTTTAAGGTTGGCTGGGCTAAGTGTGACTGAGGCTGAGTCTTTACTGGCACAAAGGCTGGGCCAAAATTATCTTCAAGACCCTCAAGTATCTATCTATATTAAAGAATATGGCGCAAATCAGGTAACCATAACCGGTGAGGTCAGTAAGCCTGATGTTTATAACTTAACAGAGTCTAGAACTTTGGTTGAGATGATAGCCATAGCCGGTGGACTAACGCCTCAGGCAGGTCAAACGGTTAAAGTAAACACTACACAGTACGACCCTCAAACACAACAGCCGAAAAACTTGGTTTTACTACTCAATATTGATGAGCTTTTATCAAGCGACGACATTAAAAGTAATTTTACGCTCAGCTCGGGTGACAGTATTTATGTACCCAAAGGAGGTGAGGTTTTCGTTGAGGGTGCGGTGGAAGAGCCAGGCTCATACCCCATCACCGAAGATTTAAACCTTCGTAAGGCGTTAATTTTAGCCGGCGGAATTAAATGGGAGGGCGATAAATCAAGTATCGGAATCATACGTAAGGGCTATAACGAGCCTGTCGTCATCAACTACCAAGATATTGAGGATGATAAAGCGCAGGATATTTTGATTCAAAGCGGAGATGTCGTAATCGTTGATTACAGTTTACCTAAGCGTTCTATCAGTACCGTCTTAAAGGGGCTGGGTAGAGTGATAAATGTAGGTGTTGGCTACCGCCCTTTTGATTGATATAGGACATAAAAAATACCATGATTAATCCCGTCGAAGCACCTGAAAATAAACCTCAAGGTGACCTAGAGCTCATTGACCTGAGAGAGTACTGGCGTGCAATCGTCAATCGGCGAATTATGATTGCGGCAATAACAGCTGTATTTGTAATCGTGGCAGTAGTCGTAACGCTGCTGCTTAGACCGATGTATACAGCCTCCGCCTTGGTTGAAATCACTGACGGCAACTCTCAGTTGGTTCAATTCCAGAACATTGAGAGTGCAGAAACCAGTTCTGATAATTATATGACAACCCAATCACGGGTACTGAGCAGCAAGTCCGTCGCAAGAATTGTAGTCCAAAAACTTAACTTAGTTGAGAACCCTGAGTTTAATGGTGAGCTAACTCAGAGAAGTTTGGTGGCCGGTATACGTGGGTTTATCAATCAAATAAAATCTAAAGAGTCGGTAGAGCCGAGTGAAGAGCAAAAGCTTCAAAGGGCTGTTGGTATTTACCTTAATCACTTGAGTGTGGTTCCAGTGTCCAAAAGCTCGCTGATTGAAGTGAGTTACGAGAGCTTTAGTCCTGAGCTTGCCATGCAGATCGCAAACGCCCATGTTCTGGCCTACATCTCTTTTAGTGAGGATCGTAAATTTAACTCGACCTCTGGAGCAAAGAGTTTTTTAGAGAAGGAAATTGACGATACTCAAGCACGACTGGAAACTGCAGAAAAGCAACTTACTGAGTTTGCACGCAAATACCGCGTGGTTGATGTTGAAGACAAAAACAACATAATCCTAGAGCGTCTTAACAATTTAAACCAGGCCTTGTCTGTAGTTCAGGCAAAACGCATTGACGCTGAGTCTCAATATCGACAGTCTGTAGCTGGTGACTCTGCTGATTTATCAAGTGCCTACGACAATCCCTTAATACGCTCGTTGCGAGAAGAGCTGGCAACGATCAAAGCGCAGTATTACGAAAAGTTGGAAGTTTATAAACCTGAATATCCGTTAATGCAGCAGCTAGATGCCAGAGCCAAACAAATTCAAGCGGCTATAGATGAGCAAACGCGTAAAATTGCGTCTGGCTACGAGTCAAGCTCTACCCAGTTAAATGACAACGAAAGCCGTCTGAGGGAGGAGATCGATTCTCTAACCAGTCAGTTGCTTGACCTTCAAGATAGGGCGGTCACTTACAACATACTCAAAAGAGAGCTTGAAGCAGATAAGGAGATATACGCGGGTCTGCTAGAGCGCACCAATGAGGTGGGTGTGTTAGTTGGTATGGAACAAAACACAGCTCAGGTTGTTGATGGCGCGATCATGCCTAGGGGACCCTCATCTCCGAATCTTAAATTAAATGTCTTATTAGCAGCACTTTTGGGAGTTATGGTTGGAGTTGCCCTTGCCCTGTTACTCAAGATACTCGATAACACTTTGCTTTTGCCTGAGGATGTCGAGCGAAAGCTCAAGAGGAGTTTGTTAGGTGTCGTACCTAAATTAAGCAAGTCTGTGGGAGGCAAGCTGCGACGCGGTGAAAGTTTGATCCCGGAGATGCCAAGTCATGAGTTTGCAGAGGCTATACAGTCCATACGCACTTCAATGTCATTTTCCAATGCTGGAGGTTTGCCTCAATCGGTTATGATCACTAGCTCACTTCCCTCTGAAGGTAAAAGCACACTAGCCATGAGCATAGCAAGCTCTTTCGCGCTGGCTGGAAAGCGGGTTGTTTTCTTGGAGGCTGATATACGCAGAGAGTCACAAGCGAAGCTTTTTGGTTTGCCGATGGCACCGGGTCTTTCTGACTTTCTCTCGGGGCAGTCTGAACTCAAGGTTTATCAGGATCTAGCTGGGGTCATTGGTTTGGACTTAATCGTGGCTGGTACGCAGGCGCCCAACACGGTCAATTTACTTGAGTCTGAGCAAATGAACCGTTTAATAAGTGATCTTGAGGCTGATTATGATCTGGTTATTGTGGATGCACCGCCGGTCATTGGCTTGGCAGATACTTTGTTGATCGCTCAAAAGGTCAAATCTGTAATTTTTGTTGTAGCGGCGCAAGAAACCGCAACTGAAGTTGCGGAGCGCGCGCTAAATAGATTGAGTTCGGTTAATGCTCCGATGATGGGCGTGATACTGAATAAGTTCAGCTACGAAGAGGCAGGCCTAAATTATTCAGATTTTGAGTATTACGCAGCAAACGAGAATGCTTGATTGATTGATTTGCGCTTGAGTATGAGTTGGGTGAAGTTGTGGGTGTTTATAACATTGGTATTGACATCCTTGGCCTTGATATTTGTTGCCAAAAAAGGGCTTCAGGAAGCCTCAAACTCTGATGTTGGTTCCATAACTAATCCACTTTGGGGTTTGCGAAACCCTTATAGGGACTTGCTAATTAGTAATGATGTATCGATTGATCCAACTGTAGAAGACCGATTAGTTGATATTTCTCGCACTTATACAACAAACAATCCACTAGATCCCCAAGGCTGGATAGCTCGTTCATTTTTGATGGCTGAAAGTGACCCAGCTATGTCAGCCTTATATCTCAAGCAAGCTGCCATGTTATCTTGGAATCGCGAGGTCCCCCTTAAAAAAATCTACACCGAACAGCTGGTAAGGGGTTATCTTGAGGGGTCAATTCAAAGCGCAATTAGGTTAATTACACTTAAGCCAAATGCAGCCGGCCAATACTTCTTTGATTTGTACGCAATCCTAGGCTCCAATGAATTTTATGAGACGGTTTCTTTACCGGCTATGCAAACTCTTAACAATGAGCAAAGAAGCATTGTTCTTACTCACTTTTTAGAGTTTGCCATAAATGCAGAAGACGATCCTTTGATAAGCAAAATATGGGATTTGTTTCCAGAGGATGTATCAACAGAAGACAAAAGATATTTATTGCTTACTAAATACCTGATTGACAAACAGTCTTGGTCAAGACTAAAACAAGTGTGGCAATTGGCTTCAGGGCGGCAAGTGCTGGTATCTAGAATTTCCGACCCTGAGTTCAACCAAGTAAGTGAAGATAGCCTATGCTGGACTTTAAAACCGGTAAAGGGGGTTACTAGGACGAGTAATCAAAACGGTATACAACTCAGTTTTGATGGTAGTCGCAACTTTAATTACGAGCAATTACGCTGTGTGGTTGGTGTCGAAGCGGGTAATGTATATCGACTTAAATACAGTTGGGCTGGAGATAATATATCTACTCGATCAGGTTTTTTTGTTCAAGCTACAACCAATCTTGACTCAAAATATATGGTACTCGGGCGATCAGAAGCCAGAAACGGGTCGTGGTCACTTCAGTCAGATGGGTTTGAGTTTACCGCTCCCAAAGGGGTCAGCATTATCACCTTGGTCATCAGGCGCTCGGCAACCGATAACCTGGACAATAAACTCTCCGGTAAGATCTACTTAAGCGGTTTCAAATTGGACAAGTTATGAGGATCGGTGTTCGCGTGAGCATAAAAAGCTGACATTTTTCAGTTTTTTTTCTTTAAAGAGTCACGCAAATCCGCTCAAGCGGCAGCCGAGATTTGGGCTTTTCACAGTTGTAATCCTCATCGGTATCGCTGTAACCCAGTGCGATCACTACGTTGCAGTGGTATCCGCCTAACTCCTCGCTGAACTCGGAGTGGATTACGTCTTCATGGATACCTTCCATGGGGGTTGAGCCGATCCTGAGCCGGGCGCAGGCGTGCATGAGGCTACCCAGCGCGAGGTATAGCTGCGCGCGCGTCCATGCTTCATTTGAGCCGTTCGCATCAGTTTTGTTTTCAGCATAACCAAACACCTCAAACGCTTTGTCGCGATCACTCGGATCAGTGCGCCCGTCCATGATCTGCGCCTCAACCACGTCCGCATAGTCCTCGCGCTGATAGTTGGGGTTTTGCGCCAGGATCAGGATCTGTGAGGCATCATAAGCGTGTTTCTGGTTGTACTCATAATCACCGGTCATGCTCTTGGCCAGACGCGCTCGTGCTTCGTCTGATTGCACCACCAGTATGCGCCACGGCTGTGAGTTGATCGAGGAGGGACTCAGGCGAAACGCTTCAAGCAACACCGCCAGCTCACTACTTTGGATGCGACGAGAGGGGTCAAAGTGTTTGACCGTGGTTCGCCAGTTCAGATCCTCTAGGATAGAGTGCTTCATCGTACTATCTCTGCAAAATGTCATCGAGCTTAAGGTTACGCTCAGATCGGACCACAGCCTGTTGCAGGCTTGATAAAACCGGTATCGCTTGAGTACTGGAAATAAAAAAACCGCCGGTTCAGGCGGTTTAATTTCGGTATCGCACACTGCTCAGAGATACTCGACTTTCATGATCTCGTAGTCCACGTCGCCGCCGGGGGTTTTGGCGGTGGCTTCATCGCCTTCTACTTTACCGATCAGTGCGCGCACCAGCGGTGAGTTAATCGAGTATTTGTGCTTTTTAAAGTCCGCCTCGTCTTCTCCGACGATCTGAAAGGTTTTGGACTCTTCAGTTTCGACATTTTCAATCGTAACGGTCACGCCAAACACCACACGGCCGTCTTTGTTGAGCTTGGTGATGTCGATCACTCGCGCAGTTGAGAGCTTGGCTTCGATCTCTTTTATTCGGCCTTCACAAAAACCCTGCTGCTCACGCGCGGCATGGTACTCGGCATTTTCCTTCAAGTCACCGTGTTCACGGGCTTCGGCAATTGCCGCCACGATGCGCGGGCGATCTTCAAACTTCAGAACAGTAAGCTCATCTTCCAGAGCTTTGTGACCACCTGGGGTCATAGGGTAACGCTGCATCTTAATTCCTTGGGGTGTATGCCCGCGGTCTGATCCTTTGACCGTAGGCATTTTAAAGTTTGAGTCTAAATCAGCTGGCGGGGTGTGTACCAGTCAGCGCTTGTAGCTGGTAAACCTCAAAGGGCTCAGCGACTTCGTAAGCGTCACAGATCGCCATCGCCGCGTTCATGGTGGTGGTGTAAAACACTTTGGACTGCAGGGCGCTGCGGCGGATCGAGAAAGAGTCCTCTTGCGCTTGTTTGCCCTCGGTGGTGTTGATGATCAGGTCGATCTCTGAGTTTTTCAGACGGTCGACGATGTGCGGGCGACCCTCAGTCACCTTGTTCACTTTCTCGCACTTCAGCCCATGCTCAGTGATCACTTTGTGGGTGCCGCCCGTGGCGATCAGATCGAACCCAAACGCGCTTAATCGCTCGGCCAGCTTTGGCAGCTGAGCTTTGTCTGAGTCACGCACCGACAAAAACACGCGCTTAGGTTTATCGCTACTTGGAAGCGCAGGAAGCTTATCCCCCGAGCCCAAGATCGCCTTAAAGTAGGCCTCGCCAAAGGTTTTGCCCACGCCCATGACTTCACCGGTTGATTTCATCTCAGGAGATAAGATCGGGTCAACACCGGGGAACTTGGCGAAGGGGAACACCGCTTCTTTGACCGCGAAAAACTCAGGGATGATCTCTTTGGTGAACCCTTGCTCTTTTAGGCTGGTGCCCGCCATGCAGCGCGCCGCGATGGCTGCTAGCGACACCCCGATGCACTTGGAGACAAAAGGCACGGTGCGTGAAGCACGTGGATTCACCTCGATCGTGTAGACATCGCTGCCTTTAACCGCGAACTGCACGTTCATGAGTCCTACGACGCCAAGTTCGCGCGCCATCGCGATGGCTTGAGTGCGCATGGTGTCCTGAACTTCTTGGCTTAAAGAAAATGGCGGTATGGAGCAGGCTGAGTCGCCAGAGTGAACTCCGGCCTGTTCGATATGCTGCATGATTGAGCCGATCACCACGTCGACTCCGTCGCTCACGCAGTCTACGTCGACCTCGATTGCGTCGTCCAGGAACCGGTCGAGCAGTACTGGCGCCTCATCCGATGCTTTGACCGCGTCGGTTAAGTAGCGCTTAAGCTCAGTCTCGTTGAACACGATCTCCATGGCGCGCCCGCCCAGTACATAAGAGGGGCGAACCACCAGCGGGTAGCCGACTTCTTTGGCTTTTAAGATCCCATCTTCAAAGCTGCGGGCCAGCGCGTTAGGTGGCTGTTTGAGATCCAAGCGCTCGACCATCTGCTGGAAGCGCTCGCGGTCTTCGGCGCGGTCGATCGCGTCTGGCGACGTACCGATGATAATGACGCCATTTGCCTCAAGAGCGCGCGCCAGTTTCAGCGGGGTTTGACCGCCATACTGCACGATCACGCCCTTAGGTTTTTCGATCCGTACAATTTCAAGCACATCCTCAAGCGTAACGGGCTCAAAGTAGAGGCGGTCAGAAATGTCATAGTCAGTTGAAACCGTCTCGGGGTTACAGTTCACCATGATGGTCTCATAGCCATCGGCGCGCATTGCAAGCGCGGCGTGAACACAACAGTAATCAAACTCGATGCCCTGACCGATTCGGTTAGGACCGCCGCCAATCACCATAATCTTGTCACGATTACTTGGCGCAGACTCGCACTCTTCATCGTAGCTTGAGTACATGTAGGCGGTGCTGGTCTCAAACTCAGCCGCACAAGTATCGACGCGCTTAAATACCGGGTGGACGCCTAAGTCCCAGCGCTTGGTACGCAGCTGCTTTTGCGAGATACCTAAGAGCTCAGATAGGCGCAGATCAGACAATCCGATGCGCTTTAAGCGGCGCATGGTGGCGGCATCGATCCCGCCAAAGCCCATCTGTTTGACCTCTTCTTCGCTGGCAACGATCTGCTCAATTTGGATCAAGAACCAGCGATCGATGTTGGTGTACTCAAACACCTCATCCAGACTCATGCCAAAGCGAAAGGCGTCAGCGATGTAAAATATCCGCTCAGGGGTCGGTGTCTTAAGTTTGAGCTTTAAAGTGTCTTTAGGGCTTGGGTCGCTTAGGTCTAAGTGCTCGTTAAAGCCGCTCGCGCCGATCTCCATGCCGCGAAGCGCCTTTTGCAGTGACTCACTGAAGTTACGGCCGATCGCCATCACCTCACCCACCGATTTCATCTGGGTGGAGAGCGTGTTTTCGGCTTGCGGGAACTTCTCAAAGTTGAAGCGCGGGATCTTAGTCACAACATAATCGATCGATGGCTCAAAGCTCGCTGGCGTGTTGCCACCAGTAATGTCATTTTTCAGCTCATCTAGCGTGTAGCCGACCGCAAGCTTGGCGGCGATCTTCGCGATTGGAAAGCCGGTGGCTTTAGAGGCCAGGGCAGAGGAGCGCGAGACGCGAGGGTTCATCTCGATCACCACCATGCGCCCATCGACCGGGTTGATACCGAACTGCACGTTTGAGCCGCCGGTTTCCACCCCAATCTCACGCAGTACCGCAAGGCTGGCGTTACGCATCAGCTGGTACTCTTTGTCAGTCAGGGTTTGCGCTGGCGCGACCGTGATTGAGTCGCCGGTGTGCACGCCCATCGGATCAAAGTTCTCAATCGCACAGATGATGATGCAGTTGTCCGCTTTGTCGCGCACCACTTCCATCTCGTACTCTTTCCAGCCGATCAGCGATTCATCGATCAAGAGCTGGTGAGTGGGCGACAGATCAAAACCGCGCTCGCAGATCTCTTCAAACTCTTCGCGGTTATAGGCTATCCCGCCGCCTGAGCCGCCCATGGTGTAAGAAGGCCGGATGATGCAGGGGAACCCGAGGGTTTTTTGGATCGCGTGGGCTTGTTCCATGCTGCTTGCGATGTCGGCGCGCGGACACTCAAGGCCGATCCGTTTCATAGCCTGATCAAACAGATCGCGGTCTTCTGCCATCTCGATCGCTTCTTTGGTCGCGCCGATCAGCTCGCAGCCGTGGCGTTCAAGCACGCCGTTTGCGTCTAGCTCGAGGGCGCAGTTCAGTGCGGTTTGCCCGCCCATGGTTGGCAAGATCGCATCCGGCTTTTCTTTGGCGATGATTTTCTCAACCGTCTGCCAAGTGATTGGCTCGATATAGGTCGCATCGGCCAGCACTGGATCGGTCATGATGGTCGCTGGGTTTGAGTTCACCAGAATCACCCGATAACCCTCTTCGCGCAGCGCTTTACACGCCTGAGCGCCCGAGTAATCAAACTCACAGGCCTGTCCGATCACGATCGGACCGGCCCCTATGATCAGTATGCTTTTGATATCGTTACGTTTTGGCATCTTGGTCTCATCCTTTGCCCCTGAGGGCCCTGTGTCTGCGCTGGATAAACTTATCGTGGATTCAGCGGCTTAAACTTTTATATGCTTGGTGATCGGCAGCCCTATCTCTCTAAAGCAATCAGGCGCTTTTGCGCGCTTCAATCAGCTCGATAAAGTGATCAAACAGCGCTTGAGCATCTTCAGGTCCGGGGCTTGCTTCCGGATGTCCCTGAAAACTAAACGCGGGTTTGTCGGTCAACTCGATCCCTTGGTTTGAGCCATCAAACAGTGATCGGTGCGTGACCGCGACGTTAGCGGGCAGGGTTGATTCATCGACCGCAAAACCGTGGTTTTGCGAGGTGATCATCACCTGACCTGTGCGGGTGTCTTGAACAGGGTGATTAGCGCCGTGGTGTCCAAACTTCATCTTCAGGGTCTTGGCTCCCGCCGCGGTAGCGAGCAGCTGGTGGCCCAAGCAGATCCCAAAGATCGGGACATCGGTGGTCAGTGCTTGTTTGATCGCATCGACCGCGTAGGTACAGGGCTCTGGATCGCCGGGGCCGTTGGATAAAAAGATCCCATCTGGGTTCATGGCCAGCACTTGATCCATCGGGGTTTGGGCGGGCACACAGGTCACTTTACAACCGCGATCAACCAGCAGTCTTAGAATATTGGTTTTAACCCCAAAGTCATAAGCGACGACGTGGTGTTTTTCCTCTATCCCGGCGCCCAAGCTCAAAAACCCGGTACCGTTTTTGCTTGAGTCATACATTGAGATATCTAGCTTCCAAGAACCGGTCGTCCACTCAAACCCGTCTTTGTCGCAGCACTCTTTAGCCAGATCCATGCCCTTTAATCCGGCAAACTCAGACGCCATCTGCAGGGCTTTGGCCGTGTCCGCTTCTAAGCTCTCAGCGGTGGTGCTCATCAGGCAGCCATTTTGTGCGCCATGAGTGCGCAGGTGACGGGTTAAGCGGCGGGTATCGATATCGGCGATCGCAACGACATTTTGATCCTCAAGATACTCACTCAGCGACTGCTCGGAGCGAAAACTTGAGGCCATGGGCGAGAGCTCGCGGATGATCAGCCCAGCTGCCCAGACGATCTCATCGCGGCCCGACTCGTGATCTTCACTGTTGGTGCCGGTGTTGCCGATGTGCGGGTAGGTCAAGGTCACCAGTTGTTTGGCGTAGGAGGGGTCGGTTAAGATCTCCTGATAGCCAGTCATGGCGGTGTTAAACACCACTTCTCCAACACTGTGACCCTCGGCCCCGATAGATAAGCCAACAAATACCGTGCCGTCTGCCAATGCCAAAATCGCGGGGTTGCTCATCGATACCTCTTTTTAGCTGTGGGCGGGAGCCAGCGCTCAAACTGCGCGCAAAAAAAAGCGAGAATACTTGATCTTGAGCCGATAGGCGTCAATCAAAAACTCTCGCATGACTCATATTGCGCAGATTGTACTAAAACAGGGTTAGATTTGCCACCTTTACCCTTGCGTAGATTGCGATTGTTGAGCAAAAGCTTGAGTTAAATGTCACCAAGCTTGGCTTAGCTCAAATTTTAGCAGCGCAGCCCTCTGGCGGCGCTGATTTAACAGCCCTTGCCGCCTGAGGTTTGCAGGCAACCCAATTAAAGCCCGCCTGTTGACATTTTATGGCAAAGACAGACCAAAATCGGGTGCGGACTTTTGAGGTGAGCGCGCGCCTAAAGTTTGGCTTCTTTAGCAGATTGGCGCTTAGAGGCGATCACTGAAGCGGCGATGAATAAAAAGCCGATCAGTCCGGTGACCACTTCAGGCACGTGAAAGTGGATTGAGGCGAGCATGATCAAAGCAAGTGCGCCAATCGCATAGTGCGCGCCGTGTGCCAGAAACTGGTAGGTAACCAGCGTGCCTTTTTCAAGCAAAAAGATCGTCATGGAGCGCACAAAGATCGCTCCAATCGCTAGGCCGAGCATGATCAAGATGACATCATCGGTGATCGCAAAAGCACCGATCACGCCGTCAAAACTGAAGCTAGCGTCTAAGATCTCAAGGTAGACAAAACCGGCGAAACCGCCCTGCATAACCGCTTTGGTTGCACCAGGCTCTCCGGAATCACCGGCCATAAGCTCTGATAAGACGTTGACGCCGAAGTAGATAATCGCGCCCCAAAGTCCGGCAATCAGGACCGCGGCCAGCGAGCCAGGCTCAGCTAAACGGGCAATGAACACCAGTGCCAAGATCGCTACCAGAGGTGCAGCGGTGGCGATGTTGCCAAGCTTAGCCAGTGGTTTTTCTATCCAGCCAAACCAGTGAGTGGTTTTCTCACTGTCCATAAAGAAGTGCAAAAAAACCAGCAAGAGGAACATGCCGCCAAACGCGGAGATCTCGGCATGGTGGGCATTTAGTTGCGCAGCATAGGTGGCCGGCTCGTTTAGCGCGAGGCTAACCACATCGAGCATGGGGATGTCGGCGGTCACCGCGACGATCACAATCGGGAAAACCAGTCGCATGCCGAACACCGCGATCAAGATCCCGACGGTCAAAAACATCTTGGTCCAAAAAGCGTTCCAGCCTTTGAGCACGTCGGCGTTGATCACCGCGTTATCAAAGGACAGCGAGATCTCAAGCACCGCCAGGATCAGGGTGATCCCAAGGGCTGCTAAGAGTCCTTCGACGCCGCTATGGGAGTAGCCCCAATAACAGGCCAGCACCACGCAGATTAGGGAGAAGATGATTGAGAATCTAAAGTATTTCATATTGAGACTCGCGTAAATTTGTGGGTGCATTATGACGAAGCGAAGTGATCTTGTCTGATGAAGTTAGGTGAGTGAACTTAGAAATTTGGGGTGCTGGTTTTTTGTCTGACGCAAAGCTTCAGGTGAAAATCTAAGCAACTTCGGGCATCATGGCTTTTTAGATCCCAGAGCCAGTTATGATCTTCGCTTTTGAGCACAAACAACCCAGTTTTGCTGAGCCTTTTGAGGGCTGGGTAGCTGATAATGCTACCGTGATTGGTGATGTTTATCTGGGTTTTGAGGCGAGTATCTGGTTTGGCGCGGTGCTTCGGGGCGATAACGGGCTGATCCACATCGGTGAGCAGTCAAACGTACAAGAGAACGCGGTGATTCATACTGATGCAGGGCTTGAGGTGCGGATCGGTGATCGGGTCACGGTTGGTCACTTGGCGATGCTGCATGGCTGCTCGATTGGTGATGAGTCGCTAGTCGGGATTGGCGCGGTAGTGCTAAACGGCGCCCAGATTGGCAAGCGCTGCTTGATCGGGGCAAATGCCCTGGTGACCGAGAACATGATCATACCCGACAACTCAATGGTGCTGGGCTCTCCTGCCAAGGTAGTCAAAACCTTGAGTGACCAGCAAAGCGCGACTTTGAAGCTCTCTGCTATCCACTATGCAGCGCATGCCAAGCGCATGAAGCAGGGCTTAAAGCCTGTGGCCTGTCCAGAATGAACTGCGGCCTTATAGGGTTGACAGTAAACTTATGATACTTTGCTTAGAAACCGCTTTTGATACGTGCTCAGTGGCACTTTATGACCCTGCAGCTAGTCAGTTAATCGCTGAAAGCTCGGTTGCTGCTGATCGCAAACACACCGAGTTGCTCCTGCCCATGGTTGAGCAACTGCTGGCTGATCATGAACTCACTATGAGTGAGGTTCAAGCCATCGCGTTTAACCGGGGTCCTGGGGCATTTACAGGTCTAAGGATCAACACAGCCGCCGCACAGGGGCTCGCTACGGCTCTAGGTATCGGCTGTATACCAGTCTCATCGCTTCGGGCAATTGCGGAGGCGAGACTGGTGTATAAACAGAGCGGTTCAAATCAGGGTATCGTCAGTGTGATTGACGCTCGCATGGATGAGTTTTACTTAGCCAGTTACACGGTTGAGGGCGACTGCAAATTAGTTGAGGCAGATGCTGAGCAATTGATGGACGTGGAATCGGCCGCTCACTGGCTTACTGAAAAAGCCGCTGAGGGATTTAGTGTGGTCAGCCCTGAAGCCTCAAGAATCAATGTCTTCATGAAAAAGATGGGTTTGGCTGAGATCCTAACTGATCAGTCAATCAGTGCCGTCGATATAGGGCGTGTTGCGCTGGGGCTTAGCGCAGTTGAGCCGCACTTGGCTCAGCCGGTTTACCTCAGACATAACGCTTGGAAGACCATCGATCAGCAGCAAAAATCCAGATAGCTGACATTTATGTTAATTAACCGCTTACGAGCTTTTTTCTAGAGAAATCCTATGGACATCACATTGATCCTTCAAGCCCTGATCATGGGATTGGTTGAGGGGGTAACTGAGTTTTTGCCGATCTCAAGCACTGGGTATTTGATCATCACCGCGAGGCTGTTGGATTTTTGGACGGTAGAAAAAGCTGATCTGTTTACCGTGGTGATCCAGCTGGGCGCGATCAGTGCAGTTATCTATGAATACTTTGGCAAGTTGTGGCGAACCTTTTTGGGGCTCATCACCCAAAAAGGACCCCATGCACAGCTCTCAAGGACGCTGATCATCGCAACCGTACCGGTCATATTGATTGGTTTCACCATGGCCACACCGATAAAAGCTTATTTGTTCAATGTCTATACGGTTGCGAGCATGCTGATCATTGGGGGCTTACTGATCTTTTGGGTGGAGTCGCGCGGCACGGTTGTGACCGCTGAAGAGGTGGAGGATGTCACGCTCAAGCAAGCGGTTTGGATTGGTTTGATTCAGTGTTTGGCGCTGATACCGGGGACTTCAAGGTCTGGGGCGACCATCATAGGGGCGCTCTACCTTGGCGTATCACGCAAGGCGGCGGCTGAGTTTTCTTTTTTCTTGGGTGTTCCGGTGCTGCTTGGAGCTGGACTGCTCGACACCTATCAAAGTCGCGATATCTTAAGTGGCGGTGACTGGGGGATCATGCTGGTTGGGGTGATCGCCTCGTTTGTGTTTGCTTTGATTGTTATCCGTTGGCTGGTTGCCTGGGTATCAAAACATGACTTTAAGCTGTTTGGTTGGTTGCGGATCATCACGGGTGTGTTGATCCTGATCACTGGACTCACGGGCTGGATCAATTGGGGTTAAGCCTTTTTGTAGAGGGCTCAGGCACCGGTGTGCTTGAAGTTGCCTCGAGGGCGCAGAATTTTTTAAACGTCGATCTGGTTTTGGTCGATGGTCAGTTTGATTCAAAGTGGATAAAAGCGCAGCTAGAGCCTTGCCTGATTCATGACCAACGCGGATTTGGCTTTGTGGCCTCAGGGCGATTGCTGAGGCCTGATTGGAAGAAGTTTGCTCGACGTGTCGTTAAAGCGGGACGTAAAACTGAAGGATTGCTTCGTGCACTCAAACTGAGCCCACAGTCGAGCGTAGTTGACGCGACGGCAGGGCTGGGTGTTGACTCGCTGCTCATGGCGAGTACCGGTGCTCAAGTCACCATGATCGAGCGGCACCCGGTGCTTGCGCTTTTGCTCAGCGATCAACTGCAGCAGATTGAGCAGGAGGCTAACTGGCGATCCATCGCACCTAGGCTCAGCTTAACCCACAGCGATGCGGTAACCGCCTTTGATCAGCTCCAAGGCCAACCTGTCGACGTGGTTTATCTGGATCCCATGTTTGAAACCGGCAGCTACCGCGCAAAGGTGAGTGGCAACATGCAACTCCTTCATAAGTTTTCAGAGCCCCCAAGCGAAGATGAGCAGCATGCGCTGCTCAAGTCTGCCATGCAGCTCGCTAACAAGGTGGTGGTTAAGCGAGCAGCCGGCGCACCGCCTCTGGCAGGCGAAACTCCTCAAGCTGTCTCGACCGGAGACAGTGTTCGGTATGATATATATACCTTGTATCGCAGCGTGAGCGTATAGATGGCTAATCGCAACTTTTTTCTCACAGGAACCGATACTGATATCGGAAAAACCTATGTAGCTGAGCAGTTTCTCAGGGCAGCAGCACGGCGCGGGGAGTCTGCCGCCGGTATAAAAGTGCTCAGCGCCGGGCTATGCAGCGCGTGCGGTCCTTTAGGGCAAATGACACCCATAGCAGATTGCACCTGTGATGCCACGCGCCTGCAGTCAGCAAGCTCACTCAAGCTGAGCACCGATCAGATTAGCCCTATAGTGTTAAATGAGGCTTGCTCTCCCAACATCGCAGCTGACTTGGATCAAGTCGCGCTAAGTTCACAGGGTATTGCCGAGGGACTGACCAGAGTTTCCACTAAATTAGCTGAGTCGCAGCTGCTTTTTGAAGGGGCTGGGGGTTGGTTCACGCCGATCAACGAATTCGAAACCCTGGCCGATGTTGCGGTACTTTTAAGATTGCCGGTCGTGCTTGTGATTGGGGTGAGATTGGGTTGTTTAAATCATGCGATCTTAAGCGCGCGCGCGATCTCAACCACGGGGTGTCAGCTGCTTGGCTGGGTCGCCTCAGAGCCTGCGCCAGCTGAGTTTTTTGAAGAGCAAGTGCAAACGCTAGAATCTCACCTAAGTACGCCCTGTTTAGGCGTGGTTCGTCATGATCAATCGACTGATCTACAGTGGCCTACAGCCTAAACCCAAATAAATAAGTGCTTAAGTTCATGGGCGTCATAGCCAGTTAATTGTGTCGCCAAGTGCTGAGCACCATGATTAACAGTGCACCTATAGTGATCTGTACCTCATGGCATCTAAGGCAACTCTGACTTTTTTGGCGAGGATCAACCCTTTTAACTGATCAGCGGCTTTGTAAGGGAATCTGAAAAATATTCGGAATTTAGGTATATTAGAACTACGACAGAACTTTCATAAACAGCGCTGAGCCCGTGTTAAATCAGGCTTACGTTTGTAAATTATTTGATTAAGGTCAACCTTTATGACAGCCCATCAAGACATCAGCAACGACGCCATCGCTCAGATGCACGCTACCCTTGCTGCGCAAAAACAAGCTTTTTTGCAAAAACCAAATGCCAGCCTTGAGGTACGTATTGATCGACTCAAGCGCCTGCGCAGTGTTTTAGTCGACAACAAGCAGGAATTTTGTGAGGCGATCAGCGAGGACTTCAGCGGTCGATCGGTTCATGAAACCATGTTTGGTGAGCTGCTGACGGTCGTGAGTCATATCGATCTGACGATCAAGCACTTGGGTAGCTGGATGAAAGATGAGCCGCGCTCGATGGGGCTACTGCAGCAGCCAGCTAGCGGTTGGGTTCAGTATCAGCCACTTGGTGTTGTTGGTATCATATCGCCGTGGAATTACCCGATGGTTCTCTCAATCGGCCCCATGATCAGTGCGCTGGCCGCTGGTAACCACATCATGCTCAAGCCTTCAAGCAACGTGCCAAAGTACACTGAGCTTTTAGCGAACTCACTTAAAAAAGTCTTTGCTGAGAGCTTGATTCACGTGGTGCAAGGTAGCGGTGAGCTTTCTAAGCAGTTCTCCAAAATGCCCTTTGATCAGATCACGTTCACCGGTTCCAGCCGTGTTGGTAAGCAGATCATGCGTGACGCAGCTGAGAACCTGACACCAGTGCTCCTTGAGCTGGGCGGTAAGTCTCCTGCGATCATCCACCCTTCCTACCCAGTAGAGGAGGCGGCGGTCAGACTGGTGTTCAGTAAATACTGGAACGCGGGTCAAACTTGCGTGGCGCCAGATTACATCATGGTCCCTAAGGGGCAGTCTAAGCTGTTTGCTAAAGCGTTTGAGAAGCGGATCATCCACTCCTACCCCAATCTGCTGAACAACCCTGACTACACCTCGATGATCTCGAGCGCACAGAAGCAAAATGTCCTCGGTATCATAGAAGACGCAAGAGCAAATGGCGCGACGGTTGAAGAAGTGAACCCTGCTAATGAGCGCTTGGACGACTCACAAAAGATCGCGCCGCATATCGTGTATGACACTGAGGAGGACATGCGGATTTGTCAGGAAGAGATCTTCGGTCCGGTGCTCTTGATTAAAGAATACGAGACAATTGATCAAGCGCTTGAATACGTCGCTGCCCGTCCACGTCCGCTCGCTTTTTACTACTTTGACAACAACGACGCGCGCGCCGAATACGTCGCTCAAAACTCTATATCCGGTCACTTCGGCATCAATCAGTCGCTAACCCATGTGACTCAAGACGATCTGCCCTTTGGCGGTGTCGGTAACTCAGGCACGGGCAAGTACCATGGTTTCGAGGGTTTTAGAACCATGAGTAACGCTCGCTCGATCATGAAACACGGCCGTATCTTCCCCATGCGCACGATCTCACCACCGTTTAACAAAGCGCATGCTTTGATTTTGAAGACCTTGGTTCGTTGAGATTGGTTATAGAGTTAACAGGGCACCGGTTGGCTAAAATACGCAGCCGGTTTGTCCTAAACCCAATTTAGTGTTTGCTAAGGTGGGCATTATTTGGTATAAAATGCGCCTTATTTTGAAATGTGCTCTGAGTCGTTTGACCTAAGCACACTGATCATGTGGGTATAGCCGATTGGCTGTGCTGCAACAACCGGAGTACACCATGTCTAAGGTATGCCAAGTTACGGGTAAGCGCCCGATCACGGGTAACAACGTATCGCACGCGAACAACAAAACCAAACGCCGCTTTTTGCCTAATCTGCATCAGAAGCGCTTTTGGGTAGAGGACGAGAAGAAGTTTGTCCGTCTGCGTGTTTCAACCAAAGGTATGCGTATCATCGACAAGCTCGGCATCGAGAAAGTCCTTGAAGATATGCGTGCCAACGGCCAAAAAATTTAATTCAGGTTTCAGGAGAGACTCATGCGCGACAAGATCAGATTGGTATCGAGTGCCGGAACCGGTTACTTCTACACCACCACCAAAAACAAACGCACCATGCCTGAGAAGATGGAGATCAAAAAGTATGATCCCAAGATTCGTCAGCATGTGATGTTCAAAGAAGCCAAAATCAAGTAATTGGTTTGGTTTGATAAGACGCCCTTTTGGGGCGTTTTTTTGTGGCTAATTATTAGCTGTCTTTGTGTCTGGGCAACAAACCCCTTCTTAAGGCATACTTCAGTGATTAATTAGAAAAATGGAGAAAAAGCAGTGGGATTTTTTTTAGTGGCGGTTTTGTTGTTTGTGGCGCTGATCTTTTACGTCATCGCGATCTATAACGGCTTGGTGATGAAACGCAACCAAGGCAAAAACTCTTTTGCGCAAATCTCGGTGCAGCTGCAGCGTCGACACGATCTGATTCCTCAGCTTATCGAGGTCGCCTCGCGCTACCTAACTCATGAGCAGGCAACCTTGACCGAGGTGACCCAAGCCAGGAGCACAGCGGTCGCTGCCAATCAGCAGGCCACCAAAGAACCCAGTCCTGCTAACCTGAACATACTTGAGCGCGCCGAGGGTATGTTGAGTAGCGCCCTAGGGCGGCTCATGGCAGTGAGTGAGCAGTACCCGGATCTAAAGGCTGACGCGCTCATGCAAGATCTGATGGAGGAAATCACCACCACCGAAAACCGCATCGGCTTTGCGCGCCAGGCTTATAACGACTCGATCCTTGATTACAACAACGCTCGAGAGATCTTCCCCAACAACCTACTGCTGGGCTTTTTTACTTTCAGGCCACTGCCCGAGCTTAAGTTTGATGCCCAGTCCACTCAGGCTCCAGCAACCATGAGCCGGGCCTAAACACGGCGCTGCTTAACCATGTCTCTTGCTGCTCGCCGCTCGGCTACCAAATCCCAGAGGCTGAGTTTTTGGCTACTCGTGCTCTTTGCGCTGGTCATCAACGCGGTGGCCGCCGCCTGTGCGCTCCTTGGTCTGCTCACGATGTGGCTTAGTGGCTGGTCACTGCCGAGTCTCAAGGCCGTGCTGATCAGTTATGTGGCCACCGTGGGCATTTTGCTTACGCTTTATGGTTATCGCCGCTTCAAAAATGTCCGCCTGATCGAGCAGTTGATCCGCTACTGGGGGCTCAAACCCTTGCAGCGACCGATTCGCCTCGATGACAGCGTGATCTTGGGGCGAGAGGCGTATGAGCAGCAAGAGGCGCTGCCGCGTGACCACCATCAGCTCTATAACATCGTGGAGGAGCTGTGTGTGGCGGCTGGACTCCGCGCGCCAAAGATCTACGTGCAAACTGAGTCGGCCGGCATTAACGCTTTTGTGGTCGGCAGTGATCTGCACAATCTGTCTTTGGTGGTGACTCAGGGGCTGCTGGATCACTTAAACCGCGAGGAAACCGCCGGTGTGATCGCACATGAGATCGCCCACTTAAAGGCCGGTGACCACCGCTTCAATCTGCGCTTGCTCAGCGTGGTCCAGGTGCTGGAGGGCATGGCAGAGTTTTCTCGTCATGAATCCACTGGCAGCCACTGGTTCACCAGCAAGCGCCGATCAGGAATTGGTTTTGCTACGGTGGCAGCCGCTGGAGCGTGGATTGCCACCCAGATCCAAAAGTTGATTTGCCATCAGCGCGAGTATCATGCAGACGCCTCGGGCACACTTTTTTTGCGCTCAGATGGGGTTTACGAGGCGCTCATCAAGATCATGATGCACACTCAGGGCGGTCTGATCCGTGTGGACAACGCCTCAAGCGTCAACCACTTCTGCTTTGTGCCCAGTCTTGGCGCGGCAGCTTTGTCAGGCGCAAGCGCCACTCATCCGGCGATCGAGTCGCGCCTGCTCAAGCTCAAACCCAGTGTGAATTTAAAGCGCCTGATCGCCTCGCTTGAGCGGCAAGTCACCTCCCATATAGTGGAGTCTGATCCGCCGCCTCGCTACAGCACTGTGGAAGAGTCACTGGTACCGTGGGCGCCAGCGTTCGATGACATGGCTGATCGGGCCAATCAGCGATTGAAGCGAAACTCAGCATCACTTAAAAATGTCCCCCTAGATGATCCCACTCCAGTTTCAGCCGAGCAAACCGCTCAGCCGACCAGTCAAAGCGGCGCTGACGCTGATCATGCGCGCTTAGCTGTACCATCTATAAGCGCATTGAAAGCCAAGCCTTCGGCTAACGCACAGAGCAAATCCGCTCAGCTCCCCGGTGTCTTTGATGTAGATGTGCGCTCTCAGCATGAGATAGCACTGATCCGGCTGCAAAAACTAGTGACAGACAAAGCTGGTTTTCAGGGCGCTGTTGGATTTATCGCTGAGATCTTGGAGGTGCTCGCGGATCTGCGTGCGCCGCTGTTAAGTGACGCGCAGACACACGAGTTGCTCAAGAACTTTCGAGTCTGGGCGCTCAGCGATCAGCGGATTCACTTTTGGGAGTACGTACTGTTTTACTACGTAAAATCTCTGCTGATCGACTTTGAGCAAACGAGACTTAAGCTTAACGATGATCAAAGCTTAGCGCTCAGCACTGCTTGGTTTGAAAAGATCTGTCCTAAAACTGAGCGCGATATGGCTGCTGAGTATGCCCGCCGCCTATATGAGCCAGTTCACGATCAAGAGCTTGATGCAGTTGAGCTGACGCGATTTGGATTCAGTGGAACGGGCGGCGTACCCGATCAGTGGGATCAACTCTTTTGGGCGGCGCGTTGCATGAGCCCTTCGCGTAAAAAGCGGCTGGTGGGCTTGTGTGAGCAGGCACTTGGGCTCGATGGCGAGATCTGCTTTAACGATGAGTGCGCGCTCTATCTGCTCGACGCTTGGCTCAGCGAGCCGAGATAATTGGTTGATAGGTGTGGATCTTGGCTGCTTAATCCAAGTAACCACTATTCGTAACCGCCAGAGTTTCATCAAACTCAACTTACTCTATGGATTGCAGGGTGTTAGTTAAAAGGTCTTAATCATAAGGTCTCTATCAAAAGCGCTGCGCTGGCAGCCTCGATCGCAGGCGGCGACTTCTAAACCTATAGGCACTGATAGCGACGGGCTTGAGCTGAGCCGGTATTTTGATATGGGCGATCGCGGTTTATGGTGCCTACGATGAAATATGGCCGCAGATCTTTAGCTTAGCAGGCTAGCGGCGGCATTTTAAAAAAACTCGGCGATATGGCGTAAACTGGCGCCAGTAAAATTAGGAGCCTTCATGATCCAGATCACCGAATTGAGTCTGCCGCTGGGGCACGCGGACAACGCGATACAACAGGCGGCTGCGGAGCGGCTGGCGATCACTGAAGCGCAGATTGAGCGGTTCACGGTTTTTAAGCGCAGCTATGACGCGCGCAAGAAAAACACCGAGATCAAGTTTGTCTATACGGTGCACTTAGCGCTTGATGCGGGGCTTGAGGAGCAAGTGCTGATGCGCTTTGCTGACGACCCAAAGGTTAAGCCTGCGCCCGATACCGAGTATGTGTATAAGGCACAAGCGCCTGAAGGTTCAGCCAAGCGTCCGGTGGTGGTGGGTTTTGGGCCATGTGGGCTCTTTGCGGCGCTGCTGCTCGCTCAGATGGGTTTTAAGCCGATTGTGATTGAGCGCGGCAAAGAAGTGCGGGAGCGCACCAAAGACACTTGGGCGCTGTGGCGAGGGCGCAAACTATCGCCTGAATCCAACGTGCAGTATGGCGAGGGCGGGGCTGGGCTGTTTTCTGACGGCAAGCTTTACAGTCAGATAAAAGATCCGCAGTTTTACGGCCGCAAGGTCATGCACGAGTTCGTCAAGGCCGGGGCGCCTGAGGAGATCTTGTTTATCTCCAAACCGCACATCGGGACATTTAGGTTAACCGGCATCGTCGCCCACATGCGCGAGCAGATCCGAGCGCTTGGCGGTGAGGTGCGCTTTCAAACCCGCATGAAAACGCTGAAAATTGAAAATGGCTGCGTGGCTGGCGTTGAGCTGGATTCGGGGGAAGTGATCCAGACCAGCCATGTCGTGCTCGCGCTTGGTCACAGTGCGCGTGACAGTGTGCGGATGCTGCACAGCGAGGGCGTCTACATGGAAGCCAAGCCTTTTGCGATCGGGTTTCGGATCGAGCACCCGCAATCCTTGATCGACACCGCGCGCCTCGGCAAATACGCCGGCAACAAGGAGCTGGGGGCAGCCGACTATAAGCTCGTGCACCACGCCAAAAACGGACGCGCGGTTTACTCTTTTTGTATGTGCCCAGGCGGCACCGTGGTGGCGGCAACCTCTGAAGTTGGCCGCGTGGTCACCAACGGCATGAGCCAGTACTCACGTAACGAGCGCAACGCCAACTCAGGAATCGTGGTTGGGATCGAGCCGGGTACTGACTTTGCTGGCGGCGTGCTGGCGGGGATCGAGCTGCAAGAGGCGCTTGAATCCAAAGCTTATGAAGTCGGCGGCAGCGACTACAGTGCGCCTGCGCAATTGGTCGGGGACTTCATAAAAGGTCACGCCTCAACCCAGCTTGGCGAGGTGGTGCCCTCTTATCAGCCGGGGATCAAGCTCACTGATCTGGCAGAAACCCTACCCGAATACGCGATCACCGCCATGCGTGAGGCGCTGCCGGCTTTTGGCAAAAAGATCCGCGGGTTTGACCGAGCCGATG